>Ga0102937_1000032_pt1 | contig 48562 bp, 47 predicted proteins | sample SalPonR2_B_D1_MG_FD_78213 | JGI IMG/M metagenome (GOLD analysis project Ga0102937, IMG submission 78213) | Salt pond soil microbial communities from South San Francisco under conditions of wetland restoration - Salt Pond MetaG R2_B_D1_MG | ecosystem: Environmental > Aquatic > Marine > Intertidal... | reverse complement strand
AGAGTTGGTGCGCTCAACGCCCTCAAGATTGCCTATCCCGTCCAGAATCATGCTCAGCTGTTCCAGCGACCGGGCCTGGACGATGGCGATCAGATCGTATTCACCACTGACGGAATAAAGCTGGGAAACCTGGGGGATGGCTTCGAGTGCCCGATTGGTCTGGGCGGTCAGCTTCTGAAATACCTTGATCGAGACATGGGCCTCAACCTGACTGGCGGCATAGGCCGCCCCCAGCTCTACCGAGTAACCACGGATCACCCCGGTAGCTTCCAGCCGTGCCAGACGATTCTGCACCGTCGAGCGCGACACGCTCATCTTCCGGGCCAGGTCCGAGACACTGATGCGGGCATTCTGCCGCAGGTTCAGCAACAGCTTTTCATCCAGTGAACTGATCATATTGTCTGAAGCCTTGGTTGATTTGGCATAATTGTCAGTCAATATATCATTTTTGCAACTGCAATGTGACATCAGGCGCGGTGATAATGGGTTAAACTAAAAGAGGACAAAGCCATGATCATTCGTCCCGTTGTCATGAGCGACCTTTCTGCGCTCAGAGCTATTGCCGTCGAATCCGGCCCCGGCTTTACCTCCCTGGTGGACAATCACGATTTTCTGGTTGAGAAAATTGCACGCTCCGAAGCAAGCTTTGCCAGTGCCGGCAGGGGGAGCGGTTGGCAACCCGGCGATCAGAGCTATCTGTTCGTTCTGGTGGCTCCGGACAGCGGTGACATCATGGGTATCACCGGTATTGAGGCGTCGGTGGGTCAACGTCGGCCGATCTACCACTTCCGCGTGGAAAAAACTGTTCGTCAGTCTGCGCGCCTGGGCCTGAACCGTCACCAGCAGACCCTGACCCTGGGTAACCACTGCACCGGCTGCAGTGAGATCTGCACACTCTTTCTGCGCCCGCGATATCGCCGGGCCTGGGCAGGCAAGCTGCTGTCCCGGATACGATTCCTGTTCATGGCCCAGCATCCTCACCGCTTTGCCAGCACCGTAATTGCGCAAATGCGCGGGGTGTCGGACAACACCGGCAACTCTCCCTTCTGGCACTGGTTTCAGGCCAACTTTGTGGACCTGGATTTTGCCACCGTCAACCAGTTGATGGGGACCGGCGATAATGGCTTTGTTGCGGAACTGATGCCGGAACACCCCATTTATACCCATCTGCTGGACCAGTCGGCACGCGCCGTCATTGGCAAAGTGCATTCCGATACCCGGCCTGCGCTGCACCTGCTTGAATCCGAGGGCTTCCGGTACACCGGCCTTATCGACCCGATTGACGGCGGACCGACCCTGGAGGCGCAGACAGACAGGCTGAGGTCTGTGCAACAGACCCGCTGCTGTCGGGTCCACATAAGCGCGGAGCCGTCGCCCGCAGTGGCAGCATGGACACACGGCGGTCAGGGCAAGACCCTGATGGTGGCAAATACCAGCACCTCAGACTTCCGGGCGACAGTAACCAGCGCAGCGCGCCACCGTCCGGCCAACCAGATACTGGAAATACCCCGGTCGCTGGCACACACTCTGGGTCTGGACAGCGGTGCTGATGTCTGGTTTGCCGATCTTGATATTGCCCGCAACCAGAACCAGCACCCGGCCCTGTCTGCCAACAGTGAGTCAACCCCGGTCAAGGAGGCGTCAAGTGCATACTGAGATCGATACCCTGTTTCACAACCTCTGGGAAAATTACTGCGCGGTGACGCCATCAGCCCGGCAAATCCACCGCCTTCTGGATAACAGCCAGGGCAGTACCATCGTCAATGATCACATTGCGCTGCGCACCTTCAACCTGGAAAAACTCAACCTTGAGAAACTCGCGGCGCATTTCAGGGCACTGGGCTATCATCAGGGCGGTGAATACCACTTTGAAGCCAAAAAGCTCTACGCCCGGCATTTCGAGCACCCCGACGCAACAGCGCCCAAGGTGTTCATCTCCGAGTTACTGGTAGAAAAATGCTCGGACGCGCTGCAGGAAACGGTTCAGAAACTGGTCGCTGACGTGCCCCCCTCGGTAGTGGCTGACCGGAGCTTTCTCTATTCCGGTCGCCACTGGGACATCAATTACGCCACTTACCAGGCTTTGCTGGAAGAAAGTGAGTACGCCGCCTGGCTGGCTGCCTGGGGCTACCGGGCCAACCACTTTACCGTCAGCGTGAATCACCTGAGTCAGTTCACGACCCTTGCCGAAGTGAACCGGCGACTCAAGCAGGAAGGTTATCGGTTGAACAGTTCGGGGGGCGAAATCAAGGGCTCATCGGAGGAACTGCTCGAGCAGTCCTCCACCATGGCCGATCGGGCCGAGGTGGATTTTTCCGACCAGACGGTCAGCATTCCAAGCTGCTTTTATGAGTTTGCGCTGCGCTATCCCGATGCAGACGGGCAACTTTACCGGGGTTTCGTCGCCGCATCGGCTGACAGGATCTTTGAAAGTACCAACAGTAAAACTACGGACAGCAACGACTGACGCAGAGACAATCCGGACATCCCCACGTAGACCGGGTCTACCATAATTCACCTGGGACGGATAAGGGGTTCGGATGTTCGGTGATTTGAGCGTTGTCTGGATGGGCTCTATCGCCAGCCTGCTGGCCGGGCTGGGAACCGGCGTCGGCGCGCTGGGTGTGTTTGCAGTCCGTCGCCTGACGCCGGCCCTGCAGGATGGCATGCTCAGTACGGCAGCGGGCGTGATGCTTGCCGCCGCATTTTTCTCACTGCTACTGCCGGGCATCGAATACGGTGAAGAGCTCACCGGCGCGACCTGGACCGCATCACTTATCGTCATTGGCGGCCTGCTGATGGGCGCCATCGTGCTGTACCTGATTCATCAGCGCCTGCCCCACGAGCATTTCCTGCTTGGCCGCGAGGGACCGGACAGTGCACGCATACGCAGGATCTGGCTGTTCATCATTGCCATTGCGCTGCACAACTTTCCCGAGGGCATGGCGGTCGGCGTCGGCTTTGGCGGCGGCAATATCGGCAACGGTACGGCCCTGGCTATTGGCATCGGTCTGCAGAACATCCCCGAAGGCCTGGCCGTGGCCATATCCCTGCTGGCCATCGAACATTCGCAACTCAAGGCCTTTACCATCGCGCTGCTTACCGGTCTGTTAGAGCCCGTTGGCGGATTATTCGGCAGCACCATGGTATGGCTGGCCGAACCCCTGATGCCCTGGACCCTGGGCTTTGCGGCAGGTGCCATGATTTTCATCATCAGCGATGAAATTATTCCGGAAACCCACCGCGGCGAGTACAAGACTCTGGCCACCTTCTCGTTGCTGGGCGGATTTGTGGTGATGATGTTTCTCGACGCTTCTCTGGGATAAAAAGGCCGGGATCCCGTCTGGTTAACTCCCCCGCCTGCAGCTTGCCACACGGGATATTAGGAAAATATGACCTGCAACATTCCGATACTGCTGACAATCAGCAGAACCGAGCCCAGAACCCGGAAGAAAACCGGGGTTTCGGCCCGCAATATGCGGTCGTGGGCGCGGAGCCCCAGAACGTGACCAATGGCGGCGCAGGGCAACAGCCAGAGGTGGTGAATGAGCTGCAGATCAATATCCAGCCACAGGAAAGCTGCCATCTTGATCATCACCAGGATAAACCAGAGTGCGAAAAGCGTGTCCCGCAGTTTTTCCCGGGGCAGATGCTGGGCCACCACGGCAATGATCAGGGGTGCACCGATCAGCGAGGTCCCGCTGATATAACCGCCAAGCATCAGAAATACCACGTCGATGGCCCGACTGTTACTGCGGAAAGGCCGGTTCATGATATAGGACACCGAATAAACGGCAACAATCACGAAAATGATCAGGCTCATGATGTCCGACGGCAGCGTTATCAGGCCGAACACCCCGATCAGTTTCGGCACGATCATAATCGCCAGAATGCGCCACAGGTAGTTCCACTCAACTGTGCCCGCAAGCGCCCTGCCCTGATCATCAGTTCTTGACGAGCTGCGATTGTTCATCCAGATGGTGAGTGACGAGAACACCAGCAAATGCACGGCGATAACAGGCAGGAAAACCAGTGGCTCATCCAGCACAAGCAGCAGGAAAGGAAGCGATAACACAGCCCCGCCAAATCCGAGCCCGGAACGAACGAAGCCGCTCCACACAAAAATGAGGCCAATAAGGCAATACTGATACAGTGCCAGGTCAGACATGGTGAGGCTCGGGTTGGGGCAGCATACGAAGGTGTCAGAGGATACCCGCCACCCCCGATTACTTCCAGTAACAAAGGGGCTACTTTTTTACAACGGTGGAGATCATGGATACAGGCTAGGTTGCAGACAGGACGCTTTCACAAGACCAGACCTGTAACACCAACAAAAACCAGTAACACCGACGATTCGAAGAAGACGCCTTCTCCGGTCCATGGTATGGGGGAAATGACCATGTCAGCAGCGGTTGAACACCTGACGGAGCGACTTCTGGACAAGAGCGAGTCGCTTGAGGCGATAATGCCTTCGGCAATAACCCTGGCCATGATGCTTCGCCAGCGGACAATGGCGTCACGGTTGCGCAAAGAATTTGACGGCTACAGTGACCCGACTGACCTGCCCACCTTCCGCCGTGGCCTGGCCGGACATATTGTCGCCCGTTCACCCCAGTACGGCTGGATACCGGCGCCCATCAACGACAAACAGAAGAAGGAATTCGGTCACAGAGATATGCTCGACGGCGTTAAGTCCCTTGAGAAAACCTGCCAGGGATGCAAAAAAGGCACCGGCAGCCGTATCGGGTTTGACCCGGAAGAAATGGCTGTTTTGCAGTCAAAAATCAACCTGACCGCGGAACTGGCCATCACCATCAGCAGAGACAGTTACAACACTCTCCTGCGGGTCATCCGCAGTGCCTTGTACCTCTGGTGCCAGGAGTTGCTGGCAGCGGGCATTGGCGGTGACCACAATTCGTTCAGCGAGCAGGAACGCAAAAGCGTGGCTCACCTGGATGACCCCGAGCTTTTCTGGCGCCAGGCCGTGGAAAGCAATGGCGATCTTCCCATTCCGGATGTGCGTGAGGTCGGCTTTCTCGACCGTTTTTTCGGGCGGGCCAGTTGAGGCCGGTCCGTTACCGGTCGGTCAGCTTCACCTCGATACGCCGATTCCGCTGCAAGGCCTGCGGCGTATTGCCGGTCGCTACCGGGAAAAATTCTCCGAATCCGGCAGCGGCCATACGCCGCTCAGGTACGCCGCGGGAAGCGAGGTAACGTACCACCGACACCGCCCTGGCGGTGGACAGCTCCCAGTTGGAGGGAAACTCCGGGGTGTTGATGGGAATCCGGTCAGTGTGGCCATCTATTCGCAAAATCCAGTCAATATCATCCGGAATCTTTGTCACTACGTCCAGCAACACCCTGGCCAGTTTGTCCAGCTCCCGCCTGCCACTCTCCCCAAGACTGGCAGAGCCGGAAGCAAACAGAAGCTCCGACGGCAGCAGAAAACGGTCACCCACTATGCGGATATTTTCATTACCCTCCAGGATTTGCCGTAACCGCCCAAAAAACTCCGACTGATAGCGTTCAAGTTCGTTTACCCGCTCCGCCAGCAGGGTATTAAGGCGCCTGCCCACTTCCTTGAGCTCGGCGTCTTTTTCCGCCGTGATTTCCTGCTGCAGGCGCAACGCAGCAGTAATGCGACTGAGTTGATTCTGCAGCGCACTTATCTGGTTGGATAGTTGCAGAATGATAGCTCTCTGGGAATCCGTCAGCAGTTGTTCCTGCTCCAGCTCGGTCTCGGTCTGCGCAACCGACTCCTGTAGCGTTTCTACCCGCATCTCCTGGGCTTCCGCGTTGTACTGGAATTCCAGTCGGGTCTCACGCTCGTCGGCAAGTGTCTCGGACAACTGCCTGTTCTGTGCCAGGGTTTCACCATAATCCTGCTGGAGGGTCGACATGGCCTGCTCAAGCGCCTGAGTCTGATCCTGTTCAAGCCCCAGCATCCGGGAGATTTCCTGCAGCCGGCTGTTCAACCGCTGAAGCTCGGAATCCCGGTCGGACAGGGTTTGTGAAAGGTACAACTGGCTGACCACATAGATCAGCAGCATAAAGATAATAAGCATCAACAATGCTGACAGGGCGTCTACGTAGCCTGGCCACACATTGATCGTGCTCCGGCTGCGGCGTTTTGATCCGATCATGACGGGTCCGTGAGTTCGTTCTCGTCATAGACTTCACCGGCGCGGCCCACCAGGTTGGTTACCCCGGTCAGCCACTCTTCCAACCCGTCGTAGAAGCGGTTCTGGGCATGGCCGGCCTGAATATCGAGAAAACCGAGAATCAGGGATCCGCCAAGACCGAGCAAAGACGAACTGAAGGCCGTACCCATGCCCTGAAGTGGCTCCAGCAGACCGGCCTGAAGGCGTCCGAAAACCTTGCCGAAATCCTCCTGCCCCATATCCAGGTCAACAATCACGGCGCCGACGGCATTGATGGTACCCAGCAGACCCCAGAAGGTACCCAGCAGACCCAGAAAGATCAGCAGGCTGATAAAATAACGGGTGATTTCCCGCTGCTCGTCCATGCGGCTGTGAATGCCATCAAGCACGGTGCGCAGGGAAAGGGTGGAGAGCGAAAAGCGGTCGCGCTTGGCATCGTCGTTCAACTGACGGGCAAGAGGCTTCAATAGCCGGGGCTCCTGCAATACCGAGAGCCCCGCGTTGCCGGTCCGGAACTGGGCAATCCAGCGCAATTCCGGGAACAGCACGATTACCTGGCGATAGGTAATGACAATGCCAACCAGTAACACGCACAGGATAACAAGATTGAACACCCAGTTTGCAAGAAACGCCGACTGTAACGGCTTGAATAACAGGGCACAGACCACCGTCACAACCGCCAGGAAAGTGGTCATCCAGAACAGGGTATGCTTTGGGTTGCTCATCTAAAGGCACCGCTCGAAATGAAAATTTGCCTGCAACGCTAGCATACACCCGGTGCCAATGCTGAAAAAAACCTTTGCATCCCGATAATAGCCGCCTGGTTATTAACGATATTCCGCCAGGATAGCGGCAAGCTCCCCCGCCTCACGCGCCTGGTCAACCGCCCGCTGGAGGTCGTCTACCACGGACTGGTCGGTTTCATTGCTTACCGCCAGGTACATGGGCGTCTCGCGGAACACAAGAACCGGCTGCAAATCGTCAATACCGTGCACTTCCTCAGCGACCAGTGGCCCAACCACACCGTCCGTCACCCACAGATCCGCCTGCCCGAGACTCAGGCGCAGCGGGTTCTGCTCACCGCTGACATTGGTAATTACCTCAAAGCCCTGATCAATCAGGTAATCCGACATAACATCGCCCTTGTAACCGGCAATCGTATACTGGCGGGCCTGCTCCAGCGAATCGAGCTCGATATCCGAATCCGGAGCGGCAAACAGCGTCCAGGTAATCGAGGCCAACGGCCCTACCCAGTGGAACTCGTCCTCCCGCTCCTCCGTGCGTGCGGTACAGAACAGACCGTGATTCTCCCGGCCCTGGACCCAGTTGTAAGCCCAGCTCCAGTCCCGCATTTTCATGACAAAATCATAGTCCAGCCTCGACATCATGGCTTTGACCATCTTGGTACAGATGCCGGTGATGCCCTCAGCGTTGTGAGCAAATCCCTGGCCACTGACTGCGGCGTTGTAGGGTGGGTAACTCTCGGTAAATATATAGAAACGTTCGCCTTCCGCAGCCCCCACCGGAATTGCGGGCAAGACCATCAATGCCACGCCAACTGACAGGCCGCGGCCAGATCCGGCCAAGCGCTTCTGTAAATCTCTTATCATTTCAATATCTCCGTGAATGGTCGCCCGAGATGATGCCGGTTTAACGGATGCAACATCATTTGTACCATTTTTACGATTATCGTGGCGGGGCCGGTCCAAAATCCAGTGAAAATTCGTATCCTGACCAACTGAACTTAGACATTGGTTTAGTGAGCCTTGTGACAATGACATTTTAAGGCCACTATTCACCGCTGCGACGCTGCCATAATCAAAGGACATCATGTTTCTCGAACGCTACCACTCGATCCAGGATAATAAGGTTCTGATCAGCGCCCGTCAGGGCAGCCTTTTTGCAAAGGAAGTCGCCGGCGACTTTAACCCGATTCACAATCCGGATGAACGGCGATTCTGTGTGCCAGGTGACCTTCTTTTCGCGCTGCTGGTAGCTCATTTCGGGTTGTCGCGAAAGATGACGTTCCATTTCCGCAGCCTTCTCGGCGATTCGGTGCCACTGACCTTCCGCGAAGACGATGACGGCATGATCCGGGTATATGACGACCGGGATAAAGTCTACATCGAGGTGGAACGTGAGGGCGAATCAACCCGTGACCAGAGCATCATTGAACACCTGATCCGCAGCTACGTGGCGGAGTCCGGCAAGAATTTCCCGCACACGCTCAAACCATTGATGGAAAGTCAGGGAGTGATGTTCAATCCGGACCGGCCAATGATCATGTACCAGAGCATGAACCTGTCCCTGACCACCCTCGATGCTCCTGAATCGGAGCTTGAACTCGGGCAGGCAACACTGGTGCCTGATGGCAAAAGAGGCAATGTGACCCTGGATTACCGGCTGATGTCCCGGGGCAAGGAGGCCGGCCTGGTATCAAAGAAGCTGGTGGTCAGTGGCCTGCGTGACTACGACCCAAATACCATGGATGCGGTCGTGGAGCAGTTCTATCGCCTGAAGGAAAAAGCCTGGGACTGATCCCGGCCTTTTCAGGCCAGCTCAAACTTCCTGCGGATATTTTCCACCCGTTTGCGATTCAGGCCCAGGTCAGAATACCCGAGCCGGGAAGCAGACCGGACATGGATGACCTGATCATCCGTATCGCAGAGAAATTCAAGGTCGTCGACGAACCCCAGCAGTTTTGACGCGCACTCGAAGTGCAGGTAATGGTCATTTTCGTCAGCCAGCGCCGTCCCCGACATATTGTTAATGACCCGCTTCAGCCGGTTCATGGCTGCCCGCGGCTCACCCCACAGTTGCAGCGGCCTCACCCGCTGCCAGGCCGCGCTGGCCTGGCTGGAGACGCAGTTGGGCCTGGCCGGACAGGCAGCGAGCCTGCCGTGCTTCTCACCCAGATTCTCGGGTCGTTTTCCTGCAAACATTGAGATTCCTTTTTGAACAAGAATTGAATCAGGCTTTGCCGTCACTGGCTCCCAGCATCTCGGCACGATGCCGGGGCAGATGTTGCGGATACCTGGTCTGGACAAAACCGATCATGCCCTCGCGAATATTACACCGCAGATCCCACAGCTTGCTGGAATCTCCGGCACTCATCAGAAACCGTATCTGAATAGCCTTGTCACCCGCATCAACCACCTGCACCGTTTGTGTTACCCCGTCCCACTCCGACGACTCCCCTAGAAGCCGGGTGAACTCTTCCCGCAGGGGCTCTATGGGAATGCCGTAATCCGCCCAGATAAAGGCACTGCCCGTGAGATCCGCACTATGGCGTGTCCAGTTCTGAAACGGATTCTCGATAAACCATTGCAGCGGTATCACCAGACGCCGAAGGTCCCAGACCCGCAGCACCACGTAAGTGGCCGTTACTTCCTCAACCCAGCACCATTCATCCTGGACGCGAAGCACGTCGTCAATGCGGAAAGGCTGGGTAAGAGCAATCTGCATTCCCGCCAGCAGATTACTCAAAACCGGACGGGCCGCGAAACCAAGGATCAGGCCACCGACACCGGCCGATGCCAGCAGGCTGGCGCCCAATTGACGTACCGGTTCAAAAGTCATCAGCGCGACGCCTGTGCCCAGCAGGACAATCACAATATTCAGCGCCCGGACCAGAAAACGGGTCTGGGTTTCTACCTTTCGCGCCCGCTTCCATTGCCCTTCAAGGACCGGGTTGAGTTTTACGATTACCTCACCAAGTGACGCTGTACACCTTACCGCGGCCCAGGTAAGAGTGATTATCAGAAACATCGTGGCCATCTGCTGCAGCTGCGCCAGCCAGGGCAGGGTCGCGGGCGCAGCCTCCAGAACGCCATTGAGTACCAGCAGACAAAGTGACATGACGAGCGCCCTGGCGGAGGCATCGAAAAACACCCGGGCAACGGAGGTGTCCTCCGAGAAACGATTCACCAGGAAAACAACCAGTTTGCTGATTGCGTAGGCTGAGAGAACAGCAACGAGAGCAAGCCCGGCAGTATCCAGCCAGGCTCTCAAGCCTTCTTCTATTGTTAACTGCATCAACCTTTTCCGCCCTGGTCTGCTGTTTCCGGCTTCTAAACTACCAGAGTATCGGCGAGCGGGAAAACGCCCCCTGCGGCGCATCCTGAAAGGGGCAGCGACAGTTCTCTTGTTGGCCGCTGTCCGCGAGGCTATGATTTCGACGGAAGCAGTCTGTTATCGGTCTGTTTCCAACAGCAAAACCGGCGCTGAGGCAACAATGAGAGACGCAGCAACACAGAATACACCCTGGGATTATCTGATCCGTGGCGCCAAGGTTTTCGATGGCAGCGGCGAACTGCCAGTGCGGGAGGACATCGCGGTAGCCGATGGCAAAATTGCTGCCCGGGCGCCGGAGCTGCCATCCGCCATGGCGCGCAAGGTGATCGACGGTTGCAGGCGTTGGGCCATGCCCGGTCTGTTTGATATCCACACCCATTATGATCTGGAGCTGGAAGTGGCTCCCGGGCTCCCGGAGTCGGTACGCCATGGCACCACCACCGTAGTCATTGCCAACTGCAGCCTGGGGCTCGCCTTTGGTGCCCAACGCAAAGATGGTGCCGATCCGGTTGTGGACTGTTTCGCCCGGGTCGAAAATATCCCCAAAAGTGTTCTCCGTGCGACGGCCGACAAGGTTGACTGGCATAATCCGAAAGAATATCTCCAGCACCTGAACAGGCTGAACCTGGGCCCGAACCTGGTCACCATGGTGCCGCACTCGATGCTGCGGATTGAAGTGATGGGTTTTGCTGCCAGCATTGCCCGGGATCCCACCGAACAGGAACTGGTTGCCATGGAAGGGCTGCTGGAAAAGGCCATGGATGATGGCTACGCGGGTTTCTCCACCGATGCTCTGCCCTTCCATTATCTGGCGAACCAGCCCAACACCCGCAAAACCATCCCGACCCAGTTCGCCCGATATAAAGAGATCAAACGGCTGACTGAGGTGGTCCGACGCAAAGGCGGCGTCTGGCAGGCCACCCCACCCAAGAACAGCACTATCGGTACTATCAGGACCTTCCTGCTGAGTTGCGGACGCCTTCACGGCAAGCCTTTGAAAACCACGGTGGTAGCGGCACTGGACGTACACAGTAATCGTAAGATTGTGTGGCTGGCGCGATTGCTCGCGCGGGTCCTCAACTCCCGCCTGCTGAAGGGTGATTTTCATCTCCAGGCCCTGGCCGCACCGTTCAAGACCTGGTCAGACGGCGCCGTGACACCCTTGTCAGAGGAGATTGAAGCGCTCCGGATTCTGACTGAAACCGAGGTGGAAGACCGTGAAATCCGGCAGAAAATTCTCAATGATCCAGAGTATATCGACCAGTTCAAAGCCATGTGGATGCACGGTAAAAAAGGCTTTGGCCTGGCCCGGCTGAAACGACTGTTGCGCCTGGAAGATTATGCCTTTAACCGCAGCATGGCCGACATGACCATCGACGTCTGCCCGCTGAAAGCCTGGGAGGGTATGACCTTTGCCCAGGTTTATAGCCGTATCCGTGCGCTTAAAACCGGCAAGACAGAGCCGTTGGCCGACAACGAAGCGATGCTGATACGGGATTATTTTGCGGATGTGAAAGACGAGGGCGACTTTGTGCTCGCCATGCTTCGCGCCTTCGACCGCGAAATCAGCTGGCATACGGTGTCCGCCAACCGCGACGAACGCCTGGTGCGCAAGCTGCTGATGGACCCCCAACTGCTGCCCGGTTTTAACGACAGCGGCGCCCACCTCACCAATCTGGCATTTTACGATGGCAACCTCCGGGCCTTGAAGCTGGCCTCCGACGGCGGTGATACCGACGTCGCCTACATGGTGCGCAGGCTGACCAGCGACCCGGCCCGGGTGTTCGGTGTAAAAGGTGGCACCATCAATGTTGGCGACCGGGCGGACCTTGTTCTCATTGACCCCTCTGCCCTGCGCCGGCTTGACCACAACAACACCGTCAGGCGCCAGTACCGTCAAGCTTTCCAGCATGAGCAGCTGGTCAACCGTACCGACGGCGTCGTGCCACTGGTGATGATTGCCGGGCATCCGGCGTGGAACGGCGACGGCTTCGATCAGTGCCTGGGCCAGACCAGAATGGGCACTGTTCTGAAAACCACGTTCTGAAAGGACGCAGGACTCCCCTCGCAAAAACGCGTTAATGCTGTGCGTCGGCACCAGAGCATGCATCAAAATAAGTCAGGGCAGCTTGCAGTTTTCCTCTACCCTGGCCTCGCCACCCCTTTATTCACTCCTGGCACGACGTCTGCATAATTCAGAGCTCACGGCACTATTCAGTGTGTCGAGGTGCATGCACCAACATTCGCAACGATACAATGAGAGCTTGTTATGAATCATGAAATGATGACCGCCGCCATTCTCACCGCCAAAAACGAGAAAGGTCTGACCTGGGAACAGCTTGCCGAGGCCATCGGCATGTCCTCGGTCTGGACGACATCCTGCTGCTTTGGCATGAACACCATGCTTGAAGACCAGGCCAGGGCACTGTGCAAAGCGCTGGACCTTGATATGGATGTTGCGAGCGCATTACAGACTTGTCCCTCCAAGCACTGGGGTGACGCCGTTCCCCAGGACCCTCTCATTTACCGCCTCTACGAAGCAACCATGATCTATGGCCCCAGCGTCAAGGCGCTCGTCCACGAAAAATTCGGTGACGGCATCATGAGCGCGATTGACTATGAGATGTACGTGGAAAAGGTCGAAAACCCCAAGGGCGATCGGGTGGTGATCACCATGGATGGCAAATTCCTTCCTTACAAGCGCTGGTAACGACAGCACCCTGGTAACAAATTTCACTTTTCTATTTCTAGTTCTATTTTTCACGAAAGGATCCAATCATGTCTTATCTTCAGCCCAACGAGTTTGTCACCAAGCTGGTGGACGCCGGTGAAGCCAAAATCTATATGGGCACACGGGACACCCTGATTCGCGCATTCATGGCGGGGGCCACGCTGGCGCTGGCGGTGATATTCGCCGTCACTATCGCCGTTCAGACCGGCTCTTTCCTTCTGGGCTCTCTGCTGTTTCCGGTCGGTTTCTGCATGCTTTACCTTATGGGGTACGACCTGCTCACCGGGGTTTTCACTCTTGTGCCGCTTGCCCTGTTCGACAAACGACCGGGAGTGACTGTGCCAAGGATGCTCAAATGCTGGGGTCTTGTCGCGCTCGGCAACCTCGGCGGGGCCCTGTTCATTGCCTTTTTCGGTTACCTGAATTTTTCCATGGGTGGCACAGAAGTTATCAGTGCCGTGGGCCAGAAAATGATGGAAGTCGGGGAGAGCCGCACCGTGGGTTACCAGGACGCCGGGGCCGCTGGCTGGCTCGTGCTTTTCCTGCGCGGAGTGTTCTGTAACTGGATGGTATCCATGGGCGTGGTGGGCGCCACCATATCCACCCATGTTTCAGGCAAGATCATGGCCATGTGGATGCCGATCATTGTGTTCTTCTACCTCGGCTTCGAGCACTCCGTGGTCAACATGTTTCTGTTCCCGATCGGGCTGATGATGGGCGCCGAATTTACCCTCTACCAGTACGTCATGTGGAATGAGATTCCCACCGTTCTGGGTAATCTGGTAGGCGGCCTGACCCTGGTTGGCCTGGTGCTGTACACAACCCACGTTCGGACCCAGGCCAGAAAAACCTTTTCCTGAGTTTTTCCTGAACCGAGTCAAAGCAGTGTGTTCCGGTCGCCCGCAGGCGACCGGACCCTTCGCAACAGCCGCTTCTTCCCTGGCCCCCAACGTTACCAGCTATCGAAGTTACCACCGTTACAGATGGGACAGGGCCAAATGGCCTGCCAGCAAAATCGCAAGCACCAGGGCGACGCCCTTCCAGAAGGTTTCCGGATTGCGCTCGATCAGGGGTGGCCGGACCGCGTTCACGAACTCGCGCCTGGGGTGGTGAAGATCGTGGATAAATTCCGAAATCTCGGCGTAGCGCCGTTCGGGGTTTGGATGCAGGGCTTTGCGCAAGACCCCGTCGATCCAGGCGGGACAGCTTCGGTTGTAATGGTAAACCGGCTCATATTTCAGCCGATTGAGGCCGGCGCGGTTTCGAACCCGGGACGCTTCGGGGCCGTACGGCAGCCGCCCGGCAAGCATCTCGTAGGTGATCACACCAAGTGAAAATATATCCGAACGAACCGAGCCGCCTTCACCCAGGAAGTATTCCGGGGCCGAGTACTGCCGGGTGCCCAGAACAGGATCAAGGTCGGCCCCCGTACCCTCACTGATGCCCGCCACCCGGACAGCTCCGAAATCGATCAGCTTTGCAGTACCAACACTGTCAATCATCACGTTTGCCGGCCGCACATCCTGGTGGATCATATCCTGTCGATGAAAGGCTCTCAGGGCTTTACCGATCTGCGCCACCAGGGCCCTCACCCTGGTGAAATCGGCTCCCGGATTGTCGCGTATCCACTGGGTCAGGGTCTGGCCCTCAATATATTCAGTAACCACATACAGATAATTCTGACCGCGTGAGCGCTCACAGGACCGCAGCACGTAGGGACTGTCGACGCGGCGCGCAACCCATTCCTCGGCCAGAAACTGCTCCAGCGCAACCGGGTCTTCGCGAACATCGATCGCCGGCACCTTGAGCACCACCGGGGTGGCTGTCGCGGTATCAATGGCCAGGTACACGTAACTGCGGCTGCTCATATGCAGCTCACGGACAATCTCAAAACCGTCTATCAGGCTACGGCAACCCAGCTCCGGCGGGAACGGCAATTCCGTTGCGTGCTGCTGGAGCTCGTGGAGCCGGGGCTGGGGGATCTGTTCGACACGCAGGATCTGCGCCGTGAGATTGTCATCACTGCCCTGCTCATGGGCCGATCTTACCAGGGCCTCTGCGGCCGCGTTCAGATCATTGGTGTGGTCAGCAATGATCGCCGCAATATCATCCGGACGCAGCGTTTCATGAATGCCGTCGGTCACCAGCAGGAAGGTGTCTCCGGCTCCCACAGCCACAGAATGATAGTCAATCTCGACCTGGTCATTCACCCCGAGGGCCCGCCCCAGATAGCTCCTGTCAGTTGAGATCCATTGGCGGTGGTCGCGGGTCAGCTGCTCAAGACTGCGGCCCTGAAGCTGATATGCCCGGGCATCTCCGACATGAAAAATATGTGCCCGGGTGGATTTGATCACCAGGGCCGTAAACGTGCAGACGTAGCCACGATCTTTATCATAGCGCGCCCAGGAACTGTTGGTCCGGGAGGCCAGCCAGGCATTCGTGGCAGCGATTACCCGGTTGCCTGATTTCTTCACCGACCAGGCCGCGGAGGTACAGAAATAATCCTCAAGGAAGCTTTTGACAGCGGTCTCGCTGGCGATATGCGCGACAGCGCTTGAGCTGATTCCGTCAGCCAGCGCCATGGCCACCCCCTTGGACTCCAGTTCCGCGCCACCCGGAATGTACACGCCATGGAAATCCTGGTTGCGGGCTTTACGTCCGGACTCTGAATGCTGGCCGACCGATACTCGCAGATATCCTTCCATAGGCTTTCCTCAAGGCATTGCGCCCCCTGATGAGTGCAGGCAGAAATTCATGCACAACCTGCGCCAGGACATTCGCTGGCCGGGCAATCTGGCGGCCGCTCAGGGCGACGGCCGCATAACCACAAGCGCCACGCCGAGAATGGAAAGGCATCCTCCGACCATTGCAACCAGCCCGAGCCGTTCATCAAACAACACAAAGGCTTCAAACGCTGTCACCGGGGGCACCAGATAGAACAGACTGGCGACCTGCGAGGCCGCACCACGGCGAATCAGCCACATCAGCAACAGAATCGCACCGATGGACACGCCAAACACCAGCCACGCCATGGACAGAATCAGTGGCATTGCCCATTCCACTTCCCGGGTCTCAAAGGCAAAAGCGCCGATGGCAAAAAGCGTGGCTGCGGCCGCGTATTGAATCAGAGTACCGGATACCAGGTCCGCGCCGGTGCCGCGACGCTTCTGATAGACCGTGCCCAGGGAAATACCCGCCAGCGACAGCGCCGCCCAGATCAGGGTCCAGGCCGGAAAGCTCCCCCGGGCTTCATTGACACCGAATTTTTCCAGCAGCACCAGGCACACGCCGACAAGACCCAGCGCCAGGCCCAGCCATTGCCGGACGGACACTTTCTCATTCAGCACCGCGATGGCCACCGCAGACGTCACCAGTGGCTGCAAACCCACGATCAGTGAAATAATACCCGACGGCATACCGCCAGCAATGGCGTAATAAACCCCGCCCAGATAACAGCCATGCACCAGCAGGCCGGTAATTGCCAGATGACCCGCGCCCCGCCAGCCGGGCCAGCTTGCTTTCAGTATCCGGGCAAGCACGCCAAGCAGCCCGAGCGTCAGCAGCATCCTGATCAGGAGCAGTGTGAAGGGCTCGGCGAACGGCAGACCATATTTGGCACCGATAAAACCGGTGCTCCAGAGCCAGACAAACAGTGCCGGCACGCCAAATGAGAACAGGGCGGACGATTTGGGGCCTGCGGCCATATCAATGCATCCCCGGGGCAAGGTTCTGGCGAGTCAACTCCGTGACCACGGCCTCGCAGACCTGAGCCGGCGTCTGCTGGTCCGCGCGGACAGTGATCTGCCCATAATGGTTATAGAGCGCAAAACGCTCTTCAAAGAGCTCTTCAAGGCTCTGTTGCGGGTGGCGTGAGATACCGCGCATGCTGTGATCACCTATTCGGCGCTTTACTGCTGCCAGGGAAATATCGAGAAACACCACAACGCCATGACGGCCAAGATGGGCCATGGCGTCATCGCTGTAAACCGCACTGCCACCCGTGGAAATCACATGGCGCTGAACGTCGAGAGCCAGCAATACCCGCCCTTCCACACTTCGCAATGACTGATAGCCGTCACCATCAACAATGGCTTGCAGCGTGCGACCGGTTTCCTGCTGAATAATCAGGTCGGTATCAATGAAACCCAACCCCAGTTCCTTTGCCAGCAGAACGCCGACGGTGCTCTTGCCGCTGCCGGGCATGCCGATCAGAACAATATTTTTTGAACTCATTCCTCTACTCCCCGACGGCAAAGATCGTATACTTGAGCAATAACAGACATTCCTGATGTGAGACGTTATGGGTTTTACCCGCCAACTGGCTATTCAACTGATCCTCCTTACGCTGTTATTGCCGCTGACAGCCACAGGCAGTGAGGTTAAAAAAATAGTGCATCCGGACGGCACGGTGGAGTTCACCAATGTCGACAGTTCGGGCAACAGGCTCGCCTCCACCCGGGACGAAGTGGTCTATCGCTACACCGACAGCAATGGCGCGGTCACTTTCAGCGAAGTGCAACCGCTGAATGCCAGTTTTCAGGTCATCCGCTTTTACTGCTTCGCCTGCGACCCGGATTCCAGTGTCGATTGGCGCAAAACGCCGCTGTTTGTCGAACCCTACAAGCGTGAAATTGCGGTCGCGGCCCGTGAATTCGATGTTGATCCCGCCCTGGTGCGGGCGGTTATTCATGCCGAATCGGCTTTCAACAAAGCCGCCATATCCCCCGCTGGTGCCCAGGGCCTGATGCAGCTTATGCCCGCCACCGCCCGGGAACTCGGCGTTGACAACGCCATGTCCGCCACCGAGAACATTCGCGGTGGCGTCCACTATCTCGCCAAAATGCTCCAGCGCTTCCAGGGCGATATCCGCCCGGCGACAGCCGCCTATAATGCGGGCCCCGGCGCGGTTGGCCGCCATGGCGGCATTCCGCCCTATGCGGAAACCAGAGCCTATGTCCACAGGGTGGGCATCCTGCACCAGCGATACGCCAGCAATTAGTTGCCAGCTGTCGCTGTCAGGCAAAAGCCAGCCAGAAACCCACCAGCATCATCAGGCTGCCGGCAACCCGGTTGACTGTTTTCACGCCGCCCCTGCGGCTCAACGCCCGGCTCAGATTTTTCCCACCATGGGCGTATAGCTGCAGACAGACAAATTCCAGTACCAAAATGATCACGATCAGCGCCGTCAGCTGAGGCGCCATGGGCAGACTGCTATCAATGAATGGTGGCAGCAGGACCACGAAAAAGGCCCAGCCCTTGGGGTTGGCAATGGCCGTAACAAAGCCCTGGGTCGCCAGTTGCCATCGCGAGGCTTCGCCGCCGGATATATTTTCTCCCTCAGGCATCGCCATGCGGCCTTTTGACCGCCACATCTGAACGCCCAACCACGCCAGATAGGCGCCACCGGCGTATTTGAACAGCGCAAAAGCCGCCGGATACTGCAACATTAACGCCGCTACACCAACAGCCGCCGAGGTGGCCACCACAGTGACGCCAACCAACTCACCTGCCATCATCCACATGGCCCGGCGAACGCCGACAGTAATGCCCATGGACAGCGCCAGGGTCATACACATGCCGGGGGTAATCGACACCACAAAAAATGTGGGTATAAAGGCGGATAGCAACGGCCAGTTCAGCATCAGCACGGGATAACTCTCGAACAATAAGAGGACTTAGGAGAATCAGCATTCGTTCCCTGGTTCAGGGGATAAACCATTCTTCACGGCGACCCGCTATCATACCACCATGAAACTTTCCCGCATTATCAGTAACCAGAACGGTACCAGCCGCAAACAGGCCAGTGCGTTGATCGCCAGCGGCGCCATTGCCATTGACGGTCTGCGCTGCCACGAACCTGGCCGGGAAGTCACGGCCTTTGCAACGGTCACCCGCAACGGCCGCATCATCCAGCAGGGTATGACCGCCCACTATCTGATGATGAACAAACCCGCCGGTATTCTCAGCGCTACCTCCGATCCCGTCCACACCACGGTTATCGATCTGATCAATTCCCCCACCATCAACAACCTGCACATCGCCGGCCGACTTGATCGCGCAAGCACCGGCCTGTTGATTCTGACCAACGACGGCCAGTGGTCCCGCCGCCTGACCGACCCTCACCTGAAAAAACCCAAGATATACCGGGTCAGCACTGCCGGCCCGATTACACCGGAAACCAAAAAACACTTCGCTGACGGCATCTGGTTCGACTATGAGCAACTCAGAACTTCACCGGCCAGGTTGGAGGTCCTGGGCGCCAACTTTGCCCGAGTGACGATTTACGAGGGTCGATACCACCAGATAAAGCGCATGTTCCACGCCGTTGGCAACCGGGTGACAGCGCTACACCGGGAACAGATGGGCACGATCACACTTGATCACACCCTGCCTCCGGGCGGCTACCGCCCTTTGACCAGCGGCGAGGTCTGTTCGGTGACCGATAAGATAACCGCAGTGAAGACGAAATGCGGGAAAGCCAGTCGCAGATGAAAGCCATGGCAAAGGACCCGGGACTGAATTTCGAGAAACTCCAGGAGCGCTATACCAGGAACATGTTCGACGTTCACCTACTCGTGAAGTGGGCCGGTGAGCAGGGCAGGCAGACTGACATGAGAATGGCCTGCTTCGAAGCCTACTTTGGCCGTGCGGAGAATATTTCAGATGCTGACGTACTGGCGGGCTGTGCTGAGAACGCCGGACTGGACGCGAAAGCCGCAAGAGATGTTCTTGCTTCTGGCCAATACGCGAATGCCGTTCGCGAGGATGAGGCAAAATATCAGCAGGCAGGCGTTTCCGCCGTACCTGCCTATGTTATCAATCAGACCTGTCTTGTCTCCGGCGCCCAGCAGCCAGACACACTGGTTCAGGACTCTACTCGGAAGCAGCAATCAGGCTGGCGTTACCACCGGCTGCAGTGGTATCCACGCACAGATGGCGCTCAATCACGTACCGTTGATCCAGATTATGCTCGGTAATCAGCGGCAGCAGCGCGCCATCACGCTTCATCAGAGCCTGACGGTAAGTCTTCAGTACCGTGGGTTTGGCGCAGGTAACCACGGCATCGAAGCCATGGACCTTTTCAACGGCATCTGCCTCCAGCTGACCCTCGATACCAACGACCGGCAAACCGGCCCTGGCGGCATGATCAACGATCTGGTTAATACCTGGCGCAATCACCACTACCTTGTTGCCCTGAGCCAGCGCCATGGCCATTTGCTCAATCGCTGTGTCCTTGGTCGGGCCAAGACACAGCACTGTGCCACGGGGATGGTTGGTCAGAATGTTGGATTCACCGGTGGGGCCTGGCATTTCCTCGGCGTGAGCATCCAGTGGCTCCGGAACCGAATTGAAGACCGGCTTCATGGCCTCAGCCCGCGCCTTTGGCTCCAGGGTGCTCATCTTTTTCAGTTTGCCGATCAGGCCCTTGAGCTTGCTGGCATCCACTTTCTCGCCACCGGGCTCCGCCGACACCTGAGTCGTTTCGCCCTTCATGAAACGGCGCACATACTGGGGACCACCAGCCTTGGGGCCTGTGCCTGACAGACCTTCGCCACCGAACGGCTGGGACCCTACAATGGCACCGATCTGGTTGCGGTTGACGTAGGTGTTACCCACCTTGATGCGGCTGGCGATACGATCAACCCGATGGTCTACCCGGCTGTGAACACCAAAGGTCAGACCATAGCCCTTGGCATTGATATCATCCACTACCTGGTCGATTTCTTTCGCGTCAAAGGTAGCCACGTGCAGTACCGGGCCGAAGATCTCTTCTTTCAGATCCTGAATACCCGTTACCCTGAGCACCGCGGGCGATACAAAGTTGCCCTTCTCCGGTATTGACAGTTTCTTCAGAAGCTCGCCTCTTTTCTCATATTTTTCGCAATGATCGGTAATTTTCTTGGCAGATGCTTCATCAATCACCGGGCCTACATCGGTCGACAGCAGCCATGGGTCGCCAATACCCAGTTCTTCCATGGCACCGTAAAGCATCTTCAGCAGACTTTCGGCAATGTCTTTCTGCAAATACAGCATACGCAGTGCGGAACAACGCTGACCGGCACTCTGGAATGACGAAGCCACTACATCCCGGACCACCTGCTCAGGCAACGCAGTAGAATCCACAATCATCGCATTCAGGCCACCGGTTTCTGCGACCATCACCGCATCCGGTTCCATATTTTTCGTCATGGCCTTATCGATGACTTTTGCGGTAGCGGTAGAACCCGTAAAGCATACGCCAGCGACTCGTGAATCTGAGGTCAGGCCCGCACCGACGGTGGCACCAGTGCCCGGCAACAGCTGAATCGCATCCTTGGGAATGCCGGCCTTGTGCATCAACTCCACCGCCCGGACTGCAAGCAGCGAAGTCTGCTCCGCCGGCTTGGCCAGAACCACGTTGCCCGCGACAAGGTTCGCCATAATCTGGCCGGTAAAGATCGCCAGCGGGAAGTTCCAGGGCGAAATACACACCACCGGTCCCCGGGCCTCACCGCTGTCTTTGTAGCGAACACCTTCGTTGGCATAAAAGAGGGCAAAGTCCACAGCTTCACGAATCTCGGCGACGGCGTCCGACAGGGATTTACCGGCTTCCCGGGCGGTCAGGGCAAATAACTCGTAGGTATTCTCTTCATAAAGATCCGCCACTTTACGCAGGCATTCGGCCCGCTCTTCTGCCGACCTGGACGACCAGGCCTTGAATCCTTTCTCGGCAGCAGCAATGGCCGTGTCAATATCCTCTTCATTGGCCTGGGTAACATGGCCCACCACATCTTCCGGGTCTGCCGGATTGCGGACCACCTGTACCTCGGTGCCCGCCACTTTGCCATCGATCACCGGGCCGCCTTTCCACTGGTGTTCTTTAAAGGCACCACGACCCTTTTCGATCTCCCCGATCGTCACCGGGTCGGTAATATCCCAGCCCTTGGAGTTGCGACGGTTTTCCCCAAAGATATCCTTTGGCTGCACGATCGCCTTGCTGGAGATGTCCTTGCCCATTTCCGTAACCGTGTCGATCGGATCTTTCGCGATCATTTCCGGCGTGATGTCTTCGTCCACAATCTGATTTACAAATGAGCTGTTGGCACCGTTTTCCAGCAGACGACGGACCAGATAGGCCAGCAGTTCGCGATGGGCGCCAACCGGTGCGTAAATCCGGCAGGGTACGCCACTGTCTTTCATCACCTGGCTGTGCAGGGATTCACCCATACCATGCAGCCGCTGGAACTCGTAGTTGGCCTCGCCACGAACCTTGGCCAGTTCGAGAATGGCCGACACGGAATGCGCGTTGTGGGTCGCGAACTGCGGGTAAATGCGATCGGTCATGTTCAGTAGCTTGGTGGAACAGGAGAGGAAGGACACGTCACTGCAAGCCTTGCGGGTAAACACCGGGAACCCGCTCAGACCCATCACCTGGGCGCGCTTGATTTCAGCGTCCCAGTAGGCACCTTTAACCAGCCGCACCATGATACGACGGTCGTACTTTTCAGCCAGCCCATAAAGCCAGTCAATCATGAAAGGTGCGCGTTTGCCATAAGCCTGAACAACGACACCGAAGCCATTCCAGCCCGCCAGCTCAGGGTCACTCAGGAGCTCCTCAATGACATCCATTGAAAGGTCCAGCCGGTCCTGCTCCTCGGCATCGATATTGAAGCCCATATTGGCGGCCGCAGCTTTTTTGACCAGGCGTCTGGCCCTGGGCAAAAGCTCTTTCATCACGCGCTCTTTATTACCGTACTCGTAACGTGCCAGCAGCGCGGAAAGCTTGACCGAAATTCCGGGATTCTTGCGAACATCACCCTGACAATGCTTGGCAATGCTGTCGATGGCGTTGGAGTAGGAATTGTAATAACCCTGCGCATCATGATCGGTGCGGGCGGCCTCTCCAAGCATGTCATAGGAGTAGGTGTAACCCTTTTTCATGTAGTCTTCACCGGCTTTCTGGGCTTCCTTTATGTCGCGCCCGAGCACGAACTGGCGGCCCATCTCCTTCATGGCCAGGCCGGCTACCATGCGAATTACCGGTTCACCCATCCGCTTCAGCAGCCGGCGAAGGGTTTCACCCACGCTCTGGCGCTCGGATTCCGTCAGCAGGCTGCTGGTCATCAACAGGGCGATGGTCGCCGTGTTTATCATAGAGGAGGCTGCCTTGCCCCGATGATCACCCCAGCTTCCGGCGGTAATCTTGTCTTCAATCAGATCGTTTATGGTTGTGGCATCAGGCACCCGTAGCAAGGCCTCAGCCAGACACATCAATGCCACACCTTCTTTGGTGGACAAACCGTACTCTTCCAGAAACTTCTCCATGATGGAGGGCTTGGTATTTTTACGGACATTGCGAACCAGCTCAGCTGCCCGTGCAGAAATTGCTTTCCGCTCTTCCTCAGTCAACTGAGCGCCCGCAATCATTTCACTGATAACCGTGTACTCATCTGCAAGAAAGTAATCGCGAAGGGTCTGTCGGCTATCGACTAACTCCGGCGTCACAGATTGCTGCGGTCTCATACATGCTTCCTCTTTTTGCGTCTTTTTTGACTGAATTCTTTCACCAATCGGGAACAGCAACTGATCTGCCAGAAGACTCGCGGACCGGTGCCGGGATCCCGGATTCCGGACAGTGTGGTGTTCTGCCACTCCCACAAACAAACAGGTTCCATTAAGTCTAGCCGAAGTTTTGAACTACGCAGGGCAGTTTGAAAAAGATCAGCGTGGGCGCCGCTGTCAGCAAGCTCCGGCCGGTCGGCTTCGAGCGAAAACGCGAAGACCTGCGACACTCGAATTCAGTCATTTCCGGATATTACCCCGGCCAAGTTATTACCCTTGCGGGCCGATGACTATTTCTTGGCGGAAAAGTCCATTTTCTGATCGGACAGCTTGTCAGGTTCGCCGACCCAGGCGTAAGCCAGCAGGGTGGGTTCGAAATCTCCGGTGGTCATCCGGTGAGCCCGTTTGGGCGGATTGAATAATAGCGAACCCGGATTAAAGACGCTGTAGTTACTATCTGAAATCGAGCCACTCAGACAAATATAAGACTCACTGATGCCATCATGGCTATGCTCCGGATAGGTGCAACGAGGTGCAAACAGCACCATGCCGAGAATCAGGTTCTCACTCATGACCGGACCGTTCGGCCCCATCAGCTCTGCATAGGCATACTTGCGCGCCAGCCCCGGACGCATGCGTTCGTAGCCATATTTCCAGGTCAGCTGATTCGACACCCGGATCAGTGAACGCACCATTGGCGCTGTTCGCTCTCCCAACCCCCGATCAATCGCCCGATTGAGCCAGGCGCACACGGGTAACCGGATCGGTTGCTCGAATTCGACCCGCGGATTGCGCTCGAGCTCTGCATTCAGACGAGTTCGCACTTCTTTCAGATGGGAGCGGATCACGGCATTTCCGCCAGCGGATCCGAAGCGGTACAGGTGCCAGAATTCACGAAACAGAAATTGCCAGTCCACATGATCGCTGAGTTTGTTCACCTTGACCCTCCGGACTCAACGTCTGTCGATTGCTTGCAATACTGCGTCGAACGCCTTCGAAAACTGCTTCTGGGCCAGTCTGTCCAGGACATGGCCGGCAAGGGGCAGTTTGATGTGGCCGCTAGAAATCCAGACCACGCGGGTCTTGCCTTTGCCAGAGCGCTGAAGCGTGATTTCACCACGCCGGTGGTCAAGCGGGAACGGGCTGGACTTTTCAATCCGGTAATGCATTCTGACCGGGCGTTCGAAGTCTGTAATGCGCTCATGCAATTGCAGCGGGCCCGCGCCAATAATTCGAAGTGCGCCCTCCCCGTTTCGCTCGGCATCCCCCTCCTCAACCAGAACCGACCTGTCGACGCCGGCAAACTGGTCGTAGGAAGCATGATCACTCAGCGCCTCAAAAACTGTCTCAATGTCTTTTCCGATCATTCGCTCGACGTAAATGTGAAACATACGCAGGCGCTCCCTTGAATCCGGGTCTTGAAATCTGGAACAAACCATTCGGTCAGAGCAAAGATCCGATATCGAAAAGAAACAGGCGAATAGCTCAACCGCCGGATTTACATCAGGGCCAGATTCTCCGCATCCTTCAGGATGCACTGATCGAGCAGTTCCAGATACTCTGCTTTGGCTTTAATCTTGGTCTGGGCGTGAGCCTTCAAATTGAGCTGTTTGAATTGCCGGGCAAGCTCATTTGCCCGAGCCATCAGTTGATCTGGCGCAACGACTTCGTCCAGATAGCCGGCTTCTACAGCGCCCGCCGGGCCATAAATTTCAGCATTCACAACCGAGCGATAAAAGTGGGCGGGGGCCAGACGATGACGGGCAATTTCGATACCGGCATGATGCATCGTCATGCCAATCGCCACTTCATTCAAACCCAGCTTGAAGCTGCCCTCGATACCCACACGGTAATCCACAGACAGCAGGACAAACGCGCCCTTGGCAATGGCGTGGCCACTGCAGGCGCCAATGATGGGCATGGGGAACGCTGCCAGACGCCGGGTGAACCTGGACCCGGTGGTGACCATTGCGGTCGCTTCATCAGGGCCTTTCTGCATTTCCTTCAGATCATATCCGCCAGAAAAAATACCGGGCTGGCCCGTCAGGATGACAACGGCCCTGTCTTTCTCGGCACGATCCAGCGCAAGGTTGAGCGCATCAAAAACCGCGGGACTGAGCGCATTGGCCTTACCATTGCTGATAGTGATCGTCGCAACACCATCGTCCAGTTGGTAATTTACAAGATCCGTCACCAGACATTCCTCGCTCTGCGTTGTAGGTTGGGTTCCAGGAGTTGTTCAAAGGTTTCTCAAGTCCATGAACTGTGCCAGCTTGTCAGGGCTGCCTCAACGCTTTCGTGCGCGGAGATCACCTGAAAAATTAGAAATCCGTGGCAATTGTGTCCAGTATAGTTCCTATTCCGACCGCTACATTTCACATCCTGCTCCAGAGACTGCCTTATGCAAAATCCCGACCTGCCGACGCTGCCAACATTAGCGCTGGAACAAACCTCCCATATTCCGGAAACCTGGGAATTCGCAGCCGACGCCGGGCTGGTATTGCTGATTCCCCGGTCAGAACGCAAAAATCTGTTGGCCGGCCCATTGGCTGGCAGCCCCTGGGGTGCTTTCCTGGCAGCCCGGCTTGCTGGCCATGACGAGACCGCCAACCCCGTCGTGACTTCCGGTCCTCAGGGGCACCGGATCGTGGTGGGTTTTCTAGCCGACGATACCAGCAGCTTCAAGACTCTCGCTCTGCCCGCAAGCTGGTCACTCCGCTGCTCACCGAACGAGTAACAGGGATCAACGTGATCTCCCTGCTGAGCACCCCGGATTCAGCAAGCGCTATGGCTCAGGCGCTGGTCGGTAAAGGTATCTGTTTCGATACCGGTGGCAGTAATCTCAAGACCGGTGGTGGCATGCTGGGCATGCACGTTAACATGGCATCGTCTGGCACCCACAAGGGCGGGCTGGCGCAGATACCGACAGACCTTCAGGGCTATGGCGTGCGGTTCGGGGTGGAGTGGCTCAGCCGGATCGCAGACGGAAGGCATTGAGCCGTCGGCAAACCGGGCCCAAACCCTGGGTCCTGGCGTACCCTACCAGCCCTGGGCACCGCGCCTGAGCCAGCTGTGCACAAACACGAGTTTTTCCCGGGCGACCGGGGAAAGTATAAACGGATACAGGTCAGACAACCCCATTGAGCGGTTTATGTGGTTGATCCGCACCGTCAGTTGGGAGGCAATCTGGATCAGCCGGTCTGAATCCGTTTCGGTATAGGGGTCCCATTTGTAATCCGGCAGTTCCGGCGATCCGATTCCGGATGCCACGGCGCTGTCGGCGATATCGGTGAGGTGAAGCAGATGCGCGGCCGTTTCGGCCCAGTCCTCATGGGGATGTGCTGACGCGTAGCTGGTCAGATAGCGCTGACGCCATTCGGCTGGCGGGCCGCTGCTATAATGCCGTTGCAGCGATGCAGAATAATCAGTCCGCTCGTCCCCGAACCTGACCCGGAACTCACTGAGAAAATCCTCGCGCAGGCTCAGGCGCCACCACAGCATATGGGAAATTTCATGCCGCATATGGCCAATCATGGTGCGGTATGGCTCGTCCAGGGCCCGGCGACGGGAAGTACTGATCAGCGGATCGGCTTCGGCCACACTGATGGTCACCACGCCATTACCATGACCCATCTGAACCGGCATCAGGCCCTCGGCGAGCATGTAGAAAACCGGACGGGTACCGGGGTCTTCCGGACGGAACCAGTGCCAGCGGCCCAGGTTATCCAGCACCCAGCGTTTGGCAGCTTCGGTTTTCGCCCAGTTGGGAATGGCATTTTCGATACCCGGGTCCGGGGCCATCGCGGTCATGACACAGGAACGGCATAACTGTCCTTCTGCGGGCGCTATCCAGTTGCAACCGATCCGTTCCCGGTTGGCGCAGAAAGGCGGCATCGGAACAAAGGCCCGGGCCTGGGGATCGTATGCCACCGGCATACCGTCGGACGTGGTCAGGTTGTCAAACCAGAGCCGACCGGAACCCATGGGATTGGAAAAGACAAACATAACACTTACTCATTGTCGCTGAATGCAGGTTGATGAACCTCTGCCGCTGCGGCAGCCTCTCCAGACCCCGTTACACCGTTAACTGGCCTCAGTTGCCCAGCAGCCGGGACTGCAGCACCAGACAATCCATCATGGTGACGGAAAGGTTTCGAAAGCCTTGTTCGGACCCGATCATGTCGGGAAACTGGTCTGCCATCGCACGACGACAGATGGAGCTTCTGGATTTGCTGGCTTTAAGGCAGTCCTCGTATTCATCGTTTCCTGCTGCCCCTCCTGTCGCCTCTTCACAGAGCCTGGGCACCTGTGCCACTGCCCAGTCCACGATCCTGCCGCGCTCAACAGGTTTCGCAGCGATGTTGGCAATGCGGTCGACATCCAGTGGTGCGGGCTGCTCACGCATCTGGCTCCAGAGAACAAATAGCAAAGCAGCTGAAACCAGAATAACGGTCGCCGTAGGAAACTTCATAGTTGCATCCGCCCTCCACCATCCCAGCCTTCAGCCGAAGTATCCCTCAATCCACTGAAACAGCTTCTGAGCATCCACTTGCGACAGCGCCATACTCTGGAATTCGTTGCCCACTTCCTGTTCCATCGTAATAAACTGATAGAGTAACACTCCCGGCTGCTCATCGTGGAGAATCAGCGTGATACGGCGGCGGGTGCGCAGGCAGTCGATGGTCATTACATCCGCGGGTATACCTGTATCCCGCATACCGCGGCGCACTTCTAATACCGGGTTAATGTGTTGGTGGCTCGCCTGAATGCGGGCATGGGCCTCGCTGGCCATGTCGGAGAGGGCTTTCAGGGGATCTTCAGACATAAACGTCCAACCTTTTTGACAATGAGGGAACCATGGGAAATAGTAGACTTATTGGCGTTGTTCTGCTGGTCATTGGCGCAGTTTTGCTCTACTTCGGCTACCAGTCTTCACAATCTCTGGGCGGCCAGATTACCGAGTCTCTGACCGGCCGGTTTACCGATGAGACCATGTGGTACCTGATCGCCGGCGCGGCGGCCGCATGCGCTGGCGCATTCATGGTCTTCTTCAGGAAGTAGCCGCTCTGGCGCAGCCCGCCTATACAGCCGTGTGTTTTGAAGCTGCCTTTCATGCGCATCCTTACTGCCCACCAGAGAATCACCATTGCCGTGGTTTATGGCCTGCATTTTGCTTTCTTGTTTCTCAACGCTGACCGTACAGGTCACCATCACTGACCTCCCTGGGGAGTTGGAAAACACATGAGCGGCAAATACAGTTTCACCCTGGGCACCCGGATCTGGCATTTCCGAAGCCTGGCCGACCTGATGGCCAGGGCCACCCCGGCGCGCTCCGGTGACCGCCTGGCAGGTGTGATCGCCGAATCTGCCGAACAACGGGTAGTGGCGCAGATGTGCCTGGCGGAACTGCCCTTGCGCACTTTCCTGAACGAAGCGCTGATCCCCTATGAAGACGACGAGATCACCCGCCTGATCCTGGACACCCACAATGCCGCCGCCTTTGAACCGGTATCACACCTGACCGTGGGTGATTTCCGCAACTGGCTGCTGAGTGATATCGCCACCCCCGGAGTTCTGGCCCGGATCCGGCCGGGGCTGACACCGGAAATGGTGGCAGCCGTCAGCAAGCTGATGCGCAATCAGGATCTGATTCTGGTCGCCAGCAAATGCCGGATCACCACCGCGTTCCGCAACACCATCGGCCTGCCCGGACGCCTGTCGACCAGGCTTCAGCCCAACCACCCCACCGACGACATGGCCGGTATAGCCGCGAGTATCCTCGATGGTCTGCTGTATGGCAGCGGAGACGCCGTGATCGGTATCAACCCCGCGTCCGATAACGTGACCCAGGCTAAAAAGCTCATGGTGATGATGGATTCGGTCATCCAGCGCTATAACATTCCCACCCAGTCCTGTGTGCTCACCCATGTCACCAATACCCTGGAAGCCATCGAACAGGGCGCGCCGGTTGATCTGGTATTCCAGTCGATTGGCGGCACCGAGGCCACCAACCGGGGGTTCGGGTTCAACCTGGCCAACCTGCGGGAAGCCCGGGATGCCGCCCGCTCGCTCAAACGCGGCAGCCTGGGCCAGAATGTAATGTACTTTGAAACCGGCCAGGGCAGCTCGCTCTCGGCGAACGCCCACCAGGGCCTGGACCAGCAGACCTGCGAAGCACGCGCCTATGCCGTGGCCAGGCATTTCGAGCCATTACTGGTCAACACGGTGGTGGGTTTTATCGGGCCGGAGTACCTGTTCGACGGCAAGGAGATTATCCGCGCCGGGCTGGAAGACCACTTCTGTGGCAAATTACTGGGCGTGCCCATGGGCTGTGACATCTGTTACACCAACCATGCCGAAGCCGACCAGAACGACATGGACAATCTGCTTACCCTGCTGGGGGTGGCCGGCTGCACCTTCATTATGGGCGTACCGGGGTCTGACGACATTATGCTGAACTACCAGTCCACCTCCTTCCATGATGCTCTTTACGCCCGCCGTGTGCTGGGACTGAAACCCGCGCCGGAATTTGAACAGTGGCTGGAAACCATGAACATCTTCCGGAATTCAGACCGGGTCGAGCTGAACCCGGACATACCGGCCGCCTTCCGCCACAGCCTTGGCGGCCCAACAGGAGGCCAGGGCCATGACTGAAGCAGAGTTGCCGGTGGTCACCCACAATCCCTGGCGCCGCCTGCGGCAGTATACGGACGCTCGCATCGGCCTGGGGCGTGCCGGTGTCAGCCTGTCCACCGCCGAATTGCTGGCTTTCCAGCTGGCCCACGCCCAGGCCCAGGATGCGGTTCACTTCCCGCTGGGCATCGCAGCCCTGCTGCGCCTGCTGGCAGAAGTTCCCGCTATTGCCGCACTTGGTAATGCCCTGCGCCTGCATAGCCAGGCCCCGGATCGAGTGACCTATCTGCAACGCCCGGATCTGGGGCGCAGTCTTTCGCAAGCGTCAGTAGCCGGCCTCCAGAGCCTGCAGCAGGCAGTGAAGGAACCGCCTGACCTCGCCCTGGTCATCGCGGATGGTCTGTCATCCCGGGCCGTGCAGCAAAATGCAGTGCCAGTTATCGAACACTTCCTCAGCGATCTGACAGCGCAGTGCCCAGAACTGCGTATGGCGCCACCGATCCTTGTCGAGCAGGGCCGCGTGGCCATCGGCGATGAGGTGGGTCACCTGCTGGGGGCCCGCCAGGTGGTGGTGTTTATCGGTGAACGCCCCGGCCTCAGCTCCCCCGACAGCCTGGGCATCTACCTGACTTACGGCCCCGAGCCCGGTCTTCCTGACGCCCGCCGCAACTGCATCTCCAACATTCGCCCGGCCGGCCTTTCATCTGGCCAGGCCAGCCAGCGGCTGTTATACCTGATACAGGAGGCGGCCCGGCTGAAGCTGTCCGGGGTTGCCCTTAAGGACCGCAGCGCGGAAGTAACGATCGGGACCGGTAACCAGAACAACTTTCTGCTTTAGTGACACAGGACAGTGCCTCAGGGTCGGGTTAGCTGGGAAAACCGGATCAGCTCAAAGTCCTTCGCCAGACCGTCGGCAAGATGCCGGATGTGCGCTGGCGTGATTTCACAACATCCGCCGACAATGCGGGCGCCAGCTGTCAGCCACTGCCGCACCACCCCGGTATAGATCTGCGGCGAGACATCCTCCCGCGCTTCCAGCGCGTCCGCCAGACCACCCCGTGCCATTTCCTCGACCGACTCGAACGCATTGGCGTAGCCGCCGACCAATGGATACATGCTAACCAGCTGCGGCATGGCAGCGGTCAGAATTTCCGGGTCACAGCAGTTCAGCATGACCGCTGTTGGCGCATACTCCGCGACTGCGGCCACAGCTTCGGTCAGGGTTTCGCCCGATTTCAGATCGCCATTCACCTCCACGCGGAACGACACGCCAAAGGGTTTACCCAGCTCACGGGCAGCCGCACAGGCGGCCCTTGCCTCCAGAGTATTGGTCATGGTTTCAATCAGAATAACGTCGGCACGTTCCTGCAACCGGACCAGCGTGTTGTACTCATCCTGCAGGTCTGCAAACGTGCGGGCCGGCTGGCCCTGATAGCTGGCAAACAGGGGTGGCAGACAACCGGCAATGTCCAACTCAGCGCCGGTTTCATCAATCGCATCCTGCAGCGCCTGGAATGCTTGCTGATGGATGGTCGCCATCTGCTCATGAACCCCGAGTCGTTTCAGGCGGGTGGGCGTTGCCGGGTAGGTATTCAGAGTCAGGGTTTTCGCGCCCGCCAGAATGAAATCCCTGTGCACTGCGGTCACAATATCCGGCCGCTCAAGCATCACCGCCACGGACCAGAGCGCCGAACTGACATCCGGCGCCCGGCGGTAAATTTCCTGGCCCAGGCCACCATCAAGCAATGCAACAGACGTCATTTTCATCAAGCCCCTTCTCAGCTCAGTATATTCGGCAATTCCTCGAGCCGACAGCTTAACACCCTGCCTGTCGGCTGGCATCGGTTGCCAGCCTGGCCGTGCGGGTTATAGTCTGCAGGTTTTAGATTTAGCGACTATCATCCCTGAGAGTACAGGGTTCAGAGAGTCTTCGATCATGACAGATCATCGTTCCGTCCACCTCTGGTGGCTTGCGCTTGCCGCCGGCCTTATCCCGTTGCTTACCATTCACCTTACCTTCGCGGTGTCGGTGCTGGAAGGTTACGTGCAGCTCTGTGTGCCCTACTGGGACAGCTGCACAAGTATCAGCCGCACCGGCCGCCACGGCACCTCCTATTTCATTTTCAAGGGCACCATGCTCCCCGCGGCGCTGTTGGGCATGCTGTTCTGGTGGCTGAATGGGCGCTGGCTGCGACAACTTGGCATTCATACCAGAGGTGTTGCCTGGATTCCGTGGCTCGGGCTGGTGGCCAGTTTCTCGCTGGCGGCTTACACGCTCGCGCTGGGGCATGCCGGCGATGGCTTCAATCTGATCCGCAGGATTGGCGTGGTGCTGTATTTCTCGCTCAGCTATATCTGCCAGTTACTGATCAGTGCTGGCCTGCAGGGCCACCCCCAATGGACGCACACCGGCAGAAAACTGATGAACCTGTGCCTGGCCACTCTGGGTGTGGGGATCCTGTCAGTGATACTCAATGGTGTCGCGCCAGAGTTCTACAGCCGTAAAGACGATGCTTTGGAATGGATACTGGCAGCCATGATCAACGCCCACGCCCTGTGGCTGGCTTTGCTCTGGCGCAAGAACAGATTCCGGATGAGACTCTGGGTCGCCTGACGACTCCCGCGGCCTGCTGGCCGCCCTGCCGCTTTTGGACACCTGCGTGTCGTATTGAATTGGCCGCCCCCGACTGATCAGAGCCACATTTAACCAAGGCGCCCGAAGTGTCGTGGCACCACTGTGGGTTGTTGGGGATAAAGGGGAAAGCAGCATGGCACAGCTACCGAAACGTGCAAAAGTCGTCATCATCGGTCAGGGCGGTATCGTTGGCTCGTCGGTGGCCCACCACCTGATTGAGCAGGGCTGGGATAATATCGTGGGGCTGGAAAAATCCGCGATCCCCTCTGATATCAGTTCTACCTCTCATGCCTCGGATTTCTGCTTCACCACCTCCCACGACAAACTGAACATCTACACCACCAGTTACAGCCAAGCGTTTTACCAGAAGCGTGGCAACTATGTGAAGTGCGGTGGCATGGAGGTGGCCCGCGTCGATGACGACGAACGCATGAACGAACTCCGCCGCAAGGTAGGCTCAGGCAAGGCCTTCGGCACCAATGTCAGCATGATCTCGCCAAAGCAGGCGAAAGAGCTGTTTCCGCTGCTGGACGAAAACCGGATCCAGGGCGCCATGTGGGATCCGGACGCCGGACTGGTAGTGCCCCGTTCCCAGAGTGTGGCGGGCGACCTGGTGGAAGAAGCAGTAGCCACCGGCAAGCTCCAGGCCTTTGCCTACACGCCGGCCATCCGTATTGACGTTCAGGACGGCCAGGTTCGAGGGGTTGAAACCCACAAAGGTTATATTGAAACCGAGTATGTGGTGCTGTCCATGGGCATCTGGGGGCCGTTGATAGCCAATACTGCCAACTCACCCCTGCCGCTGATGCCACTGGAACACCCGCTGCTGTTCTTTGGTCCCTATGACGAGCTGGCGGGCACCGGTAAGCAGATCGTCTACCCGCTGTTCCGGGATCAGGGCAACTCGGCCTATGTCCGGGACACCGGCGACCCCACCACCACCGAGGGCGGTCGTATTGAGTGGGGTTACTACGAGCCGGACAACCCCCGCCTGGTGTCTCCCGAAGCAATTGCCGAGCCGGGCGAGGCAAGAATGTCGCCGTCGATGCGGGATCTGTCCCTGGACCAGGTCATGGACGCTTACGAGAAAGCCATCGAAATGACCCCGATTCTGGGCGAACTGGGGTGGGAGGAAAGACACTCGTTCAATGGCCTGCTGTCGGTCACGCCCGATGGCGGTTCCCTGCTGGGGGAATCTCCGGAAGTGCGCAATCTGTGGTTCTGCGAGGCGGTCTGGGTCAAGGATGGCCCGGGCGCGGGCAAGGTACTGGCGGACTGGATGACTCACGGTTCGCCGGAGATGGATCCCCACAGCATTGATATTGCCCGTCACTACCCGCTGCAGAAAACCGCGGATTATGTGTACAGCCGCTGCTACGAAACTGCCAAAAAAATCTATACCCCTGCCGTTCATCCCCGCGAGCCCTATATGACCGGGCGCAGAATGAGAGCCAGCCCGTTCTATCTGCGGGAGGTACAACTGGGCGCCTACTTCATGGAAGCCGCCGGTTGGGAACGGGCCCACGGCTACGCCGCGAACGAGCCGACATTGCTGGCAAAATACCGCGACCGTATCCCGGTGCGGGAACACGAGTGGGACGCGCGACACTTCTGGGAAGTTTCCAACGCCGAACAACTGGAGATGAGCGAATCCGTGGGCATGATCAACCTGTCCCACTTCGCCATTTTTGATATATCGGGTGGCGACGCCGAAGCACTCCTGGAGTACCTGTCCGTCGCCAAGGTGGGCGGAACCATTGCCGAGGGCAAAGGCGTATACACCCACTTCCTTGATGCCCGTGGCGGTATCCGCTCAGACCTTACCATCATCCGCCGGGGCAATAACGACTACCGGGTAGTCTGCGGCGGCGACACCGGTCACCGGGACTATTGCTGGATCACCCGGATGGCCCGGGAGCAAGAGCTCGACAATATCCAGGTGCGGGACCGCACTGACGAACTGGCTACCCTGGGACTCTGGGGACCAAAGGCGCGGGAAACCCTGGCACAGTTTGTCACTGACCCCGATGAGTTGTCAGCGGAAAATTTCCCCTTTGCCACGTCACGGGAGCTGAACGTTCGGGGTGTTCCGGTCTGGGCCTTCCGGATTTCCTACGTCGGCGAACAGGGCTGGGAGCTTTACTTCCCGTTCAGCTACGGCCTGAAAATCTGGGACCTGTTATACCACGCCGGTGTTACCCCGGTCGGCATCGAAACCTACGCCAACACCCGGCGCCTGGAGAAGAGCCTGCGGCTGCAGAACGTCGATCTGGAAACCGAGTACAACCTCTACGAAGCCGGCCTGCAACGTCCCAAAGTAAAAGATGCCGATTTCCACGGCAAGGCGGCTTACCTGGAACAGCGGGAATGGCAGCAGCAGTCGGCCTACCTGTGCACCATGACCATGACCGCAAACACCGACGCCAACGGCCTGCTGCGGTATCCGGTAGGCCAGTGGCCCATTCTTGATCCGCAAACCGGCGCCGTGCTGGTAGACAGCCATGGCCGCCGCTCCTACAACACCAGTGCGGCCTGGGGACCTTCAGTGGGCCGGATGATCCTGCTGGGTTACATTCCCGCGGAGTATGCACGGGAAGGTCGCGAGCTGGTCCTGGAATACTTTCAGGAGCATTACCCCATCCGTATCGAGTCGGTGGGATACCGGGCGCTTTATGATCCGGACAACGAGCGGGTCAGGTCCTGAGACGCTCTCGACGGTGTACCAGCCAACAGTGCTTGCGGTTTTCCACGGCCTGGAACAACTCGAACCGATTGAAAGCCGGTATCGTCGCATGGGGACCAGATCGGGGCGCCGGATGTCGCATCTGGACCATGCGCATTTCCGCAGTCGCCTTAGACTGAAACCGGACCGGAACTGATGGTTTATTGCAGGGTCCAAGTCTTGCACTATCAAAGTGCACCAACTAGTGTTGACTATGAGGCAGCCAGAACGGTTTTCCGGTTATTGACTGCAGCTACAGCCCCTGGCGGGGCGAGGGGGTTGCATGACTATCCACACAGGCTCAAGCCTCAACAGGCTCGCCGGTGAACCCTACCGGGTCGGCTTCCTGCTGATCGAAAACTTTACCCTGATTGCTCTGGCAACGGCGGTCGAGCCGCTGCGAATGGCGAATCAACTGGCAGGTACCGAGCTTTATTCCTGGCAAATGCTGACCGCCGAGGGGCAGCCAGCCCGCGCCAGCGACGGCATCACCATGCTGCCGGACGCATCCTGTCTCGAAAATCATTATTTTGACATGGTCATCGTGGTTGCCGGTATCGATTTCACCCGCAGTTTCTCCCGTCGGGAAGTCAACTGGCTGAAGCAGATGGGGCGGCGCCATACCCTGCTCGCGGCAGTATGCACCGGACCCTACGTGCTCGCCAGTGCCGGCTTGCTTGATGGCCACCCCTGCAGTGCACACTGGGAGTGCCTTGAAGCCATTCAGGAAGGGTTTCCCCGAGTCCAGACCAATAATCGGCTGTTCACCGTTGAACAGGAGCGTATGACCTGTACCGGCGGTACCGTGCCAATGCACATGATGCTCAGCTTTCTGGCACGGCGCCACGGCCGGGAACTCAGCAATGCGGTATCACACATGTTTGTCTGTGACCGGGTCCGGGAAGAAAGTGAGCAGCAACCCATGCCCATGCATCCCGGGCTGGTATTTGCGCAACCGAAGCTGGCCGAGGCAGCCCAACTGATGGAAGCAAACATCGAAGAACCGATAGAACTCGGGGAACTGGCGATGCTGGCCAGCATATCGCGGCGGCAACTGGAGCGCCTGTTCCTGAAACACATGGGCTGCACACCCTCACGTTATTACCTGCGGGTGCGCCTTAACCGGGCGCGCCGGTTGCTGAAGCAGACCTCCGGCTCAATCGTGGAAATTGCATCCGTATGCGGGTTTGTCTCGGCCACCCACTTCAGCCGTTGCTACCGTAAAATCATGGGGCGCGCGCCCAAATACGAGCGCATGGAGGTTTACCCACAGAGCCACGGGCCAGCCGACAGTGCTCTTGGCGCTGCCATGGCGAGCCTGCCCTCTACTTCCCTGCAGGCGCTCAGGCGTGCGCAAGCCGAGCCGACCTACGGCACTTTTGAAAGCCGGCATGAAGGTAGGCGTGAACGCGAGGACATCATCTCAGGTTAAGCCCACCACCAGGCCATTTTCATCCAGCGCGATATCCAGCGCAGCGGGTCGCCGCGGCAGGCCCGGCATGGTCATGATATCGCCACACACCGCCACCACGAAGCCCGCCCCGGCGGCCAGGCGCACTTCCCGCACCGGCAGCATATGCCCGGAGGGCGCGCCCTTTATCGACGAGTCCGCGGAAAAACTGTATTGCGTTTTAGCGATACAGACCGGCAGGTGGCCGAATCCCAGGCTCTGGTATTCCTCTAATTGTCGCCTCGCCGCGGTGGTAAACTCGACACCGCCGGCATGATATATCCGGGTAGCGATCGTGCGGATCTTGTCCGCCAGTGGCAGACTGTCTTCATAAAGAAACTTGACCTCCGGCGTGCCTTCGGCCATCTGGTCGAGCACCGCCTGGGCCAGTTCGGTCGCGCCCTCACCGCCGGTTGCCCAATGGTCGGCGGCCACGGCCCTTACGCCCAGAGCGTCACTGATGGACTCGACCAGCGCCATTTCCTCCCCGGTGTCATCCGGGAAACGATTGATGCAGACCACCGGCGTCAGGCCGAACTGCTGCAGATTGCGAATGTGTCGCTCCAGATTGGCAGCGCCCTCCCTCAGGGCGATGAGGTCGGGCATGCCCAGCCGGCTGCGCGGAACCCCACCTTGCATTTTCAATGCCCGGATGGTGCAGACCACCACAGCGGCATCGGGCCGCAGGCCGGTGTGCCGGCACTTGATATTAACGAACTTTTCCGCGCCCAGGTCAGCGCCGAACCCGGCCTCGGTCACTACCACATCATTCAGGGCCAGGGCGGCGCGGGTGGCGGTGACAGAATTGCAGCCATGGGCAATGTTGGCAAAGGGCCCGCCGTGAATAAACACCGGATTGTGCTCCAGACTCTGCACCAGATTTGGCTGCAGCGCTTCTTTTAACAGGACCGTCAGTGAGCCCTCCATGCCCAGATCCCGAACGGTAACCGGAGTCATGTCCGAACGCCGGCCAACGATGATATTGCCCAGACGCTGTTTCAGATCTTCACGGCCATCCGCAAGACACAGGATCGCCATGATCTCGGACGACACGGTGATATCAAACCCGGTTTCCCGGGGCACACCGTGAGCCGCACCGCCCAGACCGCACACGATGTTGCGCAGTGAGCGATCGGTGATGTCCAGAACCCTTCGCCAGCTTACATGGCGCGGATCGAGCCCGGATTCATTGCCCCAGTGAATGTGGTTGTCGATCAGCGATGCCAGCAGATTGTGGGCGGTGGTAATGGCGTGAAAGTCACCGTTGAAATGCAGGTTGATGTCTTCCATCGGAATGACCTGGGACCGGCCACCGCCGGCTGCCCCGCCCTTCATGCCAAAACAGGGGCCCAGCGAGGGCTCACGCAGACACACCGAAGAACGCACGCCCAGGCGGTTGAAACCATCGTTCAGGCCAACGCTGGTGGTGGTTTTGCCCTCCCCCGCCGGTGTCGGCGTAATAGCCGTTACCAGTACCAGCCTGCCCCGGGGCGCGGTAGCGGAGGTATCAACGTAAGCCATATCCAGCTTGGCCTTGTAGTGGCCAAAAGGCACCAGACTCTCCGCTGGCAAGCCAAATCGCTGCTGGGCCAGCAGCAGGATGGACTGGGGCTGGACCGAGCGGGCGATCTCGATGTCCGGGGTGCCCGGCGGCGGAAACTCTACCGCGGGTGGCGTTACCGGTGTCAGCTTGCTGTACTGAAGACTCATGGAACTGACCTCTCTGGTCCCCGGGGGACCCACTGTGCTCCTGAATCCATTGTGCGGTCTGCCGCAGCCCACCGAATGGAAACAGGTGGATACCCCGGTGAGGGGTATCCGGGTCGTCTGGGCGCACGGCTGTGGGGTGTTGCCCGGGCGCCCACCAGGCTGCTAGTCGGCGAAGTCGATTCCCTTCGCCTTGGCCCGCTCGCGGGCATTGGGGTTTACCGACGGCCGGAAGGGTACTTCCACCACCTCGCCTGCCACAGCTGTGGCGCCGCCCGCTGCGGCATACTCTACCGGCAGGTGGACCGTCAGGTGCGTGCCGACAGCGCGCCAGTCATGGGGTACATAAGCCAGGGCGATGTTGGTTTCCAGTTCCGGCGAGTACCAGGGCGAAGTCACATAGCCTACGGGATCACCGCCGTCAGGCCCGCTGATCAACCAGAAATCATTAGCATAGTCAGTGACCTGGCCGCCACCGAAACGGATGCCCACCATGATGTGACTGAAGGGCGGCTGACCGGCATCAATCTGCTCGCGAACCTTCTCAAGCTTCTGCTTGCCGATGTAGTCCGCCTCCTTGTTACGCGGGACCTGATATGCCAGGGCGCACTGGAAAGGCAGGGTTTCCTGGTCCACATCCTGGCCCCAGGAAAGAATGCCGGCGGCAATGCGACGGTGGTGCGCCGGGGCAATCACCCTCAGATTATGGGGTTCACCGGCAGCAAGCACGGTGTACCAGAGATCCTCAGCGTACCTGGTGGCGTCCTTGAGGTAGATCTCGTAGCCCTTTTCACCGGTAAAACCGGTCTGGGAAATGATCACGTCGTGACCGGCCACCTGGCCTTCCATCAGCCCGTAGTAGGGAATGTCTCTCACTCCCTCACCGAACAGATCCGCCATCATCGCTTCCGACTTCGGCCCCTGGATCTGCACCGGCGCCACATCGATTTCCGCGATCGTAACGTCAAAGCCCATGCCGAGGTTCACCCCCCGCATCCACAGTTCCAGATCACTGTCGGAGAGGGAAAACCAGAATTCGTCCTCGGCAATTCGCAGCAGCACCGGGTCATTGATGATGCCGCCCTCCTCATTACACAGAATGACGTACTTGCCATGCATTGGCTTGATTCTGGTAGCATCCCGGGTGATCACGTAGTTCACAAATCGTTCCGCGTCCGGACCCTTGACCTGGATCTGGCGTTCCACGGCCACGTTCCACATGGTGACGTCGTGAATCAGTGACTCGTACTCCAGCATGGCGCCACCTTCTTCCGGACGGATGTAGCCCCTTGGGTGGTACATGCGGTTGTAAACCGTTGCCCGCCAGCAGCCGGCCTCGTAGGCGAGGTGCCAATAAGGCGACTTGCGCACGCGGGTGGAAATCAGCATTTCCACCGGCGTAGGGCCGGACTGGCGCAGGTTAACGGGAACGCGTCGGTCAGACTGGTCGACGCTGACCGGCTGACGCGCGGCACCCGCCCGTTGCCGCGGGTAATCCATCAGTGCATGTTCAAATTTAACGGCCATTGCTATCTCCCCCTTATCGGGCTGTTGATAGCTCTAATGTGGCCCTGTTTGGGGTTACCTGAATGAACCAATACGACACCGGCAGAACCAGAAACGTCAGAGCAGATACCGCAAGCCTGTTATATTGGAGATCGCATGCCCGAAAGCCTGATTCTCCAGCGTCCACAACTTAACCGCCCGCGCAAACCAAGGAGCAAACCTTGACACTCACCACCCCTGCCCTGTTATTTCCGGCCATTTCATTGCTGCTGCTGGCCTACACCAATCGCTTTCTCGTGCTGGCCCAGCTTATCCGCCAGCTCAGACAGATGGACTCAGAGGAGGATCATGCCCTGATTGCCAGGCAGATCAGCATGCTGCGCAAACGCATTCTGCTGACCAAACGCATGCAGACCTACGGTGTACTGAGTTTTTTCGTCTGTACCGTGTCCATGTTCGTACTGTTTCTGGGCATTGAGCTCGCAGGTGCCATCGCGTTCGGAATCAGCCTTATTCTGCTGTCGATTTCGCTGCTGTATTCACTCTACGAGATTGTTATTTCGACAAACGCCATCAACGTTGAGCTCGAGAATTTTGAGGTCAGGAAGCAGGGGGAAGCAGCAAAGCAGGGAACAGATAGCAAATCGTCAGGTTGCTGACAATTCCACAGCTATTGGCCATCCCGGATCCCCGTGGCTGCTGCGCGGCAGCCGATCCGTTTGGGGGGAACCAGAAACCAGCTCGCCAGAACCAGAAGCCCGAACACCGTATAGCCGAGGATAAACACCCACTCCGGAGCACTGTAGTAGAGGATGGACTGAAGCCAGTGCTGGATGAAGGATCCGTCGTAGCCGGAATCGCCGGCCTTCTCACGCAGTGCCATTTCCCATTCCGTCAGCGGACAAATCCGGCCAAACCATGACTGCAGGACCACGATGGCAATAACCGTCAGGTGGCTGAGCCTGAACCAGAAATTGCGCACCCAGCTCCACCTGCGGAAATGCCCGGCATAAACCGCCATCAGCCCCAGAATCACAAAGGCGACGAGCAGCGTATGAACAATCAGCAGGGAGTCGGCCAGTATCAAAAGCCAGTCGTTACTCATCGCGAACTCCAGAACCTACAGGATCAGCATCAAGCCACCGGTAACGACCGCAACGGCAAGGGTCAGCCCAATCAGGGCTCGCCAGGGAAACTGTGGCGCTGGCGGCGCTACCGCGAGCTGTTCTTCCAGATATTCTCTCAGCAACCGGGTATTGCGGGTGTTGGCCTTGAAAACCGCATCGAAGGCATCGCCGAACACCGGCATCAGGCCACCAACAAAATCGATGCCCATATTTCTCAGCATACGCAGTTTTACCTCCCTGGTCGCACCGGCCCGCTGGGCCTCAACAAGCACATAGCCGGACATTATCAGGCCCGCCATGTCGCCAATTACCGGGATCAGGCCAATGATGGCCTCGACGCCAATACTGAATTTCGTGAAGGGTAATCCAATGCTGCTGTCGGTAAAACGGCTGAATTTTTCCAGCCGCCGGAGTATCTCTCTTTGTCGGGCTTCGGTGGGCTTTGCCATAGTATTTCCAGAATCACTCCGCCAAGTTCAGTGGTGACGCCCGTCAGAACACGGCAAAAACCACCACCACAGCTAACGAAACGGTCAGGGACAGTGGAATGGTCAGCGCTATCTCCTGCGACGGGCCCTGGTACCGTACCGCCAGCACGTAACTCATGACCGCCACCGGCATGGCACACTGAATCAGAAATACCTGCGCCTCCAGCGCATTCAGGGGCCAGAACAGCAACAGCAGCCAGGCCAGCGCAAGACCTGCCAGTGGCCGGTACAGGCTGAAGCCCACAGACCTCAGTATATCCTTCATACCCGACAGTTTCAGACTGGCAATGGAGTTACCCAGTAACATCAGCATCACCGGGACGGTGATGGAGCCAAGCATGTCCAGAGTCGTCATCGCCGGTTCCGGCAATTGAATGCCGGTTGCCAGCAGCGTCGCCCCGGCAATCAGCGCCAGCACAGGGCCGTTTTCGAGCATTGAGCGCACGGAAAAACGACCAGAAAGGCAACCGATGCCAAGCGTGAAGTGGCTGACCTGAATCACTGATGAAATCACCACTGCCAGGCCAAGCGACTGGGGGCCAAATAATGCAAAGCACACCGGAATTCCCATATTTCCGGTATTGGGGTGGACCAACGCGGGCAGATAAGGCCTGACAGGGATACCGGTCATCAGCAGCAGCAAGGTCGTAGCGGCTGACATCACCACTAACCAGACCAGGGTAATACCTATAAGGGCACCCATTCCCGCGATGTCCATATCCATATTCAGCACGGAATGGAGCAAAAGCGCAGGAATGCCAACCGCAGTCACCAGGCCCGACAGCGCCCTGCCATCGAAAAAATCGGTGTTACGGCCAAGAAGCGCCCCGAGTACGATCAGCGAAAGTAGCGGAAACAGGACTTCGGAGAGATGTTGAAGCACAGCAACCATACCTGAATAGTCACGGACACTGCTCCCCGTGACCGTAACCATTAGGCCTGGCCTCGGAAAGAGCTCTGTTACCCGCCTTGAGCCGTCATCGGCCCGGGAGCATTACCAGGACGACTGCGAAAATCCCCGGATGTTCAGCTTCGTGCCCAATGGCTGCAATTTCGTCACTCTTTGTCCCCGGAAATTTCAGGGACCGACTGACAAAAGCTGCAGTCATCCGTATCCACAGCCGCACCGCCAGTCTCCACATAACGGAGCTTATGGCTGGCCCTGCCCCGGTTTGAGGACACAGAAAATTTCCGATCACGACGCATTTGCCCCTGCACTGTTTTGTCAGCTTTTTCTGACCCTGTCATAATTGCCCCTCCTGATTCACTTGATCACTATCTGGGGACTGAATGGCATTTATCCAACACCCTTGGGAAATGATGCAGAACCTTTGCCAGTTCGGCGGATAATGGCGAGCAAGCAGGCCCGGATAGCCGCCTCCAGGCACGCAGCAGACTCAGCTTTGCGCCCGATTCAGTTGAGCCTGGTGCCAAACTGTTACCCTTTGTCACTCAAAATCTCTGGAACCGACTGACAAAACCGGCAAACTCCGGTATCAACAACAAAGCTGAAGCCGCTTAATAAAGGGCCTTATGGATTGCCCGGCGCTATTTTCGAGACACCGAAAAGTTCCGTTCGCGCCGCAGATGCCGCGGATATCAGCGTAGACAGCACCGACACAACCGTACAGACTATAAACCATAATCAAATTTCATTTCAGCCCGGGAGTCAGGGTCAGCCATGGTAAAAATGCATGGAGAGTATCGCCGGCATTTGCGATCCGGGATCAGGGTCCCGGTAGTACTTACGTTTGCCAGTCACACCATTGAAACAAATACGCTGGACGTGTCAGCCAGCGGCCTGCTCCTGAAGAGGCCGAGACAGGTGTACATTCGCCCCGGCGAAGTCATTGACGTCGATTTTCGCGACAGGCCGGATATCCGGGTGTCGGCGCGGGTGACGCACACCGACAAGTCGCACATTGGCCTGCAGCTCGACCGCACTCACTTTTCTGATAGCAATCTGAACCAACTCTTTGAAGACAGCCCGTCCTGGCAACGACTGATCGCCAAAAACAAGCGTGTACTCTGGAAAAAAAGCCGCCGTGTTGGGGTTTTTATGGCCAATACCTTCCTGCGCTCAGCGATTATTGCCCTGGTAAAGCCCCGCTTTCTGTTTGCCGTGTACGGTAACAGGGAACAGGCCGGGTCCTACTTCACGCCCTGGATGGCCGAGCGTATGCCACACAATATGGTGCTTGGTTTCATTCGTCAGGGGGACATGCGCGGCCTGATGGTAGCGTCGCAGTACATGGAGGATGAGCTCGAGCAAGATTCCGAAAAAGTTCGCTTCTACCTGAATCAGTTGCAACGGGACTTCCCGGATGTCCAGCGCATCGCCCTGGTGGGGCGACTCCCCAACTTCGTTATGAAAGCGGGTATCGAAATTACCGATCCGCTGGTGGAAGGAAGCCTGGGAACACGATACATGATCTGGGATGTGGCGCGGAAAATGCTGGAACGTCCCCAGTATTGCCAGCAGACCAGCATTGTCGTGCTGGGAGGCGCCGGGCGCATCGGCAACGCAGTCTGTCAGGATCTTACCGGCCTGTATGACAGGGTGATTGCGTTTGATTCCCGCTACGGGGAAGACAGGGAGTTAGCCACTGACCAGGGTACGGTATTGCAGACCTCCTCTTTATCGCATCTGGAGGGCGAAATGCTCTATATCTGCCTGACCACTCATGGCGACGCCGTACTGGAATTCCAGCAACACATGGCCCCGGGTGCCCTGATTGCAGATGATACCCACCCCTGCATCAGCCTCACTACTCTGGAAAGCCTGAAGCAACAGCAGATCGCGGTGGAAAAGGTGGTGCTTTCCCATGACGAATTCCTGATGTGGCCACGCATGCCGGCCTGGAGCAACCGGGCCATTCCCGGGTGTCTGGTCGAGGCCCTGGTGCAGCTTCGCAGGCCAGAGGTCGGGGAACGCGACTTTCCCGCCTTTCGCCAGGAAGCGGAGTTTCTCGGCTTTAGCGGTCGCCTGATCAGGCCCCTGAATGAATGAAATGTGCGGGAATGCAGCGCGATGAAATGCAACCTGCAGACGGCCGTCCTATTGACGATGTCCTTGCTAGTGTCCCTTACCGTCAGTGGCAAGGAGCTGACGGCTCAGGGAGACGTGGGCAATTACAGCCTGAACAGTCACATCGAGTACTTGCTGGGCGATGAGCCAACCCTGGCTCAGGCAATCCAGCAGGAAAACTGGCAAAAGAAACAGGATGACCGCGTACTCAACCTGGGCTTCACCGGCCAGTCTGTCTGGGTAAGGGCATCCCTGACAATCCCCGAACCCCTGTCCCGCCAGTGGTACCTGGTACTTCCTTATCCGCTTCTGGAGGAAGTTGATCTCTATATTGTGCGCAACGGGCAACTGCCAGCGATCTACCACACCAGTCGCCTGAAGAGCGAAAACCAGCGTGAACAGCCCCACAGTTACCAGGTAGCGCTGCCGTTACCGCCTGAGCTGAACGGGCAGGTGGAACTGTTTCTGCGGGCGCGGTCAGCAACCTCACTGCAGGTACCGGTGGAGCTTTGGCGCGAGGACCACCTGCTGCTTCAGTTTTTGCATGAGAGCCTCTACTGGGGAGCCTATTTCGGCGCCTTGTGCGCGCTGGTGATCTATAACCTGTTCCTGTTTGTTTCCCTCAGGGATTCGGCCTACGGCTATTACGTACTGTACATGGGCTCGATCAGCCTGATGATGCTCTGTATCTCCGGTCTCGGGAGCGCCTGGATTTGGGGCGGGCAGCCATTCCTGACCCGTTATGCCCTGCCTGTCAGCACCGGACTTGTGTCCCTGTTTGCCTTGATGTTTGCACGCAGCTTTCTGAAGTGGGAGAGCATTTCTTCCAGCTGGGACCGCAGCATGAAGATTGCCGCGGTACTGGCCGGCCTGCTGATTGTCTACACCTGGGCCGATCCCATCAATGCAGTATTGCTTGCCAGCCTGCTGGGCACTCTTGTAGCTGCCCTGCTCATCGCCATTGGCCTGGCCTGCCTGAAAGCCGGCGTCGTTATAGCCCGATATTTCGTACTGGCATGGACAGCCTTTGCTCTCGGCGCCTTTGTGTATTTACTGAACGTCTTCAACTTCATGCCGATGAACTTCTTCAGCAACCATGCCCTGCAGGTCGGCTCGCTGGCAGAGGTACTGCTGCTGTCCTTTGCCCTGGCCCACCGCATCAAGGACGAACGGTCACGCAAACTGGCGGCATTGCGGAAGCAGCAGATGGCCGAACGACAGGTCCGGGATCTGGAAATGCAGTCCCTTGAACAGGCGATGCACGATTCGACAACCCGAATGCCCAATGCCTCCCTGCTCAATCAGCAGTTAAAGGCCATCATGGGGCAGCACAGGCAGGTCGCGCTAGCACTGACCCACTATCCCCAGATCAAGGACATTGCATCCAGTATGGGCCACAAGCTGGCAGAGGAAATGTTCTGTCAGCTGATGAACAAGCTTAACCACACGCTGGCCGGGCTGAGCGGCGTCATCTGCCTGGAGAAACAGCAGCGCGCCTACATTGCGATTCCCGAGTTCGGTTCAGCGGCATTCCTGATCGACCTCACGCAACTGGATGGTCCACCGGAGACCGCTATCGCACAGGTGGTGGGTAATCATGAAATCTCTGTCCATGCCGTCAGACTGCCTGTATTCATGAATTTACACTGTGGCGTCGCTATAGCCCCCGAGCATGGCGAAAGCGCGGAAATCCTCTATCAACACGCCTCGGCGGCACGCGACCGCAGCGAATCAAGCCGGATTCCGGTGCTGGTCTATGACAATGAGATCTCCGATTTCGCGCGACGCCGCCTGGACCTGGTGACCGCCCTGCCGCTGGCAATCGAGGCCGGCGAACTGGAGCTTTACCTGCAGCCACAGATGAACAGTACCGGTCAGGAACTGGTGGGGGCAGAGATGCTGTTGCGCTGGCATAGTCCGCGTTTCGGGCCGGTGCCCGCCAGTGAAATAATCGAGATCGCAGAAAATGCCGGCTTGATAGATCTGCTATCGCGCTTCGTCGTAGACCAGGCCTGGAAAGCCATGCAAACGCTGCAGGAACGGGACCTGAACATTACCTGCAGTATAAACCTGTCGGTTCAGAACCTCGCCAACAGTCAGTTTGTGTCGTTTGCCCTGGCGGGTATCAGGGAACACGCGATTCCGGTGAATCGGGTAATCTTCGAAGTAACGGAAACCTCGATGATGCTCAACATGGAAGCAGTGATCGGAGCCTTGCTGCGGATTTCCAACAGTGGCTGCAAGGTTGCCCTGGATGATTTTGGTACGGGTTACTCGTCTCTGGCCTACCTGAGCCGTCTGCCTATCCACGAGTTGAAAGTCGATAAATGCTTCATAGGTCAGATGAATTCCAGCCAGAATGACCTGGGAATCGTCCAGAGCACCTTGAAACTGGCACGCTCCCTCGACCTGGAAACTGTGGCCGAAGGTGTGGAGGACAGCAAAACCAGTAAGCTTCTCGGCCAGTTGGGCTGCCATCGGCTGCAGGGTTTCCTGTTTGCCAAACCGATGCCGTTGGAGAAGTTCTGTAGTTGGGCAATGGCTAATTCGCAAAGTGTACCAGACCCGCAGCGGTAAAAGCAGGCTCCCGAGACAACCCTTCCGGCCAGTCCCGACGACAGCAACAGGCGACGGTTTTACTGTCCGGGCACCGGTATTATCTGACGTGCTGAACTTCTTTTTATAACCCTGGATTAACAGGAGCATACCGGATTACCCCGATGAGTATTTGCCGCATAGGCTTAGACAGGCTCCGGCGTTTGTCCTAGGATTGCTAGGGCACTTCATGACAACGAGTCCAAAATGAGACTGGCTCTCCAGACTCCCAGGCGAAAGACGCCCATAACTGATTTACCGTTTCACAGAGGAATGTAATGAGCTACTTTACGATTGCAGGCGTCCAGATGCATGCCCTGCATCACGGTGATAACACCGAAACCATGCGCCACCGGATTGATCTGCTGATGTCCCGTTTTCCGCAGGTGCAAATGGTGATGTTCAGCGAGCTGGTGGTGACCGGTTCTTCCACCCATCACGCTGAACCCCTGCCCAACGAAAAAGAAAACAAGTTCTGCGAAATCGCCAGGGAACATGGCATCTGGCTGATACCTGGCTCCATGTTCGAGCGTGTGGAAGACAAGATCTACAACACCGCAAGTGTCATCAATCCCGAAGGGCATGTGGTCTGCCGTTATCGCAAGATGTTTCCGTTCCGCCCTTATGAGAAAGGCGTTGCCGCCGGCACCGAGTTCTGCGTGTTTGATATTCCGAATGTAGGTCGGTTCGGACTTTCCATCTGCTATGACATGTGGTTTCCCGAAACTACCCGGGCCCTGGCTGCCATGGGCGCAGAGGTCATCCTGCACCCGACCATGACAGACACAATTGACCGGGACATCGAACTCTCGATCGCCCGCACCAACGCTGCCATCAACCAGTGCTTTCTGTTCGATTTCAACGGCGCCGGAGCCATGGGCAACGGTCGTTCCATTGTGGCAGGACCCTCGGGCGACGTTATTCATCAATCCGGAATCGGAGACGAGGTAGTTCCCATTGAGGTCGACCTGACACGGGTTCGTCGTGAAAGGGAACGCGGTCTTCGCGGCCTCGGGCAGCCGCTTAAAAGCTTCCGGGACCGGGAAGTCGACTTCCCGCTGTATCGGCACCCCGAGAGTTCGACTCCGTACCTCGACAGCCTGGGGCCACTGGAAAAACCTGTCAGATCCGATCCAGCCGGATCCTGATCGCGGCACGCTGGT
>Ga0102937_1000031_pt1 | contig 49122 bp, 40 predicted proteins | sample SalPonR2_B_D1_MG_FD_78213 | JGI IMG/M metagenome (GOLD analysis project Ga0102937, IMG submission 78213) | Salt pond soil microbial communities from South San Francisco under conditions of wetland restoration - Salt Pond MetaG R2_B_D1_MG | ecosystem: Environmental > Aquatic > Marine > Intertidal... | reverse complement strand
ATCAGTTTTACGGCGACGTTCAGGATATGGGCGGACGTAGGTGGGATACCTCGTCGCTGATCCAGAGACTGAAAGGAAAACGGTAAGGATTTTTTGCCACGGAATCCACGGAAGGACATGGAGAAATAAAGATTTTTGGCCACTAAATCCACGAAATCACACGAAAAAAAGACTGGCAGTGTATTTATATTCCCCAGCCAAGAAGCGGGTATTTCGTGGATTTCGTGGTAAATCGTTTTTCAGTGATCTTCCGTGTTTTCCGTGGCTAACCAGTCACTTGTTCTTGTCTTTAGGAATCCAGCGCCCATTCTCGTACCACGCTGACCAGCCGGTCGCCTTGCCGTCTTTCTCTGACATGACGTACTGCTCTTTGCTCTTGCGGCTATAACGAATCACTGTGGGATTACCTTCAGGATCCTTCTCCGGCGCATCCATCAGAAAATCATATTTTGGATCGATCTCCTTGCGGTGCGGCTTGATCTCTTTCACCAGCGGCGGTCGGGTCTCCCGGTTCTTGGGAAACTTGCTTGCCGCCAGAAACAGACCAGACGCCCCATCCCGAAGCACATAGGTGTCGTCCACCTTCTCGCAGGCCAGTTCCGGCATCGGAACCGGATCCATTTTGGGCGGGGCGGGCTCACCATTTTTTAGCAGTTTGCGGGTGTTCTTGCAGTCATCGTTGGTACAACCAAAATATTTACCGAAACGACCGGTTTTCAGCTGCATTTCAGAGCCACACTTGTCGCACTCCAGGGTCGGTCCTTCGTAGCCCTTGATGCGGAAGCTGCCTTTCTCGACCTCGTAGCCCGGGCAGTCCGGATTGTTGCCGCAGACATGGAGCTTGCGACCCTCATCAACAAGATAGCTGTCCATGGCAGTGCCGCACCGGGGACAGCGACGCTTCTTGCGGAGCAACCGGCTCTCGCCCTCACCCTCGACATCTTCATCGGCACTCACCACCTCATCGCCCGACACCAGGTTGATCGTGGTCTTGCAGCGCTCTTTCGGTGGCAATGAATAACCGGAGCAACCAAGAAACACCCCGGTGCTGGCCACACGAATCTGCATGGGGCGCTCGCAGGTCGGGCAGGGAATATCGGTTTCCGTGGGCGTATTCGCCCGCATACCGCCCTCGTCGTCCGCGATTTCCGCAGTCTCAAGCTGTTTTTTGAAGCGACTGTAGAAGTCGTTCAGTACCTTTTTCCACTGCACATCACCCGCGGCGATTTCATCCAGCTCGTCCTCCATCCGGGCCGTAAAGTCGAAATCCATCAGATTGGGGAAGGATTCGGACAGACGTTCGGTGACGATCTCGCCCATTTTCTCGGCGTAGAAGCGCCGGTTCTGAAGCCGCACATAGCCCCGGTCCTGAATGGTCGAGATAATGGATGCGTAGGTGGAAGGGCGACCTATGCCCTGCTTTTCCAGCTCCTTGACCAGGCTGGCTTCAGTATATCGCGGCGATGGCTTGGTAAAGTGCTGGCTCGGTTCGAGCTTCTCAAGACCAAGGGTCTCGCCTTCCCGGATGTCTGGCAGCGGCATGTCCTCGTCTTTTTTCGACGTCTGGGGCGCGGCTTTCAGGAAACCTTCAAACTTGATGATCCGTCCACGGATTCGCAGCTCGTAATCGCCATTTGCGACAAGTATCGATGTGCTCAGGAATTCTGCGTCCGCCATCTGGCAGGCAATGAACTGCCGCCAGATCAGCTCGTAAAGCTTCTCAGCATCTTTCTCGAGTCCGGCAATATCGGTAGGCCTGCGATTTACGTCGGTTGGCCTGATCGCTTCGTGAGCTTCCTGCGCGCCTTCCTTGCTGCCATAGATTCTGGGCTGGTCGGGCAAAAACTTATCGCCAAACACCTTTTTGACGTAGTCCCGGCAACTGGCCACCGCATCCTGACTCAGATTGGTGGAGTCGGTGCGCATGTAGGTTATGAAGCCCGCCTCGTAAAGACGCTGGGCCAGCATCATGGTTTTCTTGACGCTGAACCCCATGCGATTGCTGGCGGCCTGTTGCAATGTAGAAGTAATAAAGGGCGCCGAGGGGCGTGAGCGGGTTGGTTTGTCTTCCCGCCTTGCTACCTTGAAGCTCCCTGACTTCAGACGCTCAACGTGCTCGGCACTCTGCTTGTCACTGGTTGGCCGATAGGCCTTGTCGGCATATCGGGTGACCTCAAAGCGGATCGGCTGCCGCGATTCGCTCCGGGTCAGGTCCGCATGCAACTGCCAGAATTCCTCGGGCACGAACTTGCGGATTTCCCGCTCACGCTCGACAATCAGACGCACCGCAACAGACTGCACGCGACCTGCCGACAGGCCCCGGGCAATCTTGGCCCAGAGCAGCGGTGACACCATATAGCCCACAACCCGATCCAGGAAACGGCGGGCCTGCTGGGCGTTCACCCGGTCATTGTCAAGATTGCCCGGATCCTCGAAGGCTTTCTGAATCGCCCGCTTGGTGATTTCGTTGAACACCACCCGGCGGTATTTCTCCGGATCACCACCAATGGTCTGCTGCAGATGCCAGGCAATGGCTTCCCCCTCACGGTCCAGATCCGTCGCGAGATAGATATTGTCGGCCGATTTCGCCAGGCGTTTGAGTTCGCTAACCACTTTTTCCTTGCCGGGCAGTATCTCGTAACGGGCATCCCAGTCATGGTCCGGATCCACTCCCATGCGCGCCACTAACTGATCCCGCGCCTTCTTCTTTTTGTGGACCGCCTTTTCCTCGGGACTCATCTTGCGGGTAATCGCAGCCAGCCGCGCCCGCTCCTTGGGATCACTGGTGGAACCGGAGCCACTGACCGGCAGATCACGAATGTGCCCGACGCTCGACTTCACAATGAAGTCAGATCCGAGGTACTTGTTGATAGTCTTCGCTTTCGCTGGCGACTCGACAATAACGAGGCTTTTACCCATATCGGAGTTCTATATCCTTGGCGATGATCGGTTAAAAAGTCAGCAAACCGTAAACTCGCTGTAAAATCAGTCGGCTAGAAAAGTCTTGATAGCCGCCCTAATAGTATAATTGCATTGTTGTACAGGGTCAGGAAAAGCAAGACAACCCATTATGGAAAAATGCAGCAAGGGTTGTGCCCGGTTTTTGTTGAATGTCAGACAAGAAAGCCCGGCAACTGCCGGGCTTTCTCAGAACACGTTATTGATTCAATTCAATGAATTAAACACGCTCCCACACTGTTGCGATACCCTGCCCCATGCCGATACACATGGTGGATACACCAAGCTTCCCGCCTTTGGCCATCATCACGTTCAGCAAGGTGGTCGAGATACGTGCACCGGAGCAGCCCAGCGGGTGCCCAAGGGCGATCGCGCCCCCGTTCAGGTTCACTTTCTCTTCCATTACGCCCAGCAGCTTCAGGTCTTTCAGCACCGGAAGTGACTGGCCGGCGAAGGCTTCATTGAGTTCCCAGAAGTCGATATCCTCGACTTTCAGGCCCGCACGCTTGAGTGCTTTCTTGGTCGCCGGAACCGGACCGTAACCCATGATCGCCGGATCAACCCCGGCGACAGCCATGCCGCGAATTCTGGCAATCGGCTTGAGGCCCAGAGCTTCGGCACGGCCGGCAGACATCAATACCATCGCAGCCGCACCGTCAGTGAGCTGAGACGATGTGCCGGCGGTGACCGAACCATTCTTCGGATCAAAAGCGGGCTTGAGCTGAGCGAGGGAATCAACCGTAGTCTCGGGACGAATGGTCTCGTCCTCCTCTATCAGCTTCCTGAAGCCATTTTCGTCATGACCTTCAACCGGCACGATTTCATTGCTGAAACGACCTTCCTGCGTTGCCTCGTGAGCCAGGCGATGGGAACGGGCACCGAACTCATCCTGCTGTTTGCGGGTGATGCCATGCATTCTCGCCAGCATTTCCGCAGTCAGGCCCATCATGTTGGACGCCTTGGCGGTGTATTTTGAGGCTGCCGGGTTATGGTCGAAGCCGTCAGTCATGGGGATGTGGCCCATGTGCTCGACACCGCCAACCACGAACATCTCACCGTTGCCGGTCTGTATGGCCTGAGCGGCAGTGTGGATGGCGCTCATGGCGGAGCCGCAAAGACGGTTGACAGTCTGCGCCGAGGATTCGTGCGGGATGCGCGTCAGCACGGATATCTGACGTGCGACGTTGAAACCCTGCTCCTTGGTCTGGTTTACACAGCCCCAGATCACATCTTCAACTTCTTTCGGGTCGAGCTTCGGATTGCGCTCAAACAATGCTTCAATCAGCGCAGCCGACAGGTTTTCCGCACGGACATTGCGGAAACAGCCATTCTTGGCACGACCCATCGGACTCCGCACGCAATCGACGACGACAACGTCTCTCGGATTAAGGCTCATAGATCTTTCTCCGTTCGGAAATCTTGTTCAGGGTTAGGCGAAGAATTTCTTGCCATTCTTGGCCATTTCACGCAGCTTCTCGGTCGGGTGATACAAAGCGCCAAGATCTGCAAACTTGTCTGCCAGCTCAACGAACTTGTCGACACCCATATCGTCGATATAACGCAGGGCACCACCACGGAACGGCGGGAAGCCGATACCGAAAATCAGCCCCATGTCAGCATCTGCGGGATCTTCGACAATGTCGTCCTCCAGGCAGCGAACAGTCTCCATGCACAGCGGAATCATCATTCGGGCGATGATGTCCTCGTCGCTGAAGTCGTTCTTGCCCTGAACAACAGGCTCAAGCAGCTTGTAGGCTTCTTCGTCGACGACCTTCTGCTGCTTGCCCTTGCGGTCCTGCTCATACTTGTAAAAGCCCTTGCCGTTCTTCTGGCCGTAACGGTCGTTATCGAACATGACGTCAATGGCTGTTGTACCCTCATGCTTCATCCGGTCGGGGAAGCCTTCGGCCATAACGTCACCGGCATGCTTGCCGGTGTCCATGCCTACAACATCAAGCAGGTAGGCAGGCCCCATCGGCCAGCCAAACTTTTCCATAACCCTGTCAACGTGCTGAAAATCAGCGCCGTCACGCACCAGATTCACAAAGCCGCCGAAATACGGGAACAGTACGCGGTTTACCAGGAAGCCGGGGCAGTCGCTGACCACGATCGGCGTCTTGCCCATTGCCTTGGCGTAGGCAACCGTTGTTGCAATGGCGCGATCACTGGTCTTCTTGCCACGGATGACCTCCACCAGCGGCATCATGTGAACCGGGTTGAAGAAGTGCATGCCGCAAAAGTTTTCCGGGCGTTTCAGGTTGGCGGCCAGCTTGTCAATGGAAATGGTGGAGGTGTTCGAAGTCAGAATGGTGTCTTCGCGAACCGCATCTTCGGTTTCACACAGCACCGCGTCCTTCACCTTCGGATTCTCGACAACGGCCTCCACGACCAGGTCGACGTTCTTGAAGTCACCATAGTTGAGGGTCGGCGTGATGTTGTTCAGGGCATCCGCCATCTGGTCCGGCTTCATCTTGCCTTTATCGATGCGCTTGGTCAGAAGCTTCTTGGCTTCCTTCAGGCCCAGCGCTATACCGTCCTGATTAATATCCTTCATCAGTATCGGTGTGCCTTTCAGGGCCGACTGGAAGGCAACACCGCCACCCATGATACCGGCGCCAAGAACGGCAGCCAGCTTCACCTCGTTTGCTTCCTTGCTCCAGGCCCTGGCTTTCTTCTTCAGGGCCTGATCGTTCAGGAACAGCCCGACAAGGCACGCAGCCACGTTGGTTTTGGCCATCCTGGCAAAACCTTTGGCCTCCACTTCGATGGCCTTGTCACGGGTTAGGCCGGCATGCTTCTGCATGACCTTGATAGCCTCGACCGGCGCCGGGTAGTTCCTGCCGGCCTGACCGGCAACAAACGCCTCGGAGGTTTCGAACGCCATCATGCTTTCCATGGCATTGAGTTTGATCTTGCCCTTCTTTTCGTCACGACGGGCCTGGTAATCCAGCTTGCCTTCGTTGCACTGCCTGATCAGATCGACAGCGCCTTCGACCAGCTTTTCGCTGGCAATAACAGCGTCGACAGCACCAACTTTCAGCGCCTTGTCGGCACGGTTTTCACTACCGCCACAGATCCACTCGACGGCGTAATCCACACCCACGAGGCGTGACAGGCGGACGGTCCCACCGAAGCCCGGGAAAATCCCCAGCTTGACCTCGGGCAGACCAACCTTCGCCCTGGGATCGATAACCCGGTAATCGGTTGCCAGGCACATTTCAAAGCCGCCGCCCAGCGCGATGCCGTTGATGGCAGTCACTGTCGGAAAGGGCAGGTCTTCAATCGCACTGAATGCGGCGTTGGCCTTCAGATTGTTAGCGATCAGATCCTCTTCGGGCCCGGCGAACAGCTCGGTGAATTCGGTGATGTCGGCACCAACAATGAAGCTGTCCTTGGAGCTGGTTACAACAAGACCCTTCAGGCCTTTCTTTGCTTTCAGCTTGTCAGTCGCGGCGTGGAGCTCTTCTAGCGTCAGACGGTTGAACTTGTTAACTGACTCGCCTTGCAAGTCAAAGTCCAACTGAGCGATCCCGCCTTCGATCTCTTTCACCGTGATGGCTTTACCTTCGTAAATCATCAACTGATCTCCAGTCTGTGTTTGGAACTGCTATAACTGCCGCAAAAGCGCCCGCAATGCGGCAGCCGATGCAGCGAGATTTCGGTCACTATTTTCGGTCACTACCCCAATCAACCGATCCAATAATTCATACAGTCGTTTGAATCGTGGTTTGCCACCATGAAAAAAAACCGGCCATTTGTCAATTTGTTTCTTGATGAATCAATCATTCCACCAGGTTCCGCTCGCTGGCAGCTGCCAGCCGGTCAGCACCGCTTGATGGACAGCAGCGATACTTTAACTCCGGCACCAAACCTTGGTCCACCACAATAACCTGGCGGTAAACTCAGGCCCGGCAATTCCATAACCTGCGTGGTGATACCGCAAGCACTGAACCCGGCGTTGAGCTAAAATCTATCATGGACAGTGTGCGCACCAGGTGGCAGTTTATTAGCGGTTCTGACAACAAATACAGGAACAGAAGCGCCTGACAAATATTAGCCCGCACAACAGCGGGGTCTGAAGGAGTGAAAACATGGCCATTTATCAGAAAATACTAGTTGCAATTGACCTTACTGAAGAAGCCCCGCAGGTTCTTAAAAAAGCAATGGCATTGAGCAAGGCGCACGATTCCGAAGTTGTTCTGGCTCATGTCGTGGAACCAGTGGGCTATGCCTATGGTGGCGATATCCCCATGGACCTCACCGAGCTACAGGAACAACTCGACAAGGCGGCAAAAGAGAAACTCCAGAGCTACGGCGAAAAACACGGTATTACCCCGGAAAATCAGTTAGTGATGGTGGGTCGGCCGGAATCCGAAATTCACCGGCTATCGGAGGAACTCAGCGCTGACCTTGTTGTGGTCGGCAGTCATGGCCGTAAGGGCTTCCAGCTGATTCTGGGTTCTACCGCCAACGGCGTTCTGCATGGGGCTGCCTGTGATGTGCTGGCAGTTCGCATAAAGACCTGAGCAGATTCCCGTGACCGTCGGGTGTGACTTTAAAATACATTTTCGCCTTTCATTCTGGCTTCCAGTTTCCGCAGCTGACTTTCCAGTGAAAAGCTGACACTGGAAGCCATTGAGAAGAAATTCAGCAAGGCCTTGAGGTTGCTGTCTCCCTCGCAAACGGAATTAATGCGCTGCCAGAGTGCCTGGTTGACCAGTTGCAGGCGCTGGTTTCTGGCCACCAGTCCTTTCAGGTCCCAGTCCGGTTCTTCACCATTGCGCTTCATCAGGTATTGCTGCAGCAGGAAGTGGGACACACTGCGCATGATGAATTCCTCGTTACTGGCGAAGGGCAAATGGTGGACCGCCATCGGTTTTAGCTCCGCCAGCACCGGACAGCCACTGGTTGCCATCTTGAGGCCCAGCAGGGAGCGCAAGGCTTCCTCCAGAGTGGTGGACTTGGTGTAGGTACGGCGATCATCCTGGACCACAACAGACACTTTCTGATAAGCGTCTTCGGCCTGAAATGCGGTGACCACCGGAAGGATTTCAACGGCGGCCGGACAGCGCTCGGTGTCGGCTGCTGTCAATGGACAATTGGAACACTTGCAATGCTCCAGCCTGGTCCAGTTCGGCAGTTTTGCCTGTCCGGCAGAAGCGGGCCGGTCGGTGACCCTGAATTCAACAGGCACCCTGTTTTCCAGCTCAAAACGGTAATTCACGTTCATTGATCCGCCTGTTCTTCCAGTTCCATCCAGCGCTCCATTACGGCGTCAAGCTGACGTTGGGTTTCGGACATTTTTTCAAGAGTGGCGGATACTTCATCGGGCGAGCCCGAATAGAATCCCGGATCCGCTACAGCACTTTCAAGCCGGGCCAGTTCCGCCTCAAGCGATTCAATTTTTTTCGGCAACTCTTCGAGCTCAAGTTTGAGTTTATAACTCAGTTTCACCGCCTTTGTTTTCCGGGCTGGTGGCGCTGGCTGGGCCGGAGTCCTGTTGCTTTTGGGCGACCGGGCGCCGGCTTCGGCAGGAAAACGTCCGCCCTGGCGACGCCAGTCGGTATAACCACCCACGAATTCCCGCACTTTACCGGACCCATCAAGAAAGACCGTGTCGGTCACCACATTATCCAGAAATTCCCGGTCGTGGCTGATGACAATCACCGTGCCCGCGAACTCTACAAGTCTTTCCTCCAGCAACTCCAGGGTTTCCACATCAAGATCGTTGGTTGGCTCGTCAAGAACCAGAATGTTCGCCGGTTTGCTGAACAGTTTGGCCAACAGCAGCCGGGCCCTCTCTCCCCCTGAGAATACCCGCACAGGCGAGCGGGCCCGCTCCGGGCTGAACAGAAACTCCTGCAGATAGCCGAGCACATGTTTGCTCTGACCATTGATTTCAATGAATTCCCGCCCTTCAGACAGGTTGTCCAGGGCGTTCCTGTCCAGATCCAGGGCGCCGCGCAACTGATCGAAATAGGCCACCTGAAGGTTGGTTCCAAGGCGGATCCGCCCTTCCGTCGGCGCAAGATCCCCAAGCATCAGTCGCACCAGTGTCGTCTTGCCGGTTCCGTTTTCACCCACAAGGCCGATTTTGTCCCCCCGGAGCACGGTCATGGTCATACCGGTGATAACCGGATTGCCGGCATCGTAGGCGAAGCCTGCATCGCGGGCCTCAACCACCAGCTTGCCTGAGCGGGCGGCGTCCTCCACTGCAAATGAAGCGGTGCCACCACGCTCCCTGCGCTGACGTCGCTCCTCACGCATGGCCTTCAGCGCCCGGACGCGCCCCATATTTCGGGTTCGCCGGGCCTTGATACCCTGACGGATCCAGGCTTCCTCCTGTTTGAGGCGTTTATCGAACAGCGCGTTCTGGCGATCTTCCTCTTCAAGCGCTTTTTCCTTGAGCTCGAGGTAACGATCGTAACTCGCTGCAAAGCTCACCAACTGACCACGATCCAGCTCCACGATGCGGGTCGCCATCCGGCGTATGAACGCACGGTCGTGGCTGACAAACACAATGGCACCGCGAAACTGTCCGAGTGCCTCCTCAAGCCAGGCGATTGCGGGCACATCCAGATGGTTGGTTGGCTCATCCAGCAGCAGAATATTGGGATCGGTTACCAGAGCACTGGCCAACAGGACCCGGCGCTGCCAGCCTCCCGAGAGTGTGTTCAGGGTCTGATCCGGATCAATGGAATACTGGGCCAGGATGTCGCCGACTTTCTGGTCGAGGCTCCAGCCGTCCAGGGCCTCCAGGCGCTCCTGCACCTTCATCATGCGATCCAGGCTCTGCTCATCCGCGGACTGGGTCAGACGGTGAAATTCGGCAAGAAGCTTTCCGGTTTCCGGAAACGCTCCGGCAACCACCTCATAAGCCGTACGGCGATCGTCCACCGGCAGATTCTGCGGGAGCACCGACAGAACCGCTCCGTCATCGAGCCTGACGACGCCGGCGTCGGGCTGGATCTCTCCACTGACAATTCGCAGCAGTGTCGACTTACCCTCGCCATTACGGCCCAGGAGACAGATGCGCTCTCCCGGTTCGACAGTCATGGTGGCCTGATCCAGCAAAGGTTGCATACCAAAAGCCAGAGAGACGGCATCCAGCGTTAGAAGTGGCACTTTCAAGCGCTCCTGTTTGCTGTGCTGATCGGACGGGGTCACCCGGCGAGTTCCATTCCACCGGGCTTCCGGCCAGAAATGCTACGGGATACGGCAACAGTGCACGAACATTCCTTGAGACCCCGGGCCGTCAGGTAAATTGAGCGATTCCTGAAGCATAAAACGAAAAAACCCGGCACAGACGCCGGGTTCCTTGAATCTGGAGCGGGAAACGAGATTCGAACTCGCGACCCCAACCTTGGCAAGGTTGTGCTCTACCAACTGAGCTATTCCCGCCTGATCGAAGACGCAGTATTCTACGGATTCGGCCTTTGCCGTCAACAGTTTTATTGTCCGAACCGCTTGCCAGTTTCAAGATACCTCTCTTCTTCCGGTCTCGATGGCCTTTTCAGCGCCCGGTTGCGATGGGGAAACCGGCCGAAGTGCTCAATAATAGCCCGGTGATCCTTTGCTGACTGCAGAAAATTTTGCATGAAATCACCGGCTATACCATCGGTTGAGGCGGCAAGCTGCTCATAGCACTCGACTGACAGGGCCTGGTTTGCCTGGTTTTCCGAATGTTGCAGTGGCATGTACAGAAACGCTCTGTGCACAGGCGCCAGGGCCATATCGTGGCCACGCTTCAGCGCCTGTTTGCAGAGCCTGACCGCCAGTGCGTCGTTTTCGAATGCAAGTGCGCCCCCGCGGTGGATATGGCGGGTAAACTGGTCGAGTAGCAGTATCTCTGCCAGGGCGCCGCCAGGCCGGGACCGCCAGTGTTCAAGTCCGTCCTCTGAGGCAAACAGCACCATCGACATGAACCGGCGGCGAATTTCCTGATCAAAGGCCCGGCTGGAACGGAACCAGCGGTTGCGATGAAAGCTGTCTGGCAGCCCGTGCTCGTCCAATTCACCGAACCAGAAATCCAGAATCTCCTTCCAGTCGAACATATGCGTTACTATATCCTTCTTTTGACAAGTGTTGAGGAGCAGGCATGAGCAGCGAGCCGGCCATTATTCTTCTCGCCCATGGTAGCAGCGATGCCCGCTGGTGTGAGACCTTCGAAAAACTTGCCGGCCCGACACTGGAGTCGGTGCCCGGCTCCCGCATCGCCTACATGGAGCTGGCGCAACCCTCCATCGACAGGGTTGTCTCCGAAGGCGTAAATTCCGGAGTGCGTAGCTTTACCATAGTACCGCTTTTCCTGGCAGCCGGACGCCATTTGCGTAAAGACGTGCCCGGAATGATCAGGGAGATCGAAAACACTCACAACGTCACCATCACGCTGGCCGCGGCGATTGGTGAAAACCCACAGCTGGGCGATGCAATCCGTGATGTTGTGCGCCAGGAATTGAGTCGCAGGCCCGAATAATTTCTGCAATCAGACACAAGGAGTGAGCTGCTATGGACCATCAGATTCTTGTTACCGGAGGCACCGGTTTCATTGGCCAGAGACTGTGCCCCGCTCTGCTGTCAAAAGGCTACTCGCTGACGGTTCTGAGCCGCCAGTCCCGGGATCAGGTGCAGGCTCTCTGCGGCCGCGTCGAGGCATTGGGCGATCTTTCCGATCTGCAAGGCCATCGCGGCTTCAACGCGGTGATCAATCTTGCTGGTGAAGGCATTGCCGACAAGCGATGGTCAGAAGCGCGGAAACAGACGCTGCTTGACAGTCGGGTAGGCCTCACCCGCGAGCTGGCTGAAGTTGTAAAAAGCTGGGAGACTCCCCCTGAAGTTCTGATTTCCGGCTCGGCGGTGGGATATTATGGCGCTCAGGGCAGCAAGACGGTGACTGAAGACACCGCACCGGTTGACGAATTCACCCACCGGATGTGCCGGGACTGGGAAGCCGAAGCCCTGGCCATGGGCAGTGACAACACCCGTGTCTGCCTTTCCCGTACCGGTCTCGTGGTCGGGCCGGGCGGAGGCTTCCTCAAGCGGATGCTGCTGCCATTCAGGATGGGCCTCGGCGGGCGCATCGGCAGCGGCCGGCAATACATGCCATGGGTTCACCGCGAGGATGTTGTGTCGGCACTGATCTGGATGCTGGAAACTCCTGAGGCGAACGGTGCCTATAACGTGGTCAGCCCCAACCCGGTCACGAACCGCCAGTTCACTGCAGAACTTGCAAATGTCCTGCATCGCCCGGCTGTATTTCCGGTGCCGGAAACTGTTCTGAAAATAGCCATGGGAGAAATGGCGCGGCTGCTGCTGACCGGCCAGCAGGCGATACCGAAGAAGCTTACAGACGAGGGCTACAGCTTCCACTACAGGGATCTGGGGTCGGCCCTTGAAGACGCAACGCGTTTCTAGTGTCCCGTGGGGCTCATTAAAAAGCGTTTGACAGGGATCATCGCCTTTTTTAATATACGCGCCACCTCAATGAGGCTAGGTACCAAGAGATCCGTCCCCTTCGTCTAGTGGCCTAGGACTCCGCCCTTTCACGGCGGCAACACCGGTTCGAACCCGGTAGGGGACGCCACTTCTGTCAGCAACCGTAACCATAATCCGGTTCGGTGTTTCCTCCGATTGTCAGAATAATCTGCCGATTTATCGGGCATTTGCGAGACAGCATTTCAGAACTGCTGCTATAGTCGGAAGGCGCAACTCAATAATCCGATCTGGTCCGAAACCTTAGATCATGCCAAAATTTCTGACTCGCCTGCAGCATTTCAAATCCAGATCTCCACTGTCATTCAGGCTGCTGGCCTATATCCTTCTATTCAGCTCGGTTTTTACCCTGGTCAGCTCGGCCAGTCAGATCTATTCCGACTTCAGAAAAGACTTATTCCAGATTGACCGCCGCATGGAGGTTATCGAAACAGGCTACGCGTCCAGTCTGGCAAGAAGTCTCTGGGCGCTGGACCAGAAACTGCTGCAGACCCAGCTTGAGGGCGTCCTGAGCCTTCCGGATATTGTCCATCTCCGGCTCAAGATCGAGCCCGATTCCGAGCTGGTACTCGGCCGGATTCCCCGGGACACAACCACAACCAGCCACAGTTTCGAACTGATTCATCAGGACGACAGCATGTTCATTCTTGGCGAGTTAACCGTTACCGCCGATCTGAGGCGCGCCTACGCCGACATGGAACAACGAGTGCTGCTCATACTGGCGACCCAGTTTCTCAAGACCTTTTTCATATCCATCCTGATCGTTCTGATCTTCCAGCACTTTGTCACCCGGCATCTGACTGTCATGGCAAACTACGCCCGTAATTTTTCACTGAACAATCTTGGTGCACCACTGCAACTGGACAGGCCCGATACGCCGGCGAACAACAAAGACGAACTGGCACAGGTTACCGACGCCATTAACCAGATGCGCCGGCGCCTTGCTGAGGACGTTGAGCAGCAGGAGCGCGACGCCCGGGAAATCCGCAAGTTTTCAAAAGCCATAGAGCAGAGCCCGTCGTCGGTGCTGATCTGCGACCGTAAATGGCAGGTCGAGTACGCCAACCAGAAATTTTCCCAGCTGACCGGGTATGATCCGGACGCCATCAGGGGCAAGCATCCGGAAACCCTGAGCGACGATATCAACGCCCGCAGGGAAAGCAGGCAACTATGGCAGTCCATCCGGTTGCAGGTGCAACGGGTAGGCGTCTGGCAGGGTGAGGTAAACAGTTCCCGGAAAAACGGAGAGCATTTCTGGGAACAGCTCATCGTAACCCCGATCAAGGATAATGACGGTAAGGTAACCGGATACCTGATTCTTGGTGAAGACATCAGCATACGCAAACGTTACGAGCAGCAACTGCTCAGACAGGCCAATTACGACATACTCACAGGCCTGCCCAACCGCATGCTTGCTCTGGATCGCCTGAAACTTGCCCTCGCACAGGCTCGCCGGGAAGATTCACTGGTTGGCGTCATGTTCCTGGATCTGGACAACTTCAAACACATCAACGACACTCTCGGCCACGATGCCGGCGACAATCTGCTGGTCGAGGCCGCACGGCGGGTTTCAAGCTGCCTCAGAGGCACCAGCACCGTTGCCAGGCTCGGTGGCGACGAGTTTCTTGTCGTGCTTCCTGGCCTTGCGGACATGGAAGCCAGTATTCATGTGGCCCAGCGTATCCTCTCGACATTTCAGCCGCCCTACGTTATCAACGGCCAGGAAGTGTTTATTACCACCAGCATTGGCATTGCCATCTTCCCCCTCGACTCGGACAACAGCGGCACGCTGCTGCAACACGCCGACACCGCCATGTATCAGGCGAAAAACAAGGGAAAGAGCGCCTATGCCGTGTTCAAGCCTGAAATGACTGAAGTCTCCCACGAGCGCCTGCAAATGGAATCACTCATGCGCCGCGCCCTGGATCAGCATGAGTTCGAGCTTTATTTTCAGCCAATCGTGCAAACAGACACCGGCCAGCTCGCCTTCGCTGAAGCCCTGCTCCGCTGGAACAGTCCGAGCCTGGGCATGGTGATGCCGGACCGTTTTATTCCGCTGGCCGAGGAGACTGGCCTCATTATCACCATCGGCGAATGGGTGTTAAAAGAGAGCTGTCTTGCAGCCATGCGCTGGAAAGAGCAGCTCGGCACCAGTATCGGCATTGCGGTCAATGTATCGCCGCGGCAATTCCGTGATCCCCGTTTCGTGACCACGGTCATGAAGGCACTGGAACACAGTGGACTGGAGCCTGATCAGCGTGAGCTTGAAATTACCGAAAGGCTGATTCTCGACAACACCATCGAGACTGCCGATATTCTGAGTGAACTGGACAGATCCGGAATCCGATTGTCTGTGGACGATTTTGGCACCGGTTATTCCGCGCTCAGTTATGTCAAAACTTACCCGTTTGATACACTCAAGATCGACAAGTCCTTTATTCAGGATGTGATGAAAGAACAGAGTGATGCGTCGCTGGTAAAGGCCATTATCACCATGGCTCACAGCCTTGGGCTGCGGGTCATTGCCGAAGGGGTCGAAGAGGAAGAACAGACTCACTTCCTGGAACAGGAAGGCTGTGATTTCTCCCAGGGTTATTTTTATAGTCACCCCATGCCCGGCCCCAGATTTGAAACCTGGCTGGCCAGCAATCGTCGGGTATAAATTCCAAACCGCCGGAACCTCAACGCCATGGAAGATACCATACTTGTCGTTAACTGCGGCAGCTCATCACTGAAACTTTCGTTATTTGACCATCACCTCAGCAAGCTGGCATCTGCTGCTGCGGAGCGTCTGAACACAAAAGACGCGGGTGCCCGCATCAGCGGCAACGACGAGGGCATTGCCCTGAAGCCTGACGCATCCCATGAACAGGCACTGGAAGCAATAGTCAGCGCGCTCCAGAATCTTGAACTGATGGCGTCAAGGCCCGCAGCTGTCGGCCACCGGGTGGTCCACGGCGGCGAAACCTTCCACGAGGCCGTGGTGATTGATGATGACGTGATAAAGGCCATCGACGACTGTGCCGAACTCGCCCCCCTTCATAATCCGGTCAACCTCTGCGGCATCCGGGCGACCCGGGCGTTGTTTCCCGGCGTTCAGCAGGTCGCGGTATTCGATACGGCCTTTCATCAGACGCTGCCGGAACGGGCCTATCTGTATGCGGTTCCCCGATCCTGGCACCGGGACTGGGGTGTTCGCCGTTACGGATTTCACGGCACCAGTCATGCTTTCATGGCAATCGAGGCCGCCCGCTTGCTGGGCAGAACCCCGGCAACCACCTCCGTGATTTCCGCCCATCTTGGCAATGGTTGCAGCATCACCGCGATCAGCGAAGGTGTCAGTGTCGACACCAGTATGGGACTTACCCCACTTGAAGGCCTGGTCATGGGCACCCGGAGCGGAGATGTGGACCCGGGTCTGTTTGACTTTCTTGGCAGCAAAGGCGTTGACGCCGAAGAAGTCCATCAGGTCCTGAATCATCAGAGCGGTCTGCTGGGACTTTCAGCCCAGACCAACGACATGCGGTCATTGTGTGAACTTGCTGATCATGGCCACGAACCCTCGAAAACAGCCATTGAGGTGTTCTGCTTCCGCCTGGCCCGGTATATCGGTGCCATGATGGCATCCCTTGCCCGGCTGGATGCCCTGGTCTTTACCGGCGGAATCGGCGAAAACAGTGCCCGGATCAGACAGCAAACCATCGGCCATCTGGGCCTGATGGGATTTGCCATCGGCACCGATCTTAACAAGAACCATGGCAGCTTCAGCGATGGCAGGATCGAAAGCCCTGACTCCCGGTTCCCGATTCTGGTGATCCCCACTGACGAGGAACTGGTCATAGCACAGGAAGCTTCGCGACTGGCTGGCAGGCCGGAACCCGCTGACCAACATTCATAATCAGGACTACAGTCATGGCAAAGAGCCTTTTTTTTTCACCTACCTCAATGGACTCCGGCCTTACCTCGGTTTGCCTTGGCATGCTGCGGGCGCTGGAGCGGGTAGGTGTCAGTGTTGGTTTCTACAAACCCTTCAGCCAGGCTATCCACCGCGCAGAAGTCCGCCATAACAATGGCCAGGATTCATCGGTGGCATTTGCCCGGACCAGCAGTCATCTGTCCCCGCCAGACCCGATTCCTCTGAAAGAAGCACAACAACTGCTGAACCGGGGAGAGTCGGATTATCTGCTGGAAAAAGTTGTCGGAGAGTACCAGAAAGTAGCCAGGGAATTTGATGTCGTTGTTATTGAAGGCCTGGTCCCTGATCGAACCGAAGCCTATATCGCCAGGTTGAACGTGGAAGTTGCCCGCAACCTGGGCTCCCACGTCATCCTTGTCAGCTCGCCGAAAAACATGGATGCAGAGCAGATGGATGAAGAGCTGGAATTCTCATCACGTCTGTTCGCCGATCCCAACGACCCGGATGTGATCGGGGTCATTCTCAATATGGTTGGCAAACCCGAGCTATATGGGCTTCAACTCCCTCCCGGCGGCAACCAGACCAGCGCTCCCGGGGTTGATTACCGGACCGAGTGCAGGGTGTTCAGCGAGGACCGGTTCCGATTGATCGGTGAAATACCCTGGCAGCCCGAACTTCTTGCGCCAAGGGTTTCTGACATTGTGCGGGAACTGGGGCTGCCGGTGCTGAGCGAAGGCAATATGCAGGCCCGGCGGGTTCATAAAGTCAGTATGTGCGCGCGCAGTATCCGCAACATGATCGAAACACTCAGGCCCGGGACCCTGCTGGTGACCCCCGGGGACCGCGAGGAAATTCTGGTTACCGCAGCGCTCGCGATACTCAACGGAGTGCCACTGGCTGGCCTGATACTCACCGGTGGACTCATGCCGGACCAGCGGGTGATCGATCTCTGTCATCGCGCGCTGGAAACCGGGCTTCCGGTCATCAGTTCCGATACCAATACCTTCGGGACAGCCCAGATGCTGGCCAACCTGTCATCAGCCATTCCCATTGATGACCCCGAACGTATCGAAAAGGCGATGGAAGCGATAGCCACCCGCATAGACACTGACTGGTTGAAGCAACATCTCAGGGTGGAGCGTCAGAACCGGCTTTCTCCGCCTGCATTTCGCTATCAGCTTTCAGAGTCTGCCCGTGCTGCCAATAAGCGTATCGTTCTGCCGGAAGGCAGCGAACCGCGAACAGTCGAGGCAGCGGTTACCTGCCATCAGCGCAAGCTGGCCCGCTGCGTTTTGATCGGTGATGCGTCGGAGATCCGGCGTATTGCCCGTTCCCAGGATCTCGAGTTACCGGAGGACATCGAAATCATCGATCCGGTCGAAGTGCGTGAGCGCTACATTTCACCCATGGTCGAACTTCGCAAAAACAAGGGCCTGACGCGGGATCTGGCCGAAGCCATGCTTGAGGATAACGTGGTTCTGGGCACCATGATGGTAGCGCTGGATGAAGCTGACGGGCTGGTTTCCGGCGCAACTCACACTACGGCCAATACCGTGCGCCCGGCCCTGCAACTTATAAAAACCCACGACCAGGCGAAGGTGGTGTCCTCCGTATTCTTTATGCTGCTTCCGCAACAGGTGGTGGTCTATGGCGACTGTGCAATCAACCCGGATCCGGATGCCGAGGAACTGGCGGATATTGCCATTCAGAGCGCCGAATCCGCCAGAGCCTTCGGCATTGAGCCGCGGGTCGCCATGATCAGCTACAGCACCGGCGAATCAGGCCGTGGCGAGGACGTGGATAAAGTAAGGGAAGCCACGCGGATTGCGCGTGAACGCAGGCCCGAACTGTTGATTGACGGGCCCCTTCAGTACGACGCTGCTGCCATCGCAAGCGTGGCCAGAAGCAAGGCTCCCGACAGCAGGGTGGCGGGCAAAACCACGGTATTCGTCTTTCCCGACCTGAACACCGGCAACACCACCTACAAAGCCGTCCAGCGCAGCGCCAATGTGGTCAGCATCGGCCCGATGCTGCAAGGCCTGCGCAAACCCGTTAACGACCTGTCGCGGGGCGCGCTGGTGGAGGACATTGTGTTTACCATTGCCCTCACCGCCGTGCAGGCAAAACAGGCTGAAGGCACTAACGCTTGAGGCTTTTCTGGCGTTTTTTCTTCGGCGGCATGCGCCCCTGCTTGTGTTCGTTATCTTTCTTGACCTTCTGACGCGGAGTCAGTCGGTCCACCTTGTGGGCGTAAGGGTTTTCTCCCGACCTGAACTCGAACCGGATAGGAGACCCGGTGACTTTAAGGACCTTGCGGAAGGTATTTTCCAGATAACGCTTGTAGGCGCCCGGCAACGAATCCACCTGGTTACCGTGGACAACAACAACCGGCGGATTTGACCCGCCCTGGTGAGCATAACGCAATTTGATCCGCCGACCCTGCACCAGCGGAGGCTGATGCTGCGCGATTGCGTCCTGCAGAATAGCCGTGAGCCGATTGGTCGGCCATTTCGCCATCGCGGATTCGTAGCCGGCTTCAACAGACTCGTACATGACCCCGACACCGGAGCCATGAAGAGCAGAAATAAAGTGTTTGTCGGCGTAATCCAGAAAGTCGAGGCGGCGGGCAACCTGTTCCTTCACTTTCGCCCGGTCTTCCGGATCCATTCCGTCCCACTTGTTGACGGCAATCACCAGCGAACGACCGGCATCCAGCACAAAGCCGATAAGGTGCAGATCCTGGTCAACCAGACCTACCCGGGCATCAATTACCAGGATCACCACATGAGCATCTTCGATGGCCTTGAGGGTCTTGATGATCGAGAATTTCTCGACAACTTCACTGACATTCTTGCGCCGCCGGACACCGGCAGTATCAATCAGGGTGTACTGCCTGTCGTGACGCTCGTAGGGAATATAGATGCTGTCGCGGGTAGTGCCCGGCATATCGAACACCACGACCCTGTCTTCGCCGAGCATACGGTTGACCAGGGTTGACTTGCCAACGTTGGGACGTCCGACAATGCCAATCCGGATGCCCGGGTACTGATCGGCGCGGTCCTGCTGTTCGCCTTCTTCAATACCGGGCAGCAAAAGCTCCAGCATGGAGCGGATGCCCCGGTTATGGGAGGCTGCAACAAGAAAAACGGAATCAAAGCCCAGGCCATGGAAATCGGACGCAGCAATGTCAGGATCCTGGCCATCGGTTTTATTCACCACCAGATGAGCACGCTTGCCGGTTTTCCTGAGCTGTTCGGCAATCAGCTCATCACCACCATTCAGACCCGCCTTGCCGTCCACCATGAACAGGATGATATCGGCCTCTTCAACGGCCTGCATCGACTGGCGCGCCATTTCTGCATCCAGACCCTTTTCATCTCCGGTCAGGCCGCCGGTATCAATGGCAATGAAACGCTGGCCCTCGTAATTGCCCTCACCGTATTTACGATCACGGGTCAGGCCCGGAAAATCCGCGACCAGCGCGTCCCGGGAACGGGTCATCTGATTGAAGAGTGTGGACTTGCCGACATTGGGCCGGCCGACGAGAGCAATAACTGGAGTCATCTCAGGCTGGATCGCTTTATGGAAGTCGTTCCCCGGCCCTTCTGGACAGAAAAAACGCTCATTTCGCCGCCGTTACCGTAAACCAGCAGACGGTCATCCGACATCACTTTGAACGGCACCCGCAAACCATCATGGTCGTACATCAGCTGGCCCTGAAGAGAGCCGTCTGCCATGGAAAGAATGTGGATATAACCCTCGAAGTCACCCACAAGCAGGTGATCACCAAGGACAACGGGCTGGGTGGGCTGACGCCAGGCCAGTTGCTCCTGACGCCAGAGCTCGCGACGATCCTGCCCCTGCAGGGCAAGGATATCGCCGTCCGCTGCGGCCAGAAAAATCTTGCCATCACCGATCATCGGCGAATGCAGGCTGGACGCTGCCCGGCTCCAGATTTCCCGACCGTTCTGAATGTCCACCAGGGCCAATTTGCCCTGATAGCCAACCACCATGGCGGCATTTTCAAGTATCAGGGGCTCCCCGGCTACATCGACCAGCCTTTCAAGTTCGGTGCGCCCTGCCGGCTCACCCACCTGATACTGCCAGACAGGCTGGCCGGTCCCTCCATCAAGAGCCATCAATCGACCGTTGGCCAGAGACGCCAGCACCAGGTCCGCGCCAACCAGTGGCGAAGCCGCGGCGCGAAGAGAAAGCGCCGGCACAGCACTGTCATACTGCCAGAGTTTTTCACCGCTACCGGTGTTGAAAGCATGGACCTTACCGTCAATAGTCTGGACCACGACCATCGCATTGTTCGACCCGGGAGCCGACAGTGCTTCATTGGGCAGGACAGCACTCCACAGTTCGCTGCCGTCCTCCCGGGACAGGGCCAACAGGCGCGCGTCGCGGGTGACCAGGTAAATCAGCGCCCGGTCACCGCCAACACCTGCCATGATCTGTTGATCGGTATCCCGCTTCCAGCGCACTTTACCCGTGGCAGGCTCAACCGCATAAACCATACCATCGGCAGAGGCAGCGTAGATCGTGTCGCCGGCGTAAAGTGGTTCAAGGTACAGAAAACTTCCGTCATGTCCATCGCCTATGTCTATGTCCCATAGTTCCTGCAGTTTCACGGAGGAAACCACTTCGGGAACCGGCGCTGGCTGCTCAAACGTATCAGTGGAGCTGCAGCCAGCAACCAGGGCGACGCCAAGCATTATTCCGGCCAGCTTTGCCCTCGCCCGTTCCATATGGGACCGCACCGGCATCAGGATGCCTCCCCGACGCCCAGATCGGCCAGTTTGAGCTCGAGGATGCCGCTGCGCTCTGCATCACTCTTTTCACGGGCTTTCTTATAGGCTTCCCGGGCCCCATCGGCGTTACCCTGAGCAAGCAGAATGTCACCACGCAACTCCGAGAAGATCGCCTCGAAGCTTTCCGCGCCGGAAGCACCATCAATGGTTTTCAGGGCCGCATCATAATCGGCAATATCAAATTGCGCCCGTGCCAGCCGGCCACGAATAATCAACGCCAGGGGCTTGCCCTGATCTGCCTTGCTGTTCGCCCATTCAAGAGTTGAGATCGCCGCCTCGGTGTCGCCCTGATCCATCATCTGCTGCCTGGCGAGTATCAGGCTTCCATAGACTGCGTAGGCACTGTCAGAATATTCCTCGCGCAGGTTATTCGCGACAAACTCTACGGTTTCAGCGCGGTTTTCCTCGGATTCATCGGTGTACGCATTGATCAGGCTGGCGAACTGGGACGCTGCCTCGGTGCGGTAGTCAACCTGTTGCTGTTGCCACGCCTGCCAGCCAAAAACAATAGCCAGTGCTGCGACCACGCCAATCAACAGTGATGTGCCATTCTGCTTCCACCATCCCTTGATGGCCTCGATTGTCTCTTCGTCCGTACGCATTTCTGCCATGGTGACTCCCGCCTGTTACTCTGTCTTATAGGTGTTTGTGTTTGTGCTGCTCTATCCGGCGCTGGTGTTAATCCGGCCGTCTCACGCCAGAAGATCCCTCAGAACCGTGGGCAGTTCCGCCCTGCCGATACCCCGTTGCTCATCATCCGTTCGCAGGGGCTTCAGCCCCACCGTGTCGGAAGCAAGTTCGTTTTCGCCCAGAACAATAGCGTATCTGGCACCGCTGCGGTCCGCCTTTTTCATCTGGCTTTTGAAACTGCCGCCGCCGCAATGACTGATGACCACGGCACCGGGGAGCATACTCCGCAACGCTTCTGCAAGCTCAAGCGCCGGAGCCATGGCCCGTTCGCCCATGGCGGTAACATAAATGTCGGCATTGCCATTGACCGAGGCCGGAATCAGGTCCAGCGTTTCCAGCAGAAGAATCAGTCGCTCCAGACCCATTGCAAAACCCACCGCAACCGTGGGTTTGCCTCCCAGCTGTTCAACCAGACCGTCGTAGCGGCCGCCGGCACAAACCGTGCCCTGGGCGCCGAGGCTGTCAGTTATCCATTCAAAAACTGTTTTGCCGTAATAATCCAGTCCCCGCACCAGCCGGGGGTTTATTGTATAGCTGATACCAGCAGCATCAAGCAGTGTTTTCAGAGTCTGAAAGTGGGAGCGGGAGTCTTCATCCAGGTAATCGTCAAGGGCGGGCGCATGCTCAAGAATTTCCTGTGTCCGCGCATTCTTGCTGTCCAGAATCCGCAGCGGATTGGACTCCAGCCGCCGCTTGCTGTCGTCGTCGAGCTCTTCAATGTAATCAGACAGATAGTCAACCAGAGCGGAACGGAAGTTGCGGCGGGACTGGGCGCTACCAATCGAATTGATTTCCAGCCGGGTATGCTCGACCAGGCCAAGCTGCTGCCAGAGTCTTGCGGTCAATATCAGCAGTTCAGCATCGATGTCCGGCCCGGCCATGCCGAAGCACTCCACCCCGATCTGGTGGAACTGGCGATAACGGCCTTTCTGCGGCCGCTCATGCCGGAACATGGGGCCGGTGTACCAGAGCCTGCGGGTCTGATTGAACAGCAGCCCGTGTTGCTCGGCCGCACGGACGCAGCCGGCGGTCCCCTCGGGGCGCAAGGTCAGGCTGTCACCGTTGCGATCCTCGAAGGTGTACATTTCCTTCTCGACGATGTCTGTCACTTCGCCTATGGAGCGCTTGAACAATTCTGTCTGTTCAACCACCGGCATACGGATTTCCTGATACCCGTACTGCGACAGCACCCGGCGCACTGTATCTTCAACGTACTGCCAGACCGGTGACTGCTCTGGCAGGATATCGTTCATCCCGCGGATTGCCTGGATCTTAGCCAATTTAAAACCTTTCCCTTAAATGAGTTCCTGACAGGCCATCAGTCGACCGAGCGGGTAATGATCGACTCTTCCTCTTCCTGCTTGCGGGCAACCCGCTCGCGAATCAGGCGCTCCAGGTCATCCGTCAAAGTGGGGTTATCCAGTTTCTGGTTGGGCTTCCCGGCCATATAGAGCAGATTTTTCGGACTGCCACCGGTAAGCCCCATATCCGCTACTTTGGCCTCGCCCGGGCCATTCACGATGCAGCCAATGATGGCAACGTCCAGTGATGTGTTGACATCTTCAAGCCTGGCTTCCAGATCATTCATGGTCTGAATGACATCGAAGTTCTGGCGCGAACAACTGGGGCAGGCAACAAAGTTGATACCACGGCTGCGCAGCCGGAGGCTCTTGAGAATGTCAAAGCCCACCTTGATTTCCTCAACCGGGTCGGCGGCCAGGGATACCCGGATGGTATCGCCAATGCCGTCCATCAGCAGCATACCCAGACCAATCGAGGATTTGACCGTTCCCGACCGCAATCCCCCTGCCTCGGTAATACCCAGATGCAGAGGCTGTTCAATCTGATTCGCGATTTTGCGGTAGGCCTCAACCGTCATGAAAATCTCTGACGCCTTCAGACTGACCTTGAAATCCTGAAAATCATGGCGGTCAAGAATATCGATATGGCGCATGGCCGATTCAACCAGTGCATCAGCATTTGGTTCACCGTATTTACGCTGTAATGCCTTTTCCAGGGAACCGGCGTTGACTCCGATGCGAATCGGGATATTGCCGTCTTTGGCCGCACTGATGACCGCGCTGACCCGATCATCCCGGCCAATGTTACCCGGATTGATACGCAGACAGTCCACGCCCAGCTCCGCAACCCGCAATGCAATCCGGTAATCGAAATGGATGTCTGCGACCAGCGGCACTGAAACCCGGGACCGGATCCTGCCAAAGGCTTCAGCGGCATCCATGTCCGGTACCGAGACCCGCACGATATCGGCGCCGGCCTGCTGCAGGGCAACGATCTGGGCCACGGTGGCATCAACGTCGCAGGTATTGGTATTGGTCATGCTCTGGACCGCAATCGGGGCATCACCGCCCACGGGCACATCACCCACCATGATCTGGCGGGATTTACGTCTGACGATTGGAGATTCCTGTTTCATAGCCTTCAAACCAGCAAGTCATTAAAAATATTACAGCGTGAGCGTGAATTCTGTACGGTTGTTGAAAACCTGGAATTCGGCAAGATCCACCTGTTCGCCGGCAAATCTGACGGTATCCACGGCGTCGACCGCTCCGATAACCACGTTCATCGGAGCGCGCCCTGAGACGCTGATCTGATCGCCGGCCCGCTGCAGCGAGGCCACCAGCCTTTCGCCCGAACCATCGGTTACCTGAACCCAGCAGTCCGAGATAAAATCGATTTCCAGCCGGACCGGAGCCACCACAGCTTCGGGCTGTGCACTCTCGGCAAAGACCGGGGCCGGTTGAACTGCGGGTTCGCTCGTTACCGGCTCTGCGATAACCCGCTCGCTGTCCCGCGCGTTGTCGGGTCCACTCGTCGGCGACACCACATCAATTGCAGATTCGGGACTGGCAGGGCCGGCGCTATCCTGCAGTTCAGGGCTGTCCTGAGGCTCAGGGCTGATCAGTGCATCAGTGGTGTTTTCAACCCCGGTCACAGTAACCGTCGCGCTATTGTCTGAAAGCTCCGGATCAGCCACTGGTTCGGTGCTGTCCGGCGAAATATCCAGAGAACTGTCTGCATCCACGGAGGGTTCAACCGGGTCCGGGCCATCCACCAGCGTAACGCTCTGCTCGGGCTCGGGCTCAGGGTCTGACTGGGTGCTGCTCTGGTCCCCGGCGTTTTCGGTCTGTTGCGAAATACCAGGAAGACGATCTGCGATGCGCGGTTCAATCACCAGTTTCCAGGCTGCCAGAGCAACAGCGCCTGCAACCACAATAATACCAAGTACTCTGGCCAACCGGCGTTTCTTCCGGCGCCGACGCTCTATATCGGCCAGTGGGTCTTCCTGAGCCAGCTTTTCCCTTTCCTTTCGCAGCGGTTCCAGTTCGCGATCCAGAGACTGGATCAGCGCATCTGCATCAGCACCTACCTGTTCGGCATACGCCCGGACATAGCCCTTGAGAAACAACTCGCTATCGATCTGGTCATGCTTTCCGTCTTCGATGGCCTGAATAACGGAAACCCGGAGATGCTGGGCATCAGCAATATCGGTCAGGCTCAGGCCACGCTGTTCCCGGGCCCGCTTCAGCTGTTGACCGGCAGGTTCACCGACAGCAGACTGTTGTGGCTCATCACTGTCCATCAACTTTCAACACCTTGTATTGTTGATATTCTAAGGAGTTCGGGAAATCATTCCTCAACAGCAGCACAAAACTGGCCTCGCGATCGAGATCACCGACGTGACGGGCAATTCTGATGCCCGTGATCAGGCTTTCCGGCGAGTGGCGAAGATTGGTATTCCTCTGCATCAAGCCTGTCAGGCGGCCATAATAATACTCTGCAGACTCATAATCACCCGTGGCGACCAGATTACGGGACAGGGCAAGCAGTGAGCGCGCGTCCCCGCGGGAAAGTTCAACCGAACGGCGATAGGCGGTGACAGCTGCCTCATGGTTTTCAAGTCTTTCTTCACACCGACCGAGATTGAAAAAGACAGACGCACGGTCAGAATATTCGGTATCCCGGGAAGCCGCCGCGAACTGGTCCCGGGCTTCCTCAAAGCGGTTTTTGCCGAACAGGAAGGCCCCGTAATAGACGCGGGCGCGGGTATAACCCGGCTTATTCGCTATCGCGGCCTTGAATGAGCGCTCCGCCAGTTCGTCCTCACTGTCAGCCTGATAAAGCAGACCCATCGTCGACAGCACGGCCGGGCTCTCCGGCGCCAGTTCCTTGGCTCGGTCCAGATGAACCCGGGCGCGATCGGTATTCCCCTGCCCGATATAGGCCGTTGCCAGACGGACATAGTCTTCTACGGCCTGTTCCCTGTCGGCCACACGCTGGAAACGACTGTCCGTTGTGGTAACGCAGCCTGACGCCAAAAACAGGGAAACTGCCAGCATCAGCGCTACACTGATCCGACGAGTGGAATACTCTGTCACCGTCAAAACCTCTCTCACAACGCGGTGCCCGCCACTATTGGGCCACCTGCTGAACCTGGATATAGCGCTGACTGCGCCTGGTACGATCTTCAACTCTTCCCACCAGCTGACCGCATGCCGCGTCAATGTCATCCCCACGGGTCGTTCTGATCGTTGCAACATATCCTGCCTCGTTCAGAACCTTCTGAAACCTCCGCGTCGCGTTCATGCTGGGCCTGCGAAAATCACTCTCGGGAAACGGATTGAAAGGTATCAGATTGATTTTGCAGGGAAGATCCTTCAACAGCACGGACAGCTCGCGAGCATGCTCAGACTGATCATTCATACCCTCAATCACCGTATACTCAATGGTTGCCTTGCGTTTGTCAGGCAGCCGGGCGAAATACCGGCGGGTTGCCGCCAGGAGTTCCGCAATCGGATATTTCCTGTTCAACGGCACCAGTTTGTTACGCAACTCATCATTCGGGGCATGGAGCGAGATTGCCAGTGAAACATCTGTCACTTCCGCCAGTCTGTCGATCGCAGGCACGACGCCAGAGGTGCTTACCGTGACCCGCCGCTTGGAAATACCGTAGGCCAGATCCTCCATCATAAGATTCATGGCGTCTACAACATTGTCGAAGTTAAGCAGGGGCTCGCCCATACCCATCATCACCACGTTGGTGATCGGCCTGTCCGGGCCGGGTTCAAATGGCATGAACGCTTTGCGCGCGACCCAGACCTGGCCGATAATCTCGGCCGCGGTAAGATTCCGGTTAAACCCGCGCTTGCCGGTGGAGCAGAAGGTACAGTCAAGGCTACAGCCAATCTGGGAAGAGACACAGAGCGTGCCTCGCTCGCCATCGGGTATCAGCACGGTTTCCACGCTGCTGCCGTTGTCCATCTGCATCACCCATTTGCGGGTGCCATCCCGGGAGGCTTCATCCAGAACGACCTCCGGGCCACGGATTTCGGCTACCGCCTTGAGTTTTTCCCGGAGCGCCTTGCTCATATTGGTCATCTGATCGAAATCATCGGCACCGCGCTGATGGATCCACTGAAGCACCTGTGTTGCGCGAAAACGCTTCTCCCCCAGGGAGGCAAAAAACGCTTCAAGCCTGGCTTTCGGCATCCCCAGCAGGTTGGTTTTTTCCACAACATCCGTCATTACATAACCCCGATCAGATATCCAGTACGGACCGGTAAGAACACCGGCCCGGCACGACTCAATCAGCCCCGGGGGCAGATTTCATTGTCGTTGAAAAAATAGGCAATTTCGCGTTCGGCAGATTCCGCAGAATCGGAACCGTGAACGGCATTCGCATCAATTGACGACGCGAAATCCGCCCGAATGGTGCCGGCCTCGGCCTCTTTCGGGTTGGTCGCGCCCATCAGATCGCGATTTTTGGCAATAGCGCCTTCGCCTTCCAGGACCTGGACGACAACTGGCCCCGATGTCATGAAAGCAACGAGATCGTTGAAGAACGGGCGTTCTTTATGCTCGGCGTAAAAACCCTCGGCCTGCTCCTGAGTCAGGTGCATCATTTTTGCTGCAACGATACTCAGACCGGCTTTTTCAAAACGGCTGTAGATTTCACCGATCACGTTTTTTGCTACCGCGTCGGGCTTGATAATCGAGAGCGTACGCTCATTTGCCATGATTTCTCTCCAGTTGACATCCAATAGACCTTCAGAGCTCGGATTATACGCAGTCCGGGGCCTACTGCCTACCGCACTGCACGGAGGCGGGTCACTGAATCAATAATCCTGGAGGCAGCAAACTCAACCTCATCGGACGTGGTATACCGTCCCAGAGAGAAACGCAGGGCCTGGCGGGCCTGGATGTCAGTCAGGCCGATGCCCCGCAGCACGAAAGAGGGCTCGACCGTGGCAGAGGAACATGCGGAACCGGAGGAAACTGCAAGATCACGAAGGCCAAGCATCAGGGACTCGGCGTCGACGCCTTGAAAAGATATATTGATTATGCCGGGTACACGATGGCTGGCACTGCCGTTGACCATCACTCCCCTCAACCCGGCAAGGTGGTCCAGAAGTTGCGCCCGCAAACCCTCGATGTGCTCACGTTCACCGTCAAGGTGCCGACCGGCAATCTCGAAAGCCTTGCCCATACCGACAATCTGGTGGGTCGGCAGTGTGCCCGACCGCATTCCGCGCTCGTGCCCGCCACCATGAATCTGGGACACAACGCGAACATCCGGCGCCCGCCTGACATAGAGCGCACCGATACCTTTGGGGCCATAAACCTTGTGAGCAGACAGCGACAGCAGATCCACATTCAGCTGCTCAACGTTGACTTCGAGCTTGCCCGCGGCCTGGGCGGCGTCAACATGAAACACCACGCCGCGCTCCCGCAGCATCGCACCTGTGGCGGCAATATCATTTACGCAGCCAAGCTCGTTGTTCACCTGCATCAGGCTGACCAGAACCGTGTTGTCACGCAGTGCTTTCTTGACCTGCTCCGGCGCAGTGCGGCCATCCTCAGCCGGTTTCAGCCAGGTCACTTCAACGCCCTGCCGCTCCAGATATCTGCAGGTATCGACCACAGCCTTGTGCTCGATAACGGAGGTAACGATATGGGCCTGGCCGCCGCTTTCCGCAAATCTCTCCCGGCAGCTTTCAATAACGCCTTTGATCGCGAGGTTGTCTGATTCAGTGGCACCTGAGGTCCAGACAATCTCTCGCGGGTCAGCGTGAATCAGGTTTGCGACCTGTCGCCTCGCCCGTTCGACAGCAGCTTCAGCCTGCCAGCCGAAGCCATGGGAACGGGATGCGGGATTACCAAACACCCCGTCAGCGGTCAGGAAGTTCATCATTTCCTCGGCAACCAGCGGATCCACCGGCGTGGTGGCGGCAAAATCGAGGTAAACCGGTTTTTTCATAACAATATCAGGACTTTTTTCAGGAGATGAGGCGTTCAGTGTTGATCGCCTGGGAGTCGCGCTCCGCCTGATAGCGCAGCCTCTGTCGGGTCGCGACTACCTGGATTTCACGCTTTTTCATCAGATCATCAAGACTGATGCTACTCAGAAACAGATGGATCTGATCACTGAGGTCAGACCATAGATGGTGAGTCAGGCATTTCTCGCCCTGCTGGCAATCGCCCCTGTTACCGCAACGGGTCGTATCAAGGGACTCGCTCACCGCATCCACTACCTCGGCAATAAAGACTGTATCAGCGCCGCGGCTGAGCTGATAACCGCCACCAGGGCCGCGGATACTGGACACAAGTTTCTGCCGCCGCAACCGGGAAAACAACTGTTCCAGATAGGACAGCGAGATGCCCTGACGTTCAGATATTTCCGCGAGACTTACCGGGCTCTGATCGCCATGAAGGGCCAGATCAAGCATCGCCGTGACTGCATAGCGGCCTTTGGTGGTCAGTCTCATAAAGTCAGTACCGATAGGGGTTTTATTACTAATTCCACCAGTCAAGTATGAATTGACCCAGTAAATCAGTCAAGTATTCAGCGCGGAGGCGGCTCTTCCTCCCTGACGCAATCGAAATCCTCATCCTGAAGAGGCGGAAGCGTCCCATTCTGATAATCACTGTTGACCTTTCTGAGCGCCTTGCACATATTTTCAATCCGGTCGTCCACCAGGTGCATATGATCCAGCAGGCTGCGCATGGCGCGAGCCACGGGGTCCGGCATCTCCTCAGTCACACCATAGGCATCAAAGCCCATTCGCTCCTCCATTTCCTGGCGCCGCTGAGTATCCTCGTCCTTGCGCCTGGCAACCACACGCCCCGGAATACCCACCACCGTGGCACCTTCCGGTACCGCCTTAGTAACCACGGAATTGGAACCGATCTTGGCGCCGGCGCCCACTTCAAAAGGCCCGAGAATCTTGGCGCCAGCGCCAACCACAACACCATCGCCAAGTGTGGGGTGACGCTTGCCTTTGTTCCAGCTTGTTCCGCCAAGCGTCACGCCCTGATAGAGGGTCACGTCATCACCGATTATGGTAGTTTCACCAATGACCACGCCCATCCCGTGATCGATAAAGAAACGGCGGCCGATGGTCGCTCCCGGGTGGATCTCGATACCGGTCAGCCAGCGGGCGATCGTGGAAAAGGTCCGGGCCAGCCACTTCAGCCCGATACTCCACAACCGGTGGGAAAAACGATGGCACAGCAGGGCGTGCAATCCGGGATAGTTGGTAAGGACCTCGAAGGTGTTTCTGGCGGCCGGGTCACGATGAAAAACACTTCTGACGTCTTCCTTTAAGCGCTCAAGCATAGTGTCAGTCCTGTTCGCCTGCGGTTGTTTTCACTCTCGAGCCATCGGCGGGTCTACCCGCCAGCTTCTGAACAGCTGTCAGAATACCCCTGAGTATGTTTATTTCCATCTGGTCCATCTGTGAACGCTGGAACAGCCGGCGTAGGCGGGTCATCAGCTGGCGCGGCTTTTCCCGATTGTGAAAATCGATATCCACCAGTACCCGTTCGAGGTGATGAAAAAACGCCTCGACGTCCTCGACCGGTGCGGGTGGAACGTCCCAGCCAGGATCGCCCGGTTTGACCATGGGCTTCAGATACGGGCTGGGCTCCCCGCCCTCAACACTGCGCAGCGAGTGCATTCGCAGCTCATAACAGATCACCTGAACCGCCATGGACAGGTTCAGCGAACTGTAATCCGGGTTCGAGGGGATATGAATGTGAAAGTGACAGCGCTGCAGTTCGTCATTGCTCAGGCCGTGATTTTCCCGTCCGAACACCAATGCAACCGGGCCCGCAGCAGACTGCTCTGCCACTTTGGCAGCCGCATCCGGTGGCGCTATGACCGGCCACGGCACTTTTCTGCCTCTTGCGCTGGTACCCATGACACAGACACAGTCGGCAATCGCTTCATCCAGACTGGCGAACACCCTTGCATTATCCAGCACATCCGAGGCGCCGGCAGAACGGGCATAGGATGCCTCGTCCGGGAAAGAGGCAGGGTTGACCAGGCAGAGGTTTCCCAGCCCCATGTTTTTCATCGCCCGGGCCACCGCACCAATATTTCCGGAATGGGATGTTTCCACCAGGACGATACGAACCTGATCAGCGAACCCGCCAGTACCTTCCTGGGGCAGTGCAGACTTGTGCATGTTACGACTGTCTCTGTTTGCGTTCTGAAAGCCTGCAATCATAGCAGATTTGGAGTTTGCCCTGCTCCCTCTAAAACCATACAAGCGCACTGAGTTTTTGTTATGCTATGCGCCCTTCACACACCTGGGAAATGATCACTCAGATGCAACCAGCGATTAAAATGGCCCTGCGCGTCGCACGTCAGGGCTCGGATTACCTTAAAGCGCATTTTGAACGCCAGGAACCCAATGGCGACAGCAATGACCGCGCCCTGCAGCTCGATCGCGTTGAACAGTCCATCTATGACAATTTCGCCGAGCAGCTCGAGAAAGCCTACAAGGATCACACCATCGCCCAGTTGAATGAGGCAGATGGAGGCGACAGTGACAAGAGCTGGCATATTTTCCCGGTGCTGGGCCGACAGAATTTCCTGCGGGTCATTCCGGACTTTGCCCTTGCACTGATCCAGAAGCGGAACAATCGCACCGAAAACCTTTTGCTGATCAACCCGGTGACCGGTGAGGAATACTCGGCCAGCCGCGGCCATGGTGCGGCACTGAACAGCCGTCGGGTAAGGACCAGTGAAGTCAGGCATGCGGACCGGGCCACCATTGTCAGCAACCTGCTGGATCAGACCCGCACCAGTGATGACCCCCTGATGTGGGGTGAAATGGCGTCGCTGCTGGCGAAAGACAGCAGCATGTTTCGCACCGCTGGCTGCGTTGCACTGGACCTGGCTCGGGTTGCATCCGGACACCTGGATGCCGCCGTCATTTTCCGCCCTGAGCCGGCTGACCTGGCCATTGGGGTTACTCTGGCGATGGAGTCAGGCGCCCTGACCGGGGATTTTTCAGGCAACCCGTTCACCGACAAAGCCCGACAACTGGTAGTGGCGAACCCCAAGCTGTTCCGGGAAGTGCTGAAAACGCTCCAGCCGTTTCGCGGCCGACTGCCAAAGTAACGGCAGCAGGGGTCAGAACCAGAAAAGCCGCTTCCGAAAACAAAGCGGCTTTTTTTATGCGCGGGCAATGCCCGCAAATGACCCCGGAGCTGTCCAGTCCCGGACTACATGCGGTTCAGCCATTCCGGCGGTTCTTCATTCTCTTCTGCCTCACTGCCCGCCAGGCCCTCTTTCGCAGGAACCATCAGGTCCTGACGATCGACCCCCAGCGCAACCAGAAGGTTGGCTGACACATAAATGGACGAATAGGTACCCACCACCACGCCGATAATCAACGCAATGGAAAAATTGTTGATCGCCTCGCCGCCCATGAAGAACAGCGCCAGCAGCACCACCAGCGTCGTGCCGGAGGTATTGATGGTACGGCTGATGGTCTGATGGATCGAATGATTGATGACGTGCTCCGAATCGCCTTCACGCAAAGTGCGGAAGTTTTCCCGGATACGGTCCGCCACCACAATGGTATCGTTAAGTGAGTACCCGATAACCGCCAGCAAAGCCGCCAGAACACTCAGGTCAAAGGTCCACTGGAACAGGGCAAATATACCCAGCACGATGAGTACATCATGAGCCAGTGGCACTACCGACGCGATACCGAACTTGAACTGGAAGCGCATGCCAACGTAGATCAGCACCACGGCCAGCGCAATCAGCAGCCCCAGGCCGCTGTCCTCTTTAAGCTCATCACCGACCTGGGAGCCGACAAACTCGGAGCTTACAAGGTCGAGCTCGGCCCCGTCCGCAATAAGCAGGGCCAGAATCTCTGGCGCCAGCTCATCGTTACTGGCTTCCGCCATCCGGACCAGAACCGTGGTATCGGCACCAAAATTCTGGACCACAAACTGCTCGTATCCTGCCGCGGTAAGCTTGCTGCGGATTTCATCCAGTACCGGAGCCTGGCGGTATTCCAGTTCGACTGAGGTCCCGCCGGTAAAGTCCAGACCAAAATTCAGCCCGCGAACCGCAAGCAGTGCCACGGAAATGACCACCAGAGCTATGGACAGAACGGAAGCAATTTTCCGAAAGCCCATGAAATCAATGGGTTTCTTGTCAGTCTCAGACATTGGCTTGCTTCCCTCCGATCGACAGCTTCTGGATCTTGCGGCGGCCGAAAACAAAATTGACGATGGCGCGGCTGACCATCAGCCCCGAGAACATCGATGTAAGAATACCGATCGACAGGGTCACGGCGAAGCCTTTCACCGGTCCTGAGCCCATGGCAAACAGAATGACCGCCACCAGCAGAGTGGTTATGTTGGCATCGATGATCGAAATGAAGGCCCTGGAATAACCCGCGTTGATGGCCGACTGGGGGGGCACCCCTGAACGCAGTTCTTCCTTGATGCGCTCGAAGATCAGCACGTTGGCGTCTACGGCCATACCAACGGTCAGCACAATACCGGCGATGCCCGGCAGCGTAAGAGTCGCAGACAGGATCGACATGCAGGCGATCAGCATCATCAGGTTCAGGGTCAGGGTAATGCTGGCAATGACACCGAAGCCCCGGTAGTAGACGATCATGTAGAGCAGCACCAGACCGAAACCAAGCATGACCGACATCATGCCCGCATTAATATTCTTCTGGCCCAGGCTTGGCCCGATGGTGCGTTCCTGCACGAAATACATGGGAGCCGCCAGCGAACCTGCCCGCAACAGCAGGGCGAGTTCGGAGGCTTCCGGAATAGAATCCAGACCGGTGATCCGGAAGCTCGCGCCAAGCGCCGACTGAATGGTTGCAAGGCTGATAATACCTTTCTCGACCACGCGCTTATCAACGAGCCGGGGCTCGCCATCAATGACCACTTCCTCGGTCTCGGTGCGATACTCGATAAACAGCACGGCCATGCGCCGACCGACAGCGTTGCGGGTCGCCCGGTTCATCAGGTCGCCACCCACGGAATCCATAGTGATATTAACCTGTGGCTGACCGTTCTCATCAAACGCCTGCTGGGCATTGGACACGTTGTCACCGGTTACAATCACTTCCCGCTGGAGCCGGGCCGTGCGGTTCTGGCTGTCGCGGAACGGGAACACCTCCACCTCGCTGGCAGGCGCATCCTGCCGGGCCTCCAGCCTGAACTCAAGGTTCGCTGTCGCACCCAGAACCCGCTTTGCTGCGGCCGTGTCCTGCACTCCCGGCAGCTCGACGATAATACGGTCGGTGCCCTGCCGCTGCACCAGCGGCTCCGCCACGCCCAGTTCGTTAACCCGGTTACGGATCGTGGTCAGGTTCTGCTGAAGCGCATAATCCTGTATCGACCGGATCTCGGCGTCAGACATATCAAGAATCAGCTCAAAGCTGCCCTCGTCTGTCTGCGCGGTATCAAACTGGAACTGCCGGTACTGATCGCGGATCAGATTCCGGGCCTCGGCCCGGGATTCCTCATCACGGAAGGAAAGTATGATTGAGCGGTTGCCCTCAACATCGCCGCCACGATAGCGGATACGCTCGTCTCGTAGCTCCCGCTTGATCTGCCCGGACATGGCCTCCAGGCGCTGATCCACCGCGGTCTCCATATCGACTTCCAGCAGGAAATGCACACCGCCCCGCAGGTCAAGACCCAGCTTCATGGGGCCGGCACCCAGCGAACGCAGCCAGTCGGGGGTTGATGCGGCCATATTCAGCGCCACGAGATAGTCCCGGCCCAGGGTCTCCTGCACGGCCGGACGTGCCCGCAACTGATCTTCGGCGCTATTGAGCCGGATCAGCGCGTCCCGGCCATCAATCCCGGCCTCCTTGACTTCAATACCCCTGGCCTCAAGGGCGTCCACGGCTCGCTCAAGGATCTGTTGATCAACGACGGTGCTGCTTCTGGCCCCGGTGATCTGGATGGCGTAGTCATCGGGAAAGAGGTTCGGTAAGGCGTAAATAAACCCGATCACCAGCGCAATCACGACGATCAGGTTTTTCCAGAGCGGATACTTGTTCAGCATGGGGTCCCTTTAAGCCGGCCGCGCGGCCGGCTGTCTTGCTCAGCTTGACGACGAAATAACGGCCTCCATGGGCCGGTCATCAAATGTCTTTTATATCTCTTTGAGAGTGCCTTTGGGCAACGCTGCGGCAACCGCCACTTTCTGGACCTTGACCTCCACGTTGTCGGCCACTTCCAGAACAATGAAATCATCCGTCACTTTCGAGATCTTGCCGGCAACGCCGCCGGAGATCACCACTTCGTCACCCTTGTTCAGACCTTCCATCAATGCCTTGTGCTCTTTGGTGCGCTTGGACTGGGGGCGCCAGATCAGGAAGTAGAAAATCAGGATGAAGCCGGCAAAGAATATGATCTGCCCCATGGCACCCATGCCCGGGGCAGCATCCTGTGCCATGGCGAGTGCCGGCATTGAAGCAATGAAAGCAGCTATAAGCAGCCTGATAGATTTCATGGTTACATCTCCGTTGGTCAATTAATCCGGTTGGCGTCGGCCCCGGCGAAGCCGTTTAACCTGCAAGTTGCGGTACGGTTTCACCCCGGCGCGCGTAGAAGCCGCTGATAAAGTCCGACAATGTACCTGCTTCAATGGCCCCGCGCAATCCGGCCATTAGGTTCTGATAGTATCGCAGGTTGTGAATTGTGTTCAGTTGCGAGCCGAGCATTTCACCACACTTATCAAGGTGATGCAGGTAACTTCTCGAAAACTTCTGGCAGGTGTAGCAATCACACTGGTCGTCCAGAGACTGAATATCATGGCGATGGCGTGCATTCCGGATTTTTACGATTCCGGTCGAGGTGAAGAGATAACCGTTGCGGGCATTGCGGGTGGGCATCACACAGTCAAACATATCCACGCCCCGGCGCACGGCCTCCACTATATCTTCCGGGCGTCCCACGCCCATCAGGTAACGGGGCTTGTCCTCGGGCATCTGTGTTGACACCTGATCCAGGATGCGGATCATGTCTTCCTTTGGTTCCACCACCGACAGCCCGCCAATGGCGTAACCATCGAACCCGATGTCGACCAGGCCCTGAAGTGAACGCTCGCGCAGGGATTCATACATACCTCCCTGCACTATGCCGAACAGGGCTGCCGGATTGCCCGCGTGAGCCGCTTTGCTGCGCTGTGCCCAGCGTAAAGACAGCTCCATGGACTCCCGGGCTTCGGTCAAAGTCGCCGGGTAAGGGGTGCATTCGTCAAAGATCATGACGATATCAGCGCCGAGGTCGCGCTGGACCTCCATGGCAATTTCCGGTGACAGCTCCACCGGTGACCCGTCTACCGGAGACCGGAAGGCAACGCCCTGCTCGGTTATCTTGCGCATTTCTCCCAGGCTGAACACCTGGAAGCCGCCGGAATCGGTCAGGATCGGTCCCTGCCACTGGGTAAAATCGTGCAGGTCGCCGTGAGCCCTGATCACTTCGGTGCCCGGCCTGTGCATCAGGTGGAAGGTGTTGCCGAGGATGATGTGCGCACCAATGGCTTCAATGTCACGGGGCAGCATGCCTTTGACCGTGCCGTAGGTGCCCACGGGCATGAAAGCCGGTGTTTCCACAGTGCCGCGGGGGAAGGTCAGTCGCCCGCGGCGCGCCTTGCCATCTTCGCCAAGCTTTGCAAAAGACATGAAGCAGGGTGTGGTCATCAGGACGCTCCGGGTTCTGGCTGGGTTGCTCTGGAATTCGGGCCGGCGGACCGGTCGGGCTGTTGCCCGGTGATGAACATGGCATCACCATAGCTGAAGAACCGGTAGCGTTCAGTGACTGCCGCGCGATAGGCATTCATGGTGTTCCGGTAACCGGCAAAAGCACTGACCAGCATGATCAGAGTGGATTCCGGCAGGTGAAAATTGGTGATCAGGGCGTCAACCGTCCGGAAACGGTAGCCCGGGTAGATAAAGATATCGGTCTCCCCCTGGAACGGCGCGAGCCCACCATCGCGGCTGGCAGCTTCCAGTGAACGGACCGACGTGGTGCCAACCGCCACCACCCGGCCGCCTCTTGCCCGCGCGGCGTTGACGGCATCAACGGCGGTTTGCGGAACCCTGACCACCTCACTGTGCATTACATGATCTTCAATGCTGTCGACACGCACCGGCTGAAAGGTTCCGGCACCCACGTGCAAGGTAACAAAGGTCTGTTCAATTCCGCTTTCCCGTAACTGTTCCAGCAACCCAACATCAAAGTGCAGACCGGCAGTGGGCGCCGCTACTGCCCCCGCCTCCCGGGCATAAACGGTCTGGTACCGCTCCCGGTCCGTGGCTTCATCCGGGCGATCAACGTAAGGCGGCAGTGGCATATGGCCGATACGCTCCAGCAGCGTCAACAGTGGCTCGCCGGCCTCACTGGTCAGGTGAAAAAGTGCTCCCTCACGCCCACGCATGGTCAGGCGGGAGCCGTCTTCCAGAATAACCGACTGGCCCGGACGCAGGGCTTTCGAGGCTTTCACATGTGCCAGCATTTCGTGCTCGCCCAGCAGTCGTTCCATCAGAATCTCAACCTGGCCGCCGGTCTCCTTGTGACCGAACAGGCGCGCCGGAATCACCCGGGTATCGTTAAAAACCAGCAGATCGCCGGGCTGCAGAAGCTCCGGTATATCGCCAAAGCGGCAATGGCCAATTTCGCCTGACACCCCGTCAAGAGTCAGCAGCCGGGAAGCGCGGCGCTGTTCAAGCGGATACCGGGCAATCAGTTCGTCGGGCAGGTCAAAATGGAAATCAGAGACGTTCATGGGCAGGAAAGCCGGGGCTGAGACGGAAACGGTCTCTTCAAAATGGTAGCGGTGGGCGGACTCGAACCGCCACGCCCGTGAAGGCAACGGATTTTGAATCCGTCGTGTCTACCAATTTCACCACACCGCCACTTGAAGAGTGCTGGCGATTATACTGACGTGGAGGTTGAAAGCAATAATTGGCGCTGTTATCAGAACCCTGACGACAAACCGCAACCAGAGCAGGTATCTAGATGCTGTCAAAAAGCGACAGTCGGGAGACCTGGGCAAAGGATTGCTGCGCCGCCTGCAGAACAAAGCTCTGGAAGCTGAGCTGGCTTATGGCTTCCGCGTAATCCAGATCCCGCAGCTCTGTCCGCAGCTCTTCGCTGTATACCGATGAATCCTCAAGAAACGATCTGGTCGATTCAACAGCGTTCATGCGCCCACCCAGCTCGGTCTGCTTCAGCACCATGCTTTCCTGGGCGTTATCCAGATTGGTCAGGCTGTTGGCGATCAGATCATCGTAGGCATCACGTCCCGCGGGCGAACCTTTACCGAGGTTATCCAGACCCTCTATCAGATTTTCAATGGTACGGAACACTGACTGTGTTTCGCCCTCGCGGATACTGAAATCATCCGAGCCCTGGGCATCGGTTATCGTCGCCCTGAGACCGGAAATTTCGAAAGGCTCGCCACTGACATAGGGTGAAGAGGCCACCGGCGTCTCGACACCTGTGACTCTGTCGGTGACTATCAGCGTTACCTGGTCTGCGGCGGCGTTAACCGAGAGTCTGATGTCATTCTGTTCAATACCGGCAAAAGCCGCACGGTCGATTACTTCAATGCTGTTGATTCGCCCGGCAGTCGGGACCGGTTGGGAGATGTTTTCGCCGAAAACCGCGGCCGGTATCGAGGCAAATATGCCTTTGCCATGATCGCTGATCGGAACGGTCACACCATCATCAATCTCCAGCGAGCGCTGGCCCTCGTCGCCCTGATACACCCAGGCTCCAGTGGCGTCTCTGGCAAAGGCCGGGGTCGCGCCCTGAAATCCGCTGAAAATGTACTCGCCGGAGGCGTCCCGGGAATTGGCACTATCGGCCAGTTGCCCCAGCCTTTCTTTAAGCTCCGCTGATATCGATTTCCGGTCATTGGCGGACAGGGATCCGTTTCCGGCCTGAACCGTCAGCTCACGCACCCGCTGAACCAGATCAACAGACCGGCTCAGTGCGTTTTCCTCCTGATCAAGGCGGTTTTCAGCAAAATCTGTGTTGCGCTGATAGGTGGAAATGCGTTGCAGCTCCTGATCCAGTTTCAGAATTCGCGCAGCAGCGACCGGATCATCGGATGGACGATTGATCCGTCTGCCCGTGGAGATCTGCTCCTGGGTCTGGTTCAGACTGCTGTTCAGATCCTGCAGGCGATTAATACCACCTGAAAAAACCTGCTGTGACGATATTCTGATCATGTCAGATTACCTCTCCTACTGTTCGGGACTCACCGGAAGGTCTGCAGCAAGGTGTTAAACAGGTCCTGGGCGACGTTCATGACCTTGGCGGAGGCATTATAGGCCGCCTGATACTGAATCAGCCGTCCGGCCTCTTCATCCAGGTTTACCCCGGACACCGATTCCCGCTGATTGTTGGACTGTTCCAGCAGGGTCTGGCCGGAATCCTTGTCAAGCTGGCTCTGACGGGTTTTGATGCCAGTCTCCCCCACTAGGCTGGCATAGCCCTCGGCAAAATTCTGGCTGCCATTGTTCAGGGTATTTCTGGTACCCAGAGCGGCCAGGAATTCGGCATTGCGGTTATCGGAAACGCCGCCGGAGTTATAACCGATATTGAACGAGTCACCCGGCTGTGGATTACCGGAAACCTCAAACTGGAAGCCGTAATAGTCGGCCGAGCGCAGGTCCTCAGTGAACAGCTTGTTGGCAATGCCCGGCTGGAAAACGTTGACCGGGGGAACCGCGGCTGCGTCTCCGGCCTGACGCACATTGCCGTTATCGGCATCGACCACGTCAAACACCAGTTGCCCGCCGTCTTCCCTGAACCGGATCTCCAGGGGCGGTGAAAGCTGGCCCTGCCCGGCGAAATTCGGCAGCAGGGAATTGGTCAGGGGATTACGCACATTCAGCATCGTGCCCTGGCTGATAACGCCAGTACCACCATTACCGGCGTTTGCTTCCGCCCGGACAGGGCTGGCAAAGGCAATATCCTGCTCACGACTGATCGCCAGATTCAGGTTTGCAGAAGCCTGCCGCGTGGGCTCAATCAGGAAGCTGTCTCCCGCGTTGAAGGTGCCCCCCTCGACCCGGATGTTGAACCCGGGCATGGAAATTTCAGACTGCACCGGATCCGGTAAACGCCCCTGATTGACGACGTTACCGGTGGCACGGTCAATCAGCTCAAAATTACGGCCATCACCGCCAAAACGAAGTGACCAGCTCGCTGCCGGCAGGCGGGAACTGTCGAGAATTTCAACGGACAGCCGACCATCGTTCGGGGCACTGTTATTGGCATTGGCAACGACACGGCCGCGCCGGGCGGCCTCACTGTTGATATCGCTGAAAAACGCGCCGCCAAGGTCGCCCTCAAGGTCCATCCCGATTTCGTGCTGACGGTTGATGGTATCTGCCAATGCGAGGGCAATTCGACCCAGTTCGGCGTCAGCCGGACGCAACCCCTGCTCCTGGAAGCGTCGCAGGCCACCAAGCTTGCCACCGACAATCTGTTCGTCAACGCCAAGGATCTGGCCGCCCTTGGTCAAAGTGAATTCCAGATAATTGGGATCTTCGGAATTGCTTCTGGTGCCCAGTTTGGCGGCTGACGCCTCCAACACCAGGGACTGGCCATTCTGCAGCGATACATTCACCTGGCTGCCGTCGGTCGGGATCACGCGGATGCTGACAATTTCGGAAAGCTGACGCAGTTTTTCATCGCGCTGGTCCAGCAGCGAATTCGGCTCCCGCCCCTGGGCCAGCCCCGGCGAGGCGGCAATCGATCCGTTCAGGTCAGCAATACTGCGGATCAGGGTGTTGGCGTCGTCGACGCCCTGATTCATCTGGGTTTTAATGGATTCCCGCTGCTGCACGAACTGGTTATTGATGCCCTGAAACCGGTTGATGATCTGCTGGGCTTCACTGAGCACCAATTGCCGCTGGGGCAGTGAGGTGGGATCTTCAGCGGCGTTCTGGAGGCTGGAGAAGAAGTTATTCAGCGCGTCGCTCAGGCCCGTGGCATTGCCACCCAACAGGTTATCCAGGCGCGAGAGTTCCGAATTCAGGGCATCCTGCTCACCAAACAGCGCGCTGTCTTCACGCACCTGCTGGGTCAGGAACTCATTGGCCAGCCTGCGGACGTCAATAACCTGGACCCCGGACCCGATAAATCCGGCACCGGTGTTGCGGGCGGCCTGAGTCCCGAACTGCACTTCCTGGCGGCTGTAACCGGGGGTATTGGCATTGGTGATGTTGTTGCCGGTGGTATTCAGCGCGGACTGATGGCCCAGTACGCCGGTCAGACCAATATTGATCAAGCCTGCCATAGCACTACTCCTCGGAACCACCGACGCCCATGGACAGGATGCCCGCAGGGTCGGTATTCAGGGTATCGGTATTCAGGATACGGCGTATTTTCTCGCCATACTGCGGGTCGGTGGCGTAGCCGGCTTCCTGCAGTCGCACCGCGAACTGCTCCGGGTTGTCGGCGGCTGCCAGTACATGCTGGTAACGCGGGCTGGACTCAAGGAAAGCCACATAATCCCGGAAGCTGGATTCGTAATCCGGATAGGCCCGGAAAGCGGCCCGCTCTTTCAGCGGCACGCCTTCGCGGAATTCCGTGGTCGCTATATTCACCGAGGCACCGTCCCAGCGCCCGTCAGCCTTGATCCCGAACAGGTTGAAGCTGGGTGAATCGGCTTCGCCCCTGATCATATGGCGCCCCCACCCGGTCTCCAGTGCGGCCTGGGCGATCATTACCCGGGGATTAATACCGCTCGATTCCGCCGCCCGCTCCGCCAGTGGCAATAACTGACGAACAAATTCCTCCGGCGATTCAAAGCGTTCCGGCAGACCGGCGGACGCAGCATCAGCATCGACATCAGCCAGACCGACCGATTCGGCCAGCCGGTCAACCTGAGTTACCTGCGCCGGCAGGCCCCGGGACAGGGCCGGCAGACTGCGATCGTAGTCATCCAGATCGCCCTTGTGGGCAGCCATCGGGTTACCCTCGGCGTCCATGCCCGGAATCTGACGGCTTAACTGCCGCACCAGTGCCTCGGCCAGGCCCGTACCCTGCTTCTGCGACAGGGTCAGACTGAGCTGATTATCGAACATCTCGCGATAGAATTCGGACTGTTGGCTGTTCAGGTAGTTACCCTCGGCAAACACATCTCCGGCCTTGCGCATGGACTTGATCATTTCTCCCAGAAACAGGCCCTCGAATTGCTTCGCCACTTCCTGCAGGGCACCCTTCCGGTCTGACCTCGCCTGGGTCCTGAGAGCGTTCAGACCCTCAAATTCGGTATAGACCCTGGCTTTCTGGACGCTGAAATCCTGCATCATCGCACCTATATCACAATCAGCTCGGCGCGAAGCGCGCCGGCGGTTTTCAGTGCTTCCAGAACCGCCATCACATCGCCCGGTGCCGCGCCCACCTGGTTCACCGCCTGAACAATCTCGTTCAGCGTGACCGCGGGACCAAACTGGAACATGCGGGCGGGCTCTTCGGTGATGGCGATCTGGGTGTTGGGCTCAACCACGGCATCGGCATCGGTAAATGGATTGGGCTGTTCGACCTCCGGATTTTCCATGATCGTCACCGTCAGATTGCCGTGGGTCACGGCAGCGGCGGTGACCTGGACATTCTTGCCAACCACGATGGTGCCGGTGCGGCTGTTGATCACCACTCTGGCTGCGGCTTCAGCCGGCTCCACAGTCATGTTCTCCAGAATGGACAGAAAACTGACCCGTTGTGACGGATCCCGCGGTGCCCTGACAGAAATCGAGCTGGCGTCGTGGGCATAGGCCATGTCCGGGCCCAGAGCGCTGTTGATTGTCTCCACAACCCGGCGCGCGGTGGTGAAATCCTGACGCAGCAGATTAAAAGTAATGGTGTCGCCGGCAGTAAACGGCGAATTCACTTCCCGCTCTATGGTGGCACCATTGGGAATACGACCGACACTCGGAATATTCACCGTAATCCGGGACCCGTCGGCCCCACCGGCGCCGAAACCACCGACCACCAGGTTACCCTGGGCCATGGCATAGACCTGATCGTCCACTCCCTTAAGAGGAGTCATCAGCAGGGTTCCGCCCCGCAGACTGTCGGCATTGCCGATTGATGATACTGTGATATCCAGCTCCTGGCCGGGCTTGGCGAAAGGCGGCAGGCTGGCCGTCACCGTGACTGCGGCAACGTTGGCCAGTCCGGGGTTCACCCCTGGCGGCAGGGTCACGCCAAACTGGTTCATCATATTGCGGAAGGTCTGGTTGGTGAACGGGGCGTTATCGCCGGTGCCGTCGAGGCCAACCACCAGACCATAGCCCACCAGCTGGTTGTTCCGTACGCCTTCGACACGGGCCAGGTCTTTGAGACGGTCGGCGCCGACCGGAGCGGCAATAACCGACAACGCAATCAGGGCAACAACGATGCGAAGTGTTTTCATAACGGGAACCACTCACTGTTAAAGAACCGGGACAGCCAGCCCATCTGGTTTGCCTGATCAAAGTCGCCGGTGCCGCCGTAGGCAATGCGGGCATCCGCGATCCGGTTGGAGGTCACCACATTGTCCGGGGAAATATCCTGCGGCCGTACCAGACCGGTCAGCCGGATATATTCATCTCCGTTGGACAGGGACAGCCACTTTTCGCCCCGGATACGCAGAACCCCGTTGGCGAGAACTTCGATCACCGTAACGCTGATACTGCCGTTCAGGCTGTTGCTCTGGTCTGCCTCTGCCGTGCCCTCGAAGTCTCTTTCCGCATTCACTTCCGTGACCAGATCCGTGATAACCCGGTTCAGTACGGTGGGGCTGGGAAGCGAAATCTCATTGTCTTTGGTAATGCTGGTCTCGGCGTTCTTGCTGGCCTGGGTGGATTCTTCAAGCTCAACGGTCAGCACATCCCCGACGTTCAGGGCGATGGTATCGCCATACAGGCTGTAATTCCGGGACGGCTGGAAAATGGCACCGGAATGGGCGTCATTCTGCCTCATGGTTTCGGCATGAACGGGCGCATAATAGGGGTCATCCGGCACCGGCCGCTCCCGGCTCAGAGCCGTGCAGCCCTGCAACAGCACCAGCGCCGACACCAGGCATGAGGTGCCCAGCGGCGACAGACGGCCGGTCTCGAGCGTGCGCTGCGTCATGACATTCCCCTCCCCTCAGCCACTGGGACCTAGCCGATGTTATTGGTGATGAACTGGAGCATCTGGTCGGTGGCAGAGACCACCTTCGAGTTCATCTCGTAGGCGCGCTGGGTCGTGATCATATTGACCAGTTCCTCAACCACCTCGACATTTGATGACTCAACCATGCCCTGTTCCAGTGAGCCCAGTCCTGCCAGGCCGGGTTCACCCTCGTTGGGGTCACCACTGGCGTTGGTCGCCTTGAACAGATTGTTACCGATGGCCTGCAGCCCCTGGGGGTTGATGAAATCCACCAGCGAGATCTGGCCAAGGTTCTGCGGTGATGCCTGATCATCAGTGACTGCCGTTACCGTGCCATCCTTGCCGATGGTGACCGTGGTGGCATTCTCGGGAACATTGATATTGGGCTCGAGGGTGTAGCCGTCCGGATTGACGATATCGCCATCGGAGTTGAGCTGGAACTGGCCATCACGGGTGTAGGCAATCTGGCCGTCGGGCATCAGAATCTGCATGAATCCGCGGCCATTGACTGCCAGGTCCAGCGGCTGCTCCGTGACTTCCAGGTTGCCCTGGGAGAACTGCTTGGCGGTACCGACCACACGCACACCGGTACCCAGCTGCAGCCCCGAGGGTAACTCCGAGTTCTGGGTGTTGAGGCCACCGGGCTGCCGGTCAATCTGGTACAGCAGATCCTGGAATACCGCGCGGTCGCGCTTGAAACCGGTGGTGTTGACGTTGGCCAGGTTGTTGGAAATCGTGGCCATGTTGGTGTCCTGGGCGCTTAGCCCGGTCTTGCTGACCCATAGTGCTGGATGCATGTCTTTATCTCCTTGCTGACGCCGACTCCGGGCGGCCAGATTTTGCCGCTCCGGCTTCCGCGAAGCCGATATTCATTCGCTATATCAGAGGTTCTGCAACAGTCGTGCCGAAGCTTCAGAGTTTTCATTGGCCGTGGTCATCACCTTGACCTGCATTTCGTACTGGCGCGAAAGCTGGAGGTTGGAAATCATCTCTTCCACGGCGTTGACGTTGGAGCTTTCAAGAAAACCCGACGCAATTCTCTGGCTGGCATCGGGCTCCTCCGGGCCATCAATGGCCTGGTCGGCCCTGCGCCGGATGAATCCGTCTTCTCCCTTTTCCAGCGCCTCCCGCGGCGGATTGACCAGCTTCAGACGATCCACCTCAACCAGCTGGTCAGGTGGTCCCCCCACAGGTACCAGCGAGATAGTGCCATCACTGCCAACCTGGACATTATCAAAAGGGGGCAGTGCCACCGGGCCGCCATTGCCCATCACCATTTCGCCGCTGGCCAGTCGTACCAGACCGTTTACATCGATCTGCAGGCTGCCGGAACGGGTAAATACTTCCTCGCCCTGCTGATTCTGAACCGCCAGCCAGCCATCGCCATCAACGGCGACATCCAGTTTACGACCGGTGTCCATCAGGGATCCGGCGGAGAGGTCTGTGCCGGGCCGTTCAGCCATGGCATAGGCGCGGGTAGGATGATGCTCGCCAAACACCGGCATGCTCCGGGCTTGCGCAAAATCACGCTTGAAACCGGTGGTACTCACATTGGCCAGGTTGTTGGCATGGGCGCGCTGGGAGAGCATGTTCTGCTTGGCGCCGGACATTCCGATATAAAGGGCTTTATCCATGGGAAAACTCCTGCCGGATTTTTGACTGTTTCCAGTCTTCTATCCTTATCCATGCAGGAGTTATACCATCTTTTGTATTGCGGGTTATCTCAGGTTGATGATGGTCTGAGTCACGGCGTCAGACGTCTCAATGGTCTTGGCATTAGCCTGGAAGTTGCGCTGGGCAATAATGAGATTGACCAGCTCCGCAGACAGATCCACATTGGACTCTTCCACCGAGCTCGCCTCGATATCGCCCAGAACTCCCGTGCCGGGCGCACCGGTAATCGGCTGACCGGATTCAAACGTTTCCACCCAGGCGGTGTCCCCGATCGGTGACAGACCATTGGCGTTGCTGAACGATGCCAGTGCCACCTGCCCCAGTGAAGTGGACTGGCCGTTGGTGTAGCGCGAGAACAGCACGCCGTCGCTGGAAAAATTCAGGCCCGACAGCCTGCCGGTCGTGAACCCATTCTGCTGCTGATCGGTGACCGCAAATTCGCTGCCGAACTGGGTAGTGCCCGTCAGGTTCAGCACGAACGCAGAGGTTGTCGGTGGTTCCGGAATCGGAGTGGTTACCGGAGCACCGGGTGCCGGCGGGCCATCCGCACCGTTAGGGGTTCCGTCAGCATTTTTGGGGATCCAGTCGTCAACCAGAATTTCGCCGTTCGGGTCGCCATTGATCGACTGGAGGTTGCCGTCCTGATCAAACCGGGCCTGGAAGGGCGTGGTTTCGGTATTGGCAACGAATTCGCCATCAATCTGAAGATAGACCGACCATTCACTGACACCCACCCCATTGCCGGGTGGTGGCTGTTTTACATAGAACTGACTGATTTCATGAGGGTTGCCCAGGCTGTCAAAAATAGTGGTTGTGGTAGCGTGATTGAAGGTCCGCTGATCGTTCGGGTTGAACTGATTGGTGATGACAATGGCCCTGTTGTTCCAGGAATCGGCGATATTGGTGGCGCCACCAGCGGTGGACACAATATTGGTAATTTCCCGGTTCGCCTGGGGCCGCACGGTGCCCAGGGTTGTCTCCGACGGCTGTGACAGCGCATTACTCGCGAAGCCTGCCGTCAGGTTGTTGCCCCGGTTATCAATCAGGCGCAGATTGCCACCGGCGAGGGACGCCGAAATGGTCGGCGCCTGGGCATCGTTTATCGCAGTCACCAGCGATGCGGCATCCGTCACACCTGCGGTATCAACCGGTATATTCACACCAGTGACATCCAGGTCAAAGCTGAAATTGCCGGAAGCAATCGCAGTATTCAGATCAGCTTCGCTGATTCCCTCATACTGGGTTGTTGCGGAAGCTGATAACCCCCTGACGTCATTCAACACATCAACCACATCAGCCGCCGAGTAATTGGCGGTATTGGCGGGATTGACGGTCGCCGTAGACACGGTCCCGTCGTCGTAGCTGATTTCAAAGGACTCCTGGGGGAAGCCCGTGGCCGGCGCTGCCAGGGTGAAATCTCCCATGTCCGCCACCCGCCGCTCAAGAACCAACTCCCGTGAATCCAGGTTCAGATCCGAGCGCAGGTCGGTAGTACGTCGCGGCGGGAGGTTTCCGGATTCTATCTGCAGGTCACCGCGCAGACCGGACAGATTGCCGTCACCGTCGGCGGTAAAGCCCTGCACCCGCAGACCCTCATTATTGGTAAGGAAACCATCCTTATCAATGCTGAACTGGCCTGCCCGGGTATACCGGACCTCACCACCGTCGTTCAGGGTGAAAAACCCATCGCCGTTGATGGCCAGATCCAGACCACCATCAGTAAAACTGATGTTGCCCTGGCTGAAGGACTGCTTGACGTCCTGGACCCGGACGCCGTCCCCTATCGGCGCACTGCCGGCGCTGAGAAAACCGCTGGCGTAGAGATCGCCAAACTGCGCCTTGCTGCCTTTGAAGCCCACGGTGCTGGCATTTGCAATATTGTTACCGGTAACGTCCAGTTCAACTGATGCTGCCCTTAACCCACTGAGACCCGTGTTGAAAGCCATACTTCACCTCTTTATGTATACCGGTATCAATTAATCTGCTGCACGTCAGAAAGTGCAATCGATCCCATGCCGGCCAGGTTCAGCGTTACACTGCCGCCCTTGCCCAGGGAAACGCTATCGACGTTGGCGCTGACCATGGTTCCGAGTTGCTGCTGGCCATCCGGGTATGCGGCTTCCGCAACTATCCGGTAAGGTCCGGGTGGCAAACTGTTGCCGTTGCCGTCCTGACCATCCCAGCGGAAGCCGGTGACACCGGCCGGCTGGGCGCCCAGATCCAGCTGCCGCACCCGCTCTCCCACCTGATTCTCAATGGACAGTCGCAGCCCGGATGTACTGGCAGGTACCTGGATATTGCCGGATATCTCACCGGACCCCCCCAGGATACCCACCGGGGAAGGCGCAAGAACCGTCCTGCCAACCATGGCCGAGGCCTGCAGCGCCTGGGTCGAGCGGAACTGGCTGACCACATCGTCAACGCTTCCGGAAAGGCTCTGCATCTCCTCAAGCGAACTGAACTGGGCCAGCTGGGAAATGAATTCACCATTGTCCCGCGGCTCAAGCGGGTTCTGGTTCTTGAGCTGGGCAATCATCAGCTCCATGAACTCGTTCTTGCCGAGTTCTTTGTTGTTGCTGGTCTGCTCCTGATCGAGCCGGTATTTACTCAGCACGTCCGAGGCGTTAGCGGGGTTGATAACACTCATAATCAAATCCTCGTCCGATTACTGCTGACCCAGGGTCAGGATGCGCTGCATCATGGATTTTGCGCTGTTCATGATATCCACATTCATCTGGAAACTGCGCGAAGACGACATCATGTCAGCCATTTCCTCCACCACATTGACGTTGGGATAGAACACATAGCCGTCTTCATTGGCGGCCGGATGGTCAGGCTGGAACCGCATCTGCAGCTCGGCATCACTTTCCACGATGCCCTCTACCCGGACGCCGGTGCCGGGCCCCTGATCATTGGCTAAGGCCATTCCCTGCTGTTGCGGATTCAGCATGGATTGCTGAATGGCCGCAAAAACCGGCTTGCGGGCACGGTAGGTCTGGTCAATGCTGGAACTGGCGGTTTCCGCGTTGGCAATGTTGGAGGCGGTGGTGTTCAGCCGCAGTGACTGGGCCGTCATACCGGAACCTGCGATATCGAAAATGTTACCCAGTGACATCT
>Ga0102937_1000029_pt1 | contig 50382 bp, 51 predicted proteins | sample SalPonR2_B_D1_MG_FD_78213 | JGI IMG/M metagenome (GOLD analysis project Ga0102937, IMG submission 78213) | Salt pond soil microbial communities from South San Francisco under conditions of wetland restoration - Salt Pond MetaG R2_B_D1_MG | ecosystem: Environmental > Aquatic > Marine > Intertidal... | reverse complement strand
GACGAGACGAGTTTAATGAGGATTAGCCACGATGCGTAGAAAAGTCACCAAAGCCGTTTTTCCAGTTGCCGGGCTTGGAACGCGCTTCCTGCCGGCCACGAAATCTGTCCCGAAAGAGATCATGACGCTCGTGGATCGGCCGCTTGTGCAATACGCCATCGACGAGGCGCGCGCCGCCGGAATCAAGGAATTCATCTTCATCACCTCGCGCGGGAAAAGCGCGCTCGAGGATTATTTCGACGAATCCCCCGTGCTCGAGCAAGAGCTGCGCAACAAGGGCAAGCTCGATATCCTCGAAACCCTGAAATCAACAAACATGGAAAGCGGCGCCATTGCCTATATGCGCCAGCACAAGGCGCTTGGCCTTGGGCACGCGGTGTGGTGTGCGCGACGTCTTATTGGCGATGAGCCTTTTGCGGTGATGCTGCCGGACGATGTGATCTCGGCGGAAAAGTCATGCCTGCAGCAGATGGTCGAAGCCTACGAGGAAACCGGCGGCAACATGGTTGCGGCCATGGAAGTGCCGCAAAGCAAGACATCGAACTATGGCATCCTGGACGTTCAAGAGGACATGGGATCCATGGTGTCGGTCAAGGGCATGGTCGAAAAACCCGCACCCGGGGATGCACCGTCGAACCTTGCCGTGATCGGGCGCTACATCCTCGATCCAAAGGTTCTGCAAAACCTGAGCAAGCTCGAATCCGGTGCCGGCGGCGAGATCCAGTTGACCGATGCCATAGCACAGGAAATCGACAAGACAGGTGTCTATGGCTATCGCTTCCGGGGTCAGCGTTTCGACTGCGGGTCCAAGGCCGGCTTCCTTCAGGCGACCGTTGCCTTCGGATTGGCGCGTGACGATCTCAGGGATGATTTGCGCGGGTTCCTGGACTCCGTCATACAAGCCGAAAACGCGGCAGAGTGATCCATGAACATTCTCGTTTCGGGCGGCGCGGGGTATATCGGGTCGCATGCCTGCAAGGCGCTGGCACAGGCCGGGTTTACCCCGGTTACCTTTGACAACCTGTCAACCGGTTGGCGCGATGCCGTCCAATTCGGGCCCTTCATTCAAGGTGACTTGACGGATGCAGAGGCAATAGGCCGCGCGTTCGAGACCTATGAACCGAAAGCGATCCTGCATTTCGCCGCGTTAAGCCGTGTGGACGAGGCGATGCGCAACCCCGGTCTTTACTGGCGCAACAATGTTCTCGGGTCGCTGAACCTGATCGAGGCGGCTGTCGAGCATGGCTGTCTTGACATCGTGTTTTCATCGACCTGTGCGACCTATGGCGACCAGGACAACGTCATTCTGGACGAAACGACGCAACAGCAGCCGCTCAACGCCTATGGCGCGTCAAAACAGGCGGTGGAGCAAATGCTGCGTGATTTCGGGGCCACGCATGGGGTTCGCCACGTCGTCTTTCGCTATTTCAACGTGGCAGGCGCTGATCCAGAGGCGCAGGTGGGCGAATTCCACAGGCCGGAAACGCATCTCGTGCCGATTGTTCTGGATGCCGTGGCAGGCGTTCGGGACGGGGTCACGATATACGGCACGGATTATCCGACCGAGGATGGCACCTGCATCCGCGACTATGTGCATGTCTCCGACCTTGTCGATGCGCATCTTCTTGGCTTGCGTTGGCTGCTTGAGGGCAAGGGGAGCCGGGCCTTCAATCTTGGCACCGGGTCGGGCTTTTCGGTGCGCGACGTGATCGATGCCGCGCGCCGCGTGACGAATATGGACGTCCCCACGACATTGGGCGACCGGCGGCCCGGCGATGCAATCAAGCTGGTGTCGGGGTCGAACCGGGCCGAGCATGAGCTGAACTGGAAACCGTGCAAATCGACAATGCCACAGATGATCGAAGATGCATGGCGGTGGCATCAAGTTGCAGATTATCGCGAATAGCCCTGCGCCGGCGCATCTTCTGGATGTGACCCGAACCGTCAGCCGGGCCGGGCTGCGACCCACCGGGATCGACAGGATCGAACGGGCCTATATCGCGCATCTGGCAGACGATCCGGCGCCGCTTTTCGGGCTTGTGCGGACGCGGCTTGGATTTCTGCTTTTGGACAGGACTGCTTGCCGACACCTGTTGACGCATTGCGACAGACCAATGTGGCAGCACAGCGACCTGATATCGCGCCTGTCGCGGCGCAAGGCTCCACGGCGCGGGGAAACGGAAACCGGGCTGCGCCGGATGGCGCTGGACCGGTCAACGGGACCTGGGCTGACCGGGATGCTGAAACGGCACCTGCCAAGGGGAACCGTTTACCTCAATACGGGGCAGTCCAATTTCGATGACCGGATTATCCGTGCCCTGCGCGCCTGCGACGCGACGCGGATCGCGGTCTATCTGCATGACACGATCCCGCTCGACCTGCCCGAGGTGCAGACACCGACATCCCGACTGGCCTTCAAACGGTTTTTCGACCGCGTGGACCAGCACGCCGATATCGTGATGTGCAATTCGAAACAGACCAAGGCAGAAATTCTATCGCACGCTGCGAAGCTTGAGGAGGATGTCATTCACGTTCTTTGGCCCGGCCAGCCGCCCATGACAATCGGCACGGCGCCAATCGGTCCATGGACCGGAAAGCCCTTTTTCGTGGCGATCGGCACGATAGAGCCGCGCAAGAATATCGGGTTTCTGCTGGACCTTTGGCACGCCTACACCGGCACCGAGGATCCGCACCTGGTACTGTGCGGGCGGCGCGGCTGGATGAACAAGCCGGTGTTTGACCGTCTCGATGCGCGGCCGCGAAACGTGCATGAACTGTCCGATCTGGACGACAGCGCGATGTGGGCGCTGCTGGAAAAGAGCAACGGATTGCTGTTTCCAAGCCGGGCCGAAGGTTTCGGCTACCCCGCGATCGAGGCTGCAGCGCTCAATGTGCCGGTGATATGCACAGCTTTGCCAGTCTTCCAGGAGGTCTTGGGCGAATACCCTGTTTACGCCAGCGAATCAGCACGCTACCTTTGGCATGAGCATATAGAGAAACTGGCGCAAAAACGTCGGGACCAAACCGGTGATCAGTATAGAATGTACGGGGGTATTGCCCCACAATGGCAGGCGCATTTCAACAAACTGTTTACCGCCTTTTGATACCCGGACGTTCCACGCGGCCGCAAAGACAGGCAACTGATCCTTGGGATTGGCGCAAAGATACCGGCTAAGGCTTCAGCGAAAACGCTGGAGACTCCGCGCGTTCCGCAAACGCCGCGAACTGAAACCTGTCTCCAACCGCACCGATCTGATCCGCCGCAAGGACGTTCTGGTGTTCTGCACGCTGCGCAACGAAGGCATCCGGCTGCCCTATTTCCTGAAATACTACCGGGAAATGGGCGTGTCCCATTTCATTTTTGTCGACAATGACAGCACGGATGGCACGGCGGAACTGCTCGCTGCGCAGCCCGATGTGTCGGTCTGGCACACGCGCAAAAGCTACAAGCGATCCCGCTTCGGCATGGACTGGATGAACTGGTTGCTGCGCAGATATGGCCACGGTCACTGGTGCCTGACTGTCGATCCCGACGAATTCTTCGTTTACCCGTTCTGCGATTCCCGCCCCTTGCCGGCGTTGACCGACTGGCTCGAGGCGTCCGCGATCAAATCCTTCAGCGCGATGCTGCTGGACATGTATCCCAAGGGCCGGATCGACGCGGTGCCCTACCAGGCGGGCCAGAACCCTCTTGAAATCGCGGCATGGTTCGATTCCGGGAATTACACGGTCAAACGCAATCATCTCCTGGAAAACCTGTGGATCCAGGGCGGGCCGCGGGCACGCGTGTTCTTTGCCGACCGTCCCGAGGCGGCACCGGCCCTGAACAAGATCCCGCTGGTCAAATGGCACCATCGTTATGCCTATGCCAGTTCCACACACATGCTCCTGCCGCGCGGCCTGAACAAGGTGTATGACGAATGGGGCGGCGAAAAGGCCTCGGGCGCGCTTTTGCACACCAAGTTCCTGAGTACGTTCAACGAAAAAGCGATGGAAGAGCTCAAGCGCCGCGAACATTATGCCGGAAGCCAGGAATACGTTGCCTATGCCAGTGCGCTGAAGGACAATCCCGAGCTTTGGTGCAAATGGTCCGAGAAATACATCAACTGGCGCCAGCTTGAGATTCTCGGCCTCATGTCGATGGGCAACTGGGCATGAGCATCGGGATCGTGATGCTGGCCCACACCGCGCTGCATCGCGCGGAGCAGGTGGCCCGCCACTGGACCAAGGCCGGTTGCCCGGTGGTGATCCATGTGGATCAGGTGGTGCCGAAAAAGCGCTTCAGGATCTTCGCCGAACGGCTGGCCGACGATCCCCTTATCCGGTTTTCCCGCAGGCATCATTGCGACTGGGGAACATGGGGGCTGGTGGCGGCCAGTCAGGATGCCAGCCAATTGATGCTGTCCGAGTTCGAGGACGTCAGCCATGTCTACCTGACCTCTGGCGCCTGCCTGCCGCTGCGCCCGGTGCAGGAATTGGTCGACTACCTCAAGGCCCGACCCCGCACTGACCATATCGAAAGCGCAACAACGGCAGATGTGCCCTGGACCATAGGCGGGCTGGACGAGGAACGTTTTACCATGCGGTTCCCGTTTTCATGGCGGCGCAACCGATACCTGTTTGACCACTTTGTCGAGTTGCAGCGCAAGATCGGTTACAGCCGCAAGATCCCCGATGGTTTGACGCCGCATATGGGAAGCCAATGGTGGTGCCTGACCCGACAGACGCTGGCCTCTATTCTCGAAGACCCGAAACGCAAGATCTATGACCGGTATTTCCGTCATGTCTGGATCCCCGATGAAAGCTATTTCCAGACCCTGACGCGGCTTTATTCGACCAATGTCGTCAGCCGGTCGCTGACCCTGTCGAAATTCGATTTCCAGGGCAAGCCGCACATCTTCTACGATGACCATCTGCAATTGCTGCGCCGGTCGGATTGCTTTGTGGCGCGCAAGATCTGGCACAATGCGGATCGTCTTTACACGACGTTCCTGAGTCCCAAACCCGGCCAGTTGAGCCTTCAGGAACCCAACCCCGGCAAGATCGACCGCATCTTTGCCAAGGCGGTGGATCGCCGGACACGGGGGCGTCCCGGGCTTTACATGCAAAGCCGCCACCCCAACGAGGATTGGGAAAACGGCGTGACAGCGGCCAAGTATTCGGTGTTTCAAGGGTTCACCGAATTGTTCACCGATTTTGAGCCCTGGCTGTCACAGGTAACAGGCGCGCGGGTGCACGGACATCTTTTCGCACCGGACCGGGCGCATTTCGCAGATGGGCAAAGCTTCATGAACGGTGCGCTATCCGACAATGCGACGTTGCGCGACTATGATCCCAAGATGTTCCTGACAAACCTTTTGTGGAACACGCGCGGCGAACGGCAGTGTTTCCAACTGGGGCCGAAAAGCACGCGGCATGTGATGTGGGACATCGCCAAGGACCCGAACGCGCAGGTTTCGGTGATCTCGGGAGCATGGGCGATCCCGCTGTTCCAGTCGAACCGCAGCTTCGCGGACCTGCGGCGCGAAGCTGCACAGTTGCAGAAGATCGAGACCGAGATGCTCGATTCGCTGCGCTCGCCCTATTCCAAGTGCCGCAGGCGGATCTGGACGATGGCAGAGTTCATCGAAAGCCCGATGGAAGCGATTCAGGTGATCGTGGACGAGATCGGCTTTCAGCCCAATCGCCGGCTCACGGAGGCCCCGCGCATAGTGGACCTGACCGGTTTTGGGCAGTTTTTGCAAAATCTGAAGAACCAAGGCATGCATCCCTATCTGATGGGGGATTTCCCCGCCGACCCGATTGCACAAGGCCCCGCACCTGATGCACTCCGCCCGCGTCCATACCTCGTGAAAGACTGACCCCTTGACCGCTCGCTTCGATCACTTCGTGGTTTTCGCCGAGATGCGGACAGGCTCGAACCTCCTGGAGGATTATCTCAACCAGATCCCCGGCGTGACCTGTCACGGGGAGGCGTTCAATCCCAATTTCATCGGCTATCCGAACCGGGACGATGTTCTTGGCATCACGCTGCGCGAGCGCGAGGACACCCCGGAAAGGCTGTTGTCGACGATCCGGTCACAATCCGGCGGACTTGGCGGTTTTCGCTATTTCAGTGACCATGACCCACGCATCCTGCCCGCGCTCCTGGGCGATCCGCGCTGCGGCAAGATCATCCTCACGCGGAACCCTCTGGATAGCTATATCAGCCTCAAGATCGCGCGTGCGACCGACCAATGGAAACTGACAAATGTGCAGAACCGCAAGGCGGCCAAGGCACATTTCGACATGCATGAATTTGAACGTCATCTTGGACGGACACAGGCCTTCCAGATCGAGGTGACGCGCGCGCTGCAGGTGACGGGTCAGTCGGCCTACTACATCGGATATGACGATCTGAACGACACCGAGATCCTGAGCGGTCTGGCCGCTTGGCTGGGGATCGAGATGGCACCGGAGGCGTTCCAGTCCGAACTCAAGCCGCAGAACCCGCAGCCCGTGTCGGACAAGGTGTCCAACTTTGACCAGATGCAGACATCCCTGCGCGCGATGGACAAATTCGATCTGGGGCGGACACCGAACTTCGAACCCCGGCGGGGACCGGTGGTGCCGACATATGTCGGCTCGGCGCGGCACCCGCTTTTGTTCATGCCGATCCGGTCCGGCCCGCAGACCAGTGTGACGACATGGATGGCGGCGCTCGAAGGGGACGACTCAGAGCTTGTCACCAGGTTCAACCAGAACACTTTGCGCAGCTGGATGCGGGACCATCCCGGTCATCGCCGCTTTACCGTTCTGCGGCACCCCCTGGCGCGCGCCCATGCTGCGTTCTGCGACAAGGTGCTTGCCACGGGACCGGGCAGTTTCACCAAGATCCGCCGGCACTTGATTCGGTCCCACGGCATCGCGATGCCGCAGGATCCGAATGATCCGGGGTACGACCTGCGCGCTCACAAGGTCGCCTTCCAGGGGTTCCTGGGCTTCCTGCGCTCGAACCTGAACGGGCAGACCAGCATCCGGATCGACGCACATTGGGCCAGCCAGGTCGCGGTCTTGCAGGGCATGGCGGATTTCTGTTTGCCAGACCACCTGATCCGCGAGGCAGACATGGCCACGGCCCTTCCCCGTCTGGCACAGGCGGTCGGCGTCGATGTCGTTCCGGCCCTGCCGACAGAGGACACGCACAAGATCAGGCTCTTGCAGATTTACGATTCGCAGCTCGAAAAGCTGTGCCGCGATGTCTATCCGCGTGATTACATGATGTTCGGCTTCACTGATTTCGATCGCGACGCGACCGCCTGAGGCAGGCGGGGATCAAGCCGCCTGAACAGCAGCCGCTTCGGTGATAATGGTGTACAGGGTCGACGGGTCGGGGTTTGACCGCAGCTTGGTGCAGAACGTCTGGTCCCGCAGCGTGCGGGACACCAAGGCCAGAGCCTTGAGATGTTCAACGCCGGCATCCTCTGGCGCGAACAACGCGAAGATCACGTCGACTGGCTGACGATCGACCGCCTCGAAATCGATGGGTTTTTCCAGCAGGATGAAGACACCGGCCACCTTTTCGACCTTGTCGAGTCGGGCATGTGGCAGGGCGACGCCATGGCCCACACCCGTGGGGCCAAGGCCTTCTCGTTCGAGCAGCGCTTCAACCGCGTGCTGGGCCGGAATCCCGTAGGCGGACTCTGCCACCTCGGCAATCGAATGCATTACGCGCTTCTTGCTGGATGCTGTCGTCACGGCCTTGACGGCCTTCGAACTCAACAGGTCTGCGAATTTCATGGGCTGCTCTTTGTTGGAAGAGCGGTGCTCGAATGTCGATCAGGGGTCGATCCAGCCGATGTTTCCATCGTCCCGGCGATACACGACGTTGACACCGTCCTTCTTGTCATTCCGGAACACCAAAACCGGCAATCCCGCTAATTCCATTTGCATCACCGCTTCGCCAACCGACAAAGACGGGATTTGCGTTTCCATCTCTGCCACGATGATCGGCTGAAGTGATTCAGGTTCGTCATCCGGCGTTTCCGCGTCGCTGGCGAGGATATACGAGGACGCACCGGAGAGTTCAACCGGCTCTGTCCGATCCTTGTGGTGGTCCTTGAGGCGGCGCTTGTAGCGGCGCAACTGCTTGTCCATCTTCTCGCAAGCACCGTCAAAGGCTGAATAAATCTCGGTTGCATGTGCCTTGGCCGTCGCGTTCAAACCGGTCGACAGGTGAACCACCGTCTCGCAAACATATTCATGGCCGCTCTTGGAGAAGATGACTGTCGCGTCCGTCGGGCGGCCCGCATACTTGCCCAGCATGGCTTCAAGTTCGGTCTTCACATGAGCCTGAAGCGCCTCCCCAACATCGATCTGTTTGCCGGTTATCTGGTAACGCATAGGATATCCTTTTTTATTGTTCTGGTCTTGCAGCCGAACTGTGCGGGCCTGCCCGCCGGTCCGTTCAGGAGCAAAAGGAATATGACGCGACGCCCGCTTGATCCCGTTGACCCGCCGGGGTGGCGGGCAGTGCACAACGTGACGGTCTGAGTCTTCAAACGCCATGGCTCCATTTCAATCCCGGCACGGCGACCTGTCAATCACTTCCATCAAAAGCCGTGGGAATTATCCAATCCGAAAGCTGTCTCCAAGATAGACCCGGCGCACGTTTTCGTTGCGCACGACCTCTTCGGGAGAACCGGACATCAGCACCTTTCCATCGTGCAGGATATACGCCCGATCCACGATTTCGAGCGTTTCGCGCACATTGTGGTCGGTAATCAGGACGCCGATGCCCCGTTTCTTGAGATCGGCAACAAGGTGGCGGATATCGCCGACACTGATCGGATCGACGCCGGCAAAGGGTTCGTCCAACAGCAGGTACTTGGGATCGGCCGCAAGACAGCGCGCGATTTCAACGCGGCGCCGTTCCCCGCCCGACAAGGCCAGCGCGGGCGCGCGACGTAGATGTTCGATCGAAAACTCGCCCAGCAATTCCTCGAGCCGTTCGCGGCGGCGATGCCTGTCTGATTGGCTGATATCGAGAATGGCGCTGATATTGTCCTCCACCGTCATGCCGCGAAAGATCGACATTTCCTGTGGCAGATACCCGATTCCCAAGCGCGCGCGGCGGTACATCGGCAAGAAGGTAACGTCATGCCCGTCGATCAGCACAGTGCCGCCTTCGGGATTGAGCAACCCGGCAATCGCATAGAACGACGTGGTCTTGCCACTGCCATTGGGGCCGAGCAGCGCCACCACCTCGCCGCGCTGCACCTCGAGCGATACGTCGCGGATCACCACGCGTTTCTTGTAGCTCTTGCGCAGGTTCCAGACGATCAGCCCGCTTTGCCCTTCGGTCACTGAAAAGGCCGGAGTGGACATCAGTTCTCTTCTGATGAGAACACGGTGCGCACCCGCCCGCTCATCTGGGCGGTGCCGTCTTCGAGATCGACATCCATGCTCTCGGACACCAGCGTATTGGCCCCTTGGGTCAAAAGCACATTGCCCGTCATCCGGATCGTCCCGCGATTGACCTCGTATTGCGCCTGGTCCGCCTCGGCGGCCTGGTCGCCATTGACCAATGTAACACCGCCGGTCGCTTCGAGCCGTTCCACCCCGTTTTGGTTTTCGGTGTAGAACACCAGAACGCGCGGCGCGGAGAGACGCATTTCGCCCTGCCCGATCACCACGTTTCCGGTGAACAGCGCCGACCCGTCGTTCTGCGAGACTGAGAGCGAATCCGCGCTGACCTCGACCGGAAGGGATGTGTCCTGGTCCACAGTGCCGAACGGAACCGCTGTGCCCTGCGCCGCCGCGCCAAAGGCAAGCCCCAGCATCAGGAGTGTCATCACTGTTCGTCTCATTACCGGGCCTCACTTTGTTGCGGGCTGTATACCAGCTTTACCCCATCGGTGAACAGCAACTGAATGTCGGCTCCCTGTTCCGTGTCCCGGACCAGCAATTTTCCGGCCGAAAGGGTCAGGCCAGGCCCGTCCGCTCGCACCGGCGCGGTGCTTTCCATGTCGACCCGATCGATTGCGGCGTCCATCCCGTCCGTGCGCACGGAATAGCCCGAACTGCTTTCGAGCGTGACACCGTTGCGCAGCACAAGCCGGTCTTCGTCGTCCACCCGCCCGAGGGCCGCATCAATCGTGATGCGGTTGCCGGGGTCGATGTCGATCACCGCGCGCAGATCGTCGGCGACAATCCCTGCGTTCTCGTCGTCACCCATGCGTGCCTGCCGCGCGGCAAGGGTCAGGCCCTGTCCGCTTTCGGTGGTTCCTGCGTAAAACGGCGCGCCGATCTGTTCGCTCTTGCTCGGGTCGGCGCCACCGGTCAGGACGGGGATGGGTGCGATCGGGTCCGGCCCGCGCGAAAAGAGAAAGATCGTCGACAACAGCACAAGCGCGCCCAGCGGCAGAAAGATCTTCAACCAAGCGATCAGACGCGAATACATCTGGCGATCCGACCGGTCACGAATGCGCGAAGATATCGGTATCCGGCCAACCGACAAGATCAAGACGCGCCCGTGTCGGCAGAAAATCGAAACATCTCTGCGCCAAGTCGGCCCGGTCCTCTCGTTCGAGCATCACCTGAAGCGCGTCGCGCAACCGGTGCAGGTACAGAACATCCGACGCGGCATAATCAACCTGCGCCTGGCTCAGATCCGGCGCGCCCCAATCGCTGGATTGTTGCTGCTTGGAAATATCGATGCCCAAGAGTTCCTGAAGCAACGCCTTCAATCCGTGCCGGTCCGTGTAGGTGCGCACGAGGCGGCTTGCGATTTTCGTGCAATAGACCGGTGCGGTGACGACGCCGAAGGTGTTCTGCAATGCTGCGATATCGAAACGGCCAAAGTGGAACAGCTTGAGCACCTTCGGATCGGTGAGAAGCCGTTCAAGGTTCGGCGCCGAGGTCTGCCCCTTTTCGATCTGCACCAAATGCGCGCTGCCATCCCCGTTGGACAACTGAACAACGCACAGGCGATCGCGGTGCGGATGCAGACCCATCGTTTCGCAATCAATCGCGACTTCGGATCCAAGGTCGAGATCATCTGGCAGATCGCGCGCATAAACTTTGTGGGACATGGAAAACCAATCCTGGCTGAGAACAACGTCTTGCAGATAGACCGTCGCCAATTGTGGCGCAACCTGTCCGGCTTTGCCCAACTTCGACCCGATTCTGCGAACTTGGACCAGATTCGGGCGGAATGTGGCGGGAACAGGATTTCGATTGTGCAAACTCAAGGCAAAATTATTTCAAATTATTACATTTCGTGATGTCTATGAGGGTCCGCCGCCTGGACTTTCTGATTGCCGGAATAGGCTTTCAGAGGACCGCGGCAGATGGTTCTTTGTCGCAAACTCGGGAACAGTCGGCACGACCCAAACACGCTGGCTGTCAACGGCATCTGTTTCGCCGACGGCCACAATAAGCGCTTAGGACCAGGATTGTCTGAATAGCTGATCCGTTTCGTGATCAATGACGCGCCAAAAACGGTATTGATCACGGGGACCGCGATATCCATGCGATCCCTGAAACGCGACCTGTGTCGCATGTTACCCTCCAAGGACCGGGCCTTGCGGTGTGTCCCGCTTGATTGGTCAGCTTTCGTCAATAATTCTGCGCTTCCTCTTCAAGAAAAAATGTTCGATTTCAACAGAGTCTGCTCAGCTCCGGGCATGCAGTCCACGGCACATCTTCGCTTTCTCCAGCATGAAAGTTGACGGAAATGCGGCAAGCAGTCATAACCGCAATCAGAGGCGGCAGGCCACATTCCTGTCACTTTTAAATCTGGCACTTGGGGGTTGGTGCGTCCACTGGGGAGTAGCGTAAAGTCGTCTGCTGAGGTCTGCCAAATAGTCTGAAAGTCTGACCGTCCGCGCCACAAGGCCGGAACGCTGATTGCAGCCCGACGCTGCAAGCAAACGGTCCTTTCTTGTCTGCGGCAGCGTCACGGTTGGCTTTGGCACAAAATCAAAGGGTGTTCCACATGACACTGCACGTCCGTCAGTCTCCGCAAGGCAATGAAATCAAGACGCTGGTCAACTCGGTGTTCACCACCCGGGAAGCGCGCAGTGTCTATCGCGACAACTTCAAGCGCGGCCTCGACATCCTGCTGGTTCTGACGGCGGCGTTTCCGGTCCTGATCGTTGTCGGTCTCTGCGCGCTGCTTGTGTCGCGTGACGGTGGAAATCCGTTCTACAAGCAGACCCGCGTTGGACGCTTCGGCAAGACATTCACGATGTGGAAGCTGCGCAGCATGGTCAACAACGCCGATGCAGCGCTGCAAAGACACCTCGCAGCCGACCCGGTCGCCCGCAACGAATGGGATCGCAACCAGAAGCTTCAGAATGATCCGCGGATCACCAGGGTCGGCCATATCCTGCGCAAGACATCTCTGGACGAGCTGCCGCAGCTTTGGAATGTGCTCAAGGGCGATATGTCGCTTGTCGGCCCACGCCCCATGATGGTGGAACAGCAGGCGATGTATCCCGGTTCGGCATACTACGCCTTGCGCCCGGGGCTGACAGGTTTCTGGCAAATCTCCGCGCGCAACGAGAGCAGTTTTGCCGAGCGCGCGCAGTACGATGCCGACTACCTGAGCAAAATGACCTTCACTCAGGATCTGTCGGTCATGTGGAAAACCGTCAGCGTGGTGACCAAAGGCACAGGCTGCTGATCACGCCGAGATGGACGCCTCCGCCGCGCGGCGCAGGTTCGCCATCAATCCATCCAATGCCTTTGCGTTGATTTCGTTCGTCAGGCGGCCATCTTCGTCCCATTGATTGAACGTGGCTCCGACAAGAACCTCTGGCCCCGGCACGAGAAGCGGGCGAAACGGAACAAGGCACAGCCGCGTCATGTTCTGCGTTCGCTCCCCCCCGGCACGCCCCGCCGTGGACGACATGATCGCAACGGGTTTGTCGGCCCAAGGCGTGCCTTCGGTGCGGCTGACCCAATCCAGAGCATTCTTCAGCACCCCGGAAATCCCCTTGTTGTACTCCGGCGCTGACACCACCACCGCGTCGGCGCGCGCTATCTGATCTGCCAGCGTCTGAACGCTTGGCGGCACACCCTCCTCGCTTTCGAGGTCGCCATCATACAGTGGAAACCGCAGATCTCCCTCCGCGAAAGTAGCATCGCCAAAGCGGCGCGCCGCCTCGTGCAGCAATAAACGGTTGGTAGACGCGCGGCGCAATGAACCGCACAAACCAAGAAGCATGAGTTTCGACATGGATGTAACTTCTCCGAACAATGGATGTGACGACACACCTGATGCGGATTGCGTGCAAATCAATTGTCGCAACGCGGGATCCGCAACTGACACGTGCAAAGCCCGCGCCAGGACTGGCGCGGGTTATGTTGGCTCTGGCGGGTTGGATTACGCCGTCGGCAGGATCACGATTTCGACGCGCCGGTTTTGCGCCCGGCCTTCCGGCGTCAGGTTGCTTGCGATCGGCTGATCCTCACCGCGCCCGATGCTCTGGATCCGGGAGGACGAAACGCCTTCATTCGCCAGGATGTTCGACACCGATTGCGCACGCTGACGCGACAGGTCGAGATTGTATGAAGCCTCACCCGTGTTGTCGGTATGCCCGACAACCTGGACCGTGGTGTTCGGATAGGCCAGAAGGTTCTGGCCCACGCTGCGCAGATCGCGCTGCAGGTCGGGGCGCAGCGTTGCGCTGTCGGTTGCGAACAGGATGTCCTGCGGCAGCGTCACGATCAACCGCTCGCCAGTGTTGCGGATCGTCACGTTGTCATTGCCGATCTGGGACCGCAGGTCCGCCTCCTGCTTGTCAAGCCGGTTGCCGATGAGGGCACCCCCACCGCCGCCAAGAATCGCGCCCGCAGCCGCGTTGCGGCGGCGCTCTTCGGGGTCGTTGCCCATCAGGGCACCGACGACGGCCCCGGTTCCCGCCCCGATCAGGGCACCGGTCTTGGCCTGGCGGTTCGGGTCGTTCGGATCATTGAACTGGCCGGTTGTGCAAGCGGACAGCGCAAGCGAGCCACAAAGCGCCGTAGCCAGTGAGAATTTCGATAGTGTCATAGTGTTTTTGCCTCTTCCAACTGCGCCTGTAGGTAAGGGTTTTATCGTTGCTATGCGATATCATACCCGAACAAACACCCCATACCATACCCGAACAAACGCCTTCTGTCCCGGTGAAATCGGCTTGATTCCGCGCACGGCAGTCATGCGTCGGCGCGGGCGGATTCCCAGGCGAGGATGGAACGTTTGACCGGCAGACCCCAGTGATAGCCGCCCAGCCCGCCGGATTTTCGCAGGGCACGGTGGCACGGAATCAGAAAGCTGATCGGGTTGCGCCCCACCGCCGTCCCCACCGCGCGGACCGCCTTCGGATGGCCGATGAATTCGGCGATTTCCGAGTAGGTGGTGACATGCCCGGACGGGATCCGCATCAAGGCTTCCCAGACCTTGATCTGGAACGGGGCGCCGATCATGAAAAGCGGCACATCGCTCTTTGCTTGGCCAAAAGCGGACCGCACCCAGGGTTCGAGCCGGTCCGGCGCCTCGACATAGAGGGCGTTGGGCCAGCGGCTGGTAAGATCCCGCATCGCCTCGTCCTCGGTGCATTCGGAGGCAAAGCCGATCCCGCAGAGACCCTTCCCGGTCCCCATGACAAGGGCGGGGCCGAACGGGCTTTCGAACCAGCCCCAGTACACGGTCAGATGCGCGCCCTTTCGGGCGAAATCTCCGGGGCTCATCGCCTCCCATCGCAGGAACAGGTCATGCAAGCGTCCGCCCCCCGAGAGGCCAGTGGCATGCGCCGCACCCAGCGTCGTGAAGCGATCCGACAAGAGCGCCTTGGCGTGACCCAGCGTCAAGTATTGCTGATACCGTTTCGGGCTGACGCCCACCCAGCGCGAGAACACGCGCTGAAAATGCGCAGGACTCATGTTCATCTCGGACGCCAGTTCATCAAGCGACACGTTCGGACCTTTGGTGTCTATCACATCGAGCGCGCGCCGCATGACGTGGAAATGGTAGCCTTGGCTGTCGTCTGCGAGATGGGTCAGGGTCATCCACTCGGTCCTTCGTGCTGCTGTGGCGCAATCTGTATCCCACAGTCATGGCCACGGGCGACCCGAAACCTGCGCAATCTGAGGACTTGTCCCACGCGCGCCTGCGCGGCATACCGGCGGTCATGGCGCGGCAAGTCGATTATCACACGATCCGAGAAATCTTTACCCGTTTCCAAGCGGCCGAACCCGAACCCAAGGGCGAGCTGGATCATGTGAACGCCTATACCCTCGTCGTGGCCGTCGCATTGTCGGCGCAGGCCACGGATGCCGGGGTGAACAAGGCCACCAAAACGCTGTTTCAGGTCGCGGATACCCCGGACAAGATGCTCGCACTTGGCGAAGACGGCGTGATCGAGCATATCAAGACCATCGGGCTGTACCGCAACAAGGCCAAGAATGTCATAAAGCTCAGCCGAATCCTGGTCGATCAATATGACGGCGAGGTGCCCAATTCCCGCGCCGCGTTGCAAAGCCTGCCCGGCGTGGGTCGCAAGACAGCGAATGTCGTGCTCAATATGTGGTGGCACTATCCCGCGCAGGCGGTCGACACCCATATCTTCCGGGTCGGCAACCGCACCGGGATCTGCCCCGGCAAGGACGTTGTCGCCGTGGAACGCGCGATCGAGGATCATATCCCGGTCGATTTCCAGCAGCACGCCCACCACTGGCTGATCCTGCACGGCCGCTACACCTGCGTCGCCCGCAAACCCAAATGCGGCGCCTGCGTGATCCGCGATCTTTGTAAATTCGAGGACAAAACGACATGAGCAAGACATACCAGGTTGTCGGCATCGGCAACGCCGTTGTCGATGTGATCGCACGCGCCGAGGATGCGTTTCTGGACCAGATGGGCATTCAGAAAGGCATCATGCAACTGGTCGAACGCGACCGGGGCGAGACGCTTTATGCCGCGATGACCGAACGCACGCAGACCCCCGGTGGATCGGTCGCAAACACGCTGGCCGGTCTGGGCAATCTGGGACTGCGCACAGGGTTCATCGGACGGGTGCATGACGACGCGCTGGGCCGGTTCTATGCGGACGCAATGAAAAACGGCGGCACGGATTTCGTCAACGCACCCATCGCCGGAGGCGAGCTACCCACCTCGCGGTCGATGATCTTTGTCTCGCCCGATGGCGAACGGTCGATGAACACCTACCTTGGCATCTCGGCCGAACTCGGTCCCGAGGACGTGTCAGAAGACGTGGCGTCGCAGGCCGAGATCGTGTTCCTCGAAGGCTACCTTTTCGACAAGGACAAGGGAAAAGACGCCTTCATCCGCACCGCCCGCACCTGCCGCGCGGCGGGCGGCAAGGCGGGGATCGCGATTTCCGACCCGTTCTGCGTCGAACGGCACCGCGCGGATTTCCTGGACCTGATCGAAAACGAGATGGACTATGTGATCGGCAACGAGGCCGAGATCATGTCGCTGTATCAGAACAACGACCTTGAGGCCGATCTGGCCGCCGTTGCCGCGATACGCCCGCTGGTGGTCTGCACCCGGTCGGGCGATGGGGTGTCGATCATCCACAAAGGTGAACGGGTCAATATCCCGGTCGAAAAAGTGGTCCCGGTGGACGCGACAGGGGCCGGCGACCAATTCGCGGCCGGCTTCCTCTATGGATTGGCCACGGGCCGCGATACGGAAACCTGCGGGCGCATGGGATGCGTCGCCGCCGCCGAAGTGATCTCTCATATCGGGCCGCGACCCGAGGCGGACCTGCAACAGATGTTCAAAACTGCCGGGTTGGTTTGACCGCGGGACCCAAGGCCCGGAGGCGCGTCACGTTCCGCAAGACCACCTTTTGCGCTCGATGGTGCCCGCGCACTCCGTGAGGCAGAGCGCGATCGGCATCGTCACGGTCAGGTCGTGACCAGAAGCCGGTTGATCGGCATTGCGAAGCTGCCTTGTGGCACGGCGCTCCCGCCCGGCCCGGAGGTTGAGAGCAGACCCGCAAGCTCTGTCAGCATCTTCTCGCGCGATGCGGGTGACAGGATGAACGCCGCATAGAAGAAACCGGCCGCCGCCTCGGCCACGTCCGTGGCGGCGCCCTCCATCGTGACCACGCTGGTCTCGACAGTCACTGTCGCGGCGGGAAAGGCAGCGCGAACCAGATCGCTCAGGCTGTCAGTTCCGCGTATCCGGGGATCGCCCAGATCGATCTCGCCATAGCCGGGCAGTTCAGACTGCACATACCCGTAAATGAGATCATGCACCGCAGTATACCCCGGCGCGGCTTCCATCGGGCCATCCACCAGCGCCACGAACCGCCCGCCCGGCGCCAGGACGCGCCGCACCTCGTCAAGCACCGGCGTGACAGGGTCCATCAGCGTCAACGCCCAGTGGCACAGAACCGCGTCAAGCGACCCGTCCGAAATGCGCTCCATGTCCTGCGCTTCGGCCTGCATCAAATCGGCCGACCCCGCAGGCAAACGCGCCTGCGCCAGAGCCAGTTCTTCCGGGCACATGTCCAGACCCGTCAGGCGCAGCCCCGCATTGCGATGGTGCAGGATGTCCAGCAGCGGACCGGACCCGCAAGCGAGATCGAGCACCCGTGCTCCGTCTGTTTCCGGCACCGCTTCGGCGAGCCAGTCGTAGCTGGTGCGCCCGGCGGCATCGCAGCAGGCCCGCGCGCAGGTTTCGGTAAACCCCGCATGGTCACGATGAACGGCCCGCAGATGGGCGCGCAAGGCAGCCGCGTCGGGGCGCAGGCCACGGGCAAGACTGTCGGTCCAGGCAGACCTCAGGGGGCTGTGATCATTCACTCGCAATCTCCAGTTCTTCGGGGGGTCAGACGGTGATATCCATCAGGTGCACCAGCTGCGGAAAGCGCCAGCCGTCCTTGGCCTGCGCCGCCGTCAGCCACTCTGTCACCGGGTCGCGGGCCTGCATCTCCGCGAACGAAACACTGTCATCGAAAACGCAGCGTTGCAGGTATCCCTCGACAGCCGCCGTATCGTCCGGCCCTGCGACGCTCTCGTAGCGCACCTCTGTTACCGAAACCTCGGCACCGCTGTCACGCAGCGCGGCCGCCAGATCCTCGGCCGAGATATAGGGGGCGACCTCCGCTGCGGCGAAAGCCTCAAGATAGCGGCGGTGAAACTCGATGTAATGCCCGGCGGCGGCACTATGGGCAATCACGCCGCGCCCCCCGGGGCCAATCGCATCGCAGAAGCGCCGGGCGGCGGCAGGCAGATCCGCGGCGGGCACGGCGTAAAGCGCATGGGTCGCCCAGACGATATCATACCCCTCCGGCGGCGGAGTGAAATCCTGCAGGGTCGTTTCATGTTCCGCGCTTGCCGCGAAGGGCGCGGGCAAGGCCGCGCGCGCCTCGGCGATGGAAAACGCCGAAGGGTCCAACAGGTCGGTTGCGATCTTATTCAGCCCAGCCTCAGCCACGCCCGCATGCCGGACGAGCGCATTGGGAAACTTGCCCGATCCGCAGGCCACGTCGAGCAGCCGCAGGGACCGGCCGCCCGCCCGTGACTGCGCCTCCGACATCCAGGTCGCCCAGTCGCGCGCCTCGGCCAGATGCCTGTAGTCGTCGGTGGCAAGTGTGTAAAACGCATCCATCCCGGCGCGGCCGGCCTCGGACCAATGGGTGCTGCTGCGCGTCAGGATATCGCTGCTCATTCGGCATCCCCGACCGGCCAGCAGACCGGGTTGAGCGGACTGGCCGCGATATCACCCGGCCCGACACCCGGCATGAATTTCTGCCAGTCGCCGGACACCATCGTCGGTGCATCCACGATACGCGCGCCGTCAGCGTAATAGGTGTTGGCCAGAACCACCCGACTGCGATCCGTGCGATTGCGCGCGGCGGTGTGGAAATTCAGGTTGTGATGAAAGCTGACCTCGCCCATCTCGAACGGGGTCTCGTCCACGGTCACGCCGTTGCGGGCAAACACCTCGGCCACGCCACGATCATAGCCGGTGCCCGTCTTTTCGAAGGTCACCGCATCGACCAGCTTGTGCACGTCCAGCGGGTAGGCGAAGGCCAGCGGTCCCATCTCCACAGGGATCGGCTGGGCCGGGGCCCAGGCGGTCACGACGTCATGCGTATCGAGCGGGAAGTGATGATCGTCGAAATGCCACGGCGTGCGCCCGCACCCGGCCTGTTTGGCGAGAACGTTGTCATGGTACAGCCGCACCGCCGGCACCTCCAGCAGGTCCGCCGAAATCTGCCCCAGACGGGGCGACAGAACATAGGCCCGCAGCAGCGGATTATCCGGCCAGACCATTTCGAGGCTCAGGAACCGGTCGCGCGCGCCGGTGTCCGGGTCGACATCGAATTCAGCCTTCAACAACCGGATCAACTCGGCCCGCAGCTTCAGAACAGTCCCCGGCGAAAACACCTTCTTGAGCTTGATGAAGCCGTTTTCCCGGAAAAACGCGATCTGGTCTTCGGTCAGGGTGTAGGGCGCCGCCAGTTCCGCGATGACCTCGTCATCTGTCGGGATCGCCACATCCGGCAAGGGCGCAGCGGCGAGGACCGCCTCGTCGGCGCCATCGTTCTCCGCAAGACTGACATACCAGTCCCACCAGGCCTGGTTGTCCTGATCCCAGGGTTGGCTCACATCGGTGGCATCGCTCTCGGGCGTGGTCGTTTCGGCCATGTCGGGTCCTTTCATCATCTGCGCACGGACCTAAAGCATCACGCCGCACCGGCAAGCCGGATACCGGCATCGGCTGGATATTTCGATCCGGCGGGTTAGGTCACGTCGGGTTGCCACAACCGATCGGAGATATCATGGATGCACGCACGATGGAGCCTCGCAAACCGGAAATCGGCAACAGCGCCCTTTACTCGGATGTGATCGCGGGGATGTCACGCAGCCCCAAGGGGCTTTCGCCGAAATGGTTTTACGACGACCGCGGCAGCGCGATCTTCGAAGAGATCACGCAGCTGTCCGAATACTACCCGTCGAGAACCGAACGCGCGATCCTGGAGACCGGGCTGGCACGGATAGAGGCGCATGTGCCCGCAGGCGCCGCGCTTGTGGAACTCGGCAGTGGCGCGAGCGTCAAGACGCGCTTGCTGCTGAACGGGCTGAAAGGCCTTTCCACCTATGTGCCCGTCGATATCTCGGAGGATTTCCTGCACGCCTCGGCAGCAGAGCTCGCCACGGACTTTCCCCGCCTCGATGTCCGGCCGGTGGTCGCCGACTTCATGCAGCCCGTCCCCCTGCCCGATCTCGGGGGGCAGCCGGTTGTCGGGTTCTTTCCCGGCTCGACCATCGGCAACCTGAGTCCTGATGCCGCGCGGGCGCTGTTGATGCGGCTGGGTGAATGGCCGGATCACGACACGCTGATCCTCGGCGTCGATCTGGTAAAGGCGCCCGAGACACTCGTTGCGGCCTATGACGATGCCAGCGGGGTGACGGCCCGTTTCAATCTCAATCTTCTCAGGCGGCTCAACCGCGAGGCCGGAGCCGAGTTCGACCTCGAGACATTCCGGCACAAGGCGATCTGGAACGCGACAGAGGCCCGGGTGGAGATGCATCTGCAAAGCCTTGAAGACCAAAGCGTGCAGATCGGCGATCATGTCGTGGAATTCGCAGCGGGCGAAACGATCCATACGGAGAACAGCCACAAATACTCCGTCGAGAGCCTGTCGGAGCTGGCCCGGACGGCGGGCTGGCACCTGGCCGAGGTTCTGACGGACCCGCAGGCGCTCTTCGCGGTCGCGATCCTGCACCGCACCTGACACAATCGGCACGGCGGCCAGTTGAAAGCCTGCCCCGGTCCTGTAAACTTCGGGGTGCCGCGTGGCAGCATGAAACGAACGGGATCGGAACAGATGAACGGATTCACAACCTGGCTGGTGCTCGTGGGCGCGGTCATCCTCGCCGGCATCACGGTGCCTTACGGGCTGCTTGGCGGCAGCGCAGCCGCCCTGGACGTCTTCTGGTTCTGGTCCGCCTTCGGCGTGGCCATCGTCGTGCTGATCGTTGGCGGCGTCTCGCGCTGGAGGGTCTGAGCCATGATCGACCCCTATCTCGTCTGGGGCGCGGTGATCGCCTTTGCGGTGATCGGCGGAGCCATCGTCTACGCGGCGGCGCGTGGCAATACCGGGACCGCGTCCGACTACTATCTTGGCGGTCGGCGTCTTGGCGGAATGGTTTCGGGGCTGTCCTACGCCGCGACAACCTATTCGGCGTTCATGCTCGTGGTGCTGACCGGGCTGACGTATCGTGGCGGGATCGGCGCGCTCGGGTTCGAACTGGTCTATTTTTCCGGCCTCACGCTTCTGGTCGTCTTCGGTCCGCGCTTCTGGCTGGCAGCGCAGAAATGGGGCTTCATCACCCCCGCCGAGATGCTGGGCGCGCGCTATGGCGACCGCAACATCGCGCGGCTTGTGGCGGTACTGAGCCTGATCTTCCTGATGCCCTACTGCACGACCCAAATGGCCGGGATCGGGCTTTTGTTGTCCGGCGTGACAGGTGGCGAGATCAGCCTGCCGGTGGCGATCGCCATCGGCGCGGTACTGGCCATCTTCTGGACCCTGGCAGCCGGTCTTCGTGCGGTCGCCTGGACCGACGCGGGCCAGTCGGCGGTGATGCTGGTTTCAGGGGTTTTGGCCGTCGGTTTCGCGATCTCCTACATCGGCGGGCTCGACGCCTTCACGACCGAGGTGACAGAGCAGAGCGGCCCGTGGCTCGACGTGCCGGGTCCGGGGCTCTGGTCTTTCCCGACCTTCATCGCGCTGGCGCTGCCATGGTTCTTCTTCCCGCTGTCCAACCCGCAGGTCAGCCAACGGCTCTTCGTTGTCGAGGACATGGCCGCGATGCGGCGGATGATCCTCTGGGTGCTGGGCTTTGGCCTGGTGTTCACACTAATCGCGGTGATCTGGGGCTTCGCGGCGCTGGTGATCGCACCCGGACTCGATAACCCGGCCAACGCGACGCCGGCGCTGCTGAGCTCGGGGGCGGTGCCCGTCGCGGTCAGCCTCTTGCTGATCGTCGGGATCCTGTCAGCCGCGGTGTCCACGCTCGATTCCATCGCGTTGACGCTGGGCTCGATGGTCGCGCGCGACCTTCTGCGCCAGGGCGACGGGCGCGACGCAAGCCAGATCTTCATCGGCCGCGTGGTGGTTGTTCTGGTGGTGCTTTTCGCCGCCGGGTTCGCAGTGCGCGAGGCGGCGATCGTCGATCAACTGGCAGCCCTTTCGGCGGCGGGTCTGATCGTGACGGTGCCCGCGACGATCGGCGCCTTCTTCTGGCGTCGCGGCACCGCCTTGGGCGTGCTGGCCTCGCTCCTGGGCGGCGCGGCAACGGCGATCTGGATGGCGATGGGGGCCGGCGTAAGCGTTTTCGACCCCACGCTCGCGCTGAGCGTGATCGGTGTGACGGTGGCGCTCTTTGTCGGCGTGAGCCTCGTCACCCGGCCCCGGGCCGAGGCGCTCGATTTCAAGGGCACGCTGCGCCCCGAACTTGACCGGATGGGGGCCTGGTAGCGTCTTGATCCGTCCTGCCTGGCACGGAAGACCGGCACGCAGCACACCGGGACACGACCGCCATGTGAGCGCCGCAGGACGGCCCATGGTTTGTGCAGTCCGTCACTGAGCAGCATCACCGCTTGGATGTCGCTCCCTGCGGCAAGGACGGCTTGCGCCCCTCGACCGGGACCCCCGACTTTCACGTGCAGCGACGGCTGTCACGACCCTGCCATACACGCAAGCGCAACCCAGATCGCCGTCTCTGACAGAAGTTGCACAGCCCCAAGGACATCGCCGGTCTGGCCACCGATCTTGCGGCGCGCCTGCCACGCAACCACTGTCACCGCGGCAATGCAGACGCCAAGAGGCACAGTCCAGAACAGCAATGCGCCAACGGCCACCGCTGCCAGAACGACCCGCGCCGCCCGGGACTGTCCGGATGCCAACTGCGCCATCCCGTCAGGCCGCGCCGGGGGCAATATTTCCTGCACGACGACCATTCCCGCACGGCTCAGCATTGCGGCGCCCACAAAGGCCAGCGGGCCGGGGTCCGCGGTCTTGACCGAGACGGTCCACAGACCGACCACGATGATCATTGCCAGCATACCATAGCTGCCGACGCGGCTGTCTCGCATGATTTCGAGGGCATGGGCCTTGTCCCGGCCGCCACCGATACCATCAGCATAGTCCGCAAGCCCGTCGAAATGCAGCGCACCGGTGAGCAACGTCAAGGCAGCCACGGCCAACACCGCGGCGATTGCAGGCGGCGCGCCAATGGCCAGGGCGCCCGCATAGGCAAGCCAGGTCAAGAAGCCGATGAGCCCCCCGACAATGGGGAAGGCCCACCGCGCCGCCGCCAGGTCCGGCACCGCGCCATTGATCTTCCCCGCCGGAAGACGTGTCAGCAGCATGATCGCCACCTGCAGTTCGGCCAAGCGCGTTCCCAGGCTCATGCGTCCGCTACGCCGGCTTCCCCGAATGTTGCCATGCCATTGTGACAGTCCAGCGCGGCACGCAGCACGCCCAGGGCAAGCGCCGCTCCGGACCCTTCGCCCAGCGCCATATCGAGAGAGAGTATCGGCTCTTGCTGCAACGCGGAAATCAGCCGCGCATGTCCGGGTTCGCGGCTCAGATGGCCCACGACGCAATGATCAAGAAAACGCCGGTCAACCTTGTAAAGAGGCACCGTCGCGGCAGTGCAAATGAACCCGTCGAGGATCACCGGAATGCGCAGCGCCCGCGCCCCAAGCACGGCACCGCAGATCGCGGCCTGTTCGCGCCCACCCAATGCGGCCAGCATACCCAGGCCAGTCGCGTCCGCGTGACGCGCGACAGCGCGGGCGACCGCATCGGTTTTCCGCGCGAGACCGGCCTTGTCAGAGCCGGTGCCGCGGCCGACCCAGTCTTCGGCGCCACCTCCGAAACCCGCCAAGGCCAAGGCCGCGGCGATTGTCGAATTGCCGATACCCATCTCGCCTAGGACAAGCACATTCGCCCGCGCCTCCACGGCCGCGGCCCCGCGCCGCATCGCCACGAGCGTTTCCTGCTCGGACATGGCGGGCCCTTGGGTGATGTCACCCGTCGGCTGGTCAAGGTCCAGCGCAACGACCGAAAGCTCGGCGCCGGTCGCTCGACAGAGTTGGTTGATGGCCGCCCCGCCATTTTCAAAATTCGCCACCATCTGTGCGGTGACGTCTTGCGGGAACGGGTTCACGCCCTGTGCGCAAACACCGTGGTTCCCCGCAAAAACAACCGCTTGCGCACGGTCAATCGTTGGGCGGGCCGTGCCCTGCCACCCGGCCATGAAAGCCGCCAGGCCTTCGAGCCGGCCAAGGGAACCCGGCGGTTTGGTCAGGCTGTTCTGACGGTCGATGGCCGCACGCACCGAATCGGTATCATGCGAAGGCAGGGTTTCGGCAAGCGTTTCGACAGCCGCCAACGACTGGATTTCAGAAAGGAGTGTCATTGGGTTTTACCTTCACAGGGTGACCCGCCACGGCAAGCCAGACTTCTTCACAGGCGGCGGCCACGGCCTGATTGACCTGACCTGCCGCATCGCGAAACGCGCGGGCCAGCTTGTTTTCGGGGACGATACCAAAACCGACTTCGTTGGACACCAGCACGACCGGCGCGCTTTGCTCGGCCAGTGTCTTGATCAGCGTGTCGGTCTCGGCCCGCCAATCGGCCTCGTCCAGCATCAGATTGGTGAGCCACAGGGTCAGGCAATCCACCAGCCGGGGCACGTCGCCATCGGTTGCGTGCAGCGCCTCGGCCAAGTCGATGGGTGCTTCGAGGTTGGTCCAGGCCTCGGGTGGGCGTCGGGCTTTGTGATCGGCGATCCGCTCTGCCATTTCGCTGTCCCCGTGATAGACGCGCGCCGTCGCGATATAGATCGCCCGCCCGCAGGGCTGCAGCGCCTTGCGCTCGGCCAAAGTGGACTTTCCCGATCGGGCGCCACCCGTTATGAGTATCGACTTTTTCATTGCTCTGTGGGAAAGCACTTTGTCACGCAAAAATAAAGTCGAAAGCCGACCCGTGGGTGTGCCAAGGACGTCCTCCGATGAATTGATCCCGATCCGCCACGCGCCGCTGACGCGGCTGCGGTGCGGGCCGGATGGTGCTGTGTCGGTGATCGGGGCCAACCGCGCATGAAAACTGCCACCGTGACGGCCCATTTCGGAGAATGGCTTCAGGGACGACTTGGCCCGAAAGGACCCGTTGTCCTGACGACCTTGCCGTGCCAAGCGTTGCAGGTCAGTGCACCGGGGGACGCCCCGCCACCCTTCGCGCCAGATGTCCTGGCCCGTTTCGCAGCGCGATTGGGCCTGGCGTCGGTGCCCAGCGGCGTGACGCGCAATTTTCCCTTGGGCATTGGCGCCGGGGCGTCGACTGCGGCGCTGATCGCCCTTGCGCGGGCGGCGGGGTATGACGATTCGCCCGAACGGCTGGCCCAGGCCTGCATCCGTGCCGAAAGGGCCAGCGACCCGCTGATGTTCCCCTGTCCGGACCGGTTGCTCTGGGCTTCGCGGCAGGGGCGCGTGCTGCGCGAAATGAGGCCGCCACCGCGGGCGGCAATTCTTGGCGGTCAATGGGGGCCGCCCGTTTACACCGACGCCGGAGACGAAACCTTCGAGGATGTGACGGATCTGGTTCAAGACTGGCAAGAGACAGTAGAACAAGGCGACCTGACGCGTTTGTCGGCCGTCGCCAGCGAATCCGCCCGGCGGTGCACCGCGCGCCGCGGGCCGCCCGATCCGATGGCGGAGTTGTCACGGGATCTGGGGGCCTTGGGGATCGTGCGCGCACACACGGGGTCGGTGCGGGGGCTGATCTTTGCCCCCGGTACGATCCCGTCCCATGGCGCAGAGGCGCTGCGCGAGGCCGGGCTGACAGGGGTGCTGACATTCGAAACGGGAGCCACATGACCTTTGCCTTGATCATGCTTGGGGGCATGGCGCTGGACCTTGCTCTTGGCTGGCCGGGCCGGCTCTATGCCCGGATCGGCCACCCCGTGACCTGGCTCGGGCGCGTGATTTCGGCCTGTGAGGCCCGGCGCAACGCGGGATCGGACAAGAAAAGACTGACCGGCGGAATGGCAACGACGCTGATCGTGACCCTGATTGCCGCGCTCCCGGCCTGGGCTGTTCAGGCGATGCTGCCCGACGGTCTGGTCGGTATCGTGATCGCGGCGGTGCTGGCCTGGCCGTTGATCGCGCTGCGCTCGATGCATGACCATGTCGTCGCGGTTGCGCGCCCCCTGAGCGCGGGAGACCTGCCCGCTGCGCGCCACGCGGTCAGCATGATCGTCGGGCGTGACCCTTCGCAGCTGGATACCCGCGCCATTGCCCGCGCCGCCACCGAAAGCCTCGCGGAAAACACCTCGGACGGGATTGTCGCGCCGCTGTTCTGGGGCGCGCTTCTGGGTCTGCCCGGCATCTATGCCTACAAGGCCATCAACACGATGGATTCGATGATCGGCCATCGCAACGCGCGGTACGAATTTTTCGGCAAACCCGCGGCCCGGCTGGATGACCTCGTGAATTGGCTTCCGGCGCGATTGACCGGCTTGATCTTTGCCGGCGTGTCCGGTCACCCGGTCCGGGCCGTTCGGGTGATGCTGCGCGATGCGCCAAAACACCGCTCGCCCAATGCCGGCTGGGCCGAGGGGGCGATGGCCGCCGCGCTGGATATTCGCCTGTCCGGCCCGCGGGTCTATGGAGACCATGTCGCACAGGAGCCGTGGTTGAACGAAGGGGCCGCCGATCCGTCCCCCCGGGATCTGGCAGGCGCGCTGTCTCTTTACTGGCGCGCCATGACAGTTTGCGGGGTTGCCCTGGCCGTCTTGGCACTGCTCTAAGGCACGCATGAGATCATCCCGAGATCACGGCGGAAATCTGGACGCGGCGATCGCCCGATGGGGCGGTACGCCCAAGGACTGGCTTGACCTGTCCACCGGGATCAACCCCACCCCCTACCCGCTGCCACCGATACCCGCGGCATCCTGGGCCGTGTTGCCCCGCAAGGCTGACATGGTGCGGCTGAGCCGGATTGCAGCAGAGGCCTATGCCACCCCGGCGCGCGTCATCGCGATGAACGGCGCCCAGGGTGCCATCCAGCTGGTGCCGGGCCTGCGCAAACCGGGTCGCGCCAAGGTCCTGGCCCCCACCTACAACGAACATGCCGCCGCTTTGCGGGCCGGTGGCTGGCAGGTGGATGAGGTCGGCGATGTCGCGGCTTTGGCCGGCGCCGATCTGGCAGTCGTGGTCAACCCCAACAATCCTGACGGGCGCCGCACGGCGCCAAATGCCATGCACCAGCTTGCGGCAGATGTCGGGCTCCTGATCATCGACGAAAGTTTTGCCGACCCTGAACCGGAACTGTCCTTTGCGCCACAGCTCGAAGGTGACCAGATCATTGTGCTGCGCTCTTTCGGGAAATTCTACGGCCTGGCCGGGCTGCGGCTCGGGTTTGCGCTGGCGAATGGCGCCGTGGCAGAGCGTCTGGTCGAGATGGCAGGCCCCTGGCCCGTTTCCGGGCCGGCCATTGACGTGGCCTGTCATGCCCTTGCCGACCACGCCTGGCGGGAAAAGACAAAATCCCGGCTGACCGCGGCGGCTGCGCGGCTGGACCGGCTGGCGCGACAGGCGGGCTGGGACCTGATCGGCGGGACCCCTCTGTTTCGCACCTACGCGACCCCCGATGCCAAGACCACGCAAGCCGCGCTGGCATGGCAGAAGGTCTGGAGCCGGGTCTTCCCGTATTCCGACACCTGGATCAGGCTTGGCCTGCCCGACCAGGCGCATTGGACACAGCTGGAGACAGCAATCGAGACCGCCTCATTCAAATGATCGATCCCACGCAGGGCAAGACTCAGGCCCGCAAGGCCAACAGCCCGTCGACATCGAGATGGGTTTCCAGATGATCGGCCAGCGCGTCCAGCGTCTGATCCAGGGTGTGTTCATAATTGACGCCGGAGGATAAGACGCCGAACCGCCGGAGCCATGCGGCCCGAAACGCGTCATCGGAAAACATGCCGTGCAAGTAGCTGCCTGAAACACGCCCATCCACCGAGACCGCCCCTTCAGGCGCGCCCTCGACGAGGGCAAAGCCGCGCGCGCGATCCTGACCATCCGAGCGCCCGATGTGGATTTCATAGCCTCGAAACGGCAGATCCACCTCGATATGGCGCGCATCGACATGGCGCAGGCTCTTGTCGCCCCCCATCTCGGTCCGGATGTCGAGCAGGCCAAGGCCCGGCGTGGTTCCAGCCGGTCCTTCCATCCCATGCGGATCGGCGACCTCGCGGCCCAGCATCTGGTAGCCGCCGCATATGCCCAAGACGTGCCCACCACGGCGGTGATGCGCCATCAGGTCGATATCCCAGCCCTGGGTGCGAAGAAATGCCAGGTCGCCGCGCGTGGATTTGGACCCCGGCAGGATCACCAGATCGGCATCCGCGGGGATCGGCTGACCGGCAGACAGCATGGTAAGGCGCACCCCCGGCTCTTGCATCAGCGGGTCAAGATCGTCGAAATTGGCGATCCGGCTAAAGCGCAGGCAAACGATGTGAACACCGTCCGCCCGCTTGGGACTGGCGAAATCCAATGCGTCCTCGGCGGGCAGTTTCCACGCCGCGTCAAACCATGGTGCCACGCCGAATCCCGGCCAGCCCGTCTGCGCCTCGATCATGGCATAACCATCGTCGAACAGCGTCGGATCGCCGCGGAACTTGTTGATGAGAAAGCCGCTGACCCGGGTGACATCGTCTTGCGACATCACCGCCTGCGTTCCGACGATCTGTGCAATGACCCCGCCCCGGTCGATATCCCCGCAAAGGACCACGGGCACATGCGCCGCCTCGGCAAAGCCCATATTGGCGATATCGCCCTTGCGGAGATTGATCTCTGCGGGGCTACCTGCGCCTTCAACCACCACAAGGTCATGCGCGGCTCGCAACCTGTTGAAGCTGTCCAGCACCGCATCCATGAGCTTTGGCTTGAGCTGCGCGTACTCCCGCGCGCGGGTCGAGGTCAGTCGTTTGCCCTGAACGATGACCTGGGCACCGGTGTCGGTCTCGGGCTTGAGCAGCACGGGATTCATGTCCGTATGCGGAGCCAGCCCGCTGGCCCGCGCCTGAAGCGCCTGCGCCCGCCCGATTTCATGGCCCTCCTGGGCCACCGCGGCGTTGTTCGACATGTTCTGCGGCTTGAAGGGGGCAACCGACAGGCCCCGCCGGCGCGCAGCCCGGCACAGCCCCGCGACCAGCATGGATTTGCCCACGTTCGAGCCGGTGCCCTGGATCATGAGTGCGCCCGGCACGGATCAGAACTCCACCCCCTGCTGCGCCTTCACCCCGTCGCGGAAGGGGTGCTTGATCAACGTCATCTCGGTGACAAGGTCCGCGGCCTCGATCAGCTCCGGCTTTGCGTTGCGCCCGGTCAGGCAGACATGGGTCATGTCGGGTTTCTCGTGCAGCAGGAAATCGACCACCTCGTCTATATCGAGGTAATCATAGCGCAGCGCGATGTTTATCTCGTCGAGCAGGACGAACTGCACCTCGGGATCAAGGATCTGCTCACGTGCCATTTTCCAGCCGTTTTGCGCCGCAGCGATATCGCGTTCACGGTCCTGCGTTTCCCAGGTAAAGCCCTCGCCCGAGACCAAAAAGCGGCATTCATCGGAAAACCGCTCGCGCAAAAAGCTGCGCTCACCCGTCGCCCAATTGCCCTTGATGAACTGGACAACAGCGCAGGGCATCCCGTGGGCGATACAGCGCATGATCATGCCGAAACCGGAGGACGATTTGCCCTTTCCCGACCCGGTGTGCACCATGATCAGGCCTTTTTCTTCGGTCTTGCTTTCCATCATCCTGTCGCGTACAGCCTTGATTTTGCGCATTTTTTCCGCGTGGCGGTCATTTTCTTCGCTGCTCATGTCGGCATCCTCGTTCTTGACAAGCACTGTGGATTTAAACCAAGAGGGGTCTTGTTGGTGCCTGTCTACACAGGTGAAAAGGGAATGTGCAGCCACGAATTCCGTGGTCAAGCACAGCCGCCCCCGCGACCGTGACCGGAGAAGGTTGCTCGAAACCACTGGCAAATGCTGGGAAGGACGAGCCGCCACTGGGCCTTGGCCCGTAATCCGCAAGCCGGGAGACCTGCCAACATCATGAAGCACGAAACCGGACGGGGTGTTCCGGTGTCGGAATGCGGCCCTGCAACCGGGCTTTTTCCGCCATCTGACCCGCGTTCCATGAAGATGGGACCGAGGACATGTCAATCAACGCCAGAAACCAGCCGCAGACGGAATTGCTTGTTTGCGTCAAATGCCGACGGGGGCAGGAAATCCCGTCAGACGCGCGTCGGCCGGGGCAGGCGCTGTATGATGGTCTGACAGCCCTGGACTGTCCCGAAGGCCTGCGCATCACGCCGGTCGAATGCCTTCAGAACTGTGATTACGGCTGTACCGTCGCTCTGCGCGGCGGTGACGCGAAATGGACCTATGTGTTCGGTCACGTCGAAGAAGCCTCGCATCCGGAAATGATCCTTTCGGGCGCCGCGCAGTACCAGGACAGCGCCGACGGGATCATCCCGTGGCGCCAGCGCCCCGAGCACTTCAAGCGCAACTGCGTTGCGCGCATCCCTCCCGTCACCCAAGCCACGGACGCCTGAAATGACCAATCTCGCAAAACTTCCCGTCACAGTGATCACCGGATTTCTCGGCTCGGGCAAGACGACGCTGATCTCGCAGCTGATGCAGAACCCCGGCGGCAAACGGCTGGCCGTGGTGGTCAATGAATTCGGTGATGTGGGGGTCGACGGGGAAATCCTCAAAGGCTGCGCCATCCCGGATTGTCCGGCCGAGAACATCATGGAGCTGGCCAATGGCTGCATCTGCTGCACCGTGGCCGATGATTTCATCCCGACGATCGAAGCGCTGATGAAGCTGGAGCCGCGCCCGGATCACATCCTGATCGAAACCTCCGGCCTGGCGTTGCCCAAGCCGCTGCTCAAGGCCTTCGACTGGCCGGATATCCGCTCTCGGATCACCGTTGACGGGGTGATCGCTCTTGCGGATGCCGAAGCCGTGTCCTCGGGCCGTTTTGCACCTGATGTTGCGGCGGTGGATGCCCAGCGCGAAGCCGATGACAGTCTCGACCACGAAACACCGCTTTCCGAAGTGTTCGAGGATCAGATTTCCTGCGCGGATATCGTGCTGCTGACCAAGCCCGATCTGGCCGGTCCCGAAGGCGTGGCCAAAGCCAAGGCAATCATCGCCGCCGAGGCCCCGCGCCCGCTCTCCGTGGTCGAAGTGTCCGAGGGCGCGGTCGATCCGCGCGTGATCCTCGGACTCGAAGCCGCGGCCGAAGACGACATGGGCGCACGCCCGTCGCACCATGATGATCACGACGATCATGAGCATGACGACTTCGAATCCATTGTCGTGGACATCCCGGAACTGCAGGATCCGGCGGACCTGGTCCGCGCCATCGAGACCCTGGCCAACGACAACAACATCCTGCGCGTGAAGGGCTATGCAAGCGTCGCGGGCAAGCCGATGCGCCTGTTGGTGCAGGCCGTGGGCGCGCGGGTGCGCCACCAGTATGACCGGCCCTGGAAACCGGACGAAGCGCGCGCAGGCCGCCTCGTGGTCATTGCCGAGCATGATGATGTAAATCCCGAGGCGATCCAGGCAGTGCTCAGGCCCGCCACCCGGGCCGCTGAATAGATCGGGACGCCAGCAATGCATGTCGTTTTCCGCGAAAGCCACGGTCTTGAAGAGACAGACACCCCGATCGACCTGGGCCAGGATCCGGCAGATCTGGTGGTGCTGTCCTTTTCCGACAGCGACCTGGGCGCTTTCGCGGAAGGTTGGCGGCGCGGCGGCGGGTCCGGGGGCAAGCTGCCCAGCTTGCGTTTGGCAAACCTGTCAGCCCTGCGGCATCCGCTGTCTGTCGATACCTATGTGGAAAACACGCTGGAGGGCGCCAGGGGCATTCTTATCCGGCTGATCGGCGGCCTTCCGTATTGGGACTACGGCGTGCAGCAGGTTCTGGCCCTGGCGCAGCGCAAGGGGATCGCCGTGGCTGTCCTTCCCGCAGATGGCCGCGAGGATACACGGCTCGACACGATGTCCACCTTGCCCGTCTCGACGCTGCGCCGGCTGGCGCGTCTTTGTGATGCCGGCGGCGCGGTGGCCGCGCAGGCCGCTTTGGCACAGATGGCGCTCGCGGCTGGTCTCTATGCCGCGCCGGTGCGCGGGAGCAAATCCGTTCCGCCCGTCGGCACCTGGACGCCGGAACACGGCGTGGTATGCCCTTTGGCGGATATGCCGCCGGACGACGGCCCACGCGTGTTGATCGTGTTCTACCGGTCTTATCTCGTGGCGGCCGATCTTGCACCGATCACCGGCCTTGTCGCCGCCTTTCGCGCACAGGGCTTTCATGCGCGCGCGATTTTTGCCCCGTCGCTGAAGGCCCCGGAGGCCGCTGGCTGGATGGCGCGCCAGGTGAGGGTCTACGGCCCGGACGCGATCGTCAACGCGACCGCGTTCAGCGGAAAAGGCGCCGAGGGCCGGTCTCCTCTCGATCCGGGCGAGGTCCCGGTTTTTCAAGTGGCGCTGGCCACCTCCACCCGCGCCGCGTGGGCCGAAGCCGAGCGCGGCCTGTCGCCTGCCGATCTGGCAATGCACGTGGTGCTGCCCGAGGTGGACGGGCGGCTGACGGGCGGCGTGGTGTCCTTCAAGGAACCGGGCAAGCGCGATCCCGATCTCCAATTCGCGCGCTACGCCCATGCCACCGATGAAGAACGGACAAACGCCGTGGTGGCACGCGTGCGCGGCTGGACCGATCTGGCCTCCAGACCGGTCTCGAAGCGGCGCGTGGCCCTGGTGCTGTCGACCTATCCCGGCAAGGACTGGAACATGGGCCATGCCGTGGGGCTGGATGCCCCGGCCTCGGCGCGCGCGATCCTGTCCGATCTGGCGCGCGCCGGCTACGACGTCGAGGCGGCCGCGCCCGATCTCGAAGACAGGCTTCTGGCGCAGGACGTTCGCCTGCCGCTGGCGGCGTATGGGTCCCTTCTCGACCGCCTGCCCCGGCAGCTCCGGAACGATCTGCACGCGGCCTGGGGCGCTCCGGCGGCAGATGACAGCGTCAGCGACGGGGCCTTCCGTTTTGCCGTGTGGCACACCGGCCGCGGGCTGGTGGCCCTGCAACCCGAGCGCGGCACGCCAAAGCTGCGCGACGACGAATACCACGACCTGTCGCGCACCCCGCGCCACGCCTACGTGGCGTTTTATCTGTGGTTGCAACAACAGGCGGACGCGCTGGTGCATGTCGGCGCGCATGGCACGCTGGAATGGCTGCCCGGAAAATCCGTGGCGCTGTCCCGCGAATGCTGGCCCGAGGTCCTCACCGGTGCGCTGCCGGTGATCTACCCGTTCATCGTGAACGACCCCGGCGAGGCCGCGCAAGCCAAGCGCCGGATCGGGGCCGTGACCTTGGGCCATGTGCCCCCGCCGCTGCGTCAAAGCGAGACACCTGACAGGCTGTCCCGTCTGGAAGCGCTGCTTGACGAGTTCTCCAACGCCGACGGGTTGGACCCGAAACGCCGGGATCGGCTGCAAACGGATATCCGTACAGAGGCGCAGGTCTTGGGGGTCGAGGATGATCTGGGACTGGACGGCGTCGCCTGTAGCGCCGAGGCGATCACCCGGATCGACCGTTTCGTCTGCGACATCAAGGAAAGCCAGTTCGGCGAAGGTCTGCACATCTGGGGCCGCGTCCCGGACACAGCCGGCGCATTCGATGTCACCGCTTCGGCGCAGGCCGAACGCCAGTCGCTGCTTGATGCGCTCGACGGCCGGCGCATCGCCGAAGGGCCCTCGGGGTCGCCCTATCGTGGACGGCAGGATGTTCTGCCCACCGGCAGAAACCTGTTCACCACGGATCCGCGGTCCGTCCCCACCCGCGCCGCCTATGCGCAGGGTGTGAAACTGGCCGAGGAACTGGTCCGGCGGCATTTGCAGGACGCCGGCGACTGGCCGCGCGGGCTGATCGTGGACCTCTGGGGCTCAGCCACCATGCGCACCGCCGGCGAAGAATTCGCCATGGCGCTGCACCTGTTGGGTGTGCGCCCGGTCTGGGACACGGGTTCCGAACGCGTGTCCGGGCTGGAGGTGCTTCCGATCGCCGAACTGGAGCGGCCGCGTATCGATGTAACCCTGCGCGTGTCCGGCCTGTTTCGCGACGTATTCCCGACGCTCTCGGCGCTCTTTGCCCAAGCCACCCGCGCGCTGGCCGCGCGTGACGAGGCATCCGACTGGAACCCCTATGCCGGGCGCACCCCGGCCGCGCGGGTCTATGGCCCGGCACCGGGCAGTTTTGGACTTGGCATGGGCGCGGCCCTGGACAGCTTCACGCCAGAGGCCCGCGTTCAGGCCGGGCAGGCATGGCTCGATGCCTCCGCCTGGGCCTTGGACGGGGATACGGCCAAGCGGGATATGGAAGGCCTGAAGGCTCGCGTGGCGCAGGCTGACAGCTTCGTTCACCTGCAAGACCTGCCAGAAACCGATCTGCTGCTGGCCTCGGATTATGCCGCGCACGAGGCAGGCTTTGCCGCGGCTCAGGGGATCACCGGCGGTCAGGCCGCGCTTTATCATCTGGACGTGACCAACCCCGAGGCCCCCCGGGCGCGCTTGCTGCCCGAAGAGATCGCCCGCGTGGTGCAGGCGCGTGCTGCCAATCCGCACTGGATTGCCGGCATGCGCGCGCATGGGTTCCGCGGGGCGGCAGAGCTTGCCGCAACGCTCGATCACATGGCCAGCTTCGCGCAATTGGCGGGAGCGGTCGGCCCGCATCTGTTCGACGCGTATCACGAGGCGACGCTGGGCGATCCCGAAACAGAAGCCTTCTTGCGAGAAACCAACCCGGGCGCGCATGACGCGATGCAGGATACCTTCCGCGCCCTGCACGAGGCCGGGCTTTGGCAGACGCGGCGCAACTCGATCCTGGCAGAGCTTGGCGCGGGGCTGGCGACATGAGCGATGCAGTCTCCGACGCACCGGTTGTGCAGGGCTGGTGCCCGGGCGCGCATCGCCCGATGATGTCCGGCGACGGCCTGGTGGTGCGGGTGCGCCCGTTTGGTGCCACGCTTTCGGTCGCACAGGGACGCGCGCTCTGCGCGCTGGCACGGCGCCATGGCAATGGCGCATTGGACCTGACCAGCCGGGCAAATCTGCAGATCCGCGGCGTCGCCGCCCCCGATCACCCTGCCCTGCTGGCCGAACTGGCGGCGCTGGGGCTGCTGGATGACACCCCGGCAGTCGAGGGCCACCGCAACGTCCTGATGCCGCACGACTGGCAGGCGGGCGACCAGACCGACCGGCTTCATGACGCGCTGCTGCACACCCTTCCAGGACTGCCGGCCTTACCCCAAAAGATGGGCTATGCGCTGGACACCGGCGCCGGGGCATGGCTTGCCGGCGGGTCCGCGGATTTCCGGTTCGAACACGATGCAACGGGCGGGCTGTTGCTGCGGGCCGACGGGTCGCCCCTGGGCCGGGCCGTGACCGGCTCCACCGCGATGGCGGCACTGAAAGACATGGTCACATGGTTTGTCGAGACCGGTGGCCCGGACGCCGGGCGAATGCGGCGGCACCTGCTGAAGACGCCATTACCGGACGCGTGGCAAGACCGCGCGCCGCGGCCCCCGGCGGCACCGTCGACACCGGGCCGGGTCGGCGATTGCCTGATCCTCGGTGCGCCGTTCGGCAGTCTTCCGGTGGATGCGCTCGAGGCCGCGCTCGGGCTGCCCGGTGTGCGCGACATGCGGCTGATGCTCGACCGGTTGTTCTGCCTGCGCGGCGCCCTTGCCGACAGCGCACCCGGCTTTGTCTCCGTCCCCGGATCGGCCCTGTTGCGCGCGCACGCCTGTCCGGGCGCGCCGCTTTGCCCGCAGGCCACCGTGGAAACCCGCGCGCTCGCGCGGCGTCTGGCCGACAGGGTGCCGGGAACACTGCATGTGTCCGGCTGCGCCAAGGGCTGTGCCCTGGCGCGCCCTGCCGCCTTCACACTGACCGGGCGCAACGGGCGCTTTGACCTTGTGCGCGATGGGGTCCCCTGGGATGCCCCCGACGCCACCGGTCTCGACCCCGATCAAATCGATGACCTGACCGGAGTCACCTGAATGCCCTATGAATACGAAAAAGACGGCGCAGCGATCTATGCCGAGAGCTTTGCCACGATCAGGGCCGAGGCCGATCTGGCGCGCTTCGAGGCCGGTGAAGAACAGATCGCCGTGCGGATGATCCATGCCGCCGGGATGGTGGGGCTGGAAAAGCACCTCCGCTTTTCACCGGGGTTTGCGAAGGCGGCGCGCGGCGCGCTGGAAGCAGGAGCGCCGGTCTTCTGTGATGCGCGCATGGTGTCCGAGGGGGTAACCCGCGCCCGGTTGCCGGCTGACAACGAGGTGATCTGCACCCTGCACGCCGACGGCATCCACGCCCTGGCGCGCGACATGGGCAACACCCGCTCTGCCGCCGCGCTCGAGATGTGGCGGCCAAAACTCGACGGCGCGCTGGTGGCCATCGGCAATGCGCCGACGGCCCTGTTTCACCTGCTCAACATGCTCGAAGACCCCGCCTGCCCGCGCCCGGCCGCCATCATCGGCTGCCCGGTGGGCTTTGTCGGCGCGCGCGAGAGCAAGGACGCGCTCTGGGCGGATCAACCCGTGCCCTGCTGCATCGTCGAAGGCCGGCTGGGTGGCAGCGCCATCACCGTGGCCGCCATCAATGCCATCGCGAGCCGCAAGGAATGACCCACCCCGTGACACCGAAAGGCACGATCCGGGGCGTGGGACTCGGCCCCGGGGACCCGGATCTGATGTCGGTCAAGGCCGACCGCCTGTTGCGGCATGCCTCCCATGTGGCGTTTTTCCGCAAGGCTGGCCGCATCGGTCAGGCCAGGCGCATCCTTGACGGCATGCTGCGCTCGGATGTGACCGAGATCGCCATGGAATATCCGGTCACGACGGAAATCCCCCTGAGCGACCCGCGCTACAATCAAATCCTCTCTGCCTTTTACGAGGCAAGCGCCGCGCGCCTGCGGGGCTTGTCGGAGGCCGGGCAGGATGTGGTCGTGGTCAGCGAAGGCGACCCGTTCTTCTATGGCTCTTTCATGCATCTCTATAGCCGGCTCAAGGACGATTGCCCGGTCGAGGTCGTGCCCGCCATCACCGGAATGAGCGCGGCATGGACGGCGACCGGTTTGCCCGTCACCTGGGGGGACGACGTGCTCAGCGTCGTGATGGGCACCTTGCCCGAGGACGTGCTTGTGGGTCACATGGCCCGCGCCGATGCGCTTGTCGTCATGAAGATAGGCCGCAATTTTGCAAAGGTCTGCGATGCACTGCACCACACGGGACGGTTCGATGATGCCTGGTTGATTGAATACGCCGCCATGGCCGATCAAACGGTGCAAAGACTGTCGGAGGCTGGCGACAGGGTGGCGCCGTATTTCTCGATCATCGTTGTGCATGGCAACGGGAGGCGTCCATGAACGGCTCGCTGGTCATCGCGGGGCTTGGCCCCGGCGCCGAGCCGCTTGTGACCCCCGAGGTCAGCGCGGCGCTGGCGCAGGCCACCGATGTGGTGGGCTATATCCCCTATGTCGCCCGCGTGGCGGACCGACCGGGCCTGACCCTGCACCCGTCCGACAACCGCGTCGAGATCGACCGGGCCCGACATGCCCTGGAAATGGCCGGTGAGGGTCGGCAGGTCGTGGTTGTCTCCTCTGGCGATCCGGGTGTCTTTGCCATGGCCGCTGCTGTCTTTGAAACATTAGAGGCCGGACCGGCAGAATGGCGCGATCTGGACATCCGCGTGTTGCCGGGCATCACCGCCATGCTGGCCGCGGCCGCGCGCGCCGGGGCTCCGCTGGGCCATGATTTCTGCGCCATCAACCTCAGCGACAACCTCAAACCATGGGCGCTTATCGAAAAGCGGCTTCGGCTCGCGGCCGAGGCTGATTTCGCCATGGCCTTTTACAATCCGCGCTCCAGGTCGCGGCCCGAAGGGTTCGCCAGGACCTTGGAGATCTTGCAAGAAGCCTGCGGCGACGCCCGGCCGGTCGTCTTTGGGCGCGCCGTCTCGACACCCCTGGAAGAGATCCGCGTTGTCCCGCTGCCGGACTGCACGCCCGACATGGCCGACATGCGCACGGTTGTTCTGGTCGGCTCATCGACCACCCGCATCATCGAGCGCGCGGGCGCGCCCATCGTCTACACCCCAAGATCGGTGCAGGCATGACCCATCCAGCGCATGACCCCGGCGATGGAATGCGTCTCCTTGCGCGGCGGGATGGCGGGCCGGTCGATCATCAGGACCGGCAGGCCCAGCGCGCGCGCCGCGATGATCTTGGCCTGCGCACCGGTGCCGCCCGCATTTTTGGACACCAGCAGATCAATGCGATGCCGGGCCAGAAGCGCGCGGTCTTCCTCCAGCGTGAAGGGGCCACGATCCACGATCACCGTCGCATCGGGAAAGCCCAAAGGCTCTGCGGGCGGGTCGACCAGCCTGAACAGGTAGCGATGTTGCGGATTGACCGCGAAATCGGGCAGATGCATCCGCCCGACGGCCAGCATCACGCGTTTCGGCGGGCCGTCCAGCGCGGCCACCGCGCCCGCGATGTCCGGAACATGGCTCCAGCGGTCTCCCGGTTGTGCCTGCCACGGCGCGCGGGTCAGTGCGACAAGCGGTGTTCCGGTCTGCGCACAGGCCTCGATGGCATTGCAACTCATTTGCGCGGCAAAGGGATGGGTCGCGTCGATCACATGGGTGATCGCATGGTCGCGCAAATACTGCGCCAGCCCCGCCACACCACCAAACCCGCCGACGCGCATCGGCAGGCCCTGCGGCACAGGGCTGTTGACACGCCCCGCCATGGAGACCGTGCCGAAAAGGCCCGCGTCTGCCACCGCCTTGCACAGGCGGCGTCCCTCGGTCGTGCCGCCCAGAACAAGGAGGGTCGGGCGCATGTCTGAGACTCCGTGGTTGACGGTGATCGGTTTGGGCGAAGATGGACCGGACGGTCTGTGCCGCGCAAGCAAAGAAGCCATGGCAGAGGCCGATTGCATCATCGGCGCGAAACGCCACTTGTCGCTCTTGCCGGAAAGCGGGGCGCGGTTGATGGAATGGCCGGTGCCCTTTTCCGACGGGCTTGACCTGGTGATGGCGCGGCGCGGCCAGCCCACGGTGGTGCTTGCATCGGGCGATCCGTTCTGGTTCGGAGCCGGCACATCGCTTGCCACGCGTCTTGAGCGGGCCGAATGGCGGGCGTTCCCCGGGCGATCGAGTTTTTCGCTGGCGGCCGCCCGGTCGGGATGGGCTCTGGACAAGACGCTGTGCCTTGGTTTGCATGCCGCGCCGCTGTCCCGTCTGCGTCCGCATTTGGCCCCCGGGCAGCGGATCATCGTCACGCTGCGCGATGGGCCGGCTGTCGCCGACCTTGGGCACTACCTGCATGACTGCGGCTTTGGCCCGTCGCCTTGCATCGTGCTGGAGGCACTTGGCGGTCCGCGCGAACGGATAACGGAATGCGCGGCGCAAGAGCTGCAAGGGCGCGAATTTGCCCACCCTGTTTGCGTGGCGTTCGAGGTCGCCGGTGACGGAGACGTGCTGCCACTGGCCTCGGGACGCCGGGATGACTGGTTCGACAATGACGGCCAGATCACGAAACAGCCTGTCCGGGCGCTGACACTTGCGGCGCTCGCACCGCGCCCCTTCGAGCACCTTTGGGATATCGGTGGCGGCTGCGGCTCTATCGGGATCGAATGGCTTTTGTCGCACCCGACCTTGGCCGCCACGGCCATCGAGCCGCGCTCCGACCGGGCCGACCGGATGCGTGCCAACGCGGCCAAGCTGGGCGTGGATCGCCTGCGCGTTGTCAAGGGCAAAGCCCCCGACGTCCTGGCAGATCTTGCCTTGCCCGATGTTGTCTTCATCGGCGGGGGCCTGTCTCCGGCGCTGTTGGCGCACCTGGAAACCCTTCCCGAAGGCACGCGGATTGTGGCCAATGCCGTGACATTGGAAAGCGACGCGCTGCTGACGCAGACGCAGGCCCGCCTTGGGGGCACATTGATGCGGATCGAGATTGCCGACACCGCGCCGATCGGCCGCAAACGCGGCTGGCGCGCGGCCTACCCCATCACGCAATGGAGCCACGCCCTATGATCGTCGCCGGTTTCGGTTTTTCCACCCGCGCGCGGGATGACAGCTTGCGCGACGCGTTGCGACGAGCCTGCGCCAGTGCCGGGATTTCCGGGCCGGAGGCTCTGGCCACGGCACAGGACAAAACCGCAGCGCTCGATGCGCTTTCGCAGTCGCTGGGGGTTCCCGTTCATCCGGTCTCGCAAGAAACACTGGCCACTCAAACCACGCAAACACGGTCTGCTCGGGTCGCGGCGGAGCGGGCCACCGGCTCCGTCGCCGAAGCCGCGGCGCTCGCAGCCGCCGGGGCGGGTGCGCGGCTGTTGACCCCGCGCATGCACGCGCAGGACCGCCTCGCCAGTTGTGCCATAGCAAAAGGAGCCTCTTCATGACCGTCCATTTCATCGGTGCCGGACCGGGAGCGCCGGACCTGCTGACCCTGCGCGGCCGCGATATCATCGCAAGCTGCCCGGTTTGTCTTTATGCGGGGTCTCTGGTGCCAAGGGCCATTCTGGACCATTGCCCTGACGGCGCGCATATCGTGAACACGGCGCCCATGGGTCTGGATCAGATCCTCGCCGAGATCCGGCAGGCCCAAGAGGCCGGCCAGGATGTGGCGCGGCTGCATTCGGGCGACCTGTCCGTCTGGTCTGCCATGGGCGAACAGATGCGCCGCCTGCGGGCCGAGGGCATCCCGGTGTCGGTCACCCCGGGGGTCCCCGCCTTCGCAGCCGCCGCGGCGTCGCTCGGGGCGGAACTGACCCTGCCGGGCCTGGCGCAATCGGTCGTGCTGACGCGCACCCCGGGTCGGGCCTCCACCATGCCCGAGGGCGAAACACTGGAAAATTTCGCCGCCACGGGCGCCACGCTGGCCATCCACCTGTCAATCCAGAACCTGTCGCGTGTGGTGGACGACCTGGCGCCGGCCTACGGACGGGACTGTCCGGTTGCCGTGGTCTACCGGGCCAGTTGGCCGAACGAGACGATCCTGCGCGGCACGCTCGGGGATATTCAAGGCAAGCTGACGGAAAACATCCAGCGCACAGCCCTGATCCTGGTTGGCCCCGCGCTGGCAGGCGAAGGCTTCGAGGAAAGCTGCCTCTATGCAGAGAACTACGACCGGCGCTATCGGCCACAGAGCGCCGAAAGCCCGTGGATAAACTGGACAGAGGAAACGGAAAATGGGTGACTTGGCATGAAGGGGCTGCTGATTTCCGCGCCATCCTCGGGCACCGGCAAGACGACTGTCATGCTGGGGCTGTTACGCGCTCTGGCCGAAGATGGATTGGCCGTGCAGCCGTTCAAATCCGGGCCGGACTATATCGACCCGGCCTTTCATCAGGCGGCCAGCGGGCGATCCAGTTTCAACCTTGATGGCTGGGCCATGGGGCCCAGGCTCTGGCAAGCGATCTCGGTGCAGGGCGCGCAGGCGGATATCTGCGTGGCCGAAGGCTCCATGGGTCTCTTTGACGGCGTCGCCACGCGCGGCCAGCAAGGCTTCGGCAGCAGTGCCGAAACGGCGCAGGCGATGGGCTGGCCGGTGGTGCTGGTGCTCGATGTGGGCGGGCAGGCGCAATCCGCTGCCGCCACGGCGCTTGGCTTCAAGAGCTACAACCCCGACCTGCCCTTCGCGGGGGTGATCCTCAATCGTGTGGCGTCGCCGCGCCATGAGCGGTTGACGCGCCTTGGCATGGATCGCGCGGGCCTGCCGGTTCTCGGCGTTTTGCCCCGGCGTGGCGATCTGGCCCTGCCAGAGCGGCACCTGGGCCTGATACAGGCCGAGGAACACCCTGATCTTGAGGCCGCGATTGCCGGATATGCCGACTTCCTGCGCGCGCATGTGGATCTTGCCGCCATTCGCGCGGCGGCCCGGCGACACGCTTTGCCCCCACCCCCGGCCAGCCTGCCCGGACCACCGGCGCAGCGCATCGCCATCGCGCGGGATGCGGCGTTTTCCTTCACCTATCCGCATCTTCTCCAGGGCTGGCAGGAGGCAGGTGCACAGGTCATGCCCTTTTCTCCGCTTGCCGATGAGGCCCCGCACCCGGACGCCGACCTGGTCTGGCTGCCCGGCGGATACCCGGAGCTCTACGCGGGCAAACTTGCCGCCGCCGAGACGTTTCGCGCGGGCCTGCGCAGCCACGCGCAAACCCGCCCCGTGCACGGTGAATGCGGCGGCTACATGGCCCTGGGCGAAGCGCTGATCGACAAATCCGGCACCCGGCACCGGATGGCCGGGCTGCTCGGGCTTGTCACCAGCTATGAGAAACGCAAATTCCACCTTGGCTACCGGCGGGCGATCCTGGAGGCCCCGTTTCCGGGATTCGCTCCGGGCACGGCGCTGCGCGGCCACGAGTTCCATTATTCGACCATTCTCGACCAGCCCGATGCGCCCTTGGCGAACGTCTGCGACGCCGATGGAAATCCGGTGCCCGAGACAGGCTCGCGTCGCGGAAGGGCCTCGGGGACCTTCTTTCACCTTATCACGGAAGAGGAACGCGCATGACGGGCTTTGTCAGTTTCGTGAGTTCGGGGCCGGGCGATCCTGACCTCCTGACACTCAAGGCCGTGGATCGGCTGAAGCGCGCGGATGCAGTGCTCTTCGATGACCTGTCGTCCGGCCCGATCCTGGGACATGTACGCAGCGGGGCCGATCTGGTCGGGGTCGGAAAGCGGGCCGGGCGGGCATCGCCCCGGCAGACCCATGTCAGCCAGCTTCTGGTCGACTACGCGCAGATGAACCAGCGCACTGTGCGGCTGAAATCCGGCGACAGCGGCATTTTCGGACGCCTCGAAGAAGAGATCACTGCGCTCAAGGCGGCGGGCATCCCGTTTGAAATCATCCCCGGTGTCCCGTCTGCCTGTGCAGCTGCCGCCGCTGCGGGTATTCCACTAAGCCGCCGGCTGACATCGCGGCGTGTCCAATTCATCACCGGGCATGACGTGACCGGACAATTGCCAGACGACATGAATATCGCGGCTCTTGCCGATCCGACCGCATCCACGGTCGTTTTCATGGGCAAGCGCACCTTTCCCAAACTCGTGGACAGGCTGTGCGCGGCCGGGCTGCCCGGAACCACACCGGCGTTGCTGGCCGAGGGGGTCAGCACCGAGGCGCAACGTATCGAACGCCACACGGTGCAGTCGCTGGCAGACCAGCTGACCCAAGAGGTCAGCGACAACCCGGCGCTTATCCTCTTCGGGTCTCTTTGCGAGGATTAGAGCCCAGTCCCTGCGCCCGGGTTTCATCACTTGTTTGCTGTCCGATCAGCTGCAATACTCGACATCACGGTGACGTGTTCAGCGTCATAATAGGGAACCGGGTGCAAGACCCGGACTGCCCCCGCAACTGTAAGCGGCGAGCGTAACGGAAAACCACTGGCCCCTCCGGGCTGGGAAGGCCGGACACGCAACGACCCGCAAGTCAGGAGACCTGCCGTAAAAAAGCGAACCCGCCGCGCAAGCGGCACATCTTGCTGCCGGAGGGGCAGCCATAGGAATGAGGGATACCCCATGCATATCGAACCCGGTGTCGTTGACGGCGCCAAAATGGCATTTGCATATACAACCGCCGCCGGCGCGACCGGCTATACAGCAAAACTCGCCCTGGAAGACCTGCGGGCGCATAACGCCGGCTCGTTTGCCGTACGGACGCTTTTTGCAACCGTCGGCACAATCGTCTTTTTCGAAGTCCTCCCGCATTTTCAGGCAGGGATCTCCGAGGTGCATTTCATTCTCGGCACGACACTCTTCCTGCTGATGGGCGCTGCACCGGCCGCGCTTGGCCTGGTCTTCGGCCTGTTGCTTCAAGGGATGCTCTTTGCCCCGACGGACATGCCGATGTATTTCGTGAATCTCACCACCCTGCTGGTGCCGCTTTTCGCCGTCACCGCGCTGGCGCGACGGATCATTCCACAAACCACGGCATATGTTGACCTGGAATATTCCAGCGTTCTGAAACTTTCTGCCATGTACCAGGGCGGAATCGTCGCCTGGGTCGCCTTCTGGGCCTTCTATGGCCAGGGCGCCGGTGCCGAGACGTTCCAGTCCGTCTGGACCTTTGGCGCGGCGTACATGCTCGTGATCCTGATTGAACCCATCGCTGACCTCGGGGTCCTCGCGGGGGCCAAGGCATTGCGCCGAGGCGATCGGTCGCCCCTGGTCACCCATCGGCTATACAACGCCGCCTAAGCCTGCCACCGCAATCGAAGCCCGGGTCCCACAAACGGACCCGGGCTTTCTCATGCGGAGATCCCGACATGACACATCTTGATATCCGGCTCGTGGGCATCGGCACGGGCAGCCTGTCGCATATCACGCTGGAAGGCGTGCAGGCGCTGCGCGACGCAGCCCTGATCCTCGTGCCGCACAAGGGGCAGGACAAGGATGACCTTGCCGAGATCCGATACCAGATCATAGCAGCCACCGGGACCAAGGCCGCTGTCGCTCATTTCGAATATCCACAGCGCGATCCCGCTTTGCCCTATCAAGAGCGCGTCGCTCTGTGGCATGACGAGATCGCACGCCGCTGGCAAGCGACCATCGCGCAGGCCAGGATCGAGGGCCCTGTCGCGCTTCTCGTCTGGGGGGATCCATCGCTCTACGACAGCACGCTGCGCATCGCCGCCCGCCTGCATCCCACCCCTTCCGTCCGGGTCGTGCCCGGCATCACGGCGATACAGGCCCTGACAGCGGCCCATGCAATCCCGCTCAACACGGTGGACGGCCCGGTGCAGATCACGACAGGGCGCCGCCTGCGGGCGTCCGGGATGCCCGCGGACCAAGACACGGTGGTCGTGATGCTGGACGGGCAATGCTCGTTCCGGCACCTCGACACGTCGGGACTGCACATATGGTGGGGCGCGTATCTCGGCGCGGACCACCAAATCCTGCTCGACGGCCCTCTCCACGACACAAGCGACCAAATCGTAAAGACGCGTTCGGCAGCACGGGACCGGCACGGCTGGATCATGGACAGCTACTTGCTGCGGCGGGTCTGATCGGCCTTGCGCCAACCGATGATGTCTCGAAAACCCCAGGCCGGGGGAAAATCCGTCGCCCCCGCCGTGACACCGCTGAGGCGGGCAGTCCGCAGCCATGACCGTGGCCTGCGCCCGCCCGCGTGTGGTCTCAAAGACGCGTTGAACGTCCGCTCATCCGCAGACCAGCCCGCCGTCCACGATCAGCGTCTGGCCGGTCACCGCGCGGGCCCAGGGCGAGGCGAAGAACAGGACCGCATCGGCCAGCTCCTCGGGCGTTGTGACGTGGCCCAGCGGCGTCTGCCCCGCGATCAGATCAAAAACCGCGTCCGGCGTGGCGGCACTGGCGTCGGTGGTGCGCAACAGGCCCCCGGCCACCATGTTGACCGTCACACCCAGCGGCCCGAGATCGCGCGCGGCCGTGCGTGTGAAGGCCATCAGCGCGCCCTTGGCCGCGGTATAATCGTGATAGGGCACCACCGGGTTGTGAAAGAGATTGGTGCCGATGGTGATGACACGCCCGCCGCCCGTGGCCTCGAAATGCGGCCGCAGCGCATTTATCGCGTGCAGCGCGCCGCCCAGCGCGACCTGCGTCTGCGCGGCAATGTCCTCCCAGCTCATCCGCTCCAGCGGCGTGCGCGCATCCCCGTCGAAAGAGAAATCTGCCAGCGCATTGTGCACCAGCACCGTCGGCGGGCCAAGCCGATCGGCGACATCCTGCACCATGTTGGTCACCGCCGCCGGGTCCGTCATGTCGGCCGCGAAGGCCGCGGCCCCATCGCCCAGCTCGTCAGCCAGCGTCTGCGCGGCCTCCGCGCTGCGGCGGTAGTTGATGGCAACGCGCGCACCCTCGCGGGCGAAGGCGCGGGCAATGGCAGCGCCCAGGCCCCGGCCCGCGCCGGTGACAAGAACGGTGTGATCGTGAATGGCTGTGGTCATGGCGTGGTCTCCTTGGGGACAGGCATGGCGTGGAAATGGTGGACGGGACCGTGGCCGCTCCCGACAGTCAGGGTGTCTGCCGCGGCGATGCTGGCGGCGATATAGGCCTTGGCCCGGCGCGCCGCCTCGGGGACTACGTGACCGTGGCCCAATTGCGCGGCCAGGGCCGAGGACAGCGTGCAGCCGGTCCCGTGTGTGTTGCGCGTGGCGTGGCGCGGGGCATCCAACCGCTGGGCGCCGTCATCCGTCATCAACAGGTCCGGACTGTCCGGTCCGGCCAAGTGCCCCCCCTTCAGCAGCACCGCCGCCGGCCCCATGGCGCGCAGCGCGGCGGCCTGTGCCGCCATTTCCGGCCAGTCGGTCGCCTCGACAGCGTCCAGCAGGTCGGCGGCCTCGGGCAGGTTCGGGGTCAGCACCGTGGCCATGGGCACCAGCCGGTCGCGCAGGGCGGCGACGGCGGCAGGCTCCAGCAGCCGGTCGCCCCCCTTGGCCACCATCACCGGGTCCAGCACGATGGGCGCGGCCAGCCCCTCGAGCGCATCGGCCACGGCCTCCACGATTGCAGCGCTCCCCAGCATGCCGATCTTGACCGCATCTATCCGGATATCGTCGCGGATCGCCGCGATCTGGCGGATTACCATGCCAGGCTCGGTCAATGTGACACCGGTGACAGCTTGCGTGTTCTGCGCGGTCAGCGCGGTAATCGCCGCCATGGCATAACCGCCATTCGCCGAGATCGCCTTGATGTCCGCCTGGATACCGGCGCCGCCCGAGGGGTCGGAACCGGCGATGGACAGGATGTTGGGGATCATGGCTGCCTCCATGCGTCATGCAGTGCGCGGGTCGCGGCCTCGGGATCTGATGCGCGGGTCACGGCCGAGACGACGGCCAAGCCCGTGGCGCCCGCCGCGCGCAGGCCGGGAATGTCGGCCGCGGTCAGCCCGCCAATGGCGACAACAGGCACCGTGCAGGCCGACACGATTCGCCTCAGACCCGGCAGGCCGATGGGGGCCGCCGCGTCGGGTTTCGTCGCGGTGGCGCGGACCGGCCCGGCACCGATATAATCGACACCCTCGGGGATAGCGGCGCATTGGGACACGGTCTCGATCGACAGCCCCAACTTCGCCTCCGGCCCGATCCGGTCACGCGCGGCACGCGGGTCGCCATCGCCCTGCCCGATATGCAGGTCGGACCCGGTCTGGCGCGCAACCTCCAATCGGTCGTTCACGAAAACGCGCACGCCCATCGGCCCGAGGTCCTCCAGCAACGCGGCCACCATGCGGGCGATCTCGGCATCCGGGGCAGACTTGTCGCGCAGTTGCACCGCCCAGGCACCACCAAGTGCTGCGGCACGGGCCTGCTCGATCACCGGGATCGGCGCATCCGGATCGGTGACGACATAGACCGGGCCGATCATGCCACCGCCTCGATCCGCGCGCCCGCGTCCAGCGCCCCGGGCGTCAGCGCGTGTAACGCGTCAAGGAAAGCCGGCACGAAGCTGCCCGGCCCGGCAGCCTGCGCGCCCGCCAACTCACCGGCAAGGCCATAGGCGGACAATGCGGCGGCGGTCGCCTCCAGCACCGGCTGGCCCACGCAGAACGCCGCGATCACACCGTTGAGCGAACAGCCCATCACGGTGATCTTTGCCATCATCGGGTGGCCATTGGCCACGCGCAGCGCCCGCGCGCCGTCGGTGACAAAGTCCACCGGTCCCGACACCGCGACAACACCGCCGGTGCGGCGCGCCAGCAGACGCGCGGCCTCTTCGGCCTCCGCCACCGCATCGCCCGCATCGACGCCGCGCGCGGCCCCGCCCAGCCCGGCCAGCGCGAGGATCTCGGAGGCGTTGCCACGCACCACCGTGGGCCGCAACTCCAGGAGCCGCGCCGACAGGTCCTGCCGGAAGCGGGTCGCGCCCACACCGACCGGGTCAAAGACCCAGGGCCGCCCGGCCCGGTCCATGACGCCCGCCGCCTCTTCCATGCCGGCGGCCCAGGCCGCATCGGCGGTGCCGATATTGACGGTCAACGCCTGAGCGAGACCCGCGAACTCGGCCACCTCCTCGCGGGCATGGACCATCGCGGGCGAGGCCCCAACGGCCAGCAGGACGTTGGCCTGCACGTTCATGGCCACGAAATTGGTGATATTATGCACAAGCGGCGCGGCGGTGCGCATCGCGCTCAGGTGGTGTCCGGGTGTTTGCATTGCGCCTCCTTTCCGGCAGAGGCGCAAGCGCGGACGTCCCTGGGGGCGCGCCGCCTTGCAACTTCCTCCGCCGGCATGATCCGGGTCAGGTTCGAAGGGTACGTCTCAGCCCGCATGTTGCGGGCGCCCCTGTTGCGTGTGCCTGATAGTGCAGCTTGGCCCGGCGGTGTCAACCTGGCGCACCCGAGAGGACCGCCGATTGTGCAGGAATGCTCGGCCCCGCCAGCCCTCGGCCACGGCCGGGATAGAGCGCAGCCCGTATGCGCCGCTTGGGCGGACGGTGAGAGCATAACCCAACAACGGTGTCAGTGCCGGGTTTCAAATATCATGGGGTATCAAACACCGCGCATTTTTAACCCGATAAAAGGAATTTCCTCAATCTTGCCAGCGGCCCGCGACAAGCCAAACTGACCCAACAGCCAAGCCGTTCCGATCCAGACCAAACCTTCAACCCCCGAAGCATGAGGCGGGAGCGCCGACACGAAGGGCGGGGAACGGAAGTTCACTTTAAGAACTGCAGCCTTGCCACAAGTGAGGCAAAAGCAGACGCTCAAACGAGCGGCAACTGAGGTAAGCCCGATAGAAAAGATACCACCGTTGATCGCGTCCAGACGACAAATCCGCAGCCCTCTGCGTCTGTTTATAGAACTTGGCACAAGCTTACATGTTTACATGATATCAAGCAGAGTTGACGCGTTTCACACGTCAACATAAAGTGTAACGGCTAGCCTTCAGCCCTAAATGCGGGGAAACCGTGGACTTTACCAACATTAACTCAAAAATCGCGAAGCTCAATGCTTGCGATGTCAACACTTTCCAAACTTCGCAGAATAGTTTTACACACTTTGCCCTTGAGCTGAAGGTCGAACGCTTCCGGCACTTGAGCGAAGTTATGCTGCCGTTGAATCATCCAGTGACCGTTCTCGCTGGGACTAACAAGATCGGCAAGACCAGCTTGCTGCTCTTGCTGGCATGCAGTCACGAAAAGTTCATGCGTTTGGATGCAAGCAAGCCCGAACCAACCTGGCGTGAACACGCATGGAAAGACGTGCTGACCTTTACAAAACACGAGACAGAGACGAACGACTACACATACAGCATGAAGTGGCGTCTCGCGAATAAATCACAGACTGGGGAAGGGAAAAGGCTCGCAAGCAGCAAGTCATGGAGTGGCCTTGGGAAGAAATCTAAAGAGGTCCGCCGAAACGCGAAAATTAAAGATCGAGAGGTAAGGCTGATCGATCTCGACAGGCTTTTGCCGGCGAGAAGCTTTTCTGCTTCGCTTCTGCGAAAGTCTGGAAACTCTACTCTTACTAAAATGAGTGATGAACTAGCAAAGGCATTTTGCTATGTTCTCGACTTTCCGTACAGTAGTGGTTTTGAAATTTCTGAAGTTGGCGGTCACGTCAATAAACGCTGCTATCTCATCGACTCGCACTCTCATAGCTACTCCAGTTATGGCGCTGCTTCAGGCGAGGAAGCGCTTATCAACTTGTTGCGCGACATTTTGGATGCCCCTGATGGGAGTTTGATTTTAATCGATGAAATTGAGGCAGGTTTCCACCCGGCAGTCCAGCGCAAGCTAGTGAAGGTGATATGCCAGATCGCATGGGAGCAAAAGAAGCAATTTGTTGTAACCAGCCACTCGTCCACAATCATTGATGCGGTGCCAGAAAAATCAAGAAAGTTCATTGAGAACCACAACGGCCATTATCGAACTATTTCTGGCATTGCCCCTCAATCTGCGCTTTCGAAAATGGATTCTATTGGACACCCGTTAGTTAGACTTTTCTGCGAGGATGACCTCGCAGCGTTCCTTATCAAGAAGGTCGCGACGGTAGTCTCAAAGGAGGACAAAAACTTTAAACGGCTTTTCGAGATAATCCGATCAGGACCAGCCAACATGGTCAAGACGGATTACGAACGACACAAACATTTCTTCGATCAACTCAGAAATAAGATTGGCTACTGTGCAGTGTTTGACGGAGATCACCGCAACAAGGATGGGTATAAAGAGCTGGCCGACACAGACGAGTTCGTGCACTTCTTGAAACCAGACACAGCTCCTGAGGTAGCCTTAG
>Ga0102937_1000028_pt1 | contig 50709 bp, 43 predicted proteins | sample SalPonR2_B_D1_MG_FD_78213 | JGI IMG/M metagenome (GOLD analysis project Ga0102937, IMG submission 78213) | Salt pond soil microbial communities from South San Francisco under conditions of wetland restoration - Salt Pond MetaG R2_B_D1_MG | ecosystem: Environmental > Aquatic > Marine > Intertidal... | reverse complement strand
TTTCCGGGTGTCGTCCACGACGTTTCTGATTGATGTGCGTCCCCCTACTGCCAACGCCAACACGCAAGCCCCCTGCACGTTGGTCAGTTGCGTCAGACACCCGGATTTATTCAAGGCCCGTCATCATGTGACGGGCCTTTGCTTTATCCGGCATTCGCGGTTTTTAGCGAGTCCGGACGGAGCCTCTGGCGTTGCTGCGTTCAACAGCATCCTGAAGGGAAGCCTGGATTGAATTCGCCCGATTCAACATTTGTCGTGACGCGCCCGGCACCGGACCATCGGACATTGATGGCGCGGCTGGGCGAAGCCGGCAGCGCCGTGATTCACAATCCCGCCTTTGAAATCGCGCGAGCGCCCGAATCGGTGCTGCGCGAGCGGATCGACGGGCTGGCCGCTTTTGATGCTGTCATCGTCACCAGCCCCGTTGCCGCACGTCTGATTGCCGAGCGAGCGATTGTTCCCGGAATGCGGGACGTCGGCTTTTTCGCACCTGGGAAGGGCACGGCCTCCCTGCTTCATGCCGCCGGACTTCGGTGCAGGTTCCCCGTCAGCGGTGGAACCAGTGAACACATCCTCGCCATGCGGGAACTCGCCGAGGTCGATGGCGCCCGGATCGTCATCGTCGGTGCCCCTGGTGGTCGCGGGCTGCTCGCGAGCGCGCTCGACCGGCGGGGTGCGGACGTGGAGGTGATGCACGTCTACCGAAGACAACCACTTTCTCCGACGCCGGCATTGATCAGTGCGCTGCGAAAGCGGCATGACCTTGTCGTTCTTATCAGCAGTCGCCAGGCCTTCAGCATTATCACGGACGCCCTGGGCAAAGAACTGAGTCCGGGCTGGCTGGACTCGCGTTTCGTGGTTTCGTCGGGACGGCTGGAACGTGTGTGCCGCGACGCAGGCGTTTCCCGAATCTGCACAGCAGCCGGTGCAGCCGATGAGCAGATGCTGGCCGCGGCCCGGAAAGCGGGCTGGGCGCGCGACCAGGGTTTCGGGGGCGGCTTTTAACTGCAGCCTGATGCAACACGACCCGATGATTTCCGTTAGCATCCTTAAATGGCCCGAAATTCGTTCGCCTGCAGAACATGACAAAATCCGAAAAGCACGCCAACGCCAGTGGCAAATCCCGCGGCGGTGATCGTGAGGAAAATCCTGAAGACAATCAGGACAACCTTCGCGAAGATGATCGTGGAGATGACCTTGAAGATGACCGCGACGACTCCCCTGAGCCCGTCGACAAGAATCTGACCGAAGACAGCGGAGACAGCAAACGGCTGGAACGCGAGCCGCAGGAACGGCAGACTTCCGACCATCATCGCGGCCGATCGGGCCCTCTGGTCTGGCTGGCCATGCTGTTAGCGCTGGCGTCGCTTGGATTGGCTTCTTACCCCTACTGGTCGGGCGGGCAGACTCCCGTCAGCGATGAACAGCCTGGTCCGTCGGCGTCCGAATTCGAAAAGCTTGTCGACCGCGTCGACACAATCCGGCAAGAGAGCGTTACCGGGATCGAAGAACTGCGGGATGATCTGGACAAACTTTCCGACGCGCTCGAGGCCGAAGAGTCAGGGCCCGACGCCAGCGTGCTTGCCGAGCGAATCGACCAGCTTTCCGCCGAAGTCGAGGCCATGGCCGAAGCGCCGGGGCCCGACGCCAGCGTACTTGCCGAGCGAATCGACCAGCTGTCGGCTCGGATCGAGCGTTTGCAGGGCGAGCGAAACACGGCTCTGGACGGCACGCGCGAAAGGCTGGAAGAGCTTGAATCCGAAGTCGGACGGCGTCTCGAGCAGTTCGAGCTCAAATTGTCGAATGTGGGCAGTAATCTTGATCAGGCCGATCGCGATCTGGCGACCCGCCTGCTGTTGACCGAGGTCGATAGCTTGTTCGCAATCGCACAGAACCATTTACTCGCCGGCGGAGACGGTGCCGTCGCCCTGCAGTCCTGGGAGCGCGCAATGGAGCGCCTGACAGCACTCGAAGGCGCCGATTTCCAGGACTTGAAGGAGATCGCCCGGCGCGAGTTCAGGCAGCTTCAGGACTACCGGCCACCCGATCTGGCGATGCAGATCGAACGACTTTTCAGGATGACCGATGAGGTTGCCGAATGGCCGGTAAAAACGGTTCAACCTGGACAGCAGCCGGATGAATCCGGTCGCCCGGATGGATGGCGCGCACGCGTGGGTCAGGTCGTCGGCAGCCTGGTCCGGGTCGAAAGCGTGGACCGGGAGTTTCTCGGTCCCGATGAAATCGATATGGCCCGCGAGCGGGTGCGCAGCACGCTGCAGACTGCCGCATTTGCAATGGTGCGTTCGCGCCCTGATCTTGCCCGCCGCTTGATCGGCGAAGCAGCGGACGCCGTGCAGCGTGTTTTTGATGTCGAGGCTGCAGATGTTGCAGAGGCGTTGAACTGGCTTGAAGCCGCAGCCGCGAACGACGCCCGGGTCGAGCCACCTGACCTGACGGAAAGTCGCGCTGAGATATCCAGGCTGCTGGGGGGAAGGCGGTGAAACGGCGACTGTTGCTGATAGCGGCCGCAATCGTTACGGTCAGCGCGGTCGTTGCCGGCGCGTGGCTGGGGCCGGCGCTGCTCGAGAACCCCGGCTATGTTCTGATCGAAGTCGCCGGATGGCGGGTGCAGATGTCGTTCGTGGTGTTGGCGAGCGTCGTGATTGGAGCATGGCTGCTCGTTTCGCTGTTAGTCGGCCTGCTGCGCGCGCCCGGACGCGCAGTTCGCAGATTTCGAGCCAGCCGGGACCGGCGCAATCTCGATCGTGGATTGCTGGCTCTTTCGGAAGGCGACTGGGCGCGGGCCGAGCGCGCGCTTGCGCGGGCGATGAAGGGTTCTGGTGCCAGCACCTCGGGGTACCTGGCTGCGGCGCGCGCGGCCCAGGGTCGCGCGGCGCCCGAGCGTCGGGACCAATATCTGGCGCTTGCCGATCGCAGATTCGGCCAGCGCCATTTTGCTACGGCGCTTGCCCGGGCGCGCCTGCTGGTGGGGGAGGGTGAGCCGGCCGCAGCCATCGACTTGCTGGAGCAACTGCACATCAAGCGTCCTAAGCACGAAGGCGTGCTGAAGTTGCTGCTTCAGAGTTACCAGGCCTGTGATCGCTGGCACGACGTCCGTCTCCTGGTGCCCGCTATCCGCAAGGCAGGAATTGTTTCGACCGAGCGGGCCGAGGAGCTTTCAAGCCTGGCAGCCGCCCGCGAACTCGAGGCCGCCCGGGATGTGGCGGAATTGACCGGCGTGCATGATTCGATGAAGCGTGCTCTGAAGCAAAGGCCCGAAGTGGTCGCTGCGTTTGCCAGTCGCGCGCTCGAGCTCGATCGACCGGAGCTTGCCGAACCCGACCTTCGGCGGGCGATAGAGGCGACACTCGACGCACGGCTGCTCGCCCTGTATTCGCAGACGGATTCAGGCGATCGGGCTGTTAGAATCCGCAAGTGCGAAAAGTGGCTTGCCGACCACCCTGAATCGGCCGATCTGCACCTGGCGTTGGGAAAGATGTATCTGGATGATCGCGACGACGAAAAAGCCCGGGAATACCTGCAGTTTGCCGTGCGCAAGAGTCCCAATCCGGCCGCCTACGCGGCGCTGGGCCAGGTGCTCGATCGGGCGGGCATGCTCGAGTCGGCCACCCAGTGCTACCGGAACGCGCTGAGACTGGAGCAGGGACGGGCGCCGGAGCCTTTGCCCCCTGCATCGACGAATCGCTCTGAATGATCAGAAATGTCGTGGTGCGATAGGTCACGAATCGATGAAATATTAGCCAACTTCATTGAGCTTGATAGCTCCGCTGAACGCCCATTTAATCTTTCGTGTGAGATACTTAGCCTAAGTATGTCACCCATGTTGGAGAGTTGATTCAAGTATGATCAAACAAAAGTTCCTGTTCGTGGTCGCAATGCTGCTGTTTGGGGCGAATGTCGGCCATGCACAATTCAGCCTGGAAATCGACGGTCAGACGGTCGTGCCTGCCGGTCAGTTGTCCGACATTCGCTACAACCCGGATCTGCGAGCATTCGTCGTCAACTCGGTGCATGCAGACTGGCGCTGTGTGGCGAACAGCGGCCCGACGCCGACCGTCTCTCCCGGCGACTTCCGCCTGGTATTCGACAGTGTCAATCCGGCAACAGAGATGGATGCGGTATACAGGATTGCCGATGAAACAAACGGCGGCTCGATCACGCAGGATCTTTTGGGTGGCAAGATCAGCATTCAGACAAGCTCGAATTCGTCGGAGCAGCTGAGCTGCGCACCGTTCAGGGCGTCGTTCTCTTCGGGCGGATTCGAAAGGCCCTTGACCACCGAATCGGATACCCCGGATTCACCTTTTACGGCCGGCGGCATTCTCACCGTTCCGGTGACGGTGACCAATGACTCTTTAAGCAAGGTGCTCACCCGAGTGGCCGTCGATCTGACTTGGTCCACCGATCCGACAGGCGCAGCGGGTGTTTCGCCTCCGTCGTTCAGCGAGGTGGTTACCGAACCCGTGCCAGGCACTCGGCGCTGGACGGTCGACGTGTTGTTTCCCGGCGAATCACGGACGATCGACGTTCAATACAGCGTAGATTCCCAGACGGCGGCTGGAACCGTGATCCGGACCGAGTCGGTCGTTGCAGAGGCAATGAACCGGGCAGGAGACGCCCCCATTGATTTGGGTAATCCTTTGACCGACGTCTCCGAGGTCACCGTCGGTGTCGCCAGCGGGGATGTAGTGGCAGGGTTTCAGACCAATAATCCCGTGGCAGGGCTGGACACCGACAACGTGGTGCTGACGTATTCGATCAGCAATAACGCCGGCATCTCGATGACATCCGTCCAGGCAACCGTGGCTGCAGTGACCCTGCCGTCAGGTCTCTCGGTTGGAAGCGTGACGCCATCGGCGGGCAGTCTTTCAGGAAACCAGTGGACCGTCCCCGTTATTTCTCCCGGTCAGACCGTGACTCTGGAGCAGGCTTTCACGGCCGTGGCCTCGACCGCGGCGAGCGAGCAGGTCTGCGGTTCGTTCTCGATCGATTCGGCCGCGGAGCAGCTGGTGGATACCGGGGACGACTCGGCCGCCGGCTGCGCGGTCATCAGCCGCGAGATCGACCTGCGAAGTAGCACGCCGGTCGTCGAGCCTTCTTTCGGAGCAGCGTCGGTGAACGCCGGCGAAGTGTTTGGAATTCAGTTGCAGATAAACAACGATGGGCCTTCGAATGCCAGCCTGGTAGGCGCATCCGTCGCGCTGTCGGTTGATCCGCCCGATGCAAACGTGGCGATCAACCAGGGGTCATCTTCAAGCAGCTTCGGAACGCTGACCGGCGGCGGCTCGTCTATAGATTACAGTGTGTCCAGCGAAATCGAACCGAACGGATTCGCGCGAATTGCCGACATCGATGTCGATATTCCGGCGACGGTCGCCGACCAGACTACGGTTTGTCTTGAAGTGACTGCGCTTTCCGGCACGGAAATCGACACCAGTCCGGGAAACAACCTACCGGCGCAAACCTGTATCACCGTCGTGAACAACGGTCCCTGAATCAGCCCGAATCTTTAGCACTATCGGCCCGAATCTGTAGCACTTCAGTAGCACTTCTCCCGAAGCCCGCCGCGCGCGTGGGCGCTCCCCAGTTCGTCCTCAGTCAGTCGATCCCGTACTTGTCGAGCTTGTAACGAAATGAGCGGAAGGTGATGCCGAGCTTGCGGGCGGCTTCTGTCTTGTTGTACTTGGCTTCCTGCAGCGCGTTTTCGAGGATGCGGCGCTCGATGCTTTCCATGTAGTCGTCGAGGTTCTTGTCGCCGGGGTCCGCCTCGATCCGGTCGTTGTTTTCCAGTGCGGTGTGATCGAGCTGGAGATCGTCGGCCGTGATCCTGTCGCCTTCGCAAAGCGTGACGGCGCGCTGGAGAATGTTGAACAGCTCCCTTACGTTGCCGGAAAACGAGTGCTCCAGAAGCGCTTTCTTGGCGCTGTCGTCGAGCTGGCGGGGTTCATCGCCCCACTGTTCGGCGATCACCTCCAGGAAATGATTCACCAAAGGCGGAATGTCGGCACGTCGCTGGGCCAGCGACGGCATGTTGAGTTCGATCACGTTGAGACGGAAGTACAGGTCGCTTCGAAACTGGTCGGCCTCGACCATCGGCTTCAGCGGCTTGTGTGATGCGGAGAGAATCCGGACGTCTATCGGGACTTCCTGCTTGTCGCCGATGGCCCGCACCCGCTTTTCCTGGATGACCCGCAGAAGCTTGACCTGCATGTTGAGCGGCAGATCGGCAACTTCGTCTAGAAACAGTGTTCCGCCGTTGGCGTTCTGGAACAGACCTTCCTTGTCGGCGTCGGCGCCGGTGAAGCTTCCCTTCTTGTGGCCGAAGAACTCGCTTTCCATCAGTTCCGACGGTATTGCACCGCAGTTGACCGCAACGAACGGCTGCTCCGAGCGTGGGCCGAGATCGTGGATCAGCCGCGCTGCCAGTTCCTTGCCGGTGCCTGAATCGCCGCTGATCATGACCGGCGCCTGTGAACGGGCCAGTTTCAGTATGGTCTGGCGGACCCGCATCATCGCCTCGGACTTGCCGATCATGCGGTCCAGGATACTGTTCTGATCCTCGACCGGCATGGATGGCGGGGACGAATCCTCGCCAGTCCCTTCGGGAGAAACCGGTGCCACCGTTGCAGCGACCTGTTTTTCCGCATCGTCCTGGCGCAGTTTGATTGCCGTCTTGACCAGGTTTCTCAGTGCTTCAAGATCGACCGGCTTGGAGACGAAGTCAAAGGCGCCGTATTTCAGCGCTGTCACGGCGTCTTCGACCTTGCCGTAGGCGGTGATCATGGCCACCGGCATCTCGGGGTAGTCACGGCTGATCTGCTTGATCAGACTCAGTCCGTTTCCATCCGGGAGGCGCATGTCGGTCAAGCAGAAGTCGTAGCTGTTTTCAGCCAGCTTGCGGCGCGCCTCGGCAAGATCCTCGGCGGGATCCACATCCACGCCCATGCGGGTGAGCGTGAGCTCGAGAAGTTCTCGCAGATCAGGCTCGTCGTCGATTATCAGTGCACTTGATTTTGCCATTCAATTTTCCCGAAATTCTGTAAATTTCCCCCCTGGGCTCATTTTGCTACAAATTGGCCAGCTCTGCCGGTTGACTCAACGGCGAATCAGACCCGCTTCGCCGCAGGAGTATTCGGAAACAGGCGCCCGCATTGGGAATCTGCACATACTCCAAGGGTGCCTGGTTTGCATCGCAGAGCTGCCGCGCGAGGAACAAGCCCAGTCCTGAACCCTGCTTGTGCGTGGTGAAGAAAGGTTCGAAGATCTGGCTGCGCTTCTCGAGCGGAATGCCGGGGCCGTCGTCGATGATGTCCAGCGCCATCTCGCGGTGGCCGCGGATCGGACTTAGCCGCAGCGTGATCGTAGGCTGGTGGTTATCGCTGCCGGCGTGTCGCATGGCGTTGTCCATCAGGTTGGTCACGACCTGCCGGAGCTGGCCGGGATCGACCAGAACCTGGATTTCGCTGCGCGGCGCTTCGATTCGAATTCTGGCTTGCGGGAGATCGTGTTCCTGGCGGAACTCCTCGGCCAGCGTTCGCAGCCAGTCGGAGACGTTGGTCTGCTCGATCTGGGCCCGTTCGCGGCGCGAAAGTTTCAGCACGTTCTCGACGATGTCGTTCATCCGGCTCGTGTGGTTCTGGATGATCTCGATAAGCCGCTTGTCCTGACGGGGCAACTCGGTCGATTCGCCCAGGAGTTGCGAGGCATGGCTCAGCGCTCCGAGCGGATTGCGGATTTCATGCGCGATGGATGCCGAAAGCCTGGCCAGCGAAGCCTGCGCCAGGTCGCGGGCGCGCCGACTGACTACCGAAGTATCTTCCAGGAATATCAGGGTGGCTTCGCCGAGCGCGCCGGGCAGACGGACGAACTGGGGCACCACGGCAGCCTGCGTGGCCTTCAGAAGCAGGCCCTCGTCGTCTGCCCGGCCGGTCTTCTTCCAGAGGTTGAGACGCTCGATCAGAGTCGGTGCGATGATGTTCAGCCGGCGCTCGCTGACCGGCGGATTGCCCAGCAGGTACCAGGCGGATTCGTTCATCTGCCGGACCTCCAGTTTGGCGTCCACGACCATCACCCCCGAACGCATGCGCCGGATGATCAGGTCGTTGACCTGCTCAAGACCGACCAGGTCGTCGCGCCGCCGTTCCGCCAGTAGCTGGTATTCGCGTCCCCAGCGGCCAAGCAGCGAGAAGCCCAGCGCGGTCACGAAGCTGGCGATGCCGTAGATGCCGGCCTGCAGTGCCGAGCCGTTGGCGAAATTCCCGCCGGAAGCCAGCCAGGCCTCGATGACGATTCCGATCGAGACGAGCGAGGCGAAGAACAGCGCCACCTGCAGCGGCAGCAAAAGGCCTGCGATGCCGACGGTGAAAATCAGCAATATGACCAGACCGCTGCCGAGTCCGCCGAAGCAGTGCAGGACCAGCAACAGGATGACGATATCCGTCACCAGTGAAAACCTGGCAAGTTCCTGGGGTGTGAAGCCGGGGCGCCACTGGAACCAGGCGAATGCCAATCCGGCCATGATGTAGGTAAGCGCCGTCGCCTGGGCCAGGAATACCCGGTATTCCGGCTCCAGCGCCTGTCCTTGAGGGCCGAACGCGACGACCAGGATGATGCCGGCCAGCACCAACCTGAACACTGCGATGTAGACCATGGAGCGCCGGATCAGATCCGCGTCCGCCTCGGTTTTCTGGAATAACTGGATCATGTGTCGTACTCCAACGGCCGTGCGCGGCTTGCCTGCCTGCCGGCAACTATATCCGAAGGTGCCCTGGAACGTGAACTTCTCACCCGCTGGCTAGGCGTATTTGTTATATTTCACCGGATACTTTTGCTGGTTGCCGAAAGCGGTCGTATGACCGGGCGGCAGCGTATTTTCTATTCATCAAGCGGGATTCTGCAATGAATTTTCATGAATACCAGGCCAAGGCGCTGTTTGCCGACTACGGCATTCCCGTGCCGCGCGGCGAAGTCGCTACGACGGCCGACGAAGCCGTGGCTGCGGCCGAGAAGGTCGGCGGTCGCGAATGGGTGGTCAAGGCTCAGGTCCATGCCGGCGGGCGCGGCAAGGCCGGCGGCGTGAAATTCGCTTCGAGCCTTGAAGAGGTCCGCGACCTGGCCGACAAAATGCTCGGCATGAAGATTGAAACCTACCAGACGGGTGGCAGTGCGCTGCCGGTCAATTCGGTTTTGATTGCCGAAGCCACCGACATCAAGCACGAACTCTACCTGTCTGCCCTGGTCGATAGAGGTCAGCGCGCAGTTGTCTTCATGGGCTCGGCAGCCGGTGGCGTGGATATCGAGCAGGTGGCCGAGGAAGCTCCCGAAAAAATCATTTCGGTGGCCGTCGACAATGCCGCCGGGTTCATGCCTTACCAGGCGCGTCAGATTGGATTCGGCATGGGATTGAACGCGAACCAGGTTCGCCAGCTCACCCGAATCATGGACGGTTTGTACCGCTTGTTCATCGACAAGGATCTGGCCATTGTCGAGGTCAACCCCCTGATTATCGATGGCGAAGGCAACCTCAGCGCGCTGGACGCCAAGATCAACGCTGACGGGAGCGCACTTTTCCGCCACTCCGACCTCCAGGAAATGCGCGACGAGTCGCAGGAAGACCCGACCGAGCTGGCCGCCAGCAAGCACGACCTCAACTACGTGACGCTGGACGGCAACATCGCCTGCATGGTCAACGGTGCGGGTCTGGCGATGGCCACGATGGACGTTATAAAGCTGGCCGGTGGCGAACCCGCAAACTTTCTTGATGTAGGCGGTGGCGCAACGAAGGAACGTGTGACCGAGGCTTTCAAGCTGATCCTGTCCTCGGACTCGGTAAAGGCAATTCTGGTCAACATCTTCGGCGGCATCGTTCGCTGCGACCTGATTGCCGACGGCATCATCGGGGCGGTCAAGGATATCGGTGTGGACGTGCCGGTGGTCGTTCGTCTCGAAGGCACAAATGTCGAGAAGGGCAAGCAGATCCTGGCCGACAGCGGCATGAAAATCATCACAGCCGACGATTTGAACGACGGCGCAAAGAAGGCCGTCGAAGCGGCGGCCTGAGGTAAGGAATCACAATGAGCGTATTGGTCAACAAGAAAACCCGAGTCATCTGCCAGGGCTTCACTGGCTCGCAGGGGACCTTTCATTCGGAACAGGCCATTGAATACGGAACCCGGATGGTCGGCGGCGTCACGCCCGGCAAGGGCGGATCCGAGCATCTCGGCCTGCCGGTTTTCAACACGGTCGAAGAGGCCGTAGAGGAAACGGGTGCTGATGCATCGATGATCTTCGTGCCGCCTCCGTTCGCGGCCGATGCCATTCTCGAAGCGGCCGACGCCGGCATCCGGATCATCGTCACGATTACCGAAGGTATCCCGGTGCTCGACATGATGCGCGTCAAGGCCGCCCTCAAGGACTACGACGACGTGACCTTGATCGGTCCGAACTGTCCCGGCATCATCACGCCGGGCCAATGCAAGATCGGCATCATGCCGGGCAACATCCACAAGCCAGGCAAGGTGGGAGTCGTTTCACGTTCCGGCACGCTGACCTACGAGGCCGTTTTTCAGACGACCAACGCGGGACTGGGCCAGAGCACCTGCATTGGCATCGGCGGTGATCCGATCAACGGCATGAGCTTTATCGACTGTCTCGATTTGTTCCAGCAGGACCCGGAAACAGAAGGGATCATAATGGTCGGCGAGATCGGAGGTTCTGCCGAAGAGCAGGCCGCTGAATTTATCGCCGATCAGGTCGACAAGCCGGTCGTTGCTTACATTGCAGGCGTCACGGCCCCCCCCGGCAAGCGTATGGGGCATGCGGGCGCGATCATTGCCGGCGGGAAGGGCACCGCTGACGCCAAATACGCCGCGCTGGAGGAGGCCGGTGTCACGACTGTACGGTCGCCGGTGGAACTGGGCTCGGCAATTGCCGACCTGTTGAAATAACCAGGGGACCCAGTGTACGCTGCCACTCGTTCTGTATTATCCAGCGAGTCGGAAAGTGCTTGGCCGCAAGGCTGGGCTCGCCGGGAATGGCCCGTCCTTCGGGAGCGCGTCTGAATCGACATTGCGGCGTTACGATCCTTGTAAGGGGCGTGCCTTCGCCACGGCTCGTGCCGTCCACTGTCGACTCAGTCTCGCTCTGAAAGTTACGGAATGAGTGGTGGGGTACATAAAATGGGGGCATGTCCGCCCCGATCGGCATTCTCGATTCCGGCGCTCGCCTGCGTGCCGGATCGCCTATCGAGTGACATGCTGACCATTCGCCAGGCATTGATTTTAACGATGGTCTTTCCGCGCCGCAGGCTCGCCGGCCTAAGCCTGGCAGCCACCGTTTGGGATCTCGAAGCATGCTTAAGATTGCGCTTGCGCAGGATGATTTTCTGGTCGGCCACGTCACGGCCAATCGCGATCTGATTCTGAAGCTGATCGGGCAGGCCCGCGACGAGCAGGGCGCCGACCTCATCGTGTTCCCTGAACTGGCGCTGACCGGCTATCCGCCGGAGGACCTGCTTCTTCGCCCTGGATTCATGCGGCGGACCGAGGATGTTTTCGGCGAAATCGTCGCCGCTGTAAAGGGCATCGATGTAGTGCTCCCGTGGCCTCGCTGCGAGGGGAGCGACCGGTTCAATTCAGCCGCATGGATACGCGATGGGCGTGTCCTGGACGTCTACGACAAGTGGGACCTTCCAAACTACGCAGTTTTCGACGAGCAGCGCTATTTCATCTCCGGTCGCAAGCCGATGGTGGTGGACCTGGGCGGCGTGAAGGTCGGCGTCGTTATTTGCGAGGACACCTGGAGTGAGCAGGCGGTGGGCGCGTCGGCTGCCGCCGGGGCGGACATCATCGTCTCGACCAACGCATCTCCGTTCTATCGTGGAAAGCACACCGATCGGTGCGAGGTCTTGCGGCGGCGCAACGCGGAGACGGGACTTGCGCTGATCTATCTGAATTGCGTCGGCGGCCAGGACGACCTGGTCTTTGACGGTCATTCGCTGGCAATGGATGCGGCGGGAAACCTGTCTTCGCCGGCGCTACTTTGCGAAAGCAGGCTTCTTTTGATCGGCTTCGACCCTGCGGGCGGCGCGCTGAAATACCTGGATTGGCCCGCCGGCGAAACCGCCGAATTGCCTGTCGCCTACAAGGTGCTTCAAAGAGGCTTGAGGGATTACGCTGTCAAGAACGGCTTCGAATCCTGCTTGCTGGGACTGTCGGGCGGAATCGACTCGGCGCTGACTGCCGCGCTTGCAGTCGACGCGCTGGGCGCCGACGCCGTATACGGGCTGATGATGCCTTCGCGCCATACCAGCGAACTTTCTCTGGTGCTTGCGACCGAGCAGATCGAAATGCTGGGCATTCACGGCGACAATATTTCCATCGAACCCCTCTACCAGTCATGCATGCAACAACTATCGACGGCATTTGCGGGCAAGCGCGAGAACATTGCCGAAGAAAACCTCCAGGCCAGGTCCCGCGGCATGCTGCTGATGGCGCTTTCGAACAAGTTCGGCCATCTGGTGCTGACGACCGGCAACAAGAGCGAATTGGCTGTTGGATTCAACACGCTTTACGGTGATATGTGCGGCGGCTTCAGCCCACTCAAGGATTGTCTCAAGGGCCTGGTCTACCGACTCGCGATCTGGCGCAACGGTGTGTCGCAGGTGATCCCCGAGGGTGTCATCCAGCGTCTGCCATCCGCCGAGCTTGCGCCGGGACAGACGGATCAGGACACGCTGCCGCCGTACGACGTTCTGGATAAAGTCATAGAGGCTTACGTGGAGCGCGACCAGTCTATCCTCGAAATCGTGGATTCGGCCGGAATCGACGAGTCGACCGTCCGACGCATCGCCGGCATGGTGCTTTCCGCCGAATTCAAGCGCCGGCAGGGTGCGGCCGGTCCGAAGATCACTCGAAAGGCCTTTGGCCGCGACCGGCGCTACCCGATTACTTCAGGTTGGCACGACAGCGGGATCAAGCGCTAGTAGTGCTTGCGTTCGCCTCGTTCGAATTTCCGCGGGCCAGGTTAGAGACAGCCTCGGTCACGTCGTACTTTCGGCACTTGAATGAAATGTGAACTCGAGCGAGAGTCAGTGCATGAATCAATATGAAGAAACGGAATTCTCGAATCCCTCGGTGGTGCCGGAAGACCTGCCTGACTACGGCGATGTGGAATTCGAATCGTTGGCGCCGAGCTTCAGGCGCTACACGCTGGTCTCTACGCTGACCTTTGCGATACCGGTGGTCGTGGCGGCCCTGGTGGTATGGGCCTTGCCGTTCATACCGCTTCCGGGCTGGAAGATCCTGTTGATCGCCATCGGCCTGTTGATTCCCCTTCTCCTTGTCGGGATCTATCGATGGGTCGACGCCGGCTACCGGGGATGGGCGCTTCGTCAACACGACATCATTGCGCGTTCAGGCGTGCTCTGGCGCAGCATTACGGCATTGCCGGTTGCCCGAATTCAGCACGTTGAAACCACGCACGGCCCGCTGGAGCGCGCCCACCGGCTGGCGCGGCTCAAGCTATACACCGCAGGCGGGCTGACAGCCGACCTGGTCGTGATCGGGCTTGGCAGGGATGCGGCCGACCAGCTGCGCGAATATCTGGTCGAGCAGATCAGGAAGCGCGACGCGGAAGCCAGCCAGACATCCGATGACTGAGATCGAATCGACCTGGAAGGCGCTGCCTGTATCTGCGGTAGGGGCCCTGTACATCAACGGAATCCAGCGTTTCGTGCGCGAAAACCTGATCGTGTTCTTTGGTGCAGGTACCGGCTTTGCCGTCAGCGAATCGCTGGGCTGGCGAGAATTCGGACTGGGTGCCGGGCTGGTGCTTCTGGCGGGCCTGCTGGTTGCATTGATCTACCACCGTCGGTTCCGCTACCGGGTGGACGAGGATTCGGTGCGCGTCCGCAAGGGACTGTTCGAACAGCAGGAACTCAAGGTCCGATTCGAGCGCGTGCAGAACGTCGGGTTCAGCCAGCCGATATATCTGAGGCCACTCGGGCTGATTCGGGTCACATTGGAAACGCCGGGTGCCTCGCAGACCGAAGTGAGTCTGCCGGGGATTGCGTCCGCCGATGCGACAGCGCTCCGCGACATGATTTCGGGCGCCGCCGGTCGGCGGAATGGGGCGGAGCAATCGGTGGATACAGAGAACGTCGCACAAGCTCAGACCCGGCCACCGGCGGCATTCAGTACGAGCGCCGCCGACTTGTTCAAATACGGCATGGCATCGAATCAGATCTGGATTCTGCTGGCCATTTTCGGCGCGCCGGCATCAAACTGGGTCGAATCAAGGGTATCGAGCTGGGTCGACGAGATCAGCACCAGCGGATTGGTCGATATGGAGATGCTGAGCAGGGCGCCGCTTCTTCTCGCGCTGCTCGTTATTGTCCTGATTCTGTCGGTCTCACTTCTGTTGATGGCGCTGTCGGGACTGCTTGCGATCGTTCGTTTCAGCGGATATCGACTGACCAGGGAAACCGACCGCTTCAAGTCGCACTTCGGTCTGCTGGACATTCGCGAAAAATCCTTGAAGTTGTCAAAACTTCATGGGATCGAGACCGTACAGACCGCCGTGGGTCGCATGCTGGGCCAGTGGCACGCCATTGGGCATCAGGCTGGCGCGGTACAACTCGAGCAGGCGATGAACAATGATCGGCGCTTCCTGATTCCGGGCATCGGCGATGGTCGGCTGGAGACTGTCGTAGATACGCTCAGGGGGCGGTCCTGGGACGTTCCGGCGTGGAATGGAATACACCGCCGGTTCCGGTCCATGCTCTGGGGGCGGATCGGTCTTTCGCTCGCCGTAGCGGCGCTGCTGATCTGGTTCTTGCTGCCGGGTCATGTTGCCTGGCCGCCTCTGGCGATCCTCGGAATCAACATGCTGATTCTGGGCATGATCCACCTGCGCTGGCGGAGATGGGCTTACGCATTCGATGGGCGGAGGATGCGAATCCGCAGCGGTATCGTCGGCCAGAAGATCGTAGAATTCGACCTCGCGAGCTGTCAGCAGGTGGAAATCAGCAGCAGTCCCTATCAGCGACGACACAAGCTGGCCTCTTTGACCATTCGTCTTCCGCACGGCGAGCAGGCGATACCGTACCTGCCACGAGAGATCGCCGACGAGATTGCCAATCGTCTCCTTTACCGGGCCGAGAGTTCGGCAGAGCACGGACTGTGATCCAGCCCCGAGCCAGTGCGGATCAGGCCGCTTCGTCGATTCCGAGCACCAATTGTTCCAGGCGGGTCGGGTCGTGGATCCGGATATCCCTGTTGGTGGAGCTGGCAATACCATCCTGGCGAAACCTTCGCAGGCACCTGGAAAGCGTTTCCGGTTGCAGCGAAAGATAGCTCGCGATGTACTTTTTGCTGGCGTTCAGACGGAACGACGATTGCTTTCCGTTTCTCAGGTATTCGTTGAACAGGAACGAAGCGACCCGAAAAAGTGCCTTGTCGACTGAAAGCAGTTCCACGTGATCGATGAGATCGTCAACCCGTCGAACAAGCGACTCCACGAGTTGATTCCGGGCGCGCTGGGAGCGGTGAAAGACACCAGCAACCACTTCAGCGTCAACCGACAGGGCTTCGGCTTCCGAGATTGCCGTCGCATTGAGCGGGTGGAATCGCTCCGACTCAAGGGAAAGCGTGTCACATAACCCATCGCCGGGACGGGCAAGCAAAAAGATCTTTTCCGATCCGGTTCGCGTAAGCCTGAACAGTTTTACCTGTCCGGAAAGGCAAAAGTAACTGCGGCGGATCGCATCGTTCTGCCTGAACAGCACTTCGTTGGCCTTGAGATAGATGGTCCACGCGTTGCGTCTGATCTCTTCGATCAGTTCGTCGGGAAGTTCGCGAAACAGATCGAATTGTCTGATCTGTTCTTGTGGAACCAGTTTTCGTTCGAGCATGGGAACACGTTTCCTTGAATCAGCCTGAGCTGGATCAGCGGCGTGGGACACATTCGTCGTCAGCCATCCAGCCAGTGTTCAAGAACAGTATGCGCTCAAGATTGCCCCGAGCTTTGATGTGAGTCAATCCCGAAATTCATGTAAACCTCTGGAAATGCTCACATTTGTGAAAGCTCCGGCTGACGCTTCGGCGACGGGCGCGGGCTCGAAATCCGGACGGCTGTGGCCCCTCTACAAGATTACTCGATGACCTCGTCGATCGTGATCTCTACCTGGTCAGTTTCCTGGACTGCAATCGGCCCCGACTGACCCTGCAGGTCGCCGGTCGATGCGATTGCATTTCCGCTGCGGCTGATCCGCGCCGAAATTCGGACTTGCGGAAACACGCTCAGAGACAAGCCCTCGGCCATCGAGTCGCCATCACTCAAAATAACCGTGGCCGGCAGGTCGGAAGCCGACAGGCGTTTGACAGCGAGCGGGGCGGGTGGCCCGTTGACAGCGCGCGCGAAGATGAACACGGTCTCGGCGCCCGACAGCCGGCTGGTCAAGGACGGGTCCACCGACACCGCGACCTCGATGCGTGCCCCTTGTTGACCCTCCTCGGCTGTTGTCGAATCATCGGCCTGCGAAGCTGCCCGCATGCCGGTGCCTGCCGGGGCCATTCCGGCATGTGGATTGGTCATAGGCACGGGCGCAGGCTCTACGGCGGGGTCGGGCGCAGGCACCTCGGTGATCTGGGCAATCTGATCACTGACGCGTTGCCGCACATTGCCTTCGGGTAGCGAATCGCGCAGGCGTGTCCACAGACGAAGCGCGCGCTGGTCATTGCCGTCGTGGAACGCTCCGAGTCCCGCCAGCCACAAGGCTTTCTGGTTGTCGGGATTGTCAGCGAGGACGGAATCGAGCAATTCGCGGCTGGCCTCGGGCAGCTGCGCGCGGTTCGAAGCGTAAAGCAGCGTTTCGGCAAGCTCGACGCGGGCGAACTCATTTTCGGGCTCGATATACATGACGCGCCTGAAGGCGCCCTCGGATGCCGGGTATTGCTGCAACTGCTTCCAGATCATGCCTAGCCGGTTCCAGGCGTCAATGTCTTCCGGTTCGTTCCGTACCCGTGAGGTAAGGTCGCCGAGGATCTGGCGCAGCTCCGCATTCTGCCCCGGCGCCGGGTCGATGCCGTCAGGCCTGCCAACCTGCGTGTAAAGGAAAAATGTGAGCAGGGGCACCGACACGACCAGCAGTCCGGCCAGACTGCGCAACGAAGTGGCCGAGCCGCCCGCATCTGCTTTTTCCTGTTCCAGCTTTGTCAGCCGTTTGCGATAGTCGGCCGGATCCAGGTCTTCGCGCAGTTCTTCCAAAGCGCGACGGCGACGAGCCAGTCTCGAGCCGGCCGACCCCCCGCGGAGAATGGGGAGAAGGACGAAGAACAGTGCAAGCAAAATCAGCACCACGGTGCCCATCAGGAACAGGGGTGAAGACAGAATCTCGGACAAGAGTGCTCTCCTTGGAATTTCGGTGTCCACAGGCGCCGGGCGGGGCTACCGCCAGGTGCATGATTGATGATTAGCTGAAAATCACGAAGCCTTTCGGAATTACACGCCCTGCCGCTGTTCTGCAAGCATTCGGCGACGGCGGCGAATCATGACGGCTCCGGTGATCAGCCCGATAAGCAAAAGCACGATAGGGCCTGCCCAGAGGATCAGCGTATGCCCGGCCAGTGGTGGGTTGTATAGGACGAAATCACCATACCGGTCGCGCATGTACTGCCGAATCTCGAAATCCGACCGGCCGTCCATTATCTGGACATAGACCATTTCCCGAAGGTCCGCTGCCAGCGGCGCGTTCGAGCTCTCCAGTGGTTCGTTCTGGCAAACCGTGCAGCGCAGTTCGCCGATAAGCGCCCGATACCGGGTTTCTTGTACTTCGCTGTTGAAATTGCGTGGTTCTATGGCACTTTCGGCCGCAACCAGCGAACTCAGACAAAGCGCGACGATCATGAGAGTCTTTTGCATGTTCAACTGCCTGCTTCTATTTTGAGCTTCCGGATCCGTTCGAGCAGGTCATCGTAGGACTGCGCAGTTACCGGACCAATGTGCTTGTGACGGATCGTTCCCATGTGATCGATCAGAAATGTCTCGGGGGCGCCGTCCACGCCCAGAGCTATACCGAAATTGCCGGGATTGTCGAACAGGTGGAAATCCCATGCATCGCCGAACTGGGATAGCCAGCGCAATGCGTCGGCACGCTCATCTTTCCAGTTCAGGCCGACCAGCGGTACGTCGATCTCTTGCCCCATCCGGGTGATGAGCGGGTGTTCCACGCGGCAGGACGGGCACCAGCTGCCCCAGACATTGATCACGAACGGCCGGCCCAGCAACTCTGCGCGCGCGACAGTTCTTTGCTCGTCGTGCAGCGAGGGCAGGCTGAAATCCGGGACCGGCTTGCCGATCAGCGGACTGTCGATGACCTGCCGCTGATCGGCGGTCTGCAGACCGGCCAGCAGGAGCACGACCAGCGCCACGAAGATGCCCAGCGGCAAAAGCATCCTGGTCATGTTGTCGCACCTCCCGCAACGCCGACCGCGCCCGTTTGCGGCTGCGCTTCGGCCGATTCAGAGCGGCGGCGGATCCAGTAGCGCCGATCGCTTGCCGCGAACAGGCCGCCGATCAGCATGAAGACCGCGCCGCCCCAGATCCAGCGAATGAACGGCTTGACGTGGATGCGCACCGACCAGGCGCCCTGGCTGCCCAGCGGCTCGCCCAGCGCGACGTACAGATCGCGGGTGAAACCGGGCTGGAGTTCGATCTGCGACATGACCTGACCCGAGCGGTAATAACGGCGTTTTTGCGGTGCCATCACGAGAATCTCTTTATCGTTCTTGAAGACGCTGATGCTGGCTTCCTCGGCCGCCCAGTTCGGGCCCTTGACAGTCTTGACTTCGTTCAGCTGGAAAACCAGTCCGGCTGCCGGCACTTGCTGCCCGGGTTCCATGCGCAAGTCCTTTTCGAACGTCGTCGATTCCACCATGGCCACGCCAATGACGAAGACGCCGACGCCGAAGTGAGCGAGCGTCATGCCCCATTGTCCGCGGGTCAAGCGGCCACTGGACTGTCGGCGCTGGCGCATGACGAACGCGACGGCGCCCGCCATGACCCAGAGCCCACCGATCCAGCCGGCGATCGCCCTGAGGTTCCACGAACCCAGGAAAGCGGTAATGATCAAGGCCAGGACCACCGCGGCGACCGCTGCCCCCAGCAGGGGACGAGCGGCGCGTGAGATCTCGTCTTTCTGCCAGCGCGACATCGGACCCAGCGGCAGCATCAGTACGATCGGCGTCATCAGAAGCACGAACATGGCGCCGAAGTAGGGCGGGCCCACCGAGACCTGGCCCCAGCCCATGAAATCAACGATGAGGGGATAAAGCGTCCCGATCAGTACCATGGCCGCTGAGACGACGAAGAAGATGTTGTTGAGCAGCAGCGCCGACTCGCGGCTGACCACGTCGAAACCTTCGCCCGTAGCGATTCGCGGCGCGCGCAGCGCGTAGAGAAGCAGCGCGCCGCCGGTCACGACGCCCAGGAACACCAGGATGAAAAGACCGCGTTCCGGGTCGTTGGCAAATGCATGGACCGAGGTCAGCACGCCGGAGCGGACCAGGAAGGTGCCGAGCAGCGATAGCGAGAACGCGGCAATCGAAAGCAGGATGGTCCAGGCCGGAAAGGCACCGCGTTTTTCCGTCACCGCCTGCGAATGGATCAGCGCAGTGCCGACCAGCCACGGCATGAAGGACGCGTTTTCGACCGGGTCCCAGAACCACCAGCCGCCCCAGCCGAGTTCGTAATAAGCCCACCAGGAACCCAGCGCGATGCCGCCGGTCAGGAACGACCACGCGGCAAGCGTCCAGGGCTTGGCCCAGCGGATCCATTCACGCTCGACCTTGCCGCCGAGCAGTCCGGCGATCGCGAAGGCAAAGGCAACGGCGAAGCCCACGTAGCCCATGTAGAGCAGCGGCGGGTGGAAGATCATGCCCGGATCCTGGAGCAGGGGGTTCAGGTCGTTGCCGTCGGGTACGCCGGGCAGGATGCGCGTAAAGGGGTTGGAGGTGAAGGCGGTGAATGACAGAAAGCCGACAGCGATGATGCCCATCACGGCCAGCACGCGGGCGCGAAACGCCTGCGGCAGCGGTCCGGACAGCGCCACCACTGCGACCATCCATCCGGTCAGCATCAGAATCCAGAGCAGTAGCGATCCTTCGTGACCGCCCCAGACCGCGCTGAGTCTGTAGTACCAGGGCAGCAATAGATTCGAGTTGGCCGCCACGTACTCGATCGTGAAATCGTGGGCCAGGAAGCCTGCCGAGAGCACTATGTATGCGAGCAGCGAGAACACGAACAGCCCGATCGCCAGCGACGGTGCCGTTGCGATCAGCCGGTCATTATTGATCCATGCGCCGATCAGCGGAAGGACGGAGAGGCAGATCGCCAGCACCAGCGCCAGCAGCAATACCATCTGGCCAAGTTCAGCGATCATTGCCCGGCTCCGGTGTTTCCGGCGTTGCCGGACCCCATCGGATGCCCGGTCTTGTCCAGTGCTTTCTGGACTTCCGGCGGCATATAGTTTTCGTCATGTTTGGCAAGCACTTCGTGGGCCTCGAACCGGCCGTCGCGCAGGAAACCATGAGCCACGATGCCTTGTCCCTCGCGGAATAGATCGGGAAGGATGCCTTTGAACACGACGGGCACGTCGTAGGCCCCGTCGGTCAGGCTGAATTGGACCCGCAGTTCGTCGCTGGCATGCTCGACGCTGCCATCGACCACGACCCCGCCGAGCCGAAACTGGCGATCCGACGGAAGTTCCTGTGAATGCACTTCACTGGGGCTGATGAAGAACATCATGTTTTCGTTCATCGAAACTACGGCGACCGCGGTGGCCGCGCCAATGCCCACAACCAGGGCCAGGACAACGAGTGCACGTTTTTTGCGTGTGGGTGTCATTAGTTTTTCCTCCCGGCGGCTCTGCGCTCGGCTTCGGCTTCCATAATTGAATCGATAAGTCGCTTGCGGCGCAACAGAGGCTGAAGAAACTGCCAGACCACGATTACGCCGAAAACTGAATAGCTGGTCCAGACATACGATGCGTGACTGAGTTCCGGAATCATGTCGACTTCCCTGCGGTTTTTGAACAATTGTTCGCGAGCCCGGAATCAGCCGGTATCGCGCGTTGAATTTCGCAAAATGTTACTTTATCCGGTCCGGCGTCGCCTTGCGCTGAATCAAGTCTGGTCATCGACCCGCCTGTAGTAGCTGCTTGGCAACCCAATTCTTTGACCGATCCTGGTCCAACAGTTCATTGCGCGCGCGATCGAGCAGGGCGGCACCGAAGAACAGCTTGGTCGAGATCACCATCCAGATCAGTGGCGGAAGCATCGACGGATCCATCGAAGATTCGCCGGTCAGCTTGATCGTGGCCGGCTGGTGCAGCGTGTTCCACCATTCCACAGAGAAATGAATGATTGGAATGTTGACCGCACCGGCCAGGATCAGTACCGAAGCGATTCGGGCGCCCTTGCGCCGGTCGTCGAACGCCGCGTAGAGACCCATGATGCCGATGTAGATGAACAACAACACCAGCATCGAGGTCAGGCGTGCATCCCATTCCCACCAGGTACCCCACATCGGCTTGCCCCACAGCGAGCCCGTAATCAGGCAGACAAGCGTCAGGGCCGCACCTATGGGCGCACAGGACATCGCCATGATTTCGGTCAGTCTGATACGCCAGATCAGTGCAATGGCCGCCAGGATCGCCATCACGCCGTAGATGAACATGGCCTGCCAAGCTGCCGGCACGTGTATGTAGAGGATGCGTGCGCTGTCGCCCTGCTGGTAGTCGGGCGGGACCACGTACAGCGCGAGGTAGAGTCCGTAGACCGTGGTGATCGCGAACCCGAGCCAGAGCCAGGGCGCGACGACTTTTGCGAATCTGTAGAAACTCGGCGCGGAGCCGAGCTTGTGAAACCAGATCTTCAGCGTTTTCCAGATCATTCGAGATTCATCCTCAGGGCAGCTGCAATTCCAATGGGGGCGAGCGTCAGGCTCAGTATTGTAAAGGCCGCAAGCAGACCAAGATGTGCATTCGGATCGAGGCTGTCGGCCGCCATGGAAACCGCGCCGGTCGCGAAAATCACCAGCGGCACGATCAGTGGAAAGATCAGGATCGACAGCAGCACGCTAGCGCCCCTTGTGGATAGCGTCAGCGACGCCGCAAGGCCACCCAGCAGGCTCAGCGCCGGCGTCCCGATCAGCAGGCTGATGATCAGGGTGCCCAGGGCATGGCGAGGCAGGTGAAGCATTTCGGCGGCCAGCGGCGAAAAAAGGATGACCGGCAAGCCCGTGATGAGCCAATGCGAAAACAGTCTTGCGAGTACGCGTCGGTATACGGAACGTTCGCCGACGAACCATTGCTCGAGCGTACCGTCTTCAAGGTCAGGCCGAAAAAGGTGCTCCAGGGCGAGCAGGCTCGCCAGCAGCGCTGCTACCCAGATCATGCCCGGCGCCATGCGTGCCAGCAGGTTGGGCCCCGGGCCGACGCCCAGCGGGATCAGCACGATCACGGTGAACAGAAAGAATAGGGGCAGCAGCGATTCGCCGAGGCGCCGGAACGCCAGTTTCATGTCACGCCTGAAGAGGGCCGAGGCCGAGCCTGTTCCAATCATTGCTGTTCGTCCTCGACGATGCCGGCCTGCAGCACGATATTGTCCAGCTGCGAGGCATCCACCCTCGGGTGGCGCTGATGGGTTGCAAGCACCACGCCGCCGCCGTCTGCCAGGTGCCGGTTGATCAGTTGGTCGACGCCGGCGCAACCGGCGTCGTCCAGGCTCGCGTACGGTTCGTCGAGAAGCCAGACGGGCGTTTTACGAACCAGGAGCCGGGCCAATCCCAGCCTTCTCTTTTGCCCGGCAGAAAGGGCGCGCGAGGGGCGCGATCCCAGGCCGGCCAGGCCGACTTGTGCAAGCGCTTCGGCGAGCTCCAGTCCCGGTGGTCCGACGCGGCGCTCGTAGTCGAGATTCTCGCGACAGGTCAGATCGCCCTTGACGGCCGGAAGATGACCCACGAAGGCCACGCGTGCATTGTGCTGCAGAGTGCCGCTCACAGGCGCGAGGATGCCGGCCAGCAGCCGCAACAGCGTGGTCTTGCCGACGCCGTTGGGTCCGGTCAGCACGATTGCGCGACCCGCCTGCAGGGCGACGTCAAGCGGCCGGAAGACCGGGTTGCCGTAGCGATGAAATTCGAGTTGATGCGCTTCCAGCAATCGGCTCACGAGGCCGCCCCAGATGCGGTGCCGGAGGTGTCGCGCCAATCACCGTATATTCTGAGTTGCGCCGGGGCGCCGGGAAGTCCGGTCAGGGTGGCGCGTTGGCCGAATCGTCGGGCCAGCCGGTCGGCTTGCGAAAGGCTCTGCAGCGTGAAGAGCCACGCCGGTTCTTCGGGCCAGCGACCTTCGGGATCGCGATTGGATACGCTGAGCAGCGCCGCAGGCTGCAGGTCGCGGAGGCTTTCCTCCAGCGACCTTTGCGCGGTCGCGTTGGTTTTGGCGCTGCACAACCGGCCGTCCGGGTTATGAGCGGTGATCACGGCCCACGGCCTTTCGCCCAGTAGCCGATCCAGGGCGGGCGACGTTTCGCCGACGCGGATCACGATCCTATCGTCTGGGGCGTCAACGATGTATTCGGCAGCCGTGAAGGCAGCGATCAGTGCATCGATTCGGTCAGCGGTTGTGGCAAGATTCTGCATCGGTTTCCGGTCACAGTGAGAAGTGGCCAATGGGCTACAATTAAGAGTGCCGGCAATTCCTGCTGGCCGGCGTCCTTTTATCCTATTTTACCCGCCTGGGTCTCGGCAACTTGATTGATGACAAATTTTGACTACAAGCAGATTTGATTACGATTTATTTGTGATTGGCGGCGGCTCCGGCGGTGTCCGTGCGGCTCGCATTTCAGCCGGGCACGGCGCCCGCGTCGGATTGTGCGAGGAATCCCGGCTGGGCGGCACCTGCGTCATCCGCGGATGCGTGCCCAAGAAGCTGCTGGTGTTCGCCAGCCAGTTCAGCGAAGCTTTCGAAGATGCGGCCGGCTACGGCTGGAGCGTCGGCGAGTCGAGTTTTTCCTGGCCGGACATGGTTGCCGCCAAGGAACGCGAGATCACGCGGCTTGAAGGTGTCTACGGCCGACTGCTGTCGAATGCGGGCGTCGAAGTTCACCCCGGTCGCGGAACGTTGCTCGACAAACACACGGTGCTGGTCGGCGAGCAACGGATTCGCGCAGAGAAGATCCTGATCGCCGTGGGCGGCAGGCCTTACCAGCTCGACATCCCGGGCGCCGACCTCGGCATCGTTTCCGACGACGCGTTCGATCTGCCGGAGTTTCCGCAGCGCCTGCTGGTCGTCGGCGGCGGTTATATCGCGGTGGAATTTGCCGGTATTTTTCGCGGACTCGGCGCCGAGGTGGTGCTCAACTATCGGCGCGAGCGGATTCTGCGCAACTTCGACACCGACGTAAGGCGTGTCATCGAGGCGGGTATGCTCGGTCGCGGCATCGAATTTCATTACGGCAATGATGCAACCCGCATTGTCGAATCGAATGGCGGCAAGCGCCAGGTCACCTTTTCGGATGGCTCTTCGGACGAGTTCGACACCGTACTGTTCGCCATCGGCAGGCACCCCTACACTGGCGAGCTCGGACTCGAGAACGCCGATGTCGCGACCGGTCCCAAGGGCCTCATCGCCGTCGACGAGTACAGCCGCACCTCGGTCGAAAGCATTTTCGCCGTGGGCGACGTGACCGATCGTATCGCTCTGACGCCGGTGGCGCTCATGGAAGGCCATGCGTTCGCCGATACCCAGTTCGGCGGCATGGACCGCCCGGTCGATCATGCCAATGTGCCGTCTGCGGTCTTCAGCCAGCCACCTTCGTCGAGCGTTGGCCTTACCGAGGAAGAAGCGCGTAACCAGTGCGCCTCGGTCCGGGTGTTCCGCTCGGAATTCACGCCGATGAAGTACACGCTGAGCGGACGGGACGAAAAAGCCTTGATGAAGATCCTGGTCGACGGTGAAACCGAACGCGTGATCGGTTTGCACGTCGTGGGACCAGAGGCGGCCGAAATGGTCCAGGGTTTTGCCGTCGCCGTGCGCGCAGGTTTGACCAAAGCCGATTTTGACCGCACTATAGGTATTCATCCGACCAGCGCCGAGGAACTGGTCACGATGCGTGAGGCGGTGGCATAGTGCCGCGGCCGCAGATCAGCCGTCAGGCACGCACGAATTTCTCATTGATTAAACAGATGGTGAAAGCATGTTGAGTACGAGAATTGTTCAGGGGCTGCTGGCGTTGGCCGTCGTAGTCGCATCCGGCTCGCTGTGGGCCAAGACGCCCACGATTGACGAATCGATCTGGATCGTGGAGCTCGATGATCCTCCGACGGTCCAGTTCCGGGGAGAGACTTCGCAATCTGTCACGGCCTCTGGCCGAGCCGGCGGGAAACTCATGGCGGCCACGGCGCCTTCGGTAACGGGCGAGTCCCGATTGCGCGCAGACTCGCCCGCCGTCAGGCAGTACGTCGCTTATCTGGATCGACGGCGCACCCAAGTGCTCGAGCAGGCGGAGACAGAACTCGGCATGCGTGTAGAGCCGAAATTCGTATATCGCCACGTCCGGAACGGTTTCGCCGCGCCCATGAGCCCAGCTGAAGCCATGCGCCTGGCCGGCCTGCCTGGCGTACGTTCGGTCCAGCCCAACATAATCCAGTACGTCCAGACCGATGCCGGCCCGGAGTGGATCGGTGCGCCCAGTCTCTGGACCGGCGCCACCGGCGCGCCCAATCCGACTCGCGGCGAGGGCACCGTGCTGGGCGTGATCGACACCGGCGTGAACTGGGATTCGATCTTCTTCGATGTCTCCCAGTCGTCCACACCGGTGACCAATCCGCGCGGTGAGCTGTTCGGGCTGTGCAACGACGAACTGCTGGACATTCCTTGCAGCGAGAAACTTATCGGTGTCTACGACTTCACCGACGAAGAGACAAACGGTTTCGATCCGGATGGGCACGGCTCACACGTGGCCTCGACCGCGGTTGGATTGCCGTTGTCATTCAATATCGATTTTGATGGCGGTGGTCCGGCGCCCGCGCTGTCATTCCAGACTTCCGGCGTCGCGCCGCGAGCCAGCTTCATTGCTTACAAGGCTTGCGAAGCCGACCCGGAAGAACCTGCCGGAAATTTCCGTTGTCCCGGCGATTCGACCTCCGCGGCGCTGGAGCAGGCGATCGAGGACGGCGTCGATGCCGTCAATTTCTCGATCGGCGGCGATCCCTTCAACCCCTGGGCAGCGGCGGGTAACCAGCTGTTGTTTTTGAACGTCCGTGAGGCCGGAATCGTGCCGGTGACGTCGGCCGGAAATTCCGGCCCGGAAGACTTCACGGTCGGTAGTCCGGCCAACGTGCCCTGGGTCATGGCGGTGGCCAACGCACGTCACGGACGAATTCTCGCCAATCGCCTGACCAACGTCAGCGGCGGCCCGTTCCAGCTGGACAACCTGGTCGGGGAGGGCATCACCGGCGGCACGACCACGCTGCCCATCGTGCACGCACGCGACTTCGGCAACGCCCTGTGCGGTCAGGGTCCGGCCGAATCCGGACCGAGGTGCGCTGATAATACCGGTATCAGCAATCCGTTCCCGCCCAACACGTTTGACGGTCAGATCGTGGTCTGCGATCGTGGTCAGTACGGACGAATTGAAAAGGGCAAGAATGTGCAGCTCGCCGGCGCCGCCGGCATGATTCTGGCCAACACCGACGCCCAGGGCGAATCGACCAATGCCGACCAGCACTGCTTGCCGGCCACTCACGTCGGCGACGCCGACGGCGACCTGCTTCGCGACTGGCTGGATTCCGGCAGTGGTCAGCAGGGACGTCTTACCGGCACCCAGCGATTTATCGATGAATCCGCGGCCGGACGGCTGAACGATTCCAGTTCCCGCGGTCTGGCCGTCGGCGCGCCGGACCTGATGAAGCCCAACGTGACTGCGCCGGGCACCAGCATTCTTGCCGCCGGTACCGAAACCAACCCGGAAGGCACCGGTCCGGCACCGGGCGCGGCCAACCAGCTCATTTTCCTGACCGGCACGTCAATGTCCTCGCCGCACGTTGCCGGCGCGGCGCTTCTGTTGCGCTCGGCGAATCCCGACTGGGGTGTGGACGAGGTGATTTCGGCCCTGGAGACGACGGCAAATTCCGATATCGTGCGCAATTCCGACGATTCGGAAGCACGCGCGCCGGATCGCGGCGCGGGCGGCGTCCAGGTCGATCTCGCGGCTCAGGCGGGGCTTTATCTGCCGGTCTCTGAGGCAGAGTTTCAAGCGGCCAACCCCATAGCGGGAGGCGATCCGGGCGCGTTGAATCTGCCCGGTGTCGTGAGCAACAACTGCGTCGGCACCTGCGTTTTCACGCGCACCGTGCGCGCACTGGGTGCGGGTACCTGGAACGTCAGCGGCGAAGGCGACCTGGATATCCAGATCACACCGGCTTCCTTCACACTCAGCGAAGGCGGCCAGCGCGAGCTTCAGATCGAAATTTCACGCGGCGGAGTCGAACTTGGTCAGTGGGGCGCCGGAAGCGTGGTGCTAACCCCGGCTGCAAACACTTTCACGACCCAGCGGCTGCCGGTGGGTGCGCTCATGGCCGCGGGCGAGACCCCCGGACCGCAAACATTCACGTCGGCGGGCAATCGGGGACGCGGCGAAGTGACAATCCCGGAACTGGTCGACGTCGATGAATTGGTGGTGCGGACCAGTTCTCTTCTCCGCCCGACCCGGAGAGAACCTTCGCTTGTGCAGGATCCCACGCCCGGCAGCACGTTTGATCGGTCTGCCGGTACGGTGACGGAGTTTTTTGAAGTGCCTGAGGATGCGTTGTTGCTACTCGCCGAAACCTTTGTCTCTACCGCCCCGGATATAGATCTTTTCGTCGGCCGCGATTCGAACGGGGACGGTGTCGCCCAGGAGGGCGAATTGGTTTGCTCCTCGCGATCGCCCGACGAGCTGGAGAAATGCGAGATCGAGTTCCCGGATTCCGGCTCGTGGTGGGTGCTTGTCCAGAACTGGCAGTCGTCGATTTCCGGTTCCGATATCGCGCCGTTCGAGTTCGCGGTATTCCGCGAAGAGCGCGATCCCAGTCTGGTCGTGACCGCCCCGGGAGCTCATCCGGGTGGTCCGCTCACAATTCCCGTTTACTGGGATCAGCCCGCCATGGCGCGCGAGGAAAAATGGCAGGGTGCCATCGCCTTGGCATCTTCTCCAGACAACCTGGGTGACATAGGTATCGTGCAGGTCAACGTGACGCGTACCGGCATCAACGCACCGGCCGAGACCGCGCTTTTCGAGAGCCAGCCTTATCCGGTGGTTCTGCCGGCCGGGGCGATTCACGATTTGCTTTATATCGACGTACCCCCCGGCATGATGGAATTGGAGGTGACGGTCGAGGGGTCGGTTTCCGACGTCACGATCCGCCGGCGTGGTTTCGACGAGCTGGCGGCGACGGTTCCAAATACGCCGCCGGCGCCAAACGCGGTATTGCTGCAGGCAACGCAAGGCGCCAACGAGTGGCGCGCGAGTCTGGAAGACCCGCAGGGCGGCCGTTATTTCGTTGTGCTGGAAAATGATGCGTCGACAGAAAGCGAGGTGATCGTGACTGCCAGCGTGCCTGTGCCGCGGCTCTCGCCGCCGCCGCCGTTGGGGACTTTTCCGATCCCGGGACGTGGCGCATGGAGCGCGGCTCGCCCGAGCCCCATCAACCAGGGCATCGACTGGCAGGTTGGCGGCGGCGGCCGTTTCGCGATCTGGTATACCTACGACGAGGCCGGTCTGCCGACGTTCTACATCACCGATACCGTGCCCGAAGTCGGTGCGTTCTTCAGCGCGGTTCTCTTCCGCCCGACCAGCAACGACGAGCGCTCGTCCCTGAAGGTGGTCGGCGAGGTGCAGGTCACGCAGATATCGGAAGGCCGGATGATGTACGCCTGGCGCCTGAAAGGTAATCACGGCGCCGAGATGTTCGATCCGGTCAGCGGAGACACCTGCCCGACCATACCTTCGCTCGGCGAAGACCCGGTGCCGCTGCTTGGCACCTGGTTCTCGCCCGACACCACCGCCGGCGGCTCGACGGTGCTGATTACCGCGAACACCGAAGCCTGGATACGCTTTTATTACGACAATGCCAATTCACCCCGGTGGATCATCGCCGATACCGAATTGCCGGCCGCGCTGCCTGGCGGCAATCGGATGGAAGTGCTCGATTTTCGCGGCTTCTGCATCTACTGCGACGAGGGCCCGATCACAAGCGACGTGGTCGGCACGCTGGAGCGTGTGTTCATCGACCCGACCAGGGTGCGTGAAGTTTCCGACTATGTCGCCGGTCCGCCGATCAACACCAGCATAGAAACCGATCGAGAGCTCGTTCCGCTTTCGTTCCCGGTTGAGTGCCCCAACCAATGAGTGAAATGAATATGATCAGAACTGGCCGTGATGACATCGAGGCGCTGTGGTGCAGGGAAAATCCATGAGCGGTGCCAGCCCTGTGACGGGTCCGGATCCGGCAGCACTGGAAGAGGGCGACCCGTGCGCCTTGCGCGATCTCGTGCTTCAGGTGCTGGACGATGCCAAGGCGCAGGATGTCGAGGTCTTCGACCTTCGCGAGCGCAACACGTTTGCCGACTTCATGGTGGTGGCCAGCGGTACATCCAGCCGCCAGAACAAGGCCATGGCCGATCGTCTGAGCATGAAGATCAAGGCGCTGGGACTGTCGGCGCCGCTGGGCGTTGAAGGCCAGCAGGAAGGCGAGTGGGTGCTGGTCGACCTCAACGATGTCGTCGTGCACCTGATGCTGCCCCAGACCCGGGCTTTCTACAACCTCGAAAAGCTCTGGGACGAGGCCACCCGAAGCCGTCCGGCGCAGTCCAGCTGAAGGAACGACACGGTTGCAGATCCGACTGATTGCAATCGGGCGCTCGATGCCGGACTGGATCGCGCGCGGCTGGCACGAATACGTCCGCCGCATGCCGCCCCAGATCGGACTTGAACTGGTCGAGGTCGCGCCACCTCGAGCGTCCGGCGGAGACGAGCGCCGCCGCGAAGGCGAGGCGTTGCTCGCCAAATGCGCCCGATCCGGTCCGAGGATAGCGCTCGACGAGCACGGTTCCGAGTGGTCGACTCGCGACCTGGCCGAGCAGCTCGACAGCTGGATGATGATCGGGCAACCTGTTTCGTTGATCGTCGGTGGCGCGGCGGGCCATTCGAAGGAACTGCTCTCGAACTGCACGGCAATATGGTCGCTCAGCAAGCTTACCTTTCCGCACATGCTTGTCAGGGTCATCGTGGGCGAGCAGATTTATCGCGCCTGGACATTTCAATCAGGGCATCCCTATCATCGTGAGTGACTGCGTATCAACGTGACTGAATCGGGCCAGGAAAACTCCGGCGGCGACAGCCGGTCGCTTGTATTGGCGTCGGCTTCGCCTCGCCGCCGCGAATTGCTGGCCATTCTTGTCGCGGATTTCGAGGTGCGTCCGGCCGCCATCGACGAGCGGCAGGGCGACGCCGAGTCGCCCGAAGATTACGTGCTCAGGCTGGCTGTGGAGAAGGCCCGCGCGATCACGGGGACTTCGCCGGGTACTTGGGTGATCGGATCGGATACCGAGGTCGTGCTCGAGGGACTGTGTCTCGGAAAGCCGGGTGACGAGGCCCAGGCCTGCGCGATGCTTCGAAGCCTCTCCGGTCGCAGCCATACGGTCTATTCATCAGCTGCGCTGGTGGCCCCGGACTTGTCGACCAAAACTGCGCTGAGCGTTTCGGAAGTCCGTTTCGAAGTCCTCCCGGAAGACTGGATATGCCGATACGCCGCGTCAGGCGAGCCGCTGGACAAGGCCGGCGGCTATGCGATCCAGGGCCGGGCGGCGGCCTGGATTTCCAATCTCGAAGGAAGCTACAGCGGTGTGGTCGGGTTGCCGCTGTTCGAAACCGCCAACCTGCTTCGTGACGCCGGCCTGATGCGGGATTGAGGCGGGCTTGCCGGAACGTCGATGCTCGCAGGCCGCTTTCGCAAGTGCGTATATGATGCCCAGAAAAAGCCAGGAGCACTCGCCGTGAGCAACCATGAGTAACGAACTGCTGATCAACGTAACGCCGTCGGAGAGCCGGGTTGCCCTGGTCGAGAACGGCCTGTTGCAGGAGTTGCACCTCGAGCGCATGGGCGACATCAGCTATGTGGGCAACATTTACATGGGACGTGTCGAGCGCGTTCTGCCCGGCATGCAGGCGGCATTCGTGGATATCGGGCTCAACCGTACCGCTTTTCTGCATGCCGGCGAGATTGCCCGGTCGCGCCCGGAGCTGGAGTCGGACGCGCTCGACGAGCACGGTGAGCCGCAGATTCCGCCGATCGGCGAAATGATTCGCGAGGGCCAGAGCCTTCCGGTACAGGTCGTCAAGGATCCCATGGGCTCCAAGGGTGCAAGGCTCACCACCCAGCTCAGCCTGCCTTCCAGGTACCTGGTCTATCTGCCGGGGTCCAGCAGCATTGGGGTTTCGCTGCGGATAGACAATGAAGCCGAGCGCACGCGGCTGCGTGATCTGGTCGGCGAGATTCTCGAAGACCACGGCCAGGCCGGTAACGGGCTGATTCTGAGGACCAACGCCGAAGGGGTAGGCGCAACCGAACTGAAGCGGGACCTCGAGTACCTTCGGCGATTATGGTCGGGTGTTGAAAAAAAACTCGAGAACGGTTGCGAGCCGGGTACCTGCATATACGAGGATTTGTCGCTGCCACTTCGAGCGCTGCGTGATCTGATGCACGCCGGCATCGAGCGGATCCGTTTGGACAACGCCGAAACCTACGCCCATGCCAGAAGCTTTTCCGATACCTTCATCGGCGAGTGGTCCGAGCGCCTGGAGTCGTACGCCGGTCCGGGGCCCTTGTTCGATCTCTACGGCGTGGAAGATGAAATATCGCGGGCACTCAGGCGAAACGTATCGCTCAAGTCCGGTGGCCATTTGACCATCGACCAGACCGAGGCGATGACCACCATAGACGTCAATACCGGCGGCTATGTCGGCACCCGAAATTTTGCCGAGACCGTCTACAAGACGAATATGGAGGCCGCCCAGGCGCTCGCGCGCCAGCTCAGATTGCGTAATCTCGGCGGCATCATCATCATCGATTTCATCGACATGACCGATGAAGAGCACAAGCGCCAGGTCATGCGCGTGCTCAATCAGTCACTGGCGCGCGATCCGGCGCGAACAACGGTGTCGGAGATTTCCGCGCTGGGCCTGGTGGAAATGACGCGCAAGCGAACGACCGAAAGTCTCGAGCATCGATTGTGCAACCCATGCCCCCAGTGCAATGGGCGTGGCTGGCAAAAATCTCCTGAAACGGTCTGTTCCGAGATCTTTCGCGAAATCCTGCGAGCCGTCCGGCAGTTCGAAACGGGGCGGCTGATGGTGCTGGCCGCGCCGCCGGTGGTCGACAAGATGCTGGATGAATATACCGGCCCGCTGGCCGAAGTCACAGAACAGCTGGGCACCAATATCCGCTTCCAGTCCGAAGAACAGTATGCTCAGGAGCAGTTCGACGTGGTTCTGCTTTGAGCGAGGAAACTCGAGGAATGCGGGATTTGCCGATCCTGCGCGCCCTCAGGCGACTGCGTCGTGGGTGCTGGAAGCTGGCGGTGTGGTTCATCATCGGATCTGCTGTTCTGGTCAGCATCGGCCGACTGGTCGCGCCCTATGCCGATTCATTCCGCCCGGTGGTGGAACGCTTTCTTGCAGAGGTGCTTGAGCGGCCGGTGCGGATCGAACGTATCGAGGCGCGCTGGCCACGCCTTTCGCCCCAGATCACGCTGATCGGACTCGAAGTGGGGCGCCCCGGGGAGCCCCTGCTGGACGTCGATAGGGCAAGGCTACAATTCAAGCTGTACAACCTGGTCCGGCCCGGTCGCAACAGCTTCGAGCTGGTAGTGCTGGGCCTGAACATGCTGCTGGTGCAGGACGACGAGGGTCGCTGGAGCTGGCGGCTGGATCGCGGCGGTACGTTTGCCGAAGGCTGGGAACAGGCGGTCTCGGCGGGTGACGTGCTGCTACGTGATGGTGGAATCCGTATTTCGCCGCGAGGCCTTCCCGACCTGCGATTGGCGGTACCGGAAGCGAACCTGAGCCGCGTTGCGGACCGGCTGCAGGTTCGACTGGATGCGATCCCGGATGGTGGTTCAGGCGAAAGGCTTGAGGTACGCCTGGTGCTCCACATGCCGCGATCCCGGCTGGAATCGCTTGCCGGGTATGCGAGCGCCTCCAGCATCGGTCTTTCCAGCATGGCGCTGGAGTCCACTGCCGAGAGCGTGATCGATCTTCGCGCGCAGATGCAGTGGTGGGTGAACTGGAATCGAAGCGATGGTGCGCAATTGCACGGCGAGGTCGATCTTCATTCGCTGGCCGAAGGCGGTATTGCAGGCCGAATGTCCAGCCACTTCCAGCTCGACGGCACATGGCGCCAGGAGGAATTGGCGCTCGAGCTCAACGCTCGGGAGTTCGGCGACGGCAAAGCGGTATTGATCCAAGGCCTGGCATATGGAAGCGGCAACGGCAGGCATGGCGTGGTCGCCGAGCGAATCGAGCTGGAGTATCTGCACGCGCTGCTTCAGCCCTGGATGGGGTTCGCGCAGGACTGGCCCGCCAGCGTATCGGGCACGGTTTCCAATCTGCGCCTGGGTGCGACCGACTCCGGGTCGTTGTATCTGGCCGAGGGCCGGGTCGAGGGGCTGGATGTCGATATAGCCGAGCGAGGTTTCAGTGCGTCGCTCGAGCGCGTGGATCTTGCGCTGGCCGGCGATCGGCTTTTGATGCGGCCGTCAGGCCCTGCGATCGTCGGCTTGCCGGCGTTATATCCACAGCCGTTGGCGTTCACGGAGCTCTCGGGCGCGATCGCTCTGGGCGGCACTCGAATGGAGACGCGAAGCCTTTCGCTGGAGCACCCGGAGTTTCACCTGGTCGCTGACGGTGCCATCGAACTTGCCGGCGAGACTCCTTTCCTTGACCTGGTGCTCGATATGCCGAGACTGAGCACCCAAAGCCCGCGTCGCTGGTTGCCGCAGCGAGGCCTGGGTCCCAACACCCGCAAGTGGCTCAACGAGGCACTGCTGGAAGTCGGATCGGCACAGGCCGTCACGACGCTGTTCGGCGAGCCCGCGGACTGGAAGAATTACGTTCCTCCCGGTTCGGTCAACAGCCGCGCCGATTTTTCGGGCCTTCGCCTGGCTTATGCAAAGAACTGGCCGGTGGCCGAGGATGTTTCCGGCCAGGTGGAGTTCTCGGGGGAATCGATGACCGCTGTCGCCGAGTCCGGTCAGGTCGAGGGCGTGACGCTGCAGGCACCCTTGGTGCATATCAGCGAGGCGCGCAATGCCGAGATAGAACTGCATCTGGAAGCGGTCGACGCCGGCGCCGACGGACTCGCGCGACTGGCAAGTGCCCTGCCGCTGGCCGGCGTCGAGGGCGCGCTGGCGCGGCTTCGATGGCAAGGGGGCGCCTCGGCCTCGGCCAGCGTCTGGTTTCCGGTCAAGCGAAAGGACGATTGGCGGCTGGTCGGTGTCATCGATTTTGCCGAAGCCGGGGTCGAGCTACGCGAGCAACGCATCGCGCTCGACCGGATTTCGGGAGAACTGCCGTTTACCCGCGAGCGACTGGGCCCGGCGAGGCTGGCGGCCGAAATGCTTGGAGAACCGGTTATTGCGGCACTGGATAGCTGGTTCAGGCCGGAATTCAGGCTTTCGCTGCAGGGCACTTTCCCGGTCCGGGGGCTCATTCCGGAAGGCTGGAAGGGTGGGCTTTCCGCCGTAGTGGAAAAGATCGAAGGGCGAGCGCCATTCGACATCGCATTCGAGTCCGGCGAATCCACCGGCGACGCAAGGAACCTCGAGCTTCGGATGACCAGCAGCCTGGAAGGCGTTTCATCCGGGCTGCCCGCGCCGCTTGATAAACCGGGCGGAGCGGTGTGGCCGTTCGAAATGACGTTGCCGCTGGGTGATGCGCAGCAGCCCGTTCGTTTCGGTATTCAGGAACTTTTCACCGGCGAATGGCTGATGTCGACGGACTACTGGCAGCTCGGTCTGGGTCTTGGCGGCGCGACGGTCGAGCTGCCGGCGGCCGAGAACTTCATCGTCGAGGGCAGTCTGCCTGCGCTTGATGTCGATCAGTGGCTGGGCTTGATTGCGGAAACGACTTCGAACGGGCGCGAGGTGCGCCCGAACGATCGGGGTATAGGGCTGTCGGGATGGGTGGATCTGACGGTCGAAGACCTTCGGGTGCAGAAGGCATCGCTGGGCACTGTCGCGCTATCGCTCATCCGCGAGGAAAATTACTGGCGATTGACCGGGCAGGGGGAGCAGGTGGCCGGATCGATACGTTTCCCCGCCTCCGGTATTGCCGATCGCTCGATCGTGGCCGACATGACCAGGCTCGCCTGGCCGGCGTCACAGCGCGACGAGCCGATGCCGGCCGGAGAGCCGTCCAGCGTGGACCCTGCGCGCTTACCCGCCCTGGATCTTGTCGTGCGTGATCTGCAGTGGGGTGAGCTTGATCTGGGCGAGTTTCGACTGAACTCACACCGCGAAGACCGCGGCCTTCAAATCGAGCAGGTCTCCAGCCGTCGCGACGGCCTCGAGCTGACGGGATCGGGTGAATGGTTGCGGGGCGCCGACGGGCCTTTCAGCCGAATGCGGATTCGCCTGGCCGCGGCGGACCTGGGTCAGACCCTGGACCAGGCGGGTTTCGATCTTGCGTTGCAGCGCGGCCAGGCCGTGGTTGAACTGCAAGGCCGTTGGCCAGGAAGTCCGCTGGACCTGAGTCTGCCCCGTATCGACGGCGGCCTGGACCTGGTAATCACCGATGGGGTGATCCCGGAAGCCAGCCCCGGCGCCGGCCGTCTGCTGGGCCTGGTCAGCCTCAATTCGATACCGCGCCGGCTCCGGCTGGATTTCTCGGACGTCTTCGGCGAGGGGCTGTCGTTCGATCGCGTCGCCGGCCATTTCGACCTCGCCGACGGTGTCGCCGCAACCGAAGACATGCGTATCGACGCGCCAGCTGCCGAAGTGCTCATGCGGGGAAGAACCGACCTGGAAAACCGGACCTACGACCAGACACTCATTGTGCGGCCCGGGGTCGGATCGGCACTTCCGGTCATCGGTGCTTTGGCGGGCGGGCCGGTCGGTGCGGCCGCGGGCGCAGCGTTGCAGCAGATCTTTTCAAAACCGCTGAGCGGAATCTCCGAGGTTCGCTATTCGGTGACTGGTGACTGGAAGCAACCGGTTATCGAGCCTGTTGCGGTCGAACCCGCCGAGCGCGGCGATGGTTGAATCCGGGCCGCTCGGCCCGAATATCCGAACCACGAACAAGGACTTTAAAATCATGCTTGAACTGGCAACCCATCAGCTGTTGACACCTTCAGGGATCGACAGCGGGGACATCGAACGCGCGCTCGGCCGATTGGTCGAGGGGCAGGTGGATCTCGGCGACCTTTATTTTCAGCACCGTCAGAACGAGGGTTGGTCGCTGGAGGACGGCATAGTCAAATCCGGCAGCTTCTCGATCGACCAGGGGGTCGGCGTGCGTGCGATCTCCGGTACCGGCACCGGGTTTGCCTATGCTGACGCGATCAACATGCCGGCGTTGATGCAGGCAGCCGGAAATGCGCGCGCTATCGCGCGGTCGGGCCGCTCCGGCGCGACCGCGGTGACCCGGCCGGTCCATGCGCCGGCACTTTATGCGGCCGACAACCCCGTCGATGCGGTGGATTCGGCAAGCAAGGTCGATCTCCTGCGGACCATTGACGCCTACACCCGGTCGCTGGATCCGAGAATTACCCAGGTCAACGTTTCGCTGTCATGCCAGCACGAATCGATCCTTGTGGCCGCCAGTGACGGCACCCTGGCCGGTGACGTGCGACCGCTGATACGCCTCGATGTCCGCGTTATCGCCGAGCAGGGCGACCGTCGCGAATCGGGCAATGCCGGCGGTGGCGGACGCTACGCACTGGCCGGCCTCATGGCACCGGAGTCCTGGCAGAAGTTTGCCGACGAGGCCGTCCGCCAGGCGCTGGTCAATCTGGAGGCGATCGATGCGCCGGCCGGTTTCATGAAGGTGGTGCTGGGGCCGGGCTGGCCCGGGGTGCTGTTGCACGAAGCCATCGGACACGGTCTGGAGGGCGACTTCCACCGAAAGGGCATCTCCGCGTTCAGCGGGCGCATGGGTGAACGCATTGCGACCGAGCACTGCACGGTGGTCGATGACGGCACGCTGGCCGAGCGTCGTGGATCGCTGTCGATCGATGACGAAGGTACGCCCAGCGCGCGCAACGTGCTGATCGAGAAGGGCCGGCTGACCGGCCTGATGCAGGACAAGCTCAATGCGCGAGCGATGGGCGTCGAACCGACCGGCAACGGGCGTCGCGAGTCTTTCGCGCATCTGCCGCTGCCGCGCATGACCAACACCTACATGCTGCCGGGTGATCACGCGCCGGAAGAAATCATCGCGTCGGTCGATGACGGCATCTACGCGGTGAACTTCAACGGTGGCCAGGTTGATATCACGTCCGGCAAGTTCGTGTTCGCCGCCTCGGAAGCCTACCGGATCAAGAACGGAAAGCTGGGGGCGCCACTGAAGGGCGCGACGCTGATTGGCAACGGCCCGGACGTGCTGACGCGCGTGACCATGGTCGGCAACGACCTGGAACTGGATTCCGGCGTCGGCGTCTGCGGCAAGGAAGGGCAGGGGGTGCCCGTGGGCGTTGGCCAGCCGACCCTTCGGATCGACGGGCTGACCGTTGGGGGTACGCAATGAACCAGGTCATGAATCGCGGCAACGAGACGGCTGCGCCCTTGCTGCACGATCCCGAACGCGAGCGCGCCATGCTGGAAGATGCAGCGGCGCAAGTGCTGTCAAGAGCGCGTGCCGGTGGCGCGGATGCGGCCGAGGTCAGCGTCTCCGCGAGCCACGGGCGCAACGTCACGGTTCGGTTGGGCGAAATCGATGTGCTCGAAGATGCGCGTGACCGCGGCGTTTCGGTCACGGTCTACATCAACCGAGCCAGCGGCAGCGCGTCTACCGGCGATCTTGGGACTGAATCGCTGGAGCGCGCTGTAGATCAGGCGTTGGCGATCGCACGGCATACCCAGCCGGATCCCGCAGGCGGGCTTGCGCCGGCCGAGCTGATGGCGTCCCGAATCGAGGATTTCGACCAATGGCATCCATGCGAGCTTGAGATGAGCGCTTTGATAGAACGCGCCAAGCGGATCGAACAGGCGGGTATGGACGCCGATGCCCGGGTCGAGAATTCCGAAGGCGCTTCGGTCTCCGCAGACGCGGCCATCGGCGTCTACGCCAACAGCCACGGCTTCGTCGGTAGCGGTCGCAGCACGCGGTTCGACCAATCGTGTGTGCTGGTGGCCCGCGACGGCTCGGGAATGCAGCGCGACTGGGACTGGGACGACAAGGGACGTTTCGAGATGCTCGCAGATCCCGAAAGCACCGGCCGCAAGGCGGCTGAACGTGCCGTTCGGCGTCTTGGTGCGCGACTCGCGCCATCTGGCCGTACCGCGGTGCTGTTCGACAACAATGTTGCCCTTGGGCTGGTGCGCCACCTGGTCGGCGCGGTGTCGGGTGGCAACCTGTACCGGCGTTCCAGCTTCCTGGTCGATGCGGTGGGCAAGCAGCTATTCCCAAAATGGGTGAATATCGATGAGGATCCCCACCTGCCGGGCGGCGCGCGCTCGAGTTCGTTCGATAGCGAAGGCGTCGCGACCCGACAGCGGCCGTTGATCGAGTCCGGTGTGCTGCAGCGCTATGTGCTCGGCAGTTACTCGGCCCGGAAGCTTGGCATGGAAACGACGGCCAATGCCGGCGGGGTGCGTAACCTCATTTTTTCACCGGGTGCAAAGAGCTTCGATGAACTGGTGGCCGAGATGGAAACCGGGCTTGTTGTGACCGAGGTCATGGGCCAGGGCGTGAACCTGGTGACCGGCGATTACTCCAGGGGCGCTTCGGGATTCTGGGTGGAACAAGGTCGAATTTCCTATCCGGTGGAGGAAATCACTATTGCCGGCAACCTCGGCGACATGTTCGCCGGACTGGTCGCCGCCGGCAGTGATCTCGAGACTCGCCGAAACACCCAGGTGCCTTCGTTGCTCCTTGAGGGGATGACCGTCGCCGGTCAGCAGGAATAGCGGCGACGCATATTCAGACCGCCTGGCCGGCTCGTGCCTAGGTGTTCTCACGTTCTGAGAAACGCGCCTGTTCAAATGGCTCCATTGTCCATCGACGGAGCTTTCAAGATGCAGATGCTGTCTTTCAGCAATATATTCGGCTCGCGCCCCGCTCAGGCGCGATTTCGCTGTGAGCCAGGATACGGCAGGGATATTTTCGAGCTTGTGCGCGAGCTGGCCGGCCTGGCCGGCCTGCTCGGTTGGTTGGGCGTGTTGTTCTACCTGATCGCGTTGTTCGCGGCCAGTCCGGCCTGACGCAGACGCCACGGGAGCACGCCGAACGGCACCGCAGTAGCGGGAAGGGACTAGTTGCGTCGGCTGACCAGCTCCGCAGCCCGATCGATCAGTTCCTGGCCGGTCTTGCCGTCTACGGCTTCCAGAAAACGCTTTTCGCTGCCCATTACACTCGAATCGAATGCCTTGATGTAGCGAAGCGACCGCTCCAGAGTCTGATACTGTTCCGCCGAGACATCCTGGGAAATCCAGCGCAGACTTTCGGCATAGGCGTCCTTGCTGCTGGCGTCGATGATGGTTTGGAGGCCGAGTCCGTCTTCTGTCAGCTGGCCTTCCAGGTCGGGAACGACCAGGAAATCATTTGATGCGGCGGGCTGCTCTTCGACCGCCGCCTTTCTGCGCGGAGCTTCGCGCTGGATCATCTGGGGCGAGTCGCTGACTGCGGTTTCCTGTTCGGCCGATTCATCGCCGCCGCAACCGGTCATAAGCGTGACGGAAACTGCAAGCGCGAGCGCGCCGGAAAAGAGGTTTATACGTTTGGTGCAGGTCATCTTGAAACTCCCGTTGGATCTGGATTGGATCAGTTTTTGAATGTTGATCTGAATTCGGAATGATGGCTCGTGGCAATGAGATTGCGGTCGCGCCGATTAGTTCAGAGGTTCTCGAACTCGGCGAATAGATCGTAGCTGTCGCAGCCGGTTATCCTCACGTCGATGAAGTCACCGGGCTCGATGCCGCTCGAGCCCTGGACCAGGACGTTGCCGTCGATCTCCGGCGCATCGCCGTAGCTGCGGCCGATCACGGTTGCGCCCTCCACCGCATCGACAATGACGGGCTCGACATTGCCGACGCGACGGCTCAATCGGGCTTCGCTTATGCCTTGTTGATGCTGCATGAAGCGATGCCAGCGCTCTTCCTTGATCTCCTCGGCCACCGCGTCGGGCAGTTCGTTGGCGGCGGCGCCGGCGACGGGCGAGTATTTGAAACAACCTACCCGTTCGAGCTGCGCCTCGCTCAGCCAGTCGAGCAGCATCTGAAAATCATCTTCGGTCTCGCCCGGGTAGCCAACGATGAAGGTCGAGCGGATTACAAGGTGCGGACAGGTTTCTCGCCAGCGGCCGATCCGCTCAAGCGTATTCTCGGCCGAGGCCGGTCGACGCATCGATTTCAGTATGCGCGGGCTGGCGTGCTGAAACGGGATGTCCAGGTAGGGCAGGATTCCGCCTTCTGCCATCAGCGGAATGATCCGGTCGACGTGTGGATAGGGATAGACGTAATGCAACCGGACCCAGGCGTCCAGGTCGCCCAGTTCCCGGGCGAGATCATACATCCGGGTCTCGATTTCCCGGCCCTTCCAGTAATCGGTCTGATAGCGTGTGTCAACGCCGTAAGCGCTGGTGTCCTGGCTGATGACCAGCAGTTCGCGCACGCCGCGGTCAACAAGTTGCTCGGCCTCTTTCAGTACCATGCCGATCGGTCGGCTGACCAGGTCCCCGCGCATGGCCGGGATGATGCAGAACCGGCAGCGATGGTTGCAGCCCTCGGAAATCTTCAGGTAGGCGTAGTGGCCGGGCGTCAGCTTGAGCCCGCCTGGCGGAACCAGATCGACGTGCGGATCGTGGGGCCGAGGCAGGTGCGCATTGACCGCGCCAAGCACTGCATCGGCCTGGTGTGGGCCGCTCACGTCCAGTACCCGCGGGTGAATGGACTTTATTTCGTCTGGCTTCGCGCCCATGCAGCCTGTGACCAGCACCCGTCCATTGCCACCCAGCGCATCGCCGATGGCTTCCAGCGACTCGGCCTTGGCCGAATCGATGAAGCCGCAGGTGTTGACCACGACCAGATCGGCCAGGGCATGGTCGTCGACCAGCCGGTAGCCCTGTTGTCGCAGCCCGGTGATGATCTGCTCGGAATCGACCAGGGCCTTGGGGCAGCCCAGGCTGACCAGGCCCACGGCGGGCCCTTTGGAATCGGATGAGGTGTCCATTGGCGCGTATTGTACCGGCGCGCGCACCGTGTCGACTCGATCGCGTCAGATAGCGCGTCGACAGCTTTCGACCACAGTACGCAACCGCTCGATGCCGTCGAGCAGGCGGGGGCCGGGGCGGCCCAGCCAGGCTTCGCTGACCGCATGGATGTTGCCGTTGCGGATCGCCGGTATATCCTGCCAGCCGTCTCTTCGCATCACCACGTGGGGCCGGTACTTGGACTCGTCCACGCCGCACCAGCTCATCACGATGGCTTCCGGCATTGCCTCCACCGCCTGGTTTATCGATATCTCCGTACTTTCGGCGTCGATCTGCGCGAATGGATTGATGCCGCCGGCCAGCGCCAGCATTTCGTTGACCCACGATCTTTTGCCCGGTGCAATCACGGGTTTGGGCCACCACTCCACAAGCACGGGCACCGGGTCGGGTCTCGGCGAGCATTCGGCCAGTGCGTCGAAACGCCCGGCTATTTTTTCGGCATTGGATTCGGCATCCAGCGCGCGGCCGATGCGACGGATATCGCCGGCCACGTCGCCCAGCGTGTGAGGTTGCGTGACCAGGTACGGCAGGCCTGCCTCGCGGATGCGTTCCAGGCAGCGCTCGTGCCCGGGTACCGTCAGCGAAGTGATGACCAGGTCCGGCGCCAGCCGCGCCGTCTTTTCGACATCGATATCAAGGTCGGCGCCGATTCTGGGCAGGCGTCCGACGACGTCGGCGGGATGGTCGGAATGATCGTCGACGCCCACCAGCCAGTCGGCGCGCCCAAGCGCGCAGACGATTTCGGTATTCGAACAGGTGTGCGCAACGATTCGCATCATTACAGTGTACTGGTGACCCCGTTGGACATGCGGCCGGATAGCCGCATGGCTCGATCTTGCTGGCCAAGCCCGTATAATCTATATTCATCACGACTCGGTTGCGGGTATGAGAGCGGTGGCACATACGGTGGATTTGGACCAGCATTCAGTGATCGGCCGTGAGTTCGGCAATGTGGTCATCGTCAAGGAGCTTGGGCGCGGGTCCATGGGCGGGGTCTACCTCGGTTACCAGAAGTCGCTGAAACGGCAGGTCGCGGTCAAGCTTTTACCCAGGCAGTTCGAGGATTCCGGCCGTTCGCAGCGTCAATTTCGCGACGAAGCCGAGACGGTGGCGGTTCTCAGCCATCCGTATATCGTGCCCATTTTCGAGATGGGCGAGGATGACGACTATTTCTTCCAGGTCATGCAACTGATTTCCGGCGCTGATCTCGGACGCATGATCCGCAATCGGCTCAAGCATCCGGTAGCCTCCCGGCGGTTTCTTCCGCCCGCGCGCGTAATCGATATCCTCTCGAAGGTGCTTGAGGGTCTGGGCTATGCGCATCGAGAAGGCGTGGTGCATCAGGACATCAAACCGGCCAACATCATGATCGACGAAAGCGCGCATCGGCCCCTGATCGTCGATTTCGGCATCGCCAAGACCGCGCGAATGGAATACTGGGGGCAGGGCCTGGTGGTCGGAAGCGTTCTATACCTGTCGCCGGAACAGGCCGCAGCGCAGGAAACCGATCGCAGAAGTGATATCTACGCTATGGGCATGGTGCTGCTCGAGGCCCTTGCGGGTCGTTTGCCGCTGCGCCAGGACGAGGATGAAAAGCGCATCCTGCTGCGCAAGATCAAGCGACCCGAAAGCCTGTTCACGCTTTCACCCAGGGAGTGTTCGCCGAATATCGACGAGGCGATGGAGAAGATCATTCTCAAGGCCTTGTCGCCCCGGCGCGAGGAGCGCTTCACCAGCTGCGAGGCATTCAGGTCGGCGCTTATGCATTGGAAGCCACCGGTGACGCAATGAGCCAGACTGCAAAGAAAAGCGCGGGACTGACCCAGCGACAGGCCGAGATCCTGGGACGCCAGTTCAATTCTGCGGTCACGAACACCAGTGCCTACGGTAGCGATCATCCGGTCAGCGAACGCGCTTACGAAACTTTCCTGGCCGGGATTGGAGAATTTCTCGCGTTGGTCGACCCGATCACGCTGATGCTCGACCGCGGTTCTTTTTTCGTCGAGGATCATTCCGTCGACGCGAAATTCAACTCCGGCCGGTTGGCTATTGTTTTTCGCAAGCTGAATCTTGAATCAGTCACTTTCCGGAACGGGCTGGATGCCGATGCGCTCAAGCAGTTGATGGACGTGCTCACAAATCCGGATGATTTCGTGAATATCGGAATGGTCCGCGAAGCGCTCTCCAAGCACGGCGTCGATTCAATCAAGGTCAACCATGTTGTGCTTCGAAAGTTCACCAGCGATGATGAAGTGATAAGTCGCGAAGGACTGGAGGATCTCACCGACCTGGCCGAACAGGCAGTTTCGAGCGGCGGCAAGGCGGGCGAGACGGGCCCCGTGGCGGAAGACCTCATGGCCCGGGTCGAAAACATTTTCTCGATGCGCGCACTGATGCAGCAGCCGGGCCAGGTGGCCGAGCAACTGCTGGATGCCTCGATCGGCGATACGCAGCGGCAGGCCGGCGTGGTCGCGCAGATCCGACAGTTGGGCGAGCAGGTCGACAGGGGTGCCGGCGACGACGGCGAGGCTCTTTCCCTGGATAGCGTCATGCAGGCCGTGTCGAAGGTGCGGGAGGAGTTTTCCCGGGGACTTGCAGGTCAGGAGGAAACTGCCCGCCTGATGGCGGAAAGCGGCAGCGTGCTCAGCGAGCTCGACCAGCTGACCTGCCAGACCGTAGTTTCGATCGTGCGCGACGAGTACCGCGCCGGAGAGGTTTCGGCCAAGCGGCTGGCGCAGATCATTCGACGAGTGCTTCCTGAGTCACGCGATCTGAAGCGCCTGCTGCCGATGCTCAAGCAGGCGTTGCTGAACGACGGCATGCCGCTGACCGACTACATCGAATTCGTCAACCAGCTGACCGGCGAGTTGCAAAGCGACGATCTTGTGCAGATGCTGGAGCAGGGCGCCGACAGCATCGGCTTTTCGGTCGACGAGCTGCTCCGCGAGATTCGGCGCGAGCCGGAAGAAGCGGCCCGTCTGATCGTGCTCGCGTCCGAATTGCGCCAGGGCGGCCGGGATGACGAAAATGTTCTTTCCAGCGCGCTCAGTGAGTACATCGATCGCGTCAGCGGCGAACTCGTCAGAGCAAATGGGGATCTGGATCAGGGCAGCCTGCGCGAAGAGATCAAGAAGACCCAGAAAACACTCATCCGGGAGGTCGGCGAGCACGGTGTTTCCCGCGCGATCGCCGAACGGATCGAAGCCGACCTGGATGCACACGTAGACCGTTCCACCAGCACGTTCCGCACCAGCCGCATCATGGATCTGCTCAACAAAAGCCAATCCACCGACGATTCGGAACTGACCGATCGCCTGGTACAGATCGTGGAGCGTCGGCCGAACCTGAGCACCCTGGGCAATACATTGCAGCGTGAGCTGAAATCGCACGGCTATTCACCTGATCGAATCGATTCGATATACAGCGAGACGCTGGCTCGGCTCAAGCGCAAGAGCCGGGTCGAATTCATTCCCGGCGCGGTCATGAACCCGGTTGCTACGGCCTATTTCATGCAGCGCGAGATTGCTACGAGCACACGCTACGGAACGATCTTTTCCGGCATCATGCTGATGATCGCGCAGGTCCACGACAATGAGACGGATTGGCGAACGATCTCGACCGAGGACATCGAGTCGCTGATGCCTGAGGTGTTCGACCTGTTGCCGCCGCACCTTCGGGATCTGGACCTGCTGGGTACGCTGGGTTCCAGCGACCGCAACATTCCCCTGGCCATCCTGCCGATGACCAACCAGGAGGGCGCCGACGCGGTGATGGGTCGGATGCTGGAGGCGCTCGAGCAGGCTCATCTGGAGCTTTCAGGCAAAACGGTCAAGGTCAACGTGATCGGAACGGCCGCGCAGTTCGATCCGGAAAAAAGTTCCGACACCAAGTCGTTCGTTCAATGGATGAAAGGGAGGCTGGCGACGCAATTGGTGACGCGGCTGAAATCTTCGTAAGGGCAGGTCATGCCGTTGCCGGCAGGGCCGGCAACGCGTCGCAAGCTCCGGGTCGCGTAGTTGAATGCGTAGTATCTAAAGGGGTTGCGGCGGTTCTGGTGCCTGGGGTGGCTCCGGCGCGGTCTTTAACTCGAGCCTCACCGGAAACCCGTGGATCGACTGCGGGCGTTCGGGAATCGTCGCCTGAATCTGCGTCAGCACACCTTCGCGCATGACTTCGAAAACCACCTGTTCCCCCGCCTCGCGCCCGAGCAGCAAGCGGCCCAGATCGACCGGTCGGTTGACCGTTTCATCATCGAGGCGCAGCACAACGTCGCCGTCGTGCAGGCCGAAGTCGTTCTGCGGATCGATCCGCAGCACGACGACGCCTTCAGCGGTGCCGAAGTAGGGCTCTAGCCCGGCATGATTTCCGATAAGATCCGAATCGTGGCCCAGCGCCGCGAACAGCGGCGGACGCGGCGCAAAAGGCAGTTCCGGAAGCGTTCCGAGCCCCTTGAGTCGCGGCCTGTCGGGACGCATGATGATGATTTCGCGCTCGAATTCGGTGACATCCGGGGCCGATCGCAGACCGAAGACGCGTACGTCACGCACGACCGAGTTGGTCTCCACGTCGAAAGCCAGGCGCTCACCATCACGCTCGATGACCACCGGTACCGACGTTCCGGCCTCCACACCGTCCATCGCGTCGCGGATGCTTTCGGGTGCGCCTTCGGCCACATTGTTGTCGTTGACCGAAAGCAGGCGGTCGCCCTGCTCGATGCCCGCCGTTTCAGCGCCGCCACCGGGCGTGAGTCCGATGACCTCGTTGGCATAGCGGGAATCCGCTCCGCCCAGCAGTACGCCAAGACGCGGCGGCATGCCGCCCAGCGCCAGTCCTTCGCTGCCTTCGAACTTGAATAAAACGTCATCGTCCTCGCCGGCCGATTCATCGGCGCTGCGGCGCACGATTTCGAGGTCCGTCTCACGGGCACCGAGCTGGCGCTGAAGGCGAGCCATCCGGCGAGCGGCGTCGGCCATTTCGGCCCGCGCCTCCCGGATCTCCTGACGAAGTTCCGCGCTTTCGGAAGTCTCGCCTTGCTGAGCAGCGAGCATCGAGCTTGTCGTCAAAAGCGCCAGACTCAGCAGCCAGTTGATCTTCATGTTTCGAGTCGTCATCGTTGTTCTCCTTTTCCAGTCCGGTTTCCGGGCTCAGTAGCTGGCAAGCTGAATTCGGGCTTGCCAGTTATTGCGTTCGTATTGGCTGGCCATTTCGGCCAGCAGCTCTGCGCGTTGTCGCCAGAGGCGCGTCTCCGACGGGTTGTCGGCCAGTTGCACGTCCAGCCAGCCCAGTTCCTGCTCCATCCATGCCAGAGACTCGACCGCGGTTGCGTCGAGCACGCCGTCGCGCTGGCGTCGCAGCAGCTGTTCCAGACGGGCCGATGTCGCCCGCGCCAGCTGGAGTTCCGAATCTTCGGTCGTCGCGTGCGTTGGTTGATCGTCGGCCATGTCGATCACTTGAAGGCCGGTCACGGCCAGCACCAGCGAAGCAGCCAGGGCGACAGGCAGGTAGCGACGTACACGAGAGCGCGGCGGATCGTCGAGCGCCGCTGCAATCGATGGCCAGAGGTCTTCCGGCGGTGCCGGGTTGGGCAGGCTGCGAAGGTTCAGCGGGTCATTTTGCATTGCCGACTTTCCTCAGGCTCGAATTCATTTCCTTGCTCAGCGCTTCGCGAACCCTCGCGCGGGTGCGGCTCAGGCGCGTCTTGGACCAAGATACGGTCTTGCCGACCAGTGAAGCGATTTCCTCGTGGGTCATGCCTTCGGCATCGTGCAGCCAGAGCACCATGCGACCGTGCGCATCCAGCCCGGCGATCGCCGTTTCAAGATCAAGCCACGCCGGGTCAGGCGCGTCGGAACCCGTTTCGCGTGGCACTTCCGTGCTCTCGCGGCTGCGCATGCGATGGATATCCATCGCCTGATTGACGATGATTCGTCGCAGCCAGAAGCCGAATGCGCTGCCGTCGTGCAGCTGCCCAGCCTGCCGGAACGCGCGCAAGAAACTTTCCTGTACTGCATCCCAGGCGCCCGCCTCGCAGCCCGTCAGTCGCACGGCCAGCGTCCAGGCGGCTTCGACGAACAGCCGGTAGACCTGCTCCTGCGTGCGGCGGCACTGCTTCCGGAGCCGTTTCAGGCAAAGCGCGTCCAGCGGCTGGTTGAAGGCGTTGTTGCTCATCTCGGTACATAGACGTCGGAGGGCGCAAAAAGGTCGCACCTGGTTTCATGCCACGTGTTAGAACACGCCCATGACCCGATGGCGTCCTCCACAACCGAAATCCAGCCCGTATATCACCATCCAGGGGCTGGCACGGCTTAAAACCGAGCTCAAGCAGCTATGGGTGGACCGGCGTGAGGTCGTTTCGGCGCTGACCGCAGCGGCGGCCGAAGGCGATCGATCGGAGAACGCCGAATATATTTACCGCAAGAAGCAGCTGCGGGAAATGGACCGACGGATCCGGTATCTCGGCAAGCGGGTTGACGAGGTCAAGCCCGTGGGTGGCCAGCCCTCTGATCCCGGCAAGGTGTTTTTTGGCGCGCGCGTGACGGTTGAAGATGCCGATGGAAGCGAAAACAGCTACCGGATCGTCGGCGCCGACGAGATCGACCCGGAGCGAAACTGGATATCCGTGGATTCGCCGCTGGCGCGGGGTCTGCTGGGAAAATCCATGGACGACGAAGCCGAGATCGATACGCCGGGCGGCACCAGGCGTCTCACGGTGGTGGAGATCGATTACAGTGCCGGCGACGTCGACGCCTGAATCGCCCCGTCGCGGCGGACGATTCGATCGAATTCGGCCGGATAGTCTCGCGGGCCCGCGATCGCCCGGCGCAGCGCTTTCGTCGATCCGCTATCGTCGAACAGCAGACTCGAACGGAGCCGAAGGATTCCCAGCTTTTCCAGCGCATCGTCGTACTGCGGCTCGGCCAGGCCGTTGATGGTCCGCAGATATTCCTGCCGCCAGATTTCGGCAATGCTGACCTTGCCGAGTGCTTCGACCAGCTGACGTGCGTTCCAGCGTCGCCGGGTTTCCATGCAGCAGTTGTGAAACGCGGCCAACGCACTGTCCAGGGAATGCCCGCCTCCGGTTTCGGTTCGAAGGCGTATATCGATTCTTAGAAAGAATGCGGCACCGGTCCAGTACACGCGCTTCTGCGCGCGTTCATGCCACATTTTCGGGCTCAGGCTGCGCAATGTCCTGCCGCGTCCGCTGCGGTCGGTTTCTCCGCGCCTGAAACCGTCGAGCAGTTTCTCCCACGCCCGGCGCTCGGAAATGACGCCGGCCCGGGATTGAAGCAGGTACTGGTAATAGGAGGCAAGGCCTTCGGTGAACCAGATATCTTCGTTGCCCGGGAAGGGGATCAGCAGGTGCGCGAATTCGTGGTACCCCCGCCAGTCGCCATTCAGTCCTTCGAGGCTGGCGTTGGGCGAGACGTAGAAACGGAGCTGCGGCGGCTGACTGCGACGTACCTGACCGAACGCGATCGGGCTCGAAGAACGCGATGTGGAGCGAAGCTTTATCCGGACGCCATCGCGCGGGAACGACCCGGTCACGGTACTGGTCGCCCGGAGCGTATTGGCCAGCCAATCGGTCCAGGGGCCGCCGTCTTCGGCGGCCTGGATCCCACCGTCCATCTCCACTACCAGCTCGACGCCCCCCACGTTCAATTCATGAGTGTCGGCCGCGCGAACGCCGGCGACGCAGGCCAGCAACAGGGCGCATGGCAATCCGGCGCGAATCGATTTCATCAGGCCCTTGTGTCCACGAGGATTTCAGCGGTGGTCCGAATCCGAAAGCGCTTTTATAGTGACAGATTGCAGGTGAACATTTTGCAAGCGCCGCCGGTCAAGCGTCGCGACGCATCAGGGTGCGATGCGGATCGGGAATTTTGGCAATCTCAGGGGTTGTAGATGCGCGCGCCCTTGCGCCGGTAGTCGGCAAGCACCTCGGCGGCCCGGGGCTGCAGGATTTCGGTCTGCACGTCGATGCCGCGTCGGTTCAGCACGCCGATCCAGTCGCTGGTGCGCTCGCCCTCATCGAAGCCCGTGACTTCGGCATCCCGCTTGGTGGCACCGCAGATGACACGCTGGACGCCCGACCACGGAATCGCGCCCAGGCACATCGCGCAGGGTTCGCAGGATGTCGCCAGTTCGATCGGCGCGGCATCCGCTTCGGCCAGATTCCAGCTGGACACGCTCGCCTGGGCCAGGCTCAGCGCCACGATTTCGGCGTGCGCGCTGGAACAGGTTGCCGGTTCCACCAGGTTGACCCCGATGGCGATCAAGCGGCCGTCGGCGATTGAACTGACCACAGCGCCGAACGGGCCGCCGGTGCCGGCCTCGACGTTGCGGCGCGAAAGATCGATGGCCAGTCGCATCCGGTCGTTGGATTCCGGCAGCCGGTCGGGCAAATCATCGGCCAGCTTGCGGCACCAGTCCGGCAGTTCGATGGCGAACGCGTGCGAGGCTTTCATGCCGGGCGCTTCAAGCGCTTTCACGCTGACGGATGGCCTCGAACAGCGCAATGCCGGTAGCGACCGACACGTTGAGGCTCTCGGTGCCGCCGCGCATGGGGATTCTAGCAAGCGCGTCGCAGCGCTTGCGCGTGAGCTGGCGCAACCCCTGTTCCTCGCCGCCCATGATCAGCGCCAGAGGGCCCTTGAGGTCGGTCGAGTACAGGCTCCTCTCGGCTTCGCCCGCCAATCCGACACACCACACGCCGGATTTCTGCAGGCGCTCCATGGCTCGTGCAAGGTTCGGTACTTCGACCAGCGGCACAATGTCGGCGGCACCGGCGGCGGCTCGCCGGACGGCCGGTGTCATGCCGGCCGCCCGATCGCGCGGGATGACTACCGCATCGGCACCGGCGGCCGCAGCCGAGCGCAGACAGGCGCCCAGGTTATGCGGATCCTGCACCTGGTCGAGCAACAGCAGCAGCGTGTCGGATCCGGCTTTATCGGCAAGATCGACGAGATCGGCTTCCTGTAGAGGTTCTACAGGCGTGAATTCTGCCACTATGCCTTGATGCGTCTCGCCTTCGGCAAGCTTGTCGAGCGCCGCCGGCTGGGCCTGCTGGACGGGAATGCCGTGTCTGGCGGCGCGTTCCAGCAGCGCCTGAATACGCGGCCCGCTGCCGGCAGCCCAGATCTGGATGACGCGCTCGGGCTGGTGGCCGAG
>Ga0102937_1000027_pt1 | contig 50844 bp, 41 predicted proteins | sample SalPonR2_B_D1_MG_FD_78213 | JGI IMG/M metagenome (GOLD analysis project Ga0102937, IMG submission 78213) | Salt pond soil microbial communities from South San Francisco under conditions of wetland restoration - Salt Pond MetaG R2_B_D1_MG | ecosystem: Environmental > Aquatic > Marine > Intertidal... | reverse complement strand
CAGATGAACGCTGCAGATGCCCTGTTTGTGGGGCTGGCGGATCGTTTTATTCCCCATGAACAAAAGTCCAATGTAATGGGCGCGATACTGGCAAAAGACCTGAGGCAGGACCCGTATGCAGGCGCAAGCCAGGTTTTGCGACGATTCGAGCGGGGCGGTGAGGCGCTTAAACCTGCATCTGCCCTGCGCGAGCATTACGACGTGATTCAGGCGCTCACCGACGGCGATTCCCTGACCGAAGTGGTGGACAATCTGGCCACTTATGCCGGTGATGACGAGTGGTTGATGAAGGCTGTGAAAAACGTCGCCAAGGCATCACCCACATCGCTGGCGCTGCACTGGCTGCACTATCACCGCAGTGCGCACGACAGCCTGGCCGAGGTGTTTGACAGGGAATTGCAGCTATCCCTGAACAGCCTGAAGATGGGTGAATTTGCCGAGGGCGTCCGGGCCTTGCTGATTGACAAGGATCGGAAACCACGCTGGCACTTTCCAGACCTGGAGAGCGTGGATCCGGACTGGATCGAGCAGTTCTTTGAGTGAAACCGAACACACCAAATCTGGGCAGAATAACGGAGAACAATAATATGGCAACTATTACCTTTATCGGTCTTGGTAACATGGGTGGGCCGATGGCGATCAACCTTATCAAGGCAGGTCACGAGCTGACGGTGTTCGACCTGTCCCCCGAGGCGGTGAAAGCGGTTACCAGCGAAGGCGCGAAGTCCGCAGCGACGATCCAGGAAGCAGTGGAAGGGGCAGAGGTGGTGATTTCAATGTTGCCGGCGGGGCAGCATGTGGAATCGGTCTACCTGGGAGACAACGGCCTGTTGCAACAACTGGCGTCCACCACCCTGGTCATTGATTCATCCACTATTGCACCGGAAACCGCAAAGGGTGTGGCCAAAGCGGCGATTGAGGCCGGCATCAGCTTTATGGACGCGCCGGTTTCCGGGGGTGTCGGTGGTGCCAAGGCAGGCACCCTGACGTTTATCTGTGGAGGCGAAGCCGACGCATTCGAACGTGCCAGGCCAATCCTTGACGGCATGGCCAGGAACATTTTTCACGCCGGTCCTCACGGTGCCGGGCAGATTGCCAAAATCTGCAACAACATGCTGCTGGCGATCCTGATGAGTGGCACCAGCGAGGCCCTCGCCCTGGGAGTGGAGAACGGCCTGGATCCTGCCGTGCTGTCGGAAATCATGAAGCAGAGCTCGGGCGGCAACTGGGCACTGAACGTCTACAACCCCTGGCCGGGAGTGATGGAAGGCGTGCCGGCGTCACGCAATTACGAGGGCGGTTTCCTGGTTGACCTGATGAACAAGGACCTGGGTCTGGCCTTCGATAATGCAGTCAGGAACAAGGCGCCAATTCCCATGGGCTCACTGGCCCGCAACCTGTTTGCGCTCCACGCCAACGAAGGGAACGGTGGACTCGACTTCTCCAGCATCCAGAAATTCTACTACCGCAAATAAAGCTGAGCAGACAGCGCCTTCAGGATCAGCGGCAGGTTTCACACTGATGCCACCAGATTCCGAAGGCGTTTATTTTTGATCTGTAGGTTTACCTTTACGTAAACTTTAGCTTATGCTAGAAATTGAATCCAGAAATCGCCCACAACAATAAAAGGACTGGGATATGAGCCTTCCGGAATACCAATCGGTCTACAACAATTTCGATGCCGCCAGTCTTGAGTCGGAGGTCCTTGAGGGCAGCCTGGATGCTGGCCTGAATGTCTGCACTGAAATCTGTGACAAATGGGCGGACGACACTCATCGGGTCGCTTTGTATTACGAAAAAGCGGACGGTGGCTCCGGCAAACTCACCTTTGCCCGGCTCAAGGAAGAATCTGCCCGTTTCGCGAATTACCTCAAGTCGAGGGGAATTGCAAAAGGCGACAGGGTTGCCGCACTGTTGCCTCGCGGCCCTGAGTTGCTCGTGGTTATCGCCGGTACCCTGAGAGCCGGCGCTGTCTATCAGCCGCTGTTTACCGCTTTTGGCCCCGGCGCCATTGAATACCGCTTCGAGCGCGCCGGCACGAAACTGGTGGTCACTGACCCCGTGAACTATCCCAAGCTGCTCGAGGTCAAGGCCTGCCCGCCGGTGGTCTGTGTGAATGCCGTGGAAGTGAATGGCGATATTCCCGACTTCGACGACACCCTGGCCCAGCAGTCTGACCAGTTCGAACCGGTACTGATCAGCGGCAATGACCCGTTCCTGCAGATGTTCACCTCGGGAACCGTAGGCAAATCCAAGGGTGTGGCAGTGCCGGCGAGAGCATTGCTGGCATTCTATGTCTATATGAAGTACGCCATCGACCTGCGGGACGACGACGTGTTCTGGAATGTCGCCGACCCGGGCTGGGCTTATGGCCTTTATTACGCCGTCATTGGTCCCCTGCTGATGGGCCATGCGACCCATTTCAACCCGGGCGCCTTCACCCCGGAAACCACCTACGACATGATCCGCAAATACGGCATAACCAACCTGGCGGCTGCCCCTACGGCCTACCGGTTACTGAAAGCCAACGACCATGTCCTGCCTGAGGTTGAGAACCTGGGCTTGCGGGTGGCCAGCAGTGCCGGCGAGCCACTGAGCCCGGAAGTGGTGAGCTGGATGGAGAAACGGCATTTCTGCCCGGTAAAGGACCACTACGGCCAGACCGAGACCGGCATGACCTGTTGCAACTTCCACGGTCTGGAGCATCCGGTCCGCCCGGGTTCCATGGGTTATTCCTCCCCCGGCCACCGGGTGGTTGCGCTGAACGCGAAGAATGAGGAAGTGGGTGAGGGTGAAATCGGCCAGGTCGCGGTGGATGTCAAAGCGTCCCCGCTGTTCCACTTCGATGGCTATACCTGGGGCGAGAAAGACCCGTTCGTGAACGGTTATTATCTCACCGGCGATATGGTGGTCAGTCACGGCGATGGCAGCTTTTCTTTCAGTGGTCGCGACGATGACATCATCACCACCGCCGGCTATCGCGTGGGTCCGGCTGATGTGGAGAGTACCTTGCTGGAACACAGGGCTGTTGCCGAATCCGGGGTGGTGGCCAAGCCCGATGAAAAGCGGGGCTCGATTATCAAGGCCTATGTGGTGATCAAGAGCGATCAGGAGCCGGAGAGCGAAGATGCCCTGAGAGGGGAACTGCAGGAACTGGTTCGCCACCGTCTGTCTGCTCATGCCTACCCGCGGGAAATTGAATTCGTCGATGAGTTACCGAAGACTCCCAGCGGCAAGATCCAGCGTTTCGTTCTGCGTAACCAGGCAAAAGAAGAGAAGAATATATGGTCGTGACGTTTGCTGAGCTGCAGGCTTTTCTTGCCGAACAGTTTCCCCAGGGTGTCCGTTACGGCACCCTTGAGGAGCTGGGTGATGGCTGGGCAGAAATGAAACTGGAGGTGGATGAAGAGCATCTGAGGCCAGGGGGTACCGTATCCGGCCCGGCGATGATGGGACTGGCCGATGTCACCCTTTATGCGGCGCTGCTCAGCAAGATTGGCCTGGTGCCACTGGCGGTAACCACCAACCTCAATATCAATTTCCTGCGCAAGCCGAAGGCGCATCAGCCGATCCGGGCCCGGGCAACCATGCTGAAAGTTGGCCGTACCATGGGTGTGGGTGAAGTGTTCGTTTACTCCCAAGGCGTGGAAGAACCCGTGGCCCACTCCACCATGACCTATTCCATTCCCCCTGAACGCTGATGCCATGCAGATAAGAGATGCGATGGTGCCGGTGGGTGAGGGCGTTGAACTGGAGGTCAGGCAATTACTTCATCCCGATCCGCAGGGGCCGGTTCTGGTGTTCCTGCACGAATCCCTGGGCAGCATTGCCCTGTGGCGCAGGTTTCCGGAACAGCTGGCCAACGCGACCGGCTGCAATGCCCTGATCTATAACCGTCAGGGCTACGGCCGCTCCACAGATGAGGTTCTGCCGCGCCCCTACGATTATCAGGAAAAAGCGGGTGCCGTCTGGCTCCCGCGCCTGCTTGACAGGCTGGCCATTCAAGAGGTCGTGCTGATCGGTCATAGTGATGGCGCCTCCATTGCGTTAATAGCATCCGGCGCCATGGGCAGCCGGGTGCAGGCGCTTGTCACCATGGCCGGCCATACCTACGCTGATCATCTGACAGTGGCGGGCATTGAGGAGATGACTGTCCGCTATCAGGAAACCGATTTCCGGGAGCGCCTGAAGCGATATCATGGCAACCGCACCGATGATCTGTTCAACGCCTGGCGAGGGGTCTGGCTCGATGAAGGGTTCCACGCTGCGCTGGACTTCAGTCACTGGCTGGCAGCCATTGCCTGTCCGGCCCTGGTCATTCAGGGGGAAAACGATGAATACGGAGTGCCGGAGCAGGTGACCAGTATTGCCGGCGGCATTGGTGCCAGCGCGCGGGAGGTTTTTCTGGAGGATACCGGCCACTCGCCCCACCTGGAGAGAAAAGAGCGGGTCCTGGCTCTGGTGTGCGATTTCCTGGGTGATCAGAATGTAATCAAAAATCATAATTAAGTGTTGACGTTTACGTATACGTCAATCTATTCTGTGGTTGTGTTAACAGGTACAACAATAACAAAGGCAGGTTTGCTCATGAGTGAACAGTACGTGCTGGAGACCCGTAACCTTGTCAAGGAATTCAAGGGCTTTGTTGCGGTCGACGACGTCAATCTGAAGATTCGTAAAGGCCATATTCATGCCCTGATCGGTCCCAATGGCGCCGGCAAGACCACGGTCTTCAACCTGCTTACCAAGTTCCTCATTCCGACCCGCGGACAGATTCTGTTCAAGGGGCAGGATATTACCTCGATGAAATCCGCCGCCATTGCCCGCAAGGGAGTTATCCGTTCATTCCAGATTTCCGCGGTATTCCCTCACATGACCGCATTGGAAAATATCCGGGTTGCCCTGCAAGCCGGAGAAAACGGCTCCTACCGTTTCTGGAAATCGGGTACCTCGCTGAACAAACTGAACCAGCGCTGCATGGAACTGCTGGATTCGGTGGGCCTTGCCGAGTACGCCAACTCCATAACCGTGGAGCTTGCCTATGGCCAGAAGCGGGCACTGGAGCTGGCCACCACCCTGGCCATGGAGCCGGAACTGCTTCTGCTTGACGAGCCGACCCAGGGCATGGGCGGTGAAGACGTAGAAAGCGTGGTCGAGCTTGTTCGCAAGGCAGCCGAGGGCCGCACTGTGCTGATGGTGGAACATAACCTTGGCGTGGTCAGCAAGCTCTGTGACCGTATTACCGTGCTGGCCCAGGGTTCGGTATTGACCGAGGGTGACTATAGTGAGGTGTCTGCTGATCCGAGGGTGCGGGAGGTCTATATGGGCACTGCCAACGATACGGCGCCGGCAACGCAGGGGGCAGCAGAATGAGCCAGGGTGCGGACAGAGAATATGAACAGTTACGTGTGTCCGGCCTCCATGCTTTTTATGGCGAGTCTCACATCCTGCACGGCATCGATCTGGTGGTTAACCGCGGCGAGCTGGTGACTCTGCTTGGTCGCAACGGTGCCGGTCGCAGCACGACGCTCAAGGCCATCATGAATATGGTGGGACGCCGTACCGGGTCAATCATGATCAATGGTGAAGAGACCATGTCCTGTGCGCCGCACCACATTGCAAGGTTGGGAGTCGGGTATTGCCCCGAACACCGGGGCATTTTTTCCGCGCTCAACGTCCAGGAAAACCTCACCCTGCCGCCGGTGGTACGTAGTGGCGGCATGAGCCTGGAAGAAATCTACTCCATGTTCCCTAATCTCTACGAGCGCCGCTTCAGCCAGGGCACCAAACTGTCAGGCGGCGAGCAGCAGATGCTGGCGATGGCCCGCATCCTCAGGACCGGCGCCAACATGCTGCTGCTCGACGAAATCACCGAGGGCCTGGCACCGGTCATTGTCGAAAAGCTTGGCGAAGTGCTGATCAAGCTCAAGAACAAGGGCCTGACCATTGTGCTGGTGGAGCAGAATTTCCACTTCGCCGCGCCGCTGGCCGACCGCCACTATGTCGTGGAGCATGGCCAGATTGTGGAAGAAATAAGCGCCGACGAGCTTGAAGCCAAGCAGTCGCTGCTGAACGACTATCTGGGAGTCTGACACTGGATAGAAAAAAGCAACAATCACAACAGCAACAATTAGAACGGCAACAACAACCCGAACAACCAACGCACGACAGTAGCGGAGAAATAACAATGACAATCATGAAAAAGCTTCTGACCTCAGCCGTCGCCTCGACCATGATGGCGGCCGGCGCCCAGGCACAGATCTCGAACGACGTGGTAAAGATTGGCTATCTGGCGGATATGTCCGGTACCTACCGGGACCTGGCTGGTCCCAATGGCCTGAAAGCGCTGGAAATGGCGGTTGCCGATTTCGGTGGCAAGGTGAACGGTGTCAACATTGAAGTGGTGAGCTCGGATGACCGCAACAGTCCGGACGTATCCTCCAGTACCGTTCGGCGCTGGGTCGAAAACGACAATGTCGATCTGGTTGCCGGTCTCGTGGCTTCCTCTGTCACCATCGCGGTCAGTGACATTCTTGAAGAAAACAACAAACTGGGTATTGTTTCCGGCTCTGCGGCCTCCAGCATTACCAACGAGCACTGCACACCAAACCACATTCATTATGTGTATGACACCTATCCGCTGGCAAATGGTACCGCCAGCGCCGTGGTAAAAGAAGGTGGCAAGACCTGGTACATCCTGACGGCCGACTACGCTTTTGGTCATGCCCTTGAAGGTGATGTAACCCGCGTTGTCGAGGCCAACGGTGGCGAGATCATTGGCACCCTGCGGCATCCGTTCCCCACCCCTGATTTCTCCTCTTTCATCCTCCAGGCCCAGGCCTCCGGAGCCGATGTGGTTGCGCTGGCCAATGCCGGGGCGGATACCACCAACGCTATCAATACCGCCAGTGAGTTTGGCGTAACCCAGTCAGGCCAGACCCTGGCCGCGCTGCTGCTGTTCCTCACCGACGTACACGCTTTGGGCGTGGATGCCGCTCAGGGCATCCAGCTGACGACCGGCTGGTACTGGGACATGAACGAAGAAACCCGCGCCTGGTCGGACCGTTTCATGGCTGAAACCGGAGTACGCCCGACCATGGTTCACGCCGGGATCTACTCAAGCACCATGCAGTATCTGAACGCGGTGAAAGCCACCGGTTCCGACGACTCCCAGACAGTGCGCCAGCAGATGATGGATACCCCGATCAACGACATGTTCGCCACCAATGGCAAAATCCGTGTCGATGGCCGCATGGTGCACGACATGTACCTGGCAGAGGTCAAAACCCCCGCCGAGTCAGAGAGTGAATGGGATCTGTACGAGATTCTTCGCACCATCCCGGCTGAAGAGGCCTATCGTCCGCTCTCCGAAAGCAAGTGCCCGCTGGTGACCAGCAAATAACAGGCAAAGCAGAGAGCCTTATCTTCGGGGCCTGCCTGCCAGCAGGCAGGGGGCCCCGGGAATTTGCAACGATGATTCCCGGTAGCGGGTTTGCGCTGCGTTTGGAGTAAGCAAAATGTCCATGATTTTCGGTGTCCCGCTTGCTGTACTGTTTGGTCAGCTGCTGATCGGCATCATTAACGGTGCGTTTTATGCGCTTTTGAGTCTGGGGCTGGCGGTTATTTTCGGCCTGCTAAAGATAATCAACTTTGCCCACGGCGCCATGTACATGCTTGGCGCCATGATTACCGTCATCCTGTTCGACTACCTGGGCGTCAATTACTGGGTCGCACTGTTTATGGCACCGCTGCTTGTGGGTGCACTGGGAGTGCTGATCGAATACTTTCTGCTGCGCAGAATCGCAGGCCAGGACCACATCTACAGCCTGCTGCTGACCTTCGGCGTGGCCCTGCTCCTGCAGGGTGTACTGACCAACATCTTCGGTGTCTCCGGGCTCCGTTACCCCATGCCCGAGGTGTTCAAGGGCGGGATGAATCTCGGATTCATGTTCCTGCCTTACTATCGTGCCTGGGTTATTGTGATCGCCCTGCTGGTGTGCTTTGGCACCTGGTTCATGATCGAAAAGACCAAACTCGGCTCGTATCTGCGCGCCGGCACTGAAGACTCACAACTGATGCAGGGCTTCGGTATCAACGTGCCGTTGCTGGTCAGCCTGACTTACGGATTTGGCGTGATGCTCGCGGCTTTTGCCGGAGTTCTGGTAGCGCCTATCTATTCGGTTACACCGGTCATGGGATCTCACATCCTGATTACGGTATTTGCGGTGGTGGTCATTGGTGGTCTGGGTTCCATCGGTGGCGCGATTATCACCGGTGTCCTCATGGGTATCATTGAAGGCCTGACCAAAACCTTTTATCCGCCTGCTTCGTCCGCGGTAATCTTCCTGGTCATGGTGGTCGTTCTGATGTTCCGCCCCAGCGGCCTGTTTGGTAAGGAGGCATAACCATGACCCAGCCTGTCAATCAGACCGATATCCAGAAAGCGATTCTGGCAGAGCAGAACGCCGACAACCGGAAAAAAATGCTGCTCAACGGTGTCCTGCTGCTGCTTTTGCTCGCGGCGCCATTTGTCATGTATCCGGTCTTCCTGATGAAGATCCTGTGTTTTGCGCTGTTCGCGGTGGCTTTCAATCTTCTGTTCGGATTTACCGGCCTGCTGTCGTTCGGCCACGCAGCTTTCCTGGCCACCGGTGGCTACACCACCGGCTATCTGTTGAGCAACTTTTCCGGCCTGACCACCGAAATGGGGATCATAGCCGGTACCGCTGCGGCGACTGCCCTGGGCCTGGGGTTTGCGTTATTATCAATCCGCCGGCAGGGTATCTACTTTGCCATGGTTACCCTGGCGCTGTCGCAGCTGGTGTACTTCTTCCTGGTCCAGTCCGAATTTACCGGCGGCGAGGACGGCATGCACGGCATTCCCCGGGGCAAGCTGTTTGGCGTTATCGACCTGTCTGACAACTACAACATGTACTACTTTGTGCTGGCTGTTTTCCTCGGCTGTTATCTGCTGGTGCAGCGGATTGTCAGCAGCCCTTATGGCCAGGTGCTGAAAGCCATCAAGCAGAACGAGCCACGGGCCATATCGCTGGGTTACAACGTCAACCGCTATAAAATACTCGCCTTTGTCATTTCTGCGGCGTTGACCGGACTTGCCGGCTCCATGAAATCGGTGGTGTTCCAGCTGGCCTCCCTCAATGATGCCCACTGGCACATGTCCGGTGAAGTCATTCTGATGACCCTGCTGGGCGGCATGGGTACCCTGCTCGGGCCGGTTGTGGGCGCAACCTTCGTGGTCAACATCGAGTATCAGCTCTCCCAGGGTCCGCTGCGGGACTGGGTCGATCCGATCCTCGGTGGCATCTTTGTGATCACGGTGCTGTCGTTCCGCAGCGGTATCGTTGGTGAGATCCAGAAGTTTGTTAAGAAGAATTTCAGGTGAACGGGTGGTAACCGGATTCAACCGCCTGGCGCCCCCGCTGAAGGCCTGCTTTTAAAAGCCATTGCACCGGTATATCTTTGCTTCAGAAAACTCTGTGCTAACAGTTCGGGTGCGCGTTATGGTCAAGGGGATTGCTTCAGATATTCTGGTCGCTGGCGGGGGCCTGGCAGGAATTGTCACGGCGCTGGAAGCCCTGCGAGCCGGTAAAACCGTCACCCTGGTCGACCGGGACACGCCTGAACGCATGGGCGGCCTGGCTCTGTGGGCCTTTGGCGGCATGATGCTGGTGGATACGCCGCAGCAGCAGCGTATGAAAATTACGGATTCGCCGGAGATTGCCCTGAATGACTGGATCAGCTTTGGTGAGGTGGCCGCCGATGACGAATGGCCGCTGCGATGGGCTCGCTATTACGTCGAGCATTCCCGTACCGAGGTTTATGACTGGCTGAGCGATCAGGGCATCAAATTCCTTCCGGCGGTAAACTGGGTGGAGCGTGGCCGCTTCGGTGATGGTAACCGTGTGCCCCGTTACCATATCATCTGGGGTACCGCCCGGGAGCTGGTCTTGTGCCTGCTGAAGGCACTGCATCGCGAAAACAGGGCCGACAGGCTTAAGCTGCTGCACCGGCACCGCATCACCGGACTGGATCATGAAGCCGGTAAAGTCTGTGGCGCAACTGCGATTAACGAAGACAATGGCGAGCAGATCCGGTGTACAGCCCCGGTCGTTGTGCTGGCCACCGGCGGCATTAATGGCAGCCACCAGGAATGCCGCGCCAACTGGCCGGCTGGCCGCTCACAACCGTCCGGCATGCTCAACGGGGCACACCCCTGCGCCGATGGCCACATGCATCACTGGGTTGCTGACAGCCTCGGTGGCCAGATCACCCACGCCGGGGAAATGTGGAATTACGCCGCCGGTTTCCCGCATCCTTACCCGCACTTTCCCGGCCATGGGCTTTCCACCATTCCCTGCAAATCCGCTCTGTGGCTGAACCACCGGGGCGAGCGCATCGGCCCGGAGCCCCTGGTCACCGGGTTCGACACTCACTGGCTGTGCCAACGGGTTGCGGAACAGGAAAAACCCTGGACCTGGCACCTGCTCAACTGGCGCATCGCCGCCAGAGAATTTGCCATCTCCGGCGCCGAGCACAATGCCCGGATCAGAGACAAACAATTCCCCCTGTTCGTGAAAGAACTGCTGTTGGGCAACCACCCGCTGGTTCGCCAGATGCAGCGTGAAAGCCGCGACTTCCTGGTGGCGGACAGCCTGCAGGACCTGGCGGGCAGGATGAACGCGCTGACCTGTTCCCATGATATCGATCCCGCCACACTCCAGTTCACTGCGGACTCCTTCGATGCCAACTTCAGGGCCGGCACCCAACTGCACAACGACCCTCAGATCCGGTTGATCCAGCATGCCCGGCAATGGCGACCGGACCGCCTGCGCACCTGCAAACCGGAGCCGCTGCAGAAGCCCGGGGCCGGACCCTACATTGCCATCCGCATGCAACTGATCACCCGCAAAAGCCTCGGCGGTCTGCAAACCGATCTGCAAAGCCGCGTACTCGATGCAGGAGGCGCTCCCATTAAAGGCCTGTACTGTGTGGGTGAAGCCGCCGGCTTTGGCGGCGGAGGTGCCAACGGCAAACGTTCGCTTGAGGGCACTTTCCTGCCCGCCTGCATCATGACGGCCCGGGCAGCGGTGCGATCCATTGTGGCAGGAGGCTGACGGCCATGAAGCCGAAGTTTGGCTACCCGGTCACCACTGACGACTACCGTGAAAAGGCCCGGGCCCGCCTGCCCGGATTCCTGTTTGATTACCTTGATGGCGGCGCGGCAGACGAGCAAACCCTTCGCGCCAACGAAACCGGCTGGGTCAACATAAACCTGCGCCAGCGGGTTCTGGTCAATGTCGAAAATGTGGATACCACCACCACCCTGGTCGGGCAGACCTGTTCCATGCCAGTGGTACTGGCACCCCTGGGGTTGGCAGGCATGATGGCGCGGCGCGGTGAAGTTCAGGCGGTACGCGCCGCCAACGCCGTGGGCATTCCTTTCACGCTTTCCACGGTCGGCATCTGTGCCGTGGAAGAAGTGCAGGCCGCCGCCACTGAAGCCGCCTGGTTCCAGCTTTACATGCTTCGCGACCGCCCCAGGGTAGCGGCCCTGCTCGACAAAGCCTGGGCCGCGGGTTGTCGCACGCTGGTGTTTACCGTCGATCTGCCACTGCCCGGCATGCGTCATCGCGATTTCCGCAATGGCCTGTCCAGCAAGGGTCCGCGAACCAGACTACTGAAAATCCAGCAGCTGTTGTCACGCCCGGGCTGGTTATGGAATGTCGCTGTGCGCGGTGGCCCTCTCAGTTTTGGCAATCTGAGCGATGCACTGCCAGACGCCGGCAATCTTGATGCCTTCAAGGAGTGGATTGATGCCCAGTTTGATCCTACTGTTACCTGGGCGGACCTGGAGTGGATACGAAAGCACTGGCAGGGCAGGTTGCTGCTCAAGGGCATTCTCGATGTGGAAGATGCCCGCCAGGCTGTGCGGGTAGGGGCCGACGGGATCGTGGTATCCAACCACGGCGGTCGGCAGCTGGATGGCGTTGCCTCTGGCGCCGGCAAGCTGCCGGATATCGTCGCTGCCATCGGTTCACAGACCGAGGTTCTCGTGGATGGCGGCGTTCGCAGTGGTACCGATGTATTTCGTGCCCTGGCCCTCGGCGCCCGTGGCGTGATGATCGGCCGCCCCTGGGCGTTTGCCCTCGCCGGCGGCGGTGAGGCCGGGCTGACCAGACTGCTGTTGAGCTGGCAGCAGGAGTTGCGGCTGGCCATGACCCTCACCGGCGTGACCCGTATTACCGATATCGGAGCAGACCAACTTGATCGGCCCCGAACAACCGAATTCCGGAAAGCTGGAGAATAACAATGACAAACGGCGCACACGCTCTGATGAAAACCCTGGTGGATGCCGGTGTCGAAGTCTGTTTCACCAACCCTGGCACCAGTGAAATGCACTTTGTGGCGGCCCTTGACGACGAGCCCGGGATGCGTGCCGTTCTCGCCCTGTTTGAAGGCGTCGCCACCGGAGCCGCAGACGGCTATGCCCGTATGGCCGACAGGCCCGCTGCCACACTGCTGCATCTGGGCTGTGGCCTGGGTAACGGGCTTGCCAATCTCCACAATGCCCGCAAAGGCAAGGTGCCGGTAGTGAACATTGTCGGCGACCACGCCACCTACCACGTCAAATACGATGCCCAGCTGCAGTCGGATATCGAGACCGTTGCCCGCAATGTATCACCGGGTTTTGTGCGCACCGCCACCAGCACGGAAACACTCTGCCAGGACGCGGTCGAGGCCATTGCCGCGGCCCGCACCGCACCCGGCCAGGTAGCGACCCTGATACTGCCGGCGGACGTTTCCTGGGGTGAGGGCGGCGTCGCCAGTGCGCCTCTGGCGCCCCCGGTACCAGCACCGGCAGATGATGCCGTCGTTGGTGCCATTGCCGCGGTCATTCGTTCGGGCAGGAAAACAGCCCTGCTGATGGGCGGTCATTCGCTGCGGGAACCCGGCCTGCGGGCGGCAGCGAAGCTTGCCGCCCACAGTGGCGTCACGCTGCTGGCGGAAACATTCCCGACGCGCATGGAAAGGGGGGCCGGGCTGCCGCCGGTAGAGCGCCTGGCTTACCTGGCGGAACTGGCCACCGTGCAACTGACGGATATCGAACATCTGATACTGGTGGACGCCAAGGCGCCGGTTTCCTTCTTTGCCTACCCCGGCAAACAAAGCTGCCTGGTACCGGAGACCTGCCAGGTTCACACCCTTGTGGCGCCGGACCAGGACATTACTGCAAGCCTGAACAGGCTCAATGAAGCCGTCGGCGCCACGGAGGCCGAACCCGTGCTGCAACCCGCCAGAAGACCCGGCCGACCGCGGGGAAAACTTACCGCAGAAAAAGTCTGTAAGGCAGTGGGTCACCTGATGCCCGCCGACTCGATCCTGGTGGACGAAGGCATTACTTCCAGCCTTATGCTGTCGGTGATGACGGCAGGCGCGCCACGGCACGATCTGATCACCCTCACCGGCGGCGCCATCGGCCAGGGGCTGCCCAATGCGGTCGGGGCCGCTGTGGCCTGCCCGGATCGACCAGTGCTGGCACTGATCGGCGATGGCACGGCCATGTACACCATTCAGGCGCTGTGGAGCATGGCCCGCGAGGAACTCAACGTCACCAGTATTATCTTCAACAATGCGTCCTACTCGGTGCTGAACATTGAACTGGAGCGGGTGGGGGCGGAACAGGCCGGCGACAGGGCCAAAGCCCAGCTGGACCTGCGCGGCCCGGTGCTTAATTTCGCCGAAATGGCGCAGGGTATGGGCGTGCACGCGGTACGAGTCGACACCGCCGAAGATATGACCAAAGCCATGGAATATGCCCTGAGCATGCCGGGGCCGCATCTGATCGAGGTGATGACGCCAGAGTCACTGAGCGGCGTGAAGCGCCGGATACTGCCATGGATGCTGCGTGCCCTGCCGAATCTGCCGTTGGCGGTCAACAGGGCATTGAAGCGGAAGCTGGCGCCATGAGCTGGGTCCGTCTGGTTAATTCGCAGCAGGTCAACGAATTAACCAGACGGGACACTGCCCCTGTTCCATATCACGTTGCAACTGATATTAGCTGCTATCCTTTTTTAGATGGCCCGATTCACGAGGTGACTATGAACACTATGGATAAACGCCCGCTATATATACCCTACGCGGGGCCCAGCTTGCTGGAGATGCCGCTGTTGAACAAGGGCAGTGCCTTTACGCAGAGGGAGCGCCTGGACTTCAACCTGATAGGCCTTCTGCCGCAGAACGTGGAAACCATCGAAGAGCAGGCGGACCGCGCCTATAAGCAGTACCAGTTATGTAAGACCGACCTGGACCGGCACATGACGTTGCGCGCAATTCAGGATGACAACGAAACCCTGTTCTACCGCCTGCTGGAGAATCACCTCGAAGAAATGCTTCCGATTATCTACACCCCGACCGTGGGTGAGGCGTGTGAGGAATTCTCCAACATCTACCGCAACCATCGCGGCCTGTTTGTGTCCTATCCGGACCGGGAGCACATGGATTACCTCCTGCGCAGCTCCACCAAGGAGAAAGTCAGAGTCATCGTAGTGACCGACGGTGAGCGTACTCTGGGCCTGGGCGACCAGGGCATCGGTGGCATGGGCATTCCCATCGGAAAGTTGTCGCTGTACACCGCCTGTGGCGGAATCAGCCCGGCCAATACGCTGCCGGTCATGCTTGATGTCGGCACCAACAATCAGGCCCTGCTCGATGACCCGATGTACATCGGTTGGCGCCACAAGCGTATCGGACAAAAGGAATACGACGCCTTCGTTGAGGAATTCCTGGAGGCAGTGAAACGCCGCTGGCCCAATGTTCTGGTGCAGTTCGAGGACTTTGCGCAGACCAACGCCATGCGTCTACTGAACCGGTATCGTGACCAGGCCTGTTGTTTCAATGACGACATTCAGGGTACCGCCTCGGTTTGTCTGGCCACGCTGCTGGCGGCGTGTAAAACCAAGAACGAGAAGCTCAGCGACCAGACAGTGGCGTTTCTGGGCGCCGGTTCTGCCGGCTGCGGCATCGCCGAGCAGATCGTCGTTGCAATGACCAACGAGGGGCTGTCAGAGCATGAAGCGCGGCAACGGTTTTTCATGGTCGACCGGGGTGGGCTACTCACCAACGACATCGACGGCCTGCAGGATTTCCAGTCGGCGCTGGCCCAGGATCCTGCCCGGGTAAAGGGCTGGTCGGGCAGGGAACTGATCGATGTGATGAAACACGTGAAACCGACGGTGCTGATTGGCGTCTCTGGTCAGCGGGGCCTGTTCACCGAGGAAGTGATCAGAACAATGCATGCCGGCTGCCCGCAGCCACTGGTGCTGCCGCTATCGAACCCTACTTCCCGGGTGGAGGCTGCCCCGGCCGACATCCTGTCCTGGACCAACGGCGAAGCCCTGGTGGCGACCGGCAGCCCATTCAGACCGGTGAAGTTCAATGGTAAGACTTATCCCATAGCCCAATGCAACAACGCCTATATTTTCCCGGGTATTGGTCTTGGGGTTATCGCCGCCGGCGCCTCACGAGTGACCGATACCATGCTGATGGCCGCGGCCAACGCCCTGGCGAACGAGGCACCCATTGTCCAGCAAACCGGTGAACAGCTGTTGCCGTCCCTGGGTGACATTCAGCAAATCAGTCGCAATATCGCCTTTGATGTGGCCAGGCAGGCACAGGAGGATGGCGTCGTGACCTTGCACTCCGATGACGACACCATCCGCCGGACGATCGAGCGTAATTTCTGGCGCCCGCAGTATCGGCGTTACCTTCGGCGCTCAATCTAAAGGCGGAGCGCAGGCACGAAATCCATGGCCCGGTTTTGCAGGACCTGCTGATGACGCATCCGGGCTGAGCCTGACACAAAGCACAAACCCCGACATAAAGCCGGGGTCTGAGGCAGGAACGAAGCAGGGGCTGAGAGTTACTTCTTCAACCCCATCTCCTCAATGGAAATCTCCCGCATTTTGAACTTCTGGATCTTGCCGGTAACGGTCATCGGGAATTCGTCCACAAACTTGTAGTTCTTTGGGATCTTGAAGTGGGCAATCTTGCCCTTGCAGAATTCCTGCAGTTCATCGCCGGTGACCGATTCCGCATCCGGGGCCAGTTTGATCCAGGCAATAAGTTCTTCGCCGTATCTGTCGTCGGGAATGCCGGTGACCTGCACTTCCTCGATGGCGGGGTGGGTGTAGAGGAACTCCTCGATTTCTTTCGGGTAGATGTTCTCGCCGCCACGGATGACCATGTCCTTGATGCGGCCGACGATCTGGATGTAGCCTTCGGCGTCCATCTGGGCCAGGTCGCCGGTGTGCATCCAGCCGGCCTCGTCGATGGCCTCGCGGGTTTTTTCCTCGTTATTCCAGTATCTCAGCATCACGCTGTAGCCGCGGGTGCAGAGTTCGCCGGTTCCACCCCGGGCCAGAATGTTGCCGTTGGCGGGGTCAACGATTTTGGTTTCCAGGTGCGGCTGGGTGCGGCCCACGGTGGTTACCTGCTTTTCGAACGGATCAAGGGAGCTGGTCTGGGTTGACACCGGGCTGGTTTCGGTCATGCCATAGGCGATCTGGACTTCCTTCATGTTCATTTTGCCATTGACCTTTTTCATCACCTCCGCCGGGCAGATGGAGCCGGCCATGATGCCGGTTCGCAGACTGGACAGGTCATAGCTTTCAAACTCCGGCTCGGCCAGTTGGGCAATGAACATGGTGGGCACGCCGTACAGGGCGGTGGCCTTTTCCTGATGCACGGCCTGCAGTACGGATCTGGGCTCGAAGCCTTCACCGGGGTAGATCATGGTGGAACCGTGGGTGATACAGCCCAGGTTGCCCATCACCATGCCGAAGCAGTGGTAAAGCGGCACCGGGATGACCAGGCGGTCGTTCTCGGTCAGGCGCTGGCTTTCGCCCACAAAGTAGCCGTTGTTGAGGATGTTGTGGTGGGTGAGGGTGGCGCCTTTGGGGTTGCCGGTGGTGCCGGAGGTGAACTGGATGTTGATGGGGTCATCAAACTGCAGCAGGTTCTGGCGCCGTTCCAGTTGTTCCTCGGTGATCATTCTGGCCAGTCCGACAAATTCGTTCCAGGTCCACATGCCGTCGTGGCTCTGGTCGTCAAGGTTAATCACGCCGTCGAGCTGAGGCAGCTTCCGGGATTCGAGCTTGCCCGGCTGGCTGGCTTCCAGTTCCGGGGCCAGGTCGTAGATCATCCTGCGATAGTCGGAGGTCTTGAAGCTGTCTGCGGTGACCAGGAAACGCACGCCGGACAGGTTGAGGGCATATTCCAGTTCATGGCTGCCGTAGGCCGGGTTGATGTTCACCAGGATGGCACCCACCTTGGCCGTGGCGAACTGGGTAACGGTCCACTCGTAGCGGTTGGGGGACCAGATGCCCACCCGCTCGCCACGTTCAACGCCGATGGCCATAAATGCGCGGGCGGCTTCGTTGACCTTGGCCAGAAATTCCTTGTAGGTCCAGCGGATGTCCTGGTGCAGGGAGACCAGGGCTTCGGTATCCGGGTATTGCCCGGCGGTGCGGTCGAGCATTGCGCCGATGGTCATGCCCAGTAACGGGTTTTCTGAGGTGCCGCTGGTATAGCTCGGGAGCATCATGGTCATTATTTCTGCCTCCATTGTTGTTGTAGTCGAGGGCGAGCAGGTTCGGGCCTGCTAGCGACTCTGGCTGTGATATTCAGGATTCGGTTGCATGTCGCTGGCGATGGCCACGCGATTGGTCATGTTATAGAAGCCGATCAGGTTGCTCAGGTCCCAGATGGCACTGTCGCTCAGGCCGGCATCCCGCAAGGTCTGGGTGTGTTCTTCGGCGACAAGGGCTGGTGTCCGTGTGAGCAGCGATGCGAAATCGAGCATGGCGCGCTGGCGTTTGTCGAGTCTGGCGGTGCGGTAGTTCATCACCATCTGCTCACCCAGTTCCGGGTTGCCGCTCAGTGCCCGCACGGCGGCGCCATGGGCTACCAGGCAGTAGTAGCATTTGTTCTCGGAAGACACCACTACCGCGACCATTTCCCGCTCGAGTTTGGTCAGTTCACTTTCGCCCATCATCAGTTCGTTATACAGACGGGTGAAGCCTTCCAGTTGTTTCAGGTTCTGGCTGTAGGCGGTTAGTACGTTGGGGACCATGCCGAGTTTTTCCTGGCAGATCCGGAAGTACTTCCGGGTGTCCTCCGGCATCTCGCTGATTTCCGGGATGGGGAGGTCCAGGGCTACTACGTTTTTGTTGTTCATCTTTATTCCTAACCTTCTCGTCTGGTGCGTTTGCAGGCGGGTACAAGCTCCCGGGACACGCGGTGAATACCCGCGAGCGGGTCCGGCCCGCAATCGCAGATTGCGGTCGTTCGGCTATCGCAAGAAGCTTCGCTTCTTAAGCGCTCTGCCGAACCCCTGTACGCTCGAAAAAAACATCCCTGTTTTTTACGGTCCCGGAAAGCCCCACTCGCTCCCCGTTTGTTCATTTGCAGTTATCGCCTAATGCCTGGCCTACTTTCGAGCCGTTCTGGCGATTTAACTGTTGGCTTATCCATTCACCCGTTGCGACGAGCCTGTTCAGGTCAACACCGGTATCGATGCCCAGTCCGTTCAACAGATATAGCACGTCTTCTGTCGCCACATTGCCGGAGGCGCCTCTGGCGTAGGGGCAGCCGCCGAGGCCGGCTACCGAAGCATCAATGACGGCCACGCCCTCTTCCAGAACCGCGTACAGGTTGGCCAGGGCCTGGCCGTAGGTGTCGTGGAAGTGGGCGGCGAGTTTTTCAATGGGCACTTCGGCGGCGACGGCTTCGAGCATGCGTTTGGCCTTCAACGGGGTGCCCGTGCCGATGGTGTCGCCCAGGGAGATTTCGTAGCAGCCCATGTCCGCCAGCGCCTTAGCGACTCTGGCGACCTGTTCGGGGGCGATGTCGCCTTCATAGGGGCAGCCCAACACCGTGGAGACATAGCCGCGCACCGGGATCCGGTGTTGCTTTGCCGCGGCCATGACCGGCAGGAAGCGGTCGAGGCTTTCGGCGATGGAGCAGTTGATGTTTTTCTGGCTGAAAGATTCAGAGGCCGCGCCGAAGACGGCGACTTCGTCTGCCCCCGCCGCGAGGGCATTCTCGAAGCCCCTGAGGTTGGGAGTGAGCACGGAGTAGCGCACACCGGCTTTGCGGTTGATGCCTGCCATGACTTCGGCGGCGTCACCCATTTGCGGCACCCATTTCGGTGACACAAAGCTGGCGGATTCGATGTGGGTGAGGCCGCAGTCGGCCAGCCGGTCGATCAGGCCGGTCTTGATGCGGGTCCCGATCACCGCGCCTGGCTCGTTCTGGAGACCGTCGCGGGGGCTCATTTCAACCAGTCGCAATTTATTGGGGAAGGCCATCAGCCGGCCTCCTCGTTCACATCCTCAGTGACTTCAATGGCGATCAGCTCGGCGCCCTCGGGAACCTGGTCGCCTTCGACAAAGAAGATGTCAGTGACTACACCATCTGCAGGCGCCTTGATGGCGTGTTCCATTTTCATGGCTTCCATGATTACCAGGCTCTGGCCAGCGCTGACCCGGTCGCCTACTTTGGCCTGCACTGCGACGATGGCCCCGTTCATGGGGGCAGACAGGCTGCCTTCGCCGGCCATCTCCTCAAAGCCGTAAGTTTCCCGGTACAGGACGCACTGGAAGGTATCGCCTTCGTAGAAAAGCACCAGCTGGTCGTTGTGCAGGTTGCCATGGATGCTGATGCGGTGGCCGTTAATCACCGCCTGCAGGAAGTCGTCGTCGAGGCGGGCGGTGAGGTTGTACACGCTGTCGCCGACGAACACCTGGTAGCGGTCGTCCCGTTCCAGAACCTTGAGCTCGTGGATTTCTGCGCCTACCTGCAGCTGCAGGGGCTGGGCATATTCGGAGTTCATGCGCCAGCTGTTCTGGCGGCCGAACGGCGACCAGGGGTCGGTGCTGACCACTTCCCGGGATTTGCGCTGTTCCAGCACGAAACCGGCGGCCAGTACCAGGGCCTTGTGAGTATCAAGTCGTGATTTCGGGAACAACAGGTCCCGGTGGTCGTCGATAAAGCCGGTGGTCAGTTCCGCCTCGCGGAACGGCTGTGCGTCGGCCAGGGCGTGGAGAAAGCGGATGTTGGTTTTCACCCCGGCGATGCGGTAGTGCTCCAGAGCCTGCACCATGCGGTTGATGGCCTGGCCCCGAGTTTCATCCCAGACGATGAGTTTGGCAATCATCGGGTCGTAGTGGATGCTGATGTCGTCACCTTCGGTGACGCCGGTATCCACCCGCACGTGGGCGCTTTCATCCGGTGTACTCAGGTAGCGCAGGTTGCCGGTGGCGGGCAGGAAGTCCTGGTCCGGGTCCTCGGCGTAGATGCGGGCTTCCAGGGCGTGGCCCCGGGTTTTTACCTGGCTTTGCTCCAGCGGCAGCGGGTCGCCCCAGGCTACTTTCAACTGCCATTCCACCAGGTCCTGACCGGTGACCATTTCGGTAACCGGGTGTTCCACCTGCAGGCGGGTGTTCATTTCCATGAAGAAGAAGGAGCCATCGACGTCGTAGAGGAATTCCACAGTACCGGCGCCGACATAGTTGATGGCCTGGGCGGCTTTGACGGCGGCCTCGCCCATGGCCTTGCGGGTGTCCTCGCTCAGGCCGGGGGCCGGGGCTTCTTCCAGTACTTTCTGGTGGCGGCGCTGTACCGAACAGTCGCGCTCAGCCAGATAGACGCCTTTGCCGCTCTTGTCGCAGAACACCTGGATTTCCACGTGCCGGGGCTGGGTCAGATAACGTTCGATGAGCATGTCCGGATTGCCAAAGGCGTTCTTCGATTCCCGTTTGGCGGCGGCCAGGGCGTCATCAAATTCTTCCATCCGTTCGACCACGCGCATGCCTTTGCCACCACCGCCGGCGACCGCTTTCAACAGCAGCGGAAAGCCACACTTGCCGGCCTCTTCGCGCAGGGTGTCCGGGGACTGGTCGTCGCCGTGGTAGCCCGGCACCAGTGGAACGCCGGCTTTTTCCATGATGGCTTTGGCGGCCGATTTGGAACCCATGGCCGCAATGGCCGAGGAGGGCGGGCCAATGAAGACGATACCGTTGGCTTCGCAGGCTTCGGCAAACCGGGTGTTTTCGGAAAGAAAACCGTAACCGGGATGGATGGCCTGGGCGCCGCTCTGTTTCGCCACCTCGATGATTCTGTCGGCCTTGAGGTAACTCTCGGAGCTGGGGGCAGGACCAATGTTGAAGCCTTCGTCGGCCATGGCCACATGCCGGGCGTCGGCGTCAGCATCCGAATAGACGGCGACCACCCGAATGCCCATGCGATGGGCGGTCTGTATGATCCGGCAGGCGATTTCGCCGCGGTTGGCTATGAGTATCTTGCTGAACATGTTTGTTATTCCTCCGGAACCCAGTTGGCCTTGCGTTTGTTGAGGAAAGCACTGAGCCCTTCCTGACCTTCGGCACTCACCCGGATGTCCGCGATCCGTTGTGCGGTGTCATCAATTACATTTGTGCCGATAAATTTGTGGCTGACCGCAGATACCAGAGCTTTGGCCGCTTTCATCGCTTCCGGCCCGTTTAGGGAGAGCTGGTGCAGCAGGTCGTCACAACGGCGCTCCATGGCCTCCAGGTCGGCGCAAACTTCGTGCACCAGGCCAAAGTGCTCGGCTTGCCGAGCGGTGAATACCTCTGCGCTTATAAAGTAGCGCCGGGCCTGGCGCTCACCGATGGCGCGCACCACGTAGGGACTGATCACAGCCGGAATCAGGCCCAGTTTGACCTCGCTCAGGCAGAAACTGGATTGTTCGGTGGCCAGTACCATGTCGCAGCATGCCGCGAGGCCGACGGCACCACCGAAGGCGGCACCCTGGACCAGGGCAATGACCGGCTTGGACAGGTGGTTGAGCACGTTCATCAGCCGCGCCAGTTGCCGCGAGTCGTCCAGGTTTTGCTGGCGGCTGTTGTCCGCCATGCGGCGCATCCAGCCCAGGTCAGCCCCGGCGGAGAAGTGCTTGCCTTCGGAGCGCAGGATGACGATGCTGGTGCTGTCGTCTGTGTTCACGGTTTCCAGCGCGTTGATCAGTTGCTGGATAATCACGTCGTCGAAGGCGTTGCGCTTGTCCGGGCGGTTAAGCACCACTTCGGTAACACGGTCGGCGCGCCGTTTCAGCACAACAGCTGATTCCTGACCAGTCATGGCGTTCTCCTCCGTTACATGCGGAACACGCCGAAGCGTGTCGGCTTGGCCGGGCGGTTAAGGGTGGCGGACAGGCTCAGGGCAACAACTTCACGGGTCTGTGCCGGGTCGATCACGCCGTCGTCCCAGAGCCGGGCGCTGGCATAGTAGGGATGGCCCTGATGTTCGTAGGAATCGACGATCGGTTTCTTGAACTCGGCCTCGTCCTCGGTGCTCCAGTGCTGGCCCTTGCGCTCCATGCCTTCGCGCCTGACGGTGGCCAGCACACCCGCGGCCTGCTCGCCGCCCATCACCGAGATGCGGGCGTTGGGCCACATCCACAGGAAGTCGGGGCTGTAGGCGCGGCCACACATGCCGTAGTTGCCGGCGCCAAAGCTGCCGCCGATCAGTACGGTAATCTTGGGTACCTCGGCACAGGCCACGGCCATCACCATCTTGGCGCCGTGCTTGGCGATGCCGTCGGCTTCGTGTTTCTGGCCCACCATGAAGCCGGTGATGTTCTGCAGGAACAGCAGGGGGATGTTGCGCTGGCAGCAGAGTTCGATGAAGTGCGCGCCTTTCTGGGCGGACTCGCTGAACAGGATGCCGTTGTTGGCGATGATGCCGACCGGGTAGCCGTGGATATGGGCAAAGCCGGTGACCAGGGTCTGGCCGTAGTAACGTTTGAATTCGTCAAACTCGGAGCCGTCGACCGTGCGGGCAATAACATCGCGCACGTCGAACTGTTTGCGCAGGTCAGTGCCGACAATGCCGTAGATTTCCTCGACATTGAACAGCGGCGCCCTGGGCTTGCGGATCTCCACGTCAGCCGGTTTGCGGCGGTTGAGGTTGGAGATGCAGCGCCGGGCAATTGCCAGGGCGTGGGCGTCGTTTTCCGCGTAATGGTCGGCCACCCCGGAGACCTTGCAGTGGACGTCGGCGCCTCCCAGGTCCTCGGCGCTGACCACTTCACCGGTGGCCGCTTTCACCAGCGGCGGACCAGCCAGGAAGATGGTGCCCTGATTGCGCACAATGATGGACTCGTCGGCCATGGCCGGTACATAGGCGCCACCGGCGGTGCACAGGCCCATAACGACGGCGATCTGGGGGATATCGTCGGCAGACATGCGGGCCTGGTTGAAAAAGATGCGGCCGAAGTGGTCGCGGTCGGGAAAGACCTCGTCCTGTCTTGGCAGGTTGGCGCCGCCGGAATCCACCAGGTAGATGCAGGGCAGGCGGTTCTGCAGGGCGATTTCCTGGGCACGCAGGTGTTTTTTCACCGTCAGCGGGTAGTAGGTTCCGCCTTTGACGGTGGCGTCGTTGGCGATGATCATGCATTCGGTGCCGGAGACCCGGCCGACGCCAGCAATAACTCCCGCAGCGGGGACTTCTTCGTCGTAGACGTTGTAGGCGGCGAACTGGCCCACTTCAAGGAAGGGAGAACCGTCGTCCAGCAGACGGTTGATGCGTTCGCGGGGCAGCAGTTTGCCACGGGCGATATGACGCTCCTGGTAGGAGGGGCCACCGCCCTGCTGGATAGTGGCGACTTTGTCCCGCAGGTCCGCCACGGCTTTTGCCATGGATTCCTGATTGGCCAGGAACTCGTCGGATCTTGGATTTACTTTGCTTTGGAGTATTGTCATTTTTTCTGGTCCGTGAGTTTGGAGTGTCGGGACTGGCAGAAGGGCAGTTCGGGAAACGCTACGAGCACATCCATGTGCGCTTGGCTTCGGCCTTCCCTGGCCGAAGACATTCCCGAACTACCCTTCTGCCACTCCCTCTGCAAACTATTCGTTGGCCTGCACCAATCTTTGTCTCTGTCCGATAGGCGGCACGGTGCCCGAAGCGGACGGTGAGGTGGGCTTTCCAGGAATGTCTTCGGCCAAGGATGGCCGAAGCCAAGCGCACACGGACGTGCTTGTAGCGTTTCCTGGAAAGCCCACCTCACCGTCCGCCTCCCCTAAGGTCTAGTTGTTGAGATACAACTCCCGCCCAATCAGCATCCGGCGGATTTCGGAGGTACCGGCACCGATTTCGTACAGCTTGGCGTCCCGCAGCAGGCGGCCTGTCGGGTATTCGTTGATGTAACCGTTGCCGCCGAGCAGCTGGATCGCGTCCAGGGCCAGTTTGGTGGCCATTTCCGCTGAATAGAGAATCGCCCCGGCTGCGTCTTTTCTGGTGGTATTGCCGCGATCGGCGGACATGGCGACCATGTAGACGTAGGATTTGGCGGTATTCATCCAGGTGTACATGTCGGCGACTTTACCCTGTACCAGTTCGAACTCACCGATGGCCTGGCCGAACTGTTTGCGTTCGCGGATGTAGGGAACCACTGCGTCCATGGCTGCCTGCATGATGCCCAGGGGGCCGCCGGAGAGTACCAGGCGTTCGTAGTCGAGGCCGCTCATAAGTACTTTGGCACCGTTGCCCAGGCCGCCCATGACGTTTTCTTTGGGCACTTTGGCGTCCTGGAATACCAGTTCACAGGTGTTGGAACCGCGCATGCCGAGCTTGTCCAGCTTCTGGGCCTGGGTGAATCCCGGGGTGTCCCGTTCGACAATAAAGGCAGTGATGCCACGGTGGCCGGCGGCCGGGTCGGTTTTGGCGTAGATGACGTAAACGTGGGCGTCGGGGCCATTGGTGATCCACATTTTGGCGCCGTTGAGCAGGTAGTGGTCGCCCGCGTCTTTGGCGCTGAGTTTCATCGAGATGACGTCGGAACCGGCGTTGGGTTCAGACATGGCCAGGGCACCGATGTGTTCACCACTGATCAGCTTGGGCAGATACTTTTCTTTTTGTTCGTCAGAACCGTTGCGATTGATCTGGTTGACACACAGGTTGGAGTGCGCACCGTAAGACAGGCCAACGGATGCGGAGGCACGGCTGATTTCTTCCATGGCGACCACATGCGCCAGATAGCCCATTTCGGAGCCGCCATAGGCTTCATCAGCGGTAATGCCCAGCAGGCCCATATCACCGAACTTTTTCCAGAGGTCGTTGGGGAACAGATTTTCCCGGTCAATGGCTTCGGCACGGGGTGCGATTTCACCGGCGGCGAAGCCGTTGATCTGCTCGCGAAGCATATCCACCGTCTCGCCGAGGCCGAAATTGAACTCTGAGTATTGTGCTTTCATTGTTGGCTACCTTTTGTTCTCTAACTTGGAGTTGGCCGCGGGCTCCGCAAGCGGAAACCGATATCCGCTCGCTTCGGTGTCCGCCACTACTTCTGTTCCAGTACTTCAGGCTCTGCCTTCTCAGCCTTCGCCTGTTTACGCGTTTTTTTCTGAAGCTCGGCGAGCGCTTCCCGGCACCGGGCTTCTGCCGTGTCCATTTCCATTTCTGCCTGAGCAATGTCGTTTTTCTGCTGCTCGAGCTGTGCCCGCTTGTTGGCCAGCGTTTCCAGCATCAACAGCAGCTGCTTTTCGTTACCGCTGGGGGTTTCGTCCCACAGATCGAACAGCTCCTTGGTTTCCGCCAGGGAAAAACCCATGCGCTTGCCCCGCAGGATCAGCTTCAGGCGTACCCGGTCTTTGGAACTGAAGATCCGGGTCTGGCCCCGCCTCGTGGGGTGGAGCAGGCCCTGGTCTTCGTAAAAACGCACACTTCGGGTAGTGACATCGAACTCTTTGGCGAGCTCACTGATGCTGTAGGTTTTTTTGGTGTTCATGGCTTGCTCCCGTTTTAGCCTTAGGTTAGATAAAGTTTACGTTAACGTAAAGGTATTTTTACAAAACCACTGCGTTTTAAAACGGACCTCCGGCGCGGCTATCCAGTCAGGTATCAACTGCCAGGCGTGGGTTCCTGGGGTAATAACGCTCAGGCACTCGCTCAATGTGGCTAAACAGGCGGGTATCCTTGTAGGGCATTTTCATGAAGCCGGAAACACCCAGTCCTTCGATCTGACTCACGGCGGCAAGAATCTCTCCCAGCCGCCGGGAGAATTCCTCCTCCCGGGCCGGGTCCAGCAGGTGATAGTGACTGTGGATCTTGAGATGGGTGGGCAGGGCTTCAAAGATGATCATGCCGGTGTGGTGGATGCCGTTCAGGGCTTCGAGGGAGCGGATAATGGTGTCGGGCAACACCAGGAACTCCTCCGGGTCCGGCCCGTCCTCGAAGTAGGAGTGTACCCGGGTACGGTCTTCCACTTCCGGCGCTGCACTCACCTGGTAGGGCAGGTGCATGTCCGGTGACACCAGGAAAGGCTGGTCCGGGCTGGCGCGGTCAATGTGCAGGGTGTCCCGGGCGTTGAACAGGCAGCTCTTGAAGATACCCTGGCGGTAAATCGCCCGGGCCAGGTTCACCATGTTGTTCACGGCCGTGACGAAAGCATTCCGAAGCTCCGGGTCGTGCAGGTTAAGGGATGTGTCTATGTAGACACCGTCGGTCTCCCAGCGTACCGCCAGGCCGCCAGCCACGGGATATTTGCCGAGCCGGCTTACCGCCGCAAGGAAAGCTTTCTCGGTTTCGCCCATGCCTTGCATGAAGTTCTTGTAGTAGCGGTCGAGCTGGACATCGTTGACGTCATTGAGAGTCTCGCGGGCATCTTCCTGGCGCAGGAATGACTTACGGGAGCTGTAAACCACGGTATCTGTTTCCCGTTCGGAGGGTCGCAGCCACACCGGCACCAGGGGGACGGGGGCTGGTTCAGGCAGGTCGACCATCACGGTCCGCGCCATCCGTGGCATCTCCTGCAGGTAATAGTCCCCCGCCCGCCGGCGGGTCCCGGGATCCGGATCCAGCATGCCTTCCAGCATGCGGGCAACTTCCATGGGCAGGCCCAGGGAGGTCGGGGGAATTGCCTGGTGGCCGAAGCGGCAGGACTGTCCGGAGGCCAGGGCATAAAGCGTACCGGCCGCACCCTGTTCGTCGAATCGGGGGGAAGACAGTCCGCCATTGAGTTGTTCTTCGCCAATGAAGTAGACATCTCCCAGCCGGGCGTTGGTCTGCTGGAGATTGTCGGACATCAGTTCCATGACATTGGAATTGATGAACTGCTGGTTGGCATCGAGCTGGGCGAACACGGAGGAGCCCCAGTCTATAAGCGCGATCCTTTCGGTGTTTTCGTCAAAGACGAGATTGGAGGGTTTGATGTCACCATGGACAATGGGCCGTCCGGCCGGCCCGGCTTCCCTGCGCAGGTTGCGGAGGATATCGGCCAGCTGGTCGGCAATGCGCACGATCAGGCGTGGCTTCAGCGGACCCTCCCGTAGTGAGATCTCCTCCAGGTTTAGCCCTGGCGCCCGCTGCATTACCAGGATGGGCTGGTTGCCCGCCCGTTGATAGGCGATCAACCCGGGTACGCGAGGGTGCTTTACCTGCTCCAGCATGAAGGCTTCTTCCTCCAGGCGGTCCTGAAGATGCCGGGGCAGGGTCACACGGGTGAACTTGAACACGTATTCGAGGTCGTCCGCACCCTGCTGTACCAGCTTGCCGGCAAACACAAAACCGTAGGCGCCCTTGCCTATCATTTCTATATCCCGGTAGCCCAGCTGTTCAAGCTGGCTGGCACAGAGCGCCACCCAGTCCTTGAGCTTGCGGGCGTCGTCCTGGCTGAGCAGGTAAACGGACTGCTCCTCCGGGATATAGAACTGCTGAAGCTGGCTCTGCTGCGGCATGATTTCCGGCTAACCCAGATGCAGTAGCATGGATTGGGGACTTTCCAGATAGCTCTTCCAGCGATTACAGAAACGGGCAATGGTTCCGCCGTCGATAATGCGGTGATCCCCGGCCCAGCTTACGGTCATTATCGCCCTTTCTGTCACCTGTCCGTTGGCGTCAAAGCGCGGCAGCTTCCGGGTCCGGCCAAGGGCAACAATGGCTACCTCTGGCGCATTGATAATGGGTGCCGCATAGGTGCCGCCCAGGGCACCAATATTCGAGATGGTTATGGTGCCTCCCCTGAGATCCTCCTGACTCACCCGGCCGGATCTTGCTGCCTCTGTCAGGCGGGCCACTTCATTGGCAATCTCCAGCAGGGTGAGCTGCTCCACCCCTTTTACATTGGGCACGATCAGGCCGGATTTGCTGTCCACTGCCATGCCGATGTTGCAATTGGGCTGGTAGTGGATTTCGGTGACCTGCTCATTGAGCTGACTGTTGAGTACGGGATATTCCTGTACCGCCAGGGCCATGGCCTTCATTATGAAGGGCATGAGGGTCAGCCGCGAGCCAGCAGCTTCTGCCTCCGGCTTGAGGCGGGCACGTAATGCCAGCAGCTCGGTAACATCGATTTCCTCACTGTAGATAAAGTGAGGAATGTTCGCTGCGGCCGAAGCCATGTGCTTCGCCATGGCCGCCTTTACCCCCCGGATGGGCTCCACCCGGACCTGGCCGGTTTCCGCATCCCGGGTTTTGCCGGTCTTTGCTGTCGGTTCCGCAACGGCGGTCGCATCAGGCGCCTTTTTGCCGTGCTCAAGGTAGTCCTGTATGTCGGACTTGAGTACGCGGCCGTCCTTTCCGGAGCCGGGAATATCCGCCAGATCCAGTTTGTGCTCACGCACCAGGCGCCGCACGGCGGGGCTGGCAGGAATCCGCTTGCCGGCTACATCGGTTTTTGCGGTGGCCGGTTGCGCTGAGGTGGTCGCCGGCGCTGGCTGTTCCCGCGCTGGAGCTTCGGTGGCACGGGTGGCTGCCTCTGCCCGGTTCTGGCCGGCACTGTCGCTTGCTCTGCCTTGCTGGCCTTCTTCGCCTTCGGCCACCAGTTCGAACAGGGGCTCATGCACTTTGGCGATGTCTCCCTCCCGGTGGTACAGCCGGGTAACCTGCCCTTTGTAGGGTGCAGGGATTTCCACCAGGGCCTTATCGGTCATGACTTCAGCGACCGGCTGGTCTTCTTCTATCATGTCGCCTTCGCTCACCAGCCATTTGACCAGTTCGCACTCCACGATACCTTCGCCGATATCGGGCAATATAAAATCATTCATTGTTGCTCTCCTGTCCTGATATCGACCTAGAATTCCACGCTCGCCCTGATGGCATCAAAAACCTTCAGGTGATTGGGCAGATGCTCCTTCTCCAGTGCAAGGGGGAAGGGCGTATCCATGCCGGTAACCCGGGCGATGGGGGATTCCAGATAAAGGAAGCAACGTTCCTGGATTGTTGCGGCAATTTCACTGGCGAAGCCGCCGGTCAGTGGCGCCTCGTGGCTTACCAGCAGTCTTCCGGTTTTGAGCACCGATTCGACCACCGTATCTGCATCCCAGGGCAGGATGGTTCGCAGGTCGATAACTTCGCAGGAAATGCCTTCCTTCTCTGCCGTTTCCACGGCCTGGCCAATCACTTCCATTTGCGCGCCCCAGCCAAGCAGGGTGATGTCGGCACCTTCTTTCAGCACTTCGGCCTGACCCAGGGGCAGGCGGTAGTCCTCTTCCGGCACTTCGCCCACCGAGGCCCGATAGAGCCGTTTGGGCTCGAAAAACAGGGTCGGGTTGGGGTCATGTATGGCACCCAGCAACAGCCCCTTGGCCTGATGAGGGTTGCGGGGGACCACGATCTTCAGGCCCGGTGTATGGGCAAAGTAGGCTTCCGGTGACTGGGAATGGTAAAGGCCGCCGGCTATACCGCCGCCATAGGGCGCGCGGATGGTCAGCCCGCCAACGTCGAACAGGTTGCCGGAACGGTAGCGGAACTTGGCCGACTCATTCACGATCTGGTCGAAAGCCGGAAAAATGTAATCCGCGAACTGGATCTCGGCCACAGGTACCGAGCCCTGGGCGGCAAGACCATTGGCGAACCCGATAATGCCCTGTTCTACCAGGGGAGTGTTGAAACAACGGTCTTTGCCGTATTTCTGTTGCAGGTTGCTGGTGGCCCGGAAAACTCCGCCGAACACGCCAACGTCTTCGCCGAAACACAGCACCCGGTCATTGGCGGCCATGGCAATATCAAGGGCATTGTTGATGGCCTGAAGCATATTCATCCTGGGCATTTCATTCACCTCCCCTGGCCTGCTCGGCGGTCTTGGGATATGCATCCGGATACCTGCGGATATGAGTCTTGAGGTTCTCCAGCTGCCGGTTCAGTTCCGGTGGCACCTCGTCATACACATCGGTGACAAGACTCTCGAGGGGAGGTGGTGGCCGCTTCTCGGCCCTTTTCATGGTTTCCAGCACTTCGCGGCGCAGGCGTTCCTGGATTTCTTTTTCCTCGTCTTCACTCCACCAATTCCTGCCTTCCAGCCAATGACGCATGCGCAGGATAGGGTCCTTTTCGCGCCAGACAGCTTCTTCATCCTTGCTGCGATAACCGGACGGGTCATCGGAGGAGGAGTGGGCGGCCAGGCGGTAGGTCATGGCTTCGATCAGCACTGGACGGTTGTCTGTTACCGCAATTTTCCGGGCAAGCCGGGTGGCTTCGTAGACGGCCAGAATGTCGTTACCGTCCACCCGGATCACATCCATCTTGTAGCCGTAGGCCCGGGGCGCCACCCCGTCGGCTGCAAACTGCTCCACGGACGGTGTGGAAATGGCATAACCGTTATTGCGGCACAGGAAAATCACCGGTGCCCGGTGCACAGCAGCCATGTTCAGGGCGGCGTGAAAGTCCCCTTCCGAGGCGGCGCCCTCACCGAAATATACAATGGTGCACTTGCCGTCGCCGGCCAGCTTCTGGCCGTAGGCATAGCCGGTGGCCTGGGGAATCTGGGTCGCCAGGGGGGACGAAATCGTCATGTAATGCAGCTTGGCGGAACCATAATGGACCGGCATCTGGCGGCCTTTGCCGTAGTCCATTACGTTACCGAAAAGCTGGTTCATAAATTCGTCGGCGGTGAAGCCACGATAGGCCAGTGCGCCCTGTTCACGGTATTGGGCCATGATCATGTCGTCTTCATCCAGCGCGGCGGCGCTGCCAATGGCGGCGGCTTCCTCACCGATGCACTGCATGTAGAAACTCAGGCGGCCCTGGCGCTGTGCAGCCAGCATGCGCTCATCCAGAACCCTGGTAAAAATCATGGCTCGGTATATGCGCAGAGCGGTGTCTTTTTTGAGGGACGGGGCTTTGGCGCCCTTATAGAGTGTGCCGTCCTGCTGCAAAAGCTGAAAGGTGGGAATTCGAAACTCGTCGCCGTCGGTAAAGGTTGGCGTATGTACAGTGCTGGGTGTTGTTTTCGTATTCATAATCCTCTTCCTAGGGTAGGGGTTGAGGGACCAGGCACCCCTTGTGAGGGTACCATGACGTCGGTTCGGCGAGCCCGGTGAGGCACTATAGAGCCAGACTAGAACTTACATTAACGTAAACGGCACCTGGATGAAAGATAACCATTGACGTTAACGTGCAGGTTAACCTATCGTTCGGCAGTCCGGCTTCAAAAGAGCCTGAACAACTGAAAAGGCAGCCAATGGCACAAACTGCCATCCCGGCGTCCTGAGCTGAATGCAAGCACAGCTGCTGATCGCGGTCGTGCTCTGAAAAAGGTATCGATCCATGAGTGTATTTACTCATCCCGAATTTGATAACCACGAACATCTGTCTTTCCACTGCGACCCGAAAACCGGCCTGCGCGCCATCATTGCTGTGCACAATACCTCCCGTGGCCCGGCTCTGGGCGGCTGCCGGATGTTCCCATACAGCAGCGAGGAAGAAGCGCTTACCGACGTATTGCGCCTCTCCAGGGGCATGACCTACAAATCCGCGCTGGCCAATCTCGATCTGGGAGGTGGCAAGTCCGTTATCATTGGCAACCCCCATCAGCATAAGACGGAGGCCCTGCTGGAGAGCATGGGGCGCTTCCTGGAAAGCCTGGGTGGCCTGTACATCGCCGCAGAGGATTCCGGCACCAGTGTTGCCGACCTCAAAGTGATGGCAGGGTGTACTGATTATGTAGCCGGTGTTTCCTCACGCCCCGGTTTTGATGGCAAGCCGAGCAGTGGCGACCCGTCACCGGCAACCGCCTACGGAACCTTCGTCGGTATCCAGTCGGCGGTGAAACACAAATTGGGACGTACCGACCCCGACGATCTGGAGGGACTGAGCGTCGCCATCCAGGGGGTTGGCAATGTCGGCTATCGGCTTGCCCGTCACCTGAAAGACGCAGGCGCAAGCCTTTCGGTCTTCGACATCCATCATGACAATATGAACCGGGCGGTGGATGAGCTGGGGGCGACAGCGGTCAGTGCTGATGAAATCCTGTTCCTGCCGGTGGATGTGCTGGCACCATGTGCCATGGGGGCCACTTTCAATGATGAGTCGATTCCCCGAATGCAGGCTCCCATCGTTGCCGGGGCCGCCAACAACCAGTTATACCGGTCGGGTCACGACTACACCCTTTGGCAGAAGGGCATTCTCTATGCGCCGGATTTCGTGATCAATGCCGGTGGCATCATCGATGTCTATTATGAGCGCATTGGCGCCGAGCCGGCCGTAGTGCGCAGCCATGTGGAAAGCATTGGAGACACCCTGGACGAGATCTTTGCGCGCTCAAAGAGGGATGAGCGGCCAACCGGCGAGATTGCCAATGAGTTGGCGGAAGAACGCTTCGAGCATCACCCGGCTGAAGTCAGAATCCCTGGCTAATCGACATCGCCGGCTGACACTCCGGTATGAATCTGCAGAAAACAAGAATGATCTCAGGAGAACATCATGAATAACCCTTCCCCTGCCAGTCAGAGAGGCGGAGACAGCGAAGCTTCCATCAAGCGTGGCCTCTGGTCATCACGGATGGCCTTTGTTCTGGCGGCGACCGGTTCCGCGGTTGGCCTTGGTAACATCTGGAAGTTTCCCTACGTGACCGGCGAAAACGGCGGTGGTGCCTTTGTGCTGGTATACCTTTTCTGTATTGCCGCGGTGGGTCTGCCCATCATGATGGCCGAGATACTCATCGGTCGCCGGGGCGGGGCGAGCCCGATACGAAGCATGGGTCAGATCACCAGGCGTGATGGCCATCACCGTGCCTGGAGCCTCGCCGCTGTAATAGGTGTGCTGGCGGCCTTTCTGATTCTGTCGTTCTATTCCATGATTGGTGGCTGGGCGGTTTCCTATATCAGTACCTCTGCCACCGGCCAGTTGACCGGGCTATCGGCGGACGCGATCGGAGAGATCTTTTCAGGATTGCTGGGCAATCCCTGGGCATTGCTGGGGTGGCACACACTGTTCATGGCTCTGGTGGTTTTTGTGGTGATCCGTGGCCTCCGGGGTGGCCTTGAGCGCGCGGTGACCATCCTGATGCCAGCGTTGTTTGTGCTGCTGCTTATTGTGGTTGGCTATGCCATGACAACCGGGCATTTTGGTGAAGGCGTTGCTTTTCTCTTTCAGCCCGACTTTTCCGGACTGACCACAGCCGGCGTTCTGGTGGCCCTCGGCCATGCCTTCTTTACCCTGAGTCTGGGAATGGCGGTAATGATGGCCTACGGGTCCTACCTGTCGAAGAATGTATCCATTGCCAAAACCTCCATTGTAGTTTCTGTTATGGATACCGGCGTTGCGCTGCTGGCGGGCCTGGCGATCTTCCCGATTGTGTTCGCCAATGGCCTTGAACCGGGTGCCGGGCCGGGACTGATCTTCCAGACCCTGCCACTGGCTTTTGGCCAGATGCCCTGGGGTAGTCTGTTCGGTACGCTGTTCTTCATCCTGCTGACCTTTGCCGCCTGGACCTCCGCCATCTCCCTGCTGGAGCCGGTGGTTGAGTGGCTGGAGGAGAAAAAAGGCATGAGCCGGGGCAAGAGCACCATTGGTGCCGGTATTGCCTGCTGGCTACTGGGCATTGTTTCGATTCTCTCGCTCAATGTCTGGTCGGATGTGACACCTCTCGGTATGTTCGCCATGTTTGAAGGCAAGACCATATTCGATCTGCTCGATTTCGTGACCGCAAGCGTTATGCTACCCCTGGCAGGCCTGCTGGTGGCCCTGTTCGCCGGCTGGATCATGACCCGCGAGGCCCTGCAGAACGAACTGGCCATGTCGGCCCGCAGTTTCTCGCTCTGGTATGGCATTATCCGTTACGTAACTCCTGTCGCTGTAGCGGTCGTTTTCATCTATAACCTTCTGTAGCAGCGGCTAACCCTGCCCAGAACAATCTCAGGAGAGATGTATGGTCTCAATTTTTGATCAGGGCCTTGAGCCCAGCGATGCAAACCACGTGGCTTTGACACCGATGGATTTTCTGGTGCGTACCGCCAGCGTGTATCCGGAATATCCGGCAGTGATTCACGGCCAGACGCGACGCAACTGGCAGGAAACCTATGAGCGCTGTCGCCGCCTTGCCTCGGCATTGTCGGCGAAGGGAATAGGCAAAGGCGATACCGTGGCGGCAATGCTGCCGAATATTCCCGAGATGCTGGAATGCCATTTCGGTGTTCCCATGCTGGGCGGCGTGCTGAATGCGCTTAACACCCGGCTGGATGCCGAGGCCATTGCCTTCATGCTGGAGCACGGCGAGGCCAAGGTGTTGATTGCAGACCGGGAATTCGGTGAAGTCATCAATAAGGCTGTCAGCCAGCTGGACCACCCGCCACAGGTGATTGACGTCAACGATCCGGAACTGGGTGGTGGCGGCACTCAGGTGAGTGACCTGGATTACGAGGCTTTCCTGGCGGGCGGTGATCCGGAATTCGAATGGCAGATGCCGGGGAATGAGTGGGATGCGATCTCATTGTGCTATACCTCCGGCACCACTGGTAACCCGAAAGGGGTGGTATATCACCATCGCGGCGCCTATGAAAATGCCATGGGTAACCAGGCGGTCTGGTCCATGGGCATGCATCCGGTGTATCTGTGGACTCTGCCGATGTTCCACTGCAACGGCTGGTGCTTTCCCTGGACGATCACCGCTTTTGCTGGCACTCATGTGTGTCTGCGCAAGGTGGATCCGGAGAAGATCCTGCAGTTGATCAGTGAACACGGGGTCACCCATATGTGCGGTGCGCCGATTGTCCTGAATACCCTGCTGGGTGCCTCGGAAGCCGCGAAATCCGGCTTCAGCCATACCGTGCAGGCAATGACCGCTGGCGCGGCGCCACCGGCCAGGGTCATTGAGGCCATTGAGGAGATGGGCTTCCGCGTCACCCACGTTTATGGCCTCACGGAAGTATACGGCCCGGTGACCGTATGTGCCTGGAAATCCGAATGGGATCAGCTGCCGGTGGAAGAGCGCGCCAGTATCAAGGCGCGACAGGGGGTTCGTTATCACACCCTGGCCGGCATGATGGTGGGCGATCCCGAATCCATGGAACCGGTGCCGAAAGACGGCAAAACCATTGGCGAGATCTTCCTGCGCGGCAATACCGTGATGAAAGGCTACCTGAAAAATCCCAAAGCCACGGCGGAAGCCTTGCGGGGTGGCTGGTTTCACACCGGCGACCTGGCGGTCTGGCATGCCGATGGCTACGCCGAGATCAAGGACCGCCTGAAAGACATCATAATTTCCGGGGGTGAGAACATTTCCACCATTGAAGTCGAGGGCGTGCTGTACCGTCACCCCGATATCCTTGAAGCCGCCGTGGTGGCCAGGCCTGACGACAAGTGGGGAGAGACACCCTGTGCTTTCGTCACTCTCAAGCCGGAAGCGGGGGACGTCAGTGAGGACGAAATCATCGCCTTCTGCCGGGAACGGATGGCGAAGTTCAAGGCGCCCAAGACCATTGTCTTCAGCGAACTGCCGAAAACATCCACCGGAAAAATCCAGAAGTTCGTGTTGCGGGACGAGGCCAAAAAGCTCTGACTGCGCGGCTGATATTGAGAACAGGAGATGATCATGGAATTTCAGGATGTACCAGCCATCGTAACTGGTGGTGCCTCGGGCCTTGGCGAAGGCGCCGCCCGTGCACTGGCAGCTGCCGGCTGTAAAGTTGCCATTTTCGACCTGCAGAAGGAGCAGGGCGAAGCCGTGGCCAGGGATATTGGTGGTGTATTCATCGCATGTGACGTGGCTTCCGCCGAAAGCGCCGAAGTCGCGGTGAAGGCGGCTCGTGATGCCCATGGCCTGTGCGGCATCGTCGTCAACTGTGCCGGTATTGCCCCGGCTGGCAAGATCCTCGGCAAGGAAGGGCCCATGCCTCTGGAGAATTTCAACAAGGTTATCCAGGTCAACCTGGTCGGTACCTTCAACATCATGCGCCTGGCGGCAGCCGACATGGCCCAGCGTGAACCCAACGCCGACGGCGAGCGGGGGGTGGTAATCTCAACAGCTTCCGTCGCCGCCTTCGAGGGCCAGATCGGGCAGGCCGCCTACAGCGCCTCCAAAGGTGGTGTTGTCGCCATGACCCTGCAGTCTGCGCGGGAACTGGCGCGGGAAGGCATTCGCGTGAACACCATCGCACCGGGCATTTTCATGACCCCGATGATGGCTGGCATGCCCCAGGAAGTGCAGGACAGCCTGGCCGCTACCCTGCCGTTTCCCAAACGCCTGGGCAAGGCTGAGGAGTTCGGCATGCTGGTGGACCAGATGGTGCGCAACCCGATTCTCAACGGTGAGGTCATCCGCCTGGACAACGCCCTGCGCATGGCGCCCAGGTAACTATTTATTAAGCTGAAGGAAAGTAGGCGGATACGTCCATTCAGGACCGTATGCAGCAGGGATGCTGCATCCGAGCCTACATGGATGTATTCACGGCGTGTCCTGAATGGACGTATCCGCCTGCTTTCCCACTCGTCAGTATGTGCTCAAGCTGTGTGCCCAGGCAATTACGGTGCCCATGCAATCGAAGGATACAACCATGACCGGTGTTGTTGATAAAGAAGAACTCGAAATGTTCCGGGAATCCGTCATCAAGGCCCTGGAAACCGAGGTGACTCACCAGTACGAAGCCTGGGAAAAATCCGGCATCGTGCCCCGTGAACTATGGGACACCCTCGGCAACGCCGGCATGCTGTGCGTCGATGTACCCGAAGACTGGGGCGGCTGCGGTGCGCCCTTTCTGTACTCTGTTGTGGTCGGTGAGGAAATGGCCCGCATGGGCTTCGGCGCACTGTCGACCAACGTGATGGTGCACTCCGATATCGTTGCCCCCTATCTGAGCCACATCGGCAACGAAGAGCAGAGGCAGCAATGGCTACCGAAAATGGTCTCGGGCGAGGTCGTTGGCGCCATAGCCATGACCGAACCCGGTGCCGGCAGCGATCTGCAGGCCATGCGCACCAGTGCAGTAAAAGACGGCGACGACTACATCCTCAACGGCTCCAAAACCTTCATTACCAACGGCCAGCACGCCGGCATGGTCATCGTCGCCGCCAAAACCGATCCCAAAGCCGGGGCCAGGGGCATAAGCCTGTTCCTGGTGGACACCTCATTGCCGGGTTACAGCAAAGGCCGCAATCTCGATAAGATCGGCCAGCACTCCGGCGACACCTCGGAAATGTTCTTCTCCGACATGCGCCTTCCCGCGTCAGCACTGCTGGGTGAAGAAGGCCAGGGCTTTATGTACCTGATGCGGGAACTGCCCCGCGAGCGCCTGGTCATCGGTGCGCTCGGCGTTGCCGCCGCCCGCGGAGCCCTTGACCTGACCATTGCCTACGCCCGGGAGCGGGAACTGTTCGGCCAGAAACTGGCCCAGCTACAGAACACCCGCTTCGAAATTGCCCGCATGGAAACCGACTGCCGCGTCAACCGCGCCTTCGTCGACGAATGCATTGAACTTTACGAAAAAGGCGAGCTCGACGCGCCCACAGCGTCCATGGCCAAGTACAGCGCCACGGAAATGCAGTGCCGGGTAGCAGATGGCTGCCTGCAGCTGTTCGGTGGTTACGGTTACACCAGCGAGTACCCGATTTCCAGGGCGTTTGTAGATGCCAGAGTACAAAGAATCTATGGCGGTACTTCAGAGGTAATGAAAGAAATCATCGCAAGGTCTGTTCTGGGCAAAGCCTGAATGACGTCGACCTGGCGATAACTCACGAGCCGGAAGCCGAATGGCGACCCTTCCCTTCGGGACCGTAAAAAACAGGGATGTTTTTTTCGAGCCTACATGGAGGTATTCACGGCGTGTCCCGAAGGGGAGGGTCGCTATTCGACGAACTCCCTGATAAATAGGCTTACACGATAAAGAGGGCAAGCAAAATGTCGACAACAGACGTAGTAATAGCAGGCTCCGCCAGAACACCCATGGGTGGCATGATGGGCGACCTCAGCTCGGTGCGCTCCCCGGACCTCGGCGCCACCTCCATCAAGGCGGCCATTGAAAGAAGTGGCCTCCAGCCCGCCGACATCCAGGAAGTCATCATGGGCTGCGTGCTGCCCGCCGGCCTCGGCCAGGCACCGGCACGCCAGGCCTCCCGCGCCTCCGGCATACCCGATTCCAGCGGCTGCACAACGGTCAACAAAATGTGCGGTTCCGGCATGCAGGCTGTCATCATGGCCCACGACCAGATTAGGGCCGGCACCAACAGCATCATGGTTGCTGGCGGCATGGAAAACATGAGCCAGGCCCCGTACCTGCTGCCCAAGGCCCGTGCCGGCTATCGCATGGGCCATGGCCAGGTCATCGACTCCATGTTCCTGGACGGCCTTGAAGATGCCTACGAAGGCGGTCTTATGGGCGTATTCGCCCAGCGCACGGCGGACAAATACGGCATCAGTCGCGAAGCCATGGATAACTTTGCCATCGCCTCCCTCGAACGCTCCCTGGCAGCCATCAGGAATGGCGGGTTCGCTGACGAAATCACTGCCGTGACCGTCTCCGGCCGGGGCGGGGATACCGTCGTCGACACCGACGAACAACCGGGCAAAGCCCGGCCGGAAAAAATTCCCCAGCTGAAACCGGCCTTCGCCAAAGATGGCTCCGTCACCGCCGCCAACTCCAGCTCAATCAGCGATGGCGCCTCCGCCCTGGTGCTGACCACCCGCGAGGAAGCCGAAAAGCGGGGCCTTGCTCCCCAGGCCCGGATTGTCGCCCACGCCACCCACGCCCGACTGCCGGCCGAGTTCACACTCGCGCCCATCGGCGCCATTGAAAAGGTGCTGAAAAAGTCCGGCTGGAGCCGCGACCAGGTGGACCTGTTCGAGATCAATGAAGCCTTCGCTGTGGTCACCCTTGCTGCCATCAATGAGCTCGGGCTGGATGCCGACAGGGTCAACGTACATGGCGGAGCCTGCGCCCTGGGCCACCCCATCGGCTCTTCCGGTTCGCGGATCATGGTCACCCTGATCAACGCCCTGAAACAGCGCGGCCTCAGCCGTGGCGTGGCATCCCTCTGTATCGGCGGCGGCGAAGGTACGGCCGTGGCTATCGAACTGCTTTAAAAAGTAGGAGCTACCTGACTACCATGGCTATTTTCCCAACCGACGACGGCGAACAGGATCTGTTCATCTCACGATCTGATCCCCTGGTCCCCCTGGGCACCCACTCTTTTTTCAGTTTTGAACTGGAGGGGAAGGTATGGCCCTCTGTGGAGCACTACTTCCAGGGCATGAAGTTCACGGATGATGCCCGGCAGGAACAGGTCAGGGCTGCTGCCTCACCTCAACAGGCACGGAAACTGGGCCGCAAGCGACACAAGAGCTTTCGGAAAGACTGGAAGCAGGTGCGTGAAACCGTTATGACCCGCGGTGTTTACACCCGATGTCGGACTCATCCCGAGCTGACTGAGGAACTCCTTGCCACCGGCGACCAGAAAATTGTCGAGAACAGTAACTTTGATTATTTCTGGGGTTGTGGCCGCGACAGACGCGGCGACAACCGGTATGGCAAGGTGCTGATGAATGTACGCGCCAAGCTGCAGGAAGAGCGGGCCTCGTCGTAGCTTCGTTCCCGGTGAAGCGCGGTCGGCTTTGAACGGGTAGCCCGCAGGCGTCTGACTCTTCAAAGTATTGTAATCTTGTTATAATCGTTGAATAGTCCGGCTTCAGGTATTTTCATGGAAACAAAAACTGCGCGATTGACGGTGCTGATTGATCCGGCCAAAAAGAAAGCCCTTGAAGATCTCTGCGCCACCCAGGATTTGACACCCTCCCAGGTAGTCCGGCAGTTGATTCGTAACTATCTTGAAGAGCATGGTGTCGACTACACATCAAAACCAGACGTGCCCCGAGCTTCCGCAAGAAAATGAAATGAGGCCGGTGGCCGCTCAAAACATGACTTCGGCCCGGACGAACCCTATCTCATCCAGCGTATTGACGGCGTCATCAAGCGTTGGATAGGCCCACACCTGATCATCGTCAGAAATCAGGAAAAAGCTTTTCCCGTCGTTTAGTTTCAAAAGTACGATCCACTGGCCCGGATCCGCGGGGGATCTCATGATTTTCACGGCATCAATGCGATCCTTCTCAAGAAGTTCTTTTATCTCATTCCTTTTCATCTTTCACCGTTTTTCAAGTATCTGAATCACTGGGCAATTCGGCAGAATTCCGGGCTCAGGTAAAGCAATCATATATTGTAATAGCATTAGCATTGTATTATACCCGCAAACGAAAATGGCCGGACAACAAAGTGCTCATTCCGGTTGCGGGCCGGGCAGATTATCGATTCCGGAAAAGGACAAATTATCGCCATGCGACAACTTCTGACCGGCCTGCCGGGTATCGCCACGGGCTTGCGGTCCGCCCTGAAAGGTGGCTACCGGTTGGCCGACTTCCAGAAGGATGTGATGGCTGGTCTGACCATCGGTACCGTGGCTGTGCCCCTCTCTATGGCACTGGCAATAGCGAGCGGCGTGCCGCCCCAGCACGGTTTGTACACAGCGATTGTAGCAGGCGCCATAATTGCGATGACCGGTGGTGCCCGTTTCAATGTGTCAGGACCAACCGCCGCCTTCGTCGTCATCCTGTTTCCTGTCGTCCAGCAATTTGGCCTGGGCGGCCTGCTTATCGCATCGATGATGGCGGGTGTTATCCTTGTGGCGTTGGGGCTCACCCGGATGGGGGCGCTGATCCGGTTTGTGCCTTATCCGGTGGTGCTGGGCTTTACCGCCGGGATCGCGGTCGTTATCGCGGTATTACAGGTCCCCGACTTTCTCGGGCTGGAGACGGGTAAGCTGGGCGGGCATTTTGTCGAAAATGTCGCGACGATTTCAACTTCGCTGCCGACTTTCAACCTGCTGGAGCTGGGTGTTGGCGCGTTCGCCCTGGTATTGATGCTGCTGTGGCCACGTCTCAGGATTCCGATCCCTGCGCCCCTGATTGGTCTTGTTTTTGGCGCCGTTGCCGCCTACGGCATTAATTCGTTAATGGGTGGTCCGGGTACTGATGGCGCAGTAGCAACGATTTCATCACGCTTCAGCTGGGAGGTGGGCGGCCAAACCGGCACCGGGGTTCCACCTATACCGCCGACCTTTATCGCACCGTGGTTATTGCCAGGCCCTGATGGTGAACCTCTGGAACTGGGTTTTACCCTGTTCAGTGCACTTCTGGGCCCGGCATTTGCCATCGCCATGCTGGGGGCGATCGAGTCACTGCTTTGTGCGGTGGTTGCCGATGGCTTGACCAAAACCAGACATGATCCGAATGCCGAGCTGATCGGGCAGGGGCTGGGGAATATTGCTGCGCCATTTTTTGGTGGCATCACGGCAACCGCGGCCATCGCACGTACCGCCACCAATATCCGCAGTGGCGCACGCTCACCGATATCCGCTGTGGTTCACTCACTCGTTGTTCTGCTTGCGGTCGTTGCCCTCGCCGGGCTGCTCGGGTTGGTACCCATGGCGGCGCTTGCGGCGCTGCTGTTTATTATTGCCTGGAACATGAGTGAGGCAAGGCATTTTGTGCGTACGCTGCGTTCAGCACCGCCGGGGGATGTGACGATCCTGGTTACCTGCTTCAGTCTGACCGTACTTTTCGATATGGTTCTGGCCGTTGCTGTAGGGGTGGCATTGGCAGCAGCACTGTTCATCAGACGCATGTCCCTGCTGACCGAGGCCAACCTGCTTGAGGGTCACCATTATCCCGCGAACACCGGGTTTCCGCCTGAAGTGGCGATCTATGACATTAACGGCCCGCTGTTTTTTGGCGCGGCCGAAAAGGCACTGACCTCGCTGCATCTGGTTGATCCGAAGGTCAGAACGGTGGTTCTGGATATGCATGATGTGCCAAGCATGGACGGAACAGCCATCGTCGCTCTTGAGTCAATAGTTGCTGAAATGGGGCGCGATGGTATCAGGCTTATCCTGGTCGGCCTGCAGCCAAGGATGATAGTGAAGCTTCGCCGCGCGGGTATTCACAAGCTGGCGGGTTCGCTGACCTACTGCCGGAATCTGGAACATGCGCACCAGGTATCCCGGCGTTGGCAGGCGGCATAAATCAGCGGCTGATCCTCTGGCCGGGGAGTAGTGCCGCCCACTCCCCCGTTACCCTCTGGTTCGGGTGGGTTTTTGTGCCATCCCGTTTACGCTTGTCTGCGTATGATCAATCAATAAAATGCTTGCGGTTCCTGATTTATGGGTATGACCGAAAATCTGCTTTCCACCAGCCAGTGGACAATCGCCCTTATCCTGTTTCTGGCCATTCTTGTCCGGGCACTGCGTTCGATCGACTGGCAGCTGTTTCGCAAGGACGAGGCACTCCAGCATACTTTTTTCGGGGCCGCTGTGGCGCTCGGTTTCCTCTGGCATCTGCGTGCCGGCATTTCCCCCGGGCTGTCGATACACATTTTCGGCATCACTCTGGTAACACTGATGCTGGGATGGGCGCTGGCGGTGCTGGCAGGCCTGCTGGCGTTGGTGATCACCGTAATCACCGGGCGTGAGCCATTGCTGATGTTTGCTGTGAACGGACTGGTTACCGTAATGGTGCCGGCCCTTGTCAGCCACGGGATCATGCTCTGGGAGCGTCGCCGGGGCTTCCGGAACTTTTTCGCCTACATCTTTTTCTGCGGGTTTTTCGGGGCGGGCATCTCGGTGGCGGTGGCCGGGACGACCATGTGTCTGATGCTATGGACCAGCGGTGTTTATACGTTCGGCGAACTGGTCCATGAATATGTTCGTTATCTGCCGCTGTTCATGATACCGGAAGGTTTTGCCAACGGCGCCCTGGTCACCGGTCTGCTGGTGTTCCATCCAGACCGGCTGACAACTCTTGACCAGCGCCGTTATAAATAGTGTGTCCTCTGGTCAATTCGCAGCAGGGCCGCGAATTGACCAGTCGGGATATCAGGCCTGCTTCTTGCAGGTCCTGATGCCAAACAGCGAGTAAGCCGGGCAAGTGCCCATCAACGCTGTTGCGATCGGGACGATACCTATCCAGCCCCAGGGTGTCTGTGGTCCTACGAATACCAGTGCCAGCAATACAACTCCGGCAATGACTCGTATAATGCGGTCTGCAGTTCCCACGTTTTTGTTCATTTCAGTCTCCTTTGGTGATTTCCGGTTATTTCGGTTAATACTTGGATCATACGGCAGCATCACCGGCCACTTCAGTGATAAAGTCACAGTCGGCGGGTATTTAGCGACCACAAAGGATCAGGTTTCATGGCAAATCACAGTATCCTCGATATCCTTAACGACACTCTCGGTAAGGAGGCCCGGGAAATCGCCCGGGTGATGCGTTTTCCTCCCGGCCAGGTACTGTTCCGTGCCGGGCAGAAATGTGAGCGCTTACCGCTGTTGGTGGCTGGCAGGGTCAAGGTCCAGATGACGGGTGTTTCGGGTAACAGTATTGTTCTCTACCGGCTGGAAACTGATCAGTTCTGTCCGCTTTCCATCGGGTGCCTGATGACCGGGCAAGCCTATCGTGCCGAGGCAGTCGTCGAGGAAGAAACTGACGCAGTGATGATTTCCCGTGGGGTATTTGACCGGCTGATGGATCAGTCCGCCAGTTTCCGCCAGGGGATCATGGAGTCTTATGGTCGGCGGCTGGATGATCTGATGCTGCTGGTGGAAGAAGTTGCTTTTCGTCGAATGGACCAGCGGCTGGAGGAGTGGCTGCTCGAGCGCGCTGATCACGGACCCATTGTTATAACCCATCAGGAACTGGCGGTAGAGCTTGGAACCGCCAGGGAAGTGGTAAGCCGGCTGCTCAAGGAGCTTGAACGGCGCGATATGGTCAGGCTGGCACGGGGCAGGATTGAAGTCACGAATCTGCTGGAAAGATTATGAGCAAGGCCGTATCAGTGCGCGGTTGAGCGACCTGCAAGTTCCTGCCATGCGTCATAGGTGCTGAGAAAGACCTGCCCGGTCAGTTCCTCGCAGAAATGGGTTTTTTTCAGACGGTCCATAATCGGGCCTTTCACCTCAGCCAGATTCAGACGGATTCCGGCATCCCCCAGCCGGCTGTTGATTGCTTCGAGGCTTTCGAGCGCCGAGGCATCAATTTCGTTGACTGACTGACACGCCAGTACCAGATCCTGCATCCCCGGATTGTCAGAAACCAGGGCAAGAACCGTATCCTCCAGATAGCGGGCATTTGCAAAATACAGACTCGCGTCAATGCGGAGAAAAACAGCCCTGTCGTCAATCTCCACTGCGTGCCTCTGGACATTGCGGAAATGTTCGGTGCCGGGAATTCTGCCAATAACGGCACTGTGGGGACGACTGGTACGGTACAGGAACAGACCGATCGAAAGAGCGACACCCGCGATAATGCCAGTCTCGACGCCCTGCAATAAAGTCAGGGTGATCGTTGCCAGCATGGCTGCCCCGTCTGCTTTTGAATAGGACAATGTTCTTCGAACCGCTGGCAGGTCAATCAGCGTGCTGACGGCAATGATGATGGTCGCTGCCAGAGTTGCCTTCGGCAAAAAAGCCAGCAGGCCGGTCAGGGTCAGGGTCGCAATGGCGATGCCGAAGGCTGTCAGGATGCCGGCAACGGGTGTCCGGGCGCCAGCCTCAAAATTCACCACGGATCTTGAGAAGCCACCGGATACCGGGGAAGCCCCGCTGAAACCGGACGCCACGTTGGCAAGCCCGAGCGCGATCAACTCGGAATCCGGCTCGATTCGCTGGCGCCTTTTCGCGGCGAGGGTCTGGGCTACCGAAACAGACTCCACGAAGCCCACCAGACTGATCAGGAAGGCTGCCGGGATCAGCGTGGTCCAGAGATCCGTGTCGATGGGAGGCAGTCTGAAATCAGGCAGACCGCTGGGTACTTCGCCAATCAGACGGACGCCTGCGGTGCCGAGATCGAAATACCAGGCAACTGCCGTGGTAACGAATACCGCTGTCACCGGAGCCGCCCTGGTGCAAAGGTCTGCCAGCCGTTCTGGTAACCCGAGTCTGGTCAGGCCTTGTTTGAGGGCTTTGCGGCACAGATACAGGAATATCAGGGTACCACTGCCAATTATGAGCGTGACCATATTGATCGCTGCCAACTGCCCCCATAGCCCTTTGATCATCTCCAGCAGGTTATGGCCGCCACTGTCGATGCCCAGCAGCGGGCCGAGCTGGCTACCGACAATAAGAATGCCCGAGGCTGTGACAAATCCCGATATCACCGGATGGCTGAGAAAATTGGCCAGAAAGCCCAGCCGCAGCAGGCCCATGGTGACAAGCATCAGCCCTGAAAGCGTGGCCAGAACGATGGCGGCACCCAGGTACTCCGGAGTTCCGGATTCGGCAAGGCCTCCCAGCGCCGAAGCCGTCATCAGGGATGCCACTGCCACTGGCCCTACCGCCAGGGTAGTGCTGGTGCCGAATATGGCGTAGGCCACCAGCGGAAGCATGCTGGCATAGAGGCCGACTTCGGGCGGCAGGCCGGCCAGCAGGGCATAGGCCAGAGCCTGGGGGACCAGCATCATGGTAACAATGACTGCCGCGAGTCCGTCGCTGACAAAGGTATCGGCTCTGTAGTCCTTCAGCCAGCTCAGAATCGGCAGCATCCGGGTCAGGCGGTCCGTCATGGCCTTCACTCCCTCTCATGGACCCTGGTCAGAAGCGATTGATCGGGACTTTCAGATAGATCTGGCCATCGTCTTCCGCCGGAGGCATATGCCCTGCCCGCATGTTGACCTGTACCGATGGCAGGATCAGCCCGGGCATGTCGAGAGTGGCATCGCGTTCGGTTCTGAGTTGGACGAATTCCGCTTCGGTGATGCCCTCACGGACATGAATGTTGTTTGCGCGCTGCTCGGCGACCGAAGTTTCATGGACAAACTCGTCCCGGCCGAGCGCTTTGTAGTCGTGGCAGAGAAAAATCCGGGTCTGGTCCGGCAGGGCCAGCACTTTGCCAATGGAATGGAAAAGCGTATGGGCATCCCCACCCGGGAAGTCACATCGTGCGGTGCCGGCATCCGGTGCAAACAGAGTATCACCCACGAAAGCCGCATCCCCGATGACATAGGTCAGGCAGGCGGGCGTATGGCCGGGGGTATGCAGAACCTGCGCTTCCAGACTGCCGATCCGGAAGCTGTCGCCCTCTTCGAACAGGCGGTCAAACTGGCTGCCGTCGCGGGCAAACCCGGGGCCCGCATTAAAGGTCTTGCCAAAGATTTCCTGCACCTCGACAATTTTCTTCCCGATGCCGGTGCGGCCGCCAAGCCGTTCATGGAGGTAGGGTGCGGCAGACAGGTGATCGGCGTGGACATGGGTCTCCAGGATCCATTCAACGGCCAGGTCATTGGCTTCAACGTAACCGATAATCCGGTCAGCAGAGCGCACATCGGTCCTGCCGGCGGCATAATCGAAATCCAGCACCGAATCCAGGATCGCACAGGCGTCCGTCGCCGGATCTGTTACCACATAACTGAAGGTGTTGGTCGCTTCGTCAAAGAAATGTTTAACAAGAGGCGTTTGCATAAGTCGCTTCTCCATCTGGTGTTGCGGCATGGGACCCGGTGGCGCCGATAACAGCATCAGGGTACCCTTTGTACATTGTAATATTCAATTTTGGTCTAACCATAGAAGAAAAAATTTTATATGATGGGGCGGTTCCCGATTTTGGCCGTACTTGAGGCGCAAACGGCAGTCCCAGTGTTAAACTTTGCAGTTACATTGAATATTCTTATAACTTTCTGCTAAACGAGGTCGACATGCGCCATTCCGGTTGCATTGTGGTGATTCTGCTGCTCCTGACGCCAGCAATGACGTTCGCGCAACCAGCGTTTGAAACCGTCAAGCGCCGGGCATTACATGAAACTGTTCATCTTGATGGTGTTATCGAGGCGGTTCAGCAAAGCACAGTTTCAGCCCAGACCAGCGGCACCGTCCAGAGGCTGCCCTATGATGTTGATGACTCGGTTACTGCGGGTGATCTGATTGTCCAGTTGGAAGACAGCGAACAACGTTCCCGCTTGCGCCAGGCTCAGGCCGGGCTGGAAGAGGCCGAGGCAGCGTTGTCTGATGCCCGTCAGCGATTCGAACGCATCGAAGCGATCCACGAAAGGGGCCTGGTATCCCGGCAGGAATTTGATCAGGCCCGCAACAGTCTTGCGGCCGCCAGGGCAAGAGTGGAGCGCGCCAGAAGCTCGGTTGCCGAGGCAGAGCAGCAGCTGTCCTATACCCGGGTGCTAGCACCCTATGGGGGCATTCTCACCGAGCGTCATGTGGAGCTGGGTGAATCTGTCAGTCCGGGACAGCCGCTGCTTAGCGGGCTGTCGCTGGAGCAGCTCCGGGTGGTGGTTGATCTGCCACAGAAATACGCGGAATCCGCTCGCACCGAACGCCAGGCAAAAGTCACGCTTGTTGATGGCCAGGTGCTGGAAACCGGTGAAATGACGTTCTATCCCTACGCCGACCCGCAAACCCATACCTTCCGCCTGCGGATGCGATTGAACGAGCCCGGGGGCTCGCTGTTTCCCGGCATGCTGGTGAAGGTCGGTGTTCCGGTTGCCAGCCGGGAAGCGCTCTGGGTGCCTCTCAGCAGCCTGATCCACCGCAGTGAACTGCGGGCGGTGTTCGTGCTGGACGAACAGGACCGGCCCCGGCTGCGACAGGTGCGTACCGGTGTCCGGGACAATGGCAGCCTGGAGATTCTGGCCGGGCTCAGTGCCGGCGAGCGGGTGATTACCAATCCTTCCGAACTGGTTGGCAGTGACCGGCTGAATCCTGTGACCGAAGCGGGCAGGGAGGCGAATCCGTGAGCCGGGATCTGCCGCAAGTCGGACCGTCCGGTGTCATTGCCCGGGTCTTCCAGAATAATCACCTGACACCACTGCTGGCCCTGCTGGCGATTATTCTCGGCATCATGGCAGTGGTGGTCACCCCGAAAGAGGAAGAGCCACAGATAGACGTCACTATGGCGGATATCATGGTGGCGTTTCCCGGCGCCAGCACCCGTGAGGTGGAGAGCGCAATAGCGACGCCCGCCGAGCAGGTGATGAGCGAGATCAAAGGCGTGGAGCATGTCTATTCGGTGTCGCGACAGGGTCAGGCGGTGATTACCGTCCAGTTCGAGGTGGGCATTCCGCGCCAGGAAGCACTGGTCCGGCTTTACAATCAGGTGTACTCCAATCAGGACTGGTTGCCGGCCAATCTGGGCGCGAGCCAGCCGGTGGTCAAACCCAAGGGTATTGACGATGTGCCGGTAATGACCCTGACGCTGTTTGATCCGGAAAACGGTCACACCGGTGAGCAGCTTACCCGCCTGGCGCACATGCTGGAAGTCGCCCTGAAGCGGGTTCCGGGCACACGGGATATCTATACGATCGGCGGCATTCCCGACCGCGTCGATATCCGGTTTGATCCTGCGTTACTGGCGGGCTTCAACCTCACCGTCGACGATATCCGCAATGCGCTGACTGCAGCCAATACCAGCAGTCAGGAGGCCCGCGTTACCCGGGATAATCTCTCCATTCCGGTACAGGCCGGGACGCTGCTGGAAACCGTCGGGGACGTGCGCCGGCTGGTGGTGGGCATGAACAAAGGCGCGGCCGTTTACCTGGAAGATGTAGCCGATATCAGTCGTGGTGGTACCGTCGCTGACCAGAGTGTGATGACCGGTTTCGGGCCGGCACAGGGAGTCGACAACGCCGGCCAGCCAGGCCAGATCTACCCGGCAGTCACCCTTGCAATTGCCAAGAAACCCGGTGAAAACGCCGTCAATATCACCACTGCCATAGAGGAACGGCTGGAGCGGTTGCGCAACCGGGCATTGCCCCGGGGTGTGGAAGTACTGGTGACCCGGGACTATGGCGACACCGCCTCCGAGAAAGCCGCCAAACTGATAACGGACCTGATTTCCGCCACCCTGTGTGTGGTGCTGCTGGTGCTGGCCGCCATGGGCTGGCGCCAGGCGCTGATTGTGGGAGTTGCGGTTCTGATCACGCTGTTGCTGACCCTGGTATTTTCCTGGGCCTGGGGTTTCACCCTCAACCGGGTGTCCCTGTTCGCGCTGATTTTCTCTATCGGCATATTGGTGGATGACGGCATTGTGATCACCGAGAACATCAACCGGCGGATCCAGAACTCCCGGTCGCCGGTGAAAGACATCATTCCCCTGGCAGTGGACGAGGTGGGCACCCCCACCATCATGGCCAGCCTGACCATCATGGCGGCGCTGATTCCCATGGCTTTCGTCAGTGGCCTGATGGGTCCCTACATGAGCCCGATTCCGATCAATGCCTCGGCGGGTATGGTGCTGTCCCAGATTGTCGCTTTTGTAGTAGCTCCCTGGCTGGCCCTGCGCTTGCTGAAACACAAACAGGGTGAAGCCGCCGCCGAAGCGGACGACGCTTCCACTTCTGCAGATGGTGTCAGCCCGCGGTCCCTGCGCATTTTCCGGGCGGTTCTGGGCCCGTTTCTGGGTGATCGTCACTGGCGCCGTCGCCTGCTGGGGTTGGGTGTGGTTGGCCTTACCGTTGCCGCTGCCTCCCTGCCTGTATTCCAGGCTGTCATTCTGAAAATGCTGCCCTTCGATAATAAATCCGAACTGCAGATAGTGGTGGATATGCCGGAACGCACGCCCGTGGAACAGACCCAGCGGGTGCTTATGGAAATGGGCCAGCATCTGGAAACAGTAGAGGAGGTGGCCAACTGGCAGACCTATGCCGGTACCGCCTCGCCCATCAACTTCAATGGCCTGGTACGTCAGTATTATCTGCGCAGCGATCCCTACCAGGGCGATATTCAGGTCAACCTGAGTCATGCGGAAAACCGGAACCGCCAGTCTCACGATATTGCCCAGTCCCTGCGGGCGCCGTTGACCACCATCGGTGACAGCTACGATGCCCGCGTGAAGGTCGTCGAGGTGCCCCCGGGGCCGCCGGTGCTGTCGCCCGTGGTGGCCGAAATCTACGCCGTGGATGAAACCCGCCGGGCAGAGCTGGCCCGCATGGTGGCCGAAGGCATGACCCGGGTAGACGGCCTGGTGGATATCGATACCACTCTAGAAGCACCAACAAGGCAGTGGGAAGTGGTTGTTGACCGGGATCGCGCGGCGCGACTGGGGGTTTCACAGGCCCAGGTTGTCGCTGCCCTGCAGACGGCCCTCGGCGGCAACAGCGTCAGCTTCCTGCACGATGAGCATGCCAAGTATCCGGTGCCGATCCGGGTCATTCTGGGGGAGGGCGATAAAGCCCAGCCGTCGGTGCTGCTGTCGCTGAATATGCGCAGCCGCAGTGGCAACCTGATACCGCTGGCCAGCGTTGCCGAGGTTAGGGATGCGGACTGGATGGGGGCGATCTACCACAAGGACCTGCTGCCGGTGACCTATGTGACAGCCGATATGGCCGGGGACATTGATTCCCCGCTGTACGGCATGTTTGCCATGGTGGATCGTCTGAACAGTCAGGACGGCGCACCCGAGCAATACTTTATCGATCAGCCGCCGCTACCGGAAAAAGGCACCCTGAAATGGGACGGTGAATGGCAGATTACCTACGAAACCTTCCGGGATATGGGTGCCGCCTACAGTGTCGGGATCTTCATGATTTTCGT
>Ga0102937_1000025_pt1 | contig 52846 bp, 45 predicted proteins | sample SalPonR2_B_D1_MG_FD_78213 | JGI IMG/M metagenome (GOLD analysis project Ga0102937, IMG submission 78213) | Salt pond soil microbial communities from South San Francisco under conditions of wetland restoration - Salt Pond MetaG R2_B_D1_MG | ecosystem: Environmental > Aquatic > Marine > Intertidal... | reverse complement strand
TGCGCACCTGTTACCGTTTTAATCGCTCTCTGATGGTACTTCGAGGGGGAGTGTGCGGGATTTACCGGTGATCACTTCCAGGCGCTCGATATCAGTGATGAACTGACGCTTCACCGCGTCGATCTCGGCCTGTTGCGCCCTGATCTCACGTTCCAGTTCGTCAATGCTGGTTTCAAGCCGGCGGATCTTTTTAAGCGTTGCTTGCGGTATCTCGCGGCCCGCACGTTCGAGGTCGGCGGCTCGCGCCTGCTCCGTATCGAGTTGATTTTCGATGATCGAAATGTTGCGGCGTTTGAGCCCGGAAAGCTCCCTGAGTGCGCCAATCTGTCGGTGCAGGGCGCGAACCGCGTCATCGGGGTGGCGGAAACGCTCGAGCAGTTTGCGATCCAGCTCCAGCTGCTGCGCCTGCATTTCTTCCTCGCGCTTTTTGGACTCCCGTGCGGCAATTTCCTCGGCCGTAGGTGCCGGATCAACGGTTTCGATAACGCGACCCTTGTTATTGAGTATGTCGTATCCACGCTTTGATGCGGCTTGCGGAATGGTATTGCTGATCACCACCTGCCCGTTTTCGTCGATATAACGGTAGATACTCGCCGAAGCTGATGCGGTAACAAGCAGCAGCGCCAGGGTAGAGGTTAGAATGGCAGGCTTAAACAGATCGTTCATGACAGAAAGACGCACTCCGTGCAACGGTTGATGCTGTCAGCAGCATACCAAAAGCAGGGCAATATGCCATGCAGCTTGATCAGATACCGTAACTGTGTCGATAGGTCGCCACCCTTGCGGCGTGATGTTCGAAACCCGGGCGGGTGTTGAGGTAGTCCAGAATTTCGTCCAGTTTGATGATACTGATCACAGGAATGCCAAAGGTCGCCTGGACTTCCTCGATCGCGGAACTGGCACCGGTACCACGCTCCTGGCGGTCCAGCGCGATCAGGACACCGGCGGGACGGGCGCCTGCAGTTTTGATCAGATCCATGGATTCGCGAATGGCAGTGCCGGCGGTAATGACGTCGTCGACGATCAGAATGTCGCCCTCTAATGGGGCGCCGACAATATTGCCACCCTCGCCGTGATCTTTCTTTTCCTTGCGGTTGAAGGCAAAAGGTTTGTTGGTGCCGCCGGCAGCAAGGGCCATGGCAGTAGCGGCAGCCAACGGGATGCCCTTATAGGCTGGTCCGAAAATGACGTCATAACATAGTGCGCTGCGGCTGAGCGCGGCGGCATAAGCTTTGCTTAGTTCCAGCAGGTCATTGCCGGTATTGAACAGTCCGGCGTTGAAGAAGTAAGGGCTGATGCGACCGGATTTCAGGGTGAACTCGCCGAAGCACAGGGCGTCACGACGAATGGCAAATTCGATGAATTTCTGCTGATAGTCATGCATGGCAAGGTGTCTGGCGAGTCTGGAACTTTAACTGAAGCGTAAAAGCAGTATGATACACACAAACAATACCAGGGAACACGTATGCGTGTCGTAACAATCAGCGTCAATGGCCTTGCCCAGGCGGTTGAAAAAGGTTTTTTTGAATGGCTGGCCCGGCAGGATGCCGACGTGGTCTGCGTTCAGGACCACCGTATGCGCGCCTACGAAGTTGAAGATTACAATCTGGTTCCCGAGGGTTATCAAGCCTACTTCATTGACGGTGAACACAACGAGGACGGCGGTGTCGGCATCTATACCCGCCACTTTCCCAAAGCCATCATGTACGGCTTTGCCAGCGAGCAGGCGGACCGGGAAGGGCGCTTTATTCAGGCGGACTTTGACCGGGTGTCGGTAGCATCGGTGCTCGCTCCCTGCGCGCTCGGTCGCGAAGAAGAACTGACCGGCAGTGACGATCTGACGATGCTGGATCATAAGGATGAGTTTATGGAGTCTTTCGGGCTCCATATGCAGAAAACCTTGCGCAAACGCCGCCAGTTCATATTCGGTGCCAACCTTCAGACTGCCCATCATGTGACCGATGCCAGCCCGTTGTACCACAAACTGGATTTCTCGGGGTTCCTGCCCCACGAACGAGCATGGCTGGACCGTCTGTTTGACGAAATGGGCTGTGTGGACGCTTTCCGGGATCTGAACAAGCAGAGTAACCAGTTCACCTGGTGGCCGGAACAGATAGAAGGTTCCGACAAAAAAGCTGGTATCCGGGTGGATTACCAGTTGCTGACCCCTGGTATCCGCAAGACGGTGGTTGACGGCTGGATTGATGATTCAACCCGGTTCTCGGATCACGCCCCGGTGATTATGGATTACGACATCGAAATCGGGATCTGATTTTGGGGTTTGGGAGTACGCGCTCCCGATAAGAGAGGCTTTCCCGGACACGCTACAAGCACATCCCTGTGCGCTCGGCTTCGGCCATCCCTGGCCGGAGACGTCCCGGAAAAGATACCCTCTCCGGACCAGCGGAACAGCGGCACCTTAATCAGACAGTGCCGCTTTCTGGACCTCAAACAGTTGATTGATGCCCAGCTTCGCCAGCTTCAGCATCCCGTCAAGTTGTTCCTGCTCGAATGGCGCAGCTTCAGCCGTTCCCTGAATCTCGATGAAACCGCCCTGATCCGTCATGATGACGTTCATATCGGTTTCCGCCTCTGAGTCCTCGGGATAATCCAGATCCAGCACCGGGGTGCCTTTGTAGACCCCTACCGAAACCGCCGCAATCATCTGCTTCAGCGGTGATTTTCTGAGCTGGCCGTCCTTTACCAGATAATTCAGTGCATCCACCAGCGCCACGCAGCCACCGGTAATGGCAGCAGTACGGGTGCCGCCGTCGGCCTGGATAACGTCGCAGTCGATGGTGATGCTGTGCTCACCCAGGGCCTTCAGGTCAACGGCGGCCCTTAGTGAACGGCCGATCAGACGCTGGATCTCGACGGTGCGGCCACCCTGTTTGCCCCGGGCGGCTTCCCGCCCCATGCGGCTGCCGGTGGAGCGCGGTAGCATGCCGTATTCGGCCGTGATCCAGCCCTGGCCCTGGCCGCGAAGAAACGGCGGTACCTTGTTTTCCACGGACGCGGTGCAGATGACTCTGGTGTCCCCGAACTCGACCAGCACCGAACCTTCGGCGTGGCGGGTGTATTGGCGGGTAATCCGGATATCGCGGGGTTGATCGGGGCTTCTTCCGCTCGGTCTCATAGTGAATCCTGATGATGGTAGTAAGGGTGCGGAGTATAACACGCGCAGACAAACGAGGTGTTCTGCTAGACTGAGTGCAGAACCCGCTGTCAGGGCAGGGTGCCTTAAAAGGAGCGCTTTATGATTCGAAGTATGACGGCATTTGCCCGCCGGGACGCCCAGGGCGACTGGGGCGCGCTGACCTGTGAAATTCGTACCGTCAATCATCGTTATCTGGAGCCGTCTTTTCGTCTGCCTGACGCACTCCGTGAACTTGAAAGCCGGTTTCGTGAGCAATTGCGAGCCGGACTTCGCAGGGGCAAGGCCGATGTGGCGTTGCGCTTCCAGTCCACTGAAACCAGCCCGCGTCTGGAAATTGATCAAGCCATGGCGCGCGCGGTGAACGAAGCAGCCAATCATATCAATCGAATTCTGGACAACCCTGCTCACGTGGGTGCGCTGGATGTCCTGCGCTGGCCCGGTGTGCTGGCATCTCCCGAGCAGGATTACAGCGGTGCCAGAACGGCGGCGGTAGAACTGTTCGAGCAGACCATGGCAGAGCTTGTGTCAGCCCGTGAGCGTGAGGGCGAGCGCCTGCGGCCGCTGTTTGAAGAGAGGCTGGCCACCATGGGCACGCTGGTTTCCGAAGTGCGCGCGCTGATGCCGACACTGCTGAAAGCCCAGAGCGAAACCATCGCCAACCGGTTCAAACAGGCAAAAGTTGAGCTCGATCCGGATCGTCTGGCCCAGGAAATGGTACTGCTGGCACAGAAGTCCGATGTGGCGGAGGAACTGGACCGCCTGGATGCTCATATTGCGGAAGTCACCCGCGTACTTGAGAGTGACGATGGTATTGGCCGCAAACTGGATTTTCTGATGCAGGAGCTTAACCGTGAAGCGAATACTCTCAGCAGCAAAAGCATAGATGCCCGTGTCACCCGCGCAGCTGTGGACCTCAAGGTCCTGATAGAACAGATTAGAGAGCAGGTGCAGAACGTCGAATAGCTGTCGCGGGGTGTTGCATCGGGTCAAAGGCCCTATAATCCCGCCTTTGCAAGTCATTCTGGAAAATGGGCGCTGTTGATGAACCACCCGATAGAACACGGCACTTTGTACGTGATTTCCGCACCTTCAGGGGCCGGGAAGACCAGCCTGGTGGCGGAAATGCTCAGGCGGGACCGGAAGCTGAGTGTTTCTGTGTCGCATACCACCCGCCCGCTACGTACCGGCGAGCAGGATGGCGTAAATTACCATTTTGTCGGTCGCGCGCAATTCGAGGCCATGATTGTCGCTGGTGATTTTCTCGAACATGCTGATGTGTTCGGAAATTATTACGGCACTTCACAGGTCTGGGTAAAACAACGCCTGGCGGCCGGTGAGGACGTTATTCTCGAGATCGACTGGCAGGGTGCCGAGCAGGTTCGTCGGCTGATGCCGGAATGCGTGGGGATTTTTATAGTGCCGCCCTCGCCGGAGGTACTCCGGGAACGCCTGACCGGTCGTGGAACGGATACCCCGCAGGTGGTGGAGCGTCGCCTTGATGAGGCTGCAGACGAATGCAGCCACGCGGGAGAGTTTGATTACCTGGTGGTCAACGATGATTTTGATACTGCGCTGGAGGGCCTGTTGGCCATCGTCAGCTGTCACCGCCTGCGCATGCGCGTGCAACAGGTCCGGCACTCAGAACTGCTGATCCGACTGTCCGAACGCTGTTGAGCGGTGCTCGATACCTGTATACAAATCAGTCCGGCAGCATTAAACTACGCGGTCTGCTGGAATCAGCCATTTTTAAACGTCGGGGAAATCATGGCACGAGTTACTGTTGAAGATTGTCTGGAACACGTTGATAACCGCTTTCAGCTGGTAATGCTGGCTACCAAGCGCGCCCGTCAGATTGCCACCAAAGGCTTTGAGCCGCTGGTGCCGGAAGAGAATGACAAACCAACGGTTATTGCCCTGCGTGAAATTGCTGAAGGCAGGATCGGCCGTGAGCTGCTTGCCGAAGACGACGACGAATAAGCGTCGAAGGAATTCAGTAAAACGTTGAAATCTGTCGCGCCGGTTTTATAGTAATGTATATAGAGGGTGCGACGAAAATGCGCTAACGGCGCATTGACGCAATAGCGTTGATGGAGTGACGTCACGGAAACCCGGATCTTTGCATTCGGGTTTTTTTATTTCTGAATATCCTGTTCTGGACGGAGGCCCGGTGTCCGCAGAGGCAACAGTAGAAGTGCTGGCTGGTGAGCTTAGCGCCTATCTTGATTCCAATCGCATCAATCAGGTGCGACGCGCCTACTATTATGCCGAACAGGCTCACGAGGGACAGATGCGTCGAAGCGGCGACCGCTATATTACGCACCCGCTGGCTGTTGCCCATATCCTCGCCAGCCTGAGGCTGGACCATCAGAGCCTGATGGCCGCCATGCTTCATGACGTAATCGAAGACACCGGTATACCCAAGGAAGCCCTGGCGGAACAGTTCGGGGAAGACGTGGCCGAACTGGTCGATGGCGTCAGCAAGCTGACCCAGATTGAATTCCGCTCCCGCGCTGAAGCCCAGGCCGAGAACTTCCAGAAGATGACGCTGGCCATGGCCCGGGATATCCGGGTAATCCTGGTGAAACTGGCGGACCGGCTGCATAACATGCGCACCCTTGGCCCCATGCCCTACGAAAAACGCCAGCGTATTGCCAATGAAACCCTGGATATATATGCGCCGATCGCCAACCGGCTGGGCATGCACTCCATCTGTACCGAGCTGGAAGACCTGGGGTTCGCTTCCCTGTACCCCATGCGCGCGAAATACATTTCCAAGGCGGTGGCCAAATTGCGGGGCAGGCACCGTGAGATTATCGATGATATTCGCGGAAAGCTTGACGAAAAACTGGAAGAGAGAGGGCTGCCGGGCCGGATTCAGGGACGCGAAAAGCACCTCAGCAGCATCTACAACAAGATGAAGTTCAAGCAGAAGTCCTTCCACGAGATCATGGACGTTTATGCTTTCCGCATCGTTACCGACACGGTAGATGACTGTTACCGGATCCTTGGGGCTGTTCACAGCCTCTACAAACCTCTGCCCGGGCGCTTCAAGGATTACATCGCCATGCCCAAGGCCAACGGTTACCAGTCGCTGCACACCACGCTGTTTGGTTTGCATGTGAATATCGAAATTCAGATCCGCACGGAAGAAATGGAGCATATTGCCAATAATGGTATTGCTGCCCACTGGATGTATAAAAATGAGCCGTCGGACATTAACTCCGCAAACCAGACCCGGGTGGACAAATGGGTCAAAGGCCTGATGGAGATGCGGGAGCGGGCGGATGATTCTCTGGAATTCATCGAGCACGTCAAGGTGGATCTGTTCCCGGACGAGATCTACGTGTTCACTCCCAAGGGCCGGATTATGGAGCTGCCCCGCGGCGCAACGCCAGTGGACTTTGCCTATGCGATCCACACCGATATCGGCAATGCCTGTGTCGCCTGCCGGATCAACCGCAACCTCGGCTCCCTGAGCCAGACATTGCAGAGTGGTCAGACCGTGGAAATCATCACGGCGCCCGGTGCCCGGCCCAATCCGGCCTGGCTGAGCTTCGTTACTACCGGCAAGGCCCGGAGCAGTATTCGCCATGTGCTGAAGAACCAGCGCCGTGCGGAATCGCTGGAACTGGGCAGGGCTCTGCTGAAGAAATCACTGAAAGGCTTTGATGCGAAACTGTCGGATATCAGTGCCGGTCAGATCGAGGCAGTGGTGAGGCACAATCAGGTAGACAGCTTTGACGACCTGGTCAGCGACATCGGCCTGGGCAACCGCATGGGCTATCTGGTCGCACGGCAACTGGTCAGTGGCAGTAATGGTGACGTCAGGACCGAGCTGACCCAGACCGGTGCCACCGCAAAAGAACCTGGCGCGGTAACGATCCGCGGCACGGAAGGCTTGCTGGTGCGGTTTGCCAATTGCTGCAAACCCATTCCTGGCGACCCGGTGGTAGGTATCATGGACTCCGGCAAGGGCCTGGTAATCCATTCTGACTCCTGCTCGCGGCTGCCGGAAGACGATGAGTCCCGCGCCAATCTGACCCAGCTTAAATGGGCCAAGGATATTGCCGATGAGTTTTCCGTGGAGCTGCGGGTAGAGCTTGAACGCCAGCGTGGCGTTATTGCCGAACTGGCGAATGCGGTGGCCATGGCGGACGGTAATATCGAGCGCATTAACGTGGAAGAGCAGAATGCGAGACTGGGTGTTGTCTGCCTGGTGGTGCACGTGCACGGGCGGCGTCATCTGGCCCGGGTGATGCGCCGGATTCGCAATATCAGAGCGGTTACCCATATTAACCGGGTCCGTAACTGACCCGACCCTGACGCCCTTGTGTTTCTGCGCGGTTCCGGCTGTTGACACGCCGGGTGCCGGAAGGAGACGATTCACGATTTGCAGGAGGAAACAGAAAGTTCATGACCAACAAATCGATAATTCAGACTGAGAACGCACCGCAGGCTATCGGCACCTACTCACAGGCGGTAAAAGCAGGGGATACGGTGTATCTGTCAGGCCAGATTCCGCTGGTGCCGCAAACCATGGAGGTAGTGGCCGGGGATTTTGCCGCCAAGACGCGTCAGGTATTTGAAAACCTGAAAGCCGTCTGTGAAGCCGGCGGCGGTGGGCTGAAAGACATCGTGAAACTGAACATCTACCTGACTGACCTGAGCAATTTTGCCACGGTCAACGAAATCATGGCGACCTACTTCCAGGAACCTTACCCGGCGCGGGCAGCTGTGGGCGTAGCGGCACTGCCCAAAGGGGTGCCGGTGGAAATGGAAGCGGTGATGGTTCTGAGCTGAAGCGGGTTGTTTTCTATTCCCGCCGTTTCATCTGTTCAATCATACTGCCATAGCCTGCCCGGTAATCCGGGTAGCGGAAGCTGAAGCCGCTGTCCAGCAGTCGCTGGTTGCTGCAGCGTTTGCTTCCGGCGCGGCCGCCCTTGCGGGCATCCGGGTCGGGTGCCTTGCACGGTAGCTGTTCACGAACCCAGGCGACGACCTCGTCCAGCCGCGCTGGCTCGCAGTCACTGGCAAGGTAACAGGACTCAACCGGCTTTCCGGCCAGAACCAGCCTGACCAGGTGGCAGACCGCATCAGCGGCATCTGCCTCATGCACCCGGTTGCTATAGGGCGCGGGCGGCTGCGGGTCCATCTCACCCTCAATCACCGCCTGCAGAAAGCGTTTTCGCGACGGACCGTAGATACCACTGAAACGCACGACCGTTGCCGGATGACCGCAAGCAACGGCGTCCTGCTCACCTTCCAGAATAATCTCGCCGCTCGACCTTGCCGGCTCGGTAGGGCTGGTTTCGTCCACCCATTCATCATTGTTCTGGGCATACACGCTGCTACTGCTGATAAAAAACAGCCGTTCAAGCGGCTTATCACCGAGGGTACTGACCAGGTTACCGAGGCCAGTGACAAACGCATTCCGATAACCCGCGTCGTCGTATTGCGAGGGCGTCAGGCAGTATATGACGATGTCCAGATCCGGGGGCAGCGCGGATGCAAGCTGATCACTGTCGAGCAGATCCGCTTTCACCGCCTGGACGCCATCAGGAACACGGTCGGGGTTCCGCCGCAGGCCGAAGACCTGATGCTCGTCTGCGAGCCTGGAGGCAATGGCGCCACCGAGGTTACCGCAGCCCGCCACCAGAATACGTGATGATTGTTTGTCTTCGATGATTGCCATAGGCAAACTCAATCCTTATGCTTTGGATAATAAATTACCGGAGCCCGCCATGACTCTTACCGAGTTACGATACGTTGTTACTCTGGCCCGCGAAAGGCATTTTGGCCGTGCCGCAGAGCGTTGTCACGTCAGCCAGCCGACCCTGAGCGTGGCGGTGAAGAAACTCGAGGACGAGCTGGGCATTCCGCTGTTCGAACGCAGCAAGAACAGCATCCGTGTTACTGAAACCGGCAAGCGGATTATCGAGCAGTCCCAGCGTGTACTGGATCAGGTTGGCCTGATCAAAGACATGGCACAGGACGGCAAGAACCAGCTCAATGCGCCCCTGAAAGTGGGTGCCATCTATACTATCGGTCCCTACCTGTTTCCTCATCTGCTACCCGAGCTGCGTCGTGGTGCTCCGGATATGCCGCTGTATATTGAAGAAAATTACACGGCAACGCTGCGCAAGAAACTGCGTCAGTCAGAACTGGACGCCATTATAATCGCGCTGCCGTTTGAGGAGCCGGAAGTGGTTACCCTGCCGCTTTACGACGAACCCTTCGTTGTCCTCCTGCCGGGCGGCCATCACCTTACAGAATACGAGACCCTGACTGCAGAGCAACTGGCCCATGAGCAGCTATTGCTGCTGGGACCGGGGCACTGCTTCCGCGATCAGGTACTGGAATCCTGTCCGCCGCTGATTGAAGCCGTGAGCCGTGCGACCGCTGACAGTGCCAGGGCACCATCACTGGTCACTGAGGGCAGTTCGCTCGAGACCATACGTCACATGGTTGCATCCGGGCTGGGCATCACGGTTCTGCCGCTGTCGGCGGCCACGGCCATGCAGTACAACGAGGAGTTCCTGGCGGTCAGACCATTTGCTGCACCGGTACCCCACCGCACCGTTGCTCTGGCCTGGAGAGTGACCTTTCCTCGTCCCAAGGCCATTGATGTGCTATCGCTTGCGGCCAATCAGTGCCGGGTCATGGAAAAAGCCAGGCTCGAAAAACCCGCTGCCGCAGCCTGCTGAGCTGACGCATGACGTCACTGGACGACATTGATGTAACCGCGCTGAAAGGCGTGGGCAGAGCGCTGGCCGATACTCTGGCGAAGCTCGGCATCCATTCGGTGCAGAATCTGCTGTTTCACCTGCCGCACCGTTATGAAGACCGGACCCGCGTTATCCCGATAGGACAATTGCGGATTGGCGACGTGGGCGTGGTTGAAGGTGAGGTGATGAAGGCGGACCTGATTATGGGTCGGCGCCGCAGCCTTCAGGTCACTCTGAAAGACAACAGCGGATTTCTGGTGATGCGGTTTTTCCACTTTAACGCCGCCCAGAAAAATCAGCTATCCGAGGGTGTCCGGGTCCGCTGTTTTGGCGAAGTTCGTCCGGGCCGTGCGGGATTCGAGTTCTATCACCCGGAATATCAGGTCAACCCGCCGCCCATGCCTGCCCGGGGTGAAGCGACGTTGACACCGGTCTACCCGTTGACTGAGGGCATCCAGCAACCCCGGGTACGCTCGCTGTGTCAGCAGGCGCTCAGTTATCTGCGGCGTTACCCGGTTGATGAATGGTTGCCGTCTCATATCATGGAACAGTATCAGTTGCCGGGCATCTCCGAGGCGGTCGAACTGGTTCACTCGCCGCCCGCCAGTGCCCAGGTTCATCTGTTAATGGAAGGCCGTCACCCCGCCCAGCAGCGGCTGGTCATGGAGGAACTGCTGGCTCACCAGCTGAGTCTGTTGAAGGTGCGGCAGCAGATCCAGGCCCGGGAGGCGCTGGCTCTGCTGCCCACCGGAGGTCTGCCTGAGCGCTTCCTTGAGGGGCTGCCATTCCAGCTGACCGGCGCCCAGCGCCAGGTCGTCAGTGAAATCCGCCAGGACCTGAGCCAGCCGGTGCCGATGCTGCGCCTGGTGCAGGGGGATGTCGGGTCAGGCAAGACCGTGGTTGCCGCGCTGGCGGCCCTCCAGGCTATCGCTGCTGGCGCCCAGGTCGCACTGATGGCACCCACCGAGATTCTGGCAGAGCAGCATCTTCAGAATTTCAAAGCCTGGCTTGAGCCACTGGGAATCCGGGTGGCCTGGTTGTCCGGGAAGGTCAAGGGCAAACCCCGTGAGTCCACGCTGGCGGAGGTGGCCAGCGGTGAAGTCGCGGTGATCATCGGCACCCATGCCCTGTTCCAGGCCGATGTAGCTTTCGATCGGTTGGCCCTGGTGATTGTGGACGAGCAGCATCGCTTCGGTGTCCATCAGCGGCTGGCCCTGCGCGAGAAAGGGATAGGCGGAACCCTGGCGCCGCATCAGTTGATCATGACGGCGACTCCGATCCCACGTACGCTGGCCATGAGCGCCTATGCTGATCTGGATACCTCGGTTATTGACGAACTGCCGCCAGGTCGTAAGCCCATTGAAACCATTGTCATCCCCGACAGCCGCCGGGACGATGTCACCGATCGGGTGCGTAATGCCTGTCGCGCCGGGCGGCAGGCCTACTGGGTGTGCACTCTGATCGAGGAATCCGAAGCGTTGCAGTGTCAGGCCGCCGAGGCAACCGCCGGAGAACTGGCCGAGCGGCTGCCGGATCTGAAGGTTGGACTGATTCATGGTCGGCTGAAAGCGGCTGAAAAAGCCGAAATGATGGATCGCTTCAAATGTGGACAGCTCGATTTACTGGTGGCCACAACCGTGATAGAAGTGGGAGTGGATGTGCCCAATGCTTCGCTGATCATTATTGAAAACCCGGAACGACTGGGCCTTGCGCAGTTGCACCAGCTACGGGGCCGCGTGGGCCGGGGCGAAGAAGCCAGTTTTTGTGTGTTGATGTACCACCCACCCCTGTCCCGCAACGGTAAGGCCCGCCTGCAGGCCCTGCGGGACAGCCAGGACGGTTTCGTAATCGCCGAGAAAGACCTGGAAATCCGGGGGCCGGGGGAAGTTCTGGGTACCCGGCAGACCGGCATGATGCAGTTCCGGCTGGCGGATTTCGAACGTGATAAAGGCTGGATCGAACCGGTCCGGGTTATGGCGCCAGAGCTGATGAGCCAGCCGGACCGGGTTGATGGACTGGTCTGTCGCTGGCTGGGAGAGCGCACCCGTTACGGAGATGTCTAGGTACCCGATACTCGCGACAATCAAGTCTGTCGAACCCGATACAAGAAACAGGGGAGAAAATTATGCAACTACCTGTCGCCGTCAGGCAGGCACTGGGCGATGCCGCAGCGGAAGTGTCACTCCGCGACATCAGCCAGGCGCGAGAAGAACAACTGTTGCGGATGGTGCTTCTCAGTGATCAGCAGGGAAGCCTTCAGGTTATATGCCGGCGTGATGATCTGCTCGACATAAGCTCCCTCAACAAGCAGCTGGATCGTGATCTTCGCATGATGAGCAAGCGGGATCAGGCCCAGGCCCAGCGGCGGGCAGGTCTGAGCGAAATGCCCCCGCTGCCCTCCCTGACCGGCTGGCCGACGGTGGTTGATGAGCGCGTGGATTCGCTGTCATCCGTGGCACTCACCCTGGTTGATCAGAATCTGTGCATGGTCATGCCGAGGGAAGATTTCCAGCCGGCCATTCAGAGTGCCAGTCGACATTCGTTTTCGGTGGCGGCGGATTCGATTGAGGTCAACCTCAACATGCCCGGGGAAGATCAGGCCCAGTTGCACTCGGCCATCCGGAAATTCACCAGTCTGCGAATCCAGCAGCGTCTGGAGGATACGCTGGAATTGCCCCCGCTGCCGGAAACCGCGCAACGGATTATCCATTTGCGGGTCAATCCCAATGCGGTCATGGGAGACCTGGTGGACGTGGTGGAAAGTGACCCGAGCCTTGCAGCCCAGGTGGTCAGTTGGGCGTCCTCCTCGTTCTACGCGGCAGCAGGTCAGGTGAAATCGGTTCACGATGCGATATCGCGGGTGCTGGGTTTTGATCTGGTGATGAACCTGGCGATGGGCTTGTCCCTCGGGCGTGCCCTGAAAACGCCCCAGGACAACCCGGAAGGCTATGTGGATTACTGGCAGCAGGCGATATGGCAGGCGCAGTCAGCCGGTATACTGGCAAGTATGATGCCCAGGGGTGCCCGGCCGATCTTTGGCCTGTCCTATCTGGCCGGTCTGCTGCATAACTTTGGCTATCTGGTTCTGGCCCAGGTTTTTCCGCCGCATTTCCGGCTGGTTTGCCGGACGCTGGAGGTCAATCCGCACATTGACTCAGCGGTGATTGAACACTATCTGCTGGGGGTGAGTCGCGAGCAGATTGCCTCTGAACTGATGCAGAACTGGAGTATGCCGGATGAAGTGAGTCTGGGCATCCGCTACCAGAAAAACCCGGGCTATGATGGCCCTTATGCCGTTTACGCGAAGCTGCTGTGGTTGGGGCGGCAGCTTCTGGTTGAACGTGGAGTGGCTCTTGGGGCCAGTCAGGAAGTGCCTTCAGAGCTTTACCGCGCGCTAGGGCTGGACCGGGAAAAGGTCGAGGGCCAGTTTGATCAGTTGATGGAGAGCAAGGACGAGATCATGGCGATGGCTGGCATGATGAATCCCCAGTAACAACTTCAGGTGTCACCCCACAGCCATGAAAAAAGCCGGCCCTCGGGCCGGCAAGCTCACTCGAGTGTTTCAGACCCAGAACATTTACCAGAAAAAACAGGACGTACGGTGTTTGTCAAAACACGAGGTGCCCTTTTAATCTAGCCAAAGATGGCGGAAAAGGAAGCTTCGCAGGCGGGCCTTTACAAAAAATTACAGATTCTGCTGGCGCAGAGCGGCGACGGCTTCGCGGATTTGGTCGGCGTGAGCTTCCTCAATGGCCATCCGTTCCCGGTCCATCTTTTCGACAAACCTGGTGTCTGTGTCCTGCCTGGCTTTATGGGTAGGCATGTGCTGAAGCAGGTCGTGCACTTCCTGAAAAACCCTGAACGGCGGCTGGGTGAGAAGTTCCGGCTTGACATGGTCCAACAGGCCCTTGATGCGCAGGCAGGCTTCTGAATACTCCATCTGTTCCGCTTCCACGGCCATACCCAGAACCTTCAGGCTCTCTACCATGCTGGCATGGCGTTCTTGGCGGAAGCTTTCATTCTTCTCCTGGCTGCGCCGGTGAGCTTTCAGCCGGCGCGACTGGCCCGCAATAAAACGGACTAACAGGGCACTGGCGATCAGGCCACCGATAATCAGGGTCCATTGCAGCCACTGGGGCATAAGGTTCTCCAGGTCTGAGGGTGGGAATAGCTTCAGAGCGAGAGTCAGGCACGCCTGCGTCTGCGTTCTGCGCGCCAGACTTTAATATTGACGGTCTGGCCATTGAGTACGGATGTGCCCGCTAACGGATCAATCTGTTCGTCGCTGATGACATCGTTGATGCTGGCTCCCGCGTGTTCAGTGGCAACAGTCTGAGCTGTGCCCTCACGGTCATGGCCCCAGCCGTGGGGCACTGAAACCACGCCGGGCATGATGTCGTCGGTAATCTCCACCGGCAGTACAATTGTTCCCGTGGGCGTAGTGACTTCGGCGGAGTCACCGGCCTGCAGGCCGGAGCGTGCCGCGTCCCTGGGGCTGATCATAAGGGTGCAACGTGCTTTGCCCTTCACCAGTCGCTGGCTGTTGTGCATCCAGGAATTGTTGCTGCGCACATGACGGCGCCCGATTAATAGCAGCTCGGTGGTAACCGCCTGCTGCAGAAATCCGTGGAGCCGCTCAAGGTCGGCCAGATAGCGCCTCGGGGCAAGATTGATCCGTTGATCGGAGGTGAACAGCCGCTCGGGCATGCAGGGACGAAGCGGCCCCAGGTCCACGCCGCTGGGCAGTTGCGTCAACGACCTTAGCGAGAGGCCTTTGGGAAGGTCCTGCCAGTGCCGGTTTAGAGGGCTGAGCTTGGCCAGCCCGCGAACCGGATGATTCCGGGGCAGGATATCCATCACCAGATCAATCGCCGGCTGCACCAAAACCCGCGCGGGCCCTACGTCGGCGCCGTAAGGGCCGGCGCGCAGCATCAGGTCCAGAATCGGGTCCGGCCCTAGCTGTTTGAACGCGCGCCAGCCTGCTTCCCTGCGCAGGTTCAGGCTGCCGCCTGCCCGGAGTTTCTCAAGACGGTGAGCCAGTTCCAGCATGATCTGCCAGTCGTGCCGGCTGTCCTGGCCAGCCGCGAACAGAGCCGGGCTGTAGCTGGCGGTATTGCGTACCGCGAGCATGCTGAAAATCAGGTCATAGTGGCTGCGTTCCAGCCCGGCCGTGGGCGGCAGTATCACGTCCGCATGGCGGGTGGTCTCATTCAGGAAATAATCCACTGACACCATGAAGTCGAGATTGGCAAAGGCTTCGTCGAGTCGCCGGCCGTTGGGGCTGGAGAGTACCGGGTTGCCTGCCACCGTGACAAAGGCGCGAATCTGTCCCTCACCGGGAGTGAGCATTTCATCGGCCATGGTGCTTGCCGGAAATTCGCCGCCGAATTCGGGCAACTTTCTGACGCGGCTGACGCGGCGGCCAGAATGCCCGCGTTGCCCTGCCATGGCGCCGAGCGCCACCATATCGATGGCGGGTTGGGTGAACATCATGCCGCCGGTGGTGTCCAGCTTGCCGGTCAGAATGTTCAGCACATAAGCCAGCCAGGTGGCAACGCCGCCGAAGGCCTGGGTACTGGTCCCCATGCGGGTATAGAGCGCAGCCTTAGTGGTGGTGGCAAGCTGGCGGGCAAGGCCGCGAATGGCATTGGCGGCAAGGCCGGTTTGCTCGCTCACGGTTTCAGGCCTGAAACCCAGTGAGGCCAGGCGAATCAGGTCGACATCGTTGGTCCAGTTCCCGGCATGGCCCAGGTCTACCAGATTTTCCTCGAACAGGGTGCGGACCATCGCCATCAGCAGCAGAGCATCGGTGCCGGGGCGAATAAAATGAAATTCGTCCGCGATCTTTGCGGTTTCGGTGCGCCGGGGGTCGACCACCACCATTCTGCCGCCCCGTCCCTTCAGCCTTTTCACCCGGCCCCGGAAATCCGGCACCGACATCAGGCTGCCGTTGGACGCCATGGGATTAGCGCCGATGCAGATGAACAGACTGGTTCGATCAATATCCGGAATCGGGAACAGCAGCTGATGCCCGAACATTTCCAGACTTGCCAGCATGTGGGGCAACTGGTCGTTGGATGTCGCGGAAAAACGGTTGCGGGTGCCCAGTGCCTGCTGGAAGGGCAGCCCCGCGATCAGGGCGCCGTGGTTGTGGACATTGGGATTGCCCAGGTAGGTGCCGATACTGTCGCGACCATGCTCTGTACGCACCCTGTGAAGTTGCTCCGCCACCAGGTCAAAGGCCTGGTCCCACTCCATTTCCTGCCAGCCGTTGGCAGTCTGCCGGACTGGTTTGCGCAGCCGCTCCGGGTCTTCATGAAGATCCTGCAATGCCGTCGCCTTGGGGCAGATATAGCCCTGACTGAGAGGGTCTTCAGGGTCACCGCGGATTGACTGGATATGCCCGTCCTGCACCTCAATTGCGACGCCGCACATGGCCTCGCATAAGTGGCAGGTGCGGTAATGGGTGCCAGTTTTCATGGAGCTGCTCTCCGGGTGTTCATGTCAGGGTTATCGGGCTTCACGGAGCCAGACTATCAGGAAACCCGGATGATGGGAAAAGCACGGAAATAACGCTCAGGCAGTTGAGTTCGCCGCGTCGGACAGCACCGACAGCAGTCGCTGCGCGTGCTCGGCCGCTTCAGTGCCGAGACTGGTGAGGTAGCCGCCGTCCTTCTGGGTGACCAGCCCTTTCGCATAAAGTCTCTCGGCGGCCGCAATGGCGTCCTGCGAAGCGGAGTGGCTGTGCACTTTAATGCCCTCGTTAATGGATGAAAGATTGAACAGGGACAACAGGTTCATTTCTGCCAGGTGATCGGTGGTGAAGGCCATAACAGGTCCTCTGGGTGGGTTGGATTATGGGTGTGATTACAGTCTGGAAGTGAGTTGCAGGTTTCGCCAGTTTTTTATCGACTGTGCAGAGCATTGCAGGCGACCCCGGGAAGCGGGAATCGCGGGGGCCAGATCGACAGTGCCTGTGAGCCCGGAATCATGGTATTTTACAACCGCATATTTTCATTCTCAGATAAGATGCGGGCGCAAGTAAGAATCTGATTAAATCTCTGATCGATCGTGGTGTATATGAACCCAGAGAATTTTTATCTTTATGACAGATACTCCGGTTGATTCCAAAAACATACCGTCCCGGGATATAAAGCTGCTCAGGCTTACTTCACTGATTGGTGGGGTATTGATCACGCTCTTTATGATCGGTGATCTGCAATTGGTGCCCGGCGAATTATCGGCGGTTTATTTTGAAAACCGGGTCTTCTTTCAGTTGCCAATAGTTTTTGCCCTGTTTGTACTCACTTTTCACCCACGTTTTCCCGAGTTTGCGCAGCCGGCATTCCTGCTGGCGATTCTTGGCCTTACCTTCACCAATTATTACCTGATCCATGTGGCCTGGGAGCGTGCGGCGTTCAGCTTTCCGTACGAGGGAACCCTGTTATACGCATTCTTTGGCTTCTTTGTACTCGGGCTGCGACTGGGTTATTCGCTATGCCTTATGGCCCTGAGCTCGCTGGGGTTTATTGGCCTGATGTTGCTGCATCCGGTATATGGGGACCGCACGTTCATGAACGTCGGGTTTGTTGTTGGCTCCCTGTTAATAGGTGTTATCGGACGCTACCGACTCGATAATCTGATCAGCAAGCTTGAAGTTGCCAACGAAACCCTGCTTACGCTTAGCACGACCGATCCCCTGACGCAGCTGTTCAACCGCCGAGCTTTCACCAGCGAGTCAGAGCGTCTGTTCGACCTGCAGCGACGGTCGGGGCAGTCGTTGACCGTATTCATAATGGACCTTGATCACTTCAAGCAATTCAACGACCGCTATGGCCATCAGGCAGGAGATCGTGCTATCCGCTGCCAGGCCGATATCATGAGGACGGTCTTCAAACGCCAGACGGATTTTCTCGGCCGCTATGGTGGTGAGGAGTTTGTTGCAGTGACGATCGGCGACAGCCCCGCCGAATCAAGGCTCCAGGCTGAAGAGGTTCTTGCACTATGGCAGGAAATGGCCATCCCCAGCGAAAACAGCCCGAGTGGCGATTTTCTCAGCTGCTCCATCGGAGTCTGTCAGGGCTCCGCTGCTGATTTCGATTCCCTGGAGGACATGATTCTGGCGGCTGATCAGGCACTCTACCAGGCGAAAAATATGGGTCGGGGCAGATTTGTGGTCGCCGGGCCTGGCAAGCAACAAGGACAGTGGGCGCGCGATGACGCTCAGTTTTCGCAATAATCGGAGGCCAGGCGCAATGACATTCAGAACAGCAGATTCCAGAACCCGGTTGTCGTGCTCTATGCCCGCACCCGGTTTTTGCGCTGGACGCCGGGGAAACGGATTGTGAAAAAGAGCATCAAGGGTAGCCGGCGCGTCATTGACTCCGGGCTGACAGCCAGATTCAGTTTCTTCAGCCTGCTGGTGCTGCTGGTGACGATGCTGGCCATCGGTGTGTGGCTGACACTGCGCATTGAAGCAGCCACTCTGGAGCGCAGTAGTAAGCTCACCGGTACCTATATGCAGATCCTCATGGGACCGCACCTGCGCCGACTGGAGGCTGGTGGCTGGCAGGATGAAGAAGCTCTTGCGGCCCTCGACGAACACTTCCGGGATCAGGCGGTGCTTGAGGATGTCCCGGTCGTCAAGGTCTGGCGGCCCGATGGCACTGTTGTCTACAGCAACAACCCGAAGCTGATCGGTAGCCAGTTCGCGGTGACCGATGATCTGGAGCGGGCCCTGGCCGGGGAAGTGGTAAGTGGGATCAGCGAATTGGGGGACGATGAAAACCTCTATGAGCGTGAGCTGGCGCCGCAGTTGATGGAGATCTACGTGCCGGTGCGCCGCCGCCAGAATGGTGAAATCTATGCGGTGGCGGAATTCTACATTTCCGTGAGTTCCTTGGGCGCGACAATTGACGCCGCCCGTCTTCAGACCTGGGCTGTGGTCGCGGGGCTGGCGGTGATGGCGTATTTTCTGCTGCTGGGCATGATGCGCCAGGCCGGGCGTACCATGCGAAACCAGCGGAATGAGCTGCGCCGCTATTCACGCCGCCTGCAGGCGCTGCTACAGGAGAACCGGCGCATGAATGAAAAGGTGATGGCTGCCGGTGCCAATGCCATGGCGGTCAATGAGCGTTATCTCCAGCGTCTGTCGGCCGACCTGCATGATGGCGCTGGCCAGGATCTGGCGTTGGTGCTGCTGCGCCTGGAAGAACTTCGGGACCGTTGTCGCCCCTGCTTCACGCCCGACGGGGCAGTGGATGAAGTCATTGCTGCCAATGAGTTTGACACCATGATGGCGGCCCTGCAATCCGCCCTCCGGGATGTCCGCAGCCTGAGCAACGGGTTGCGCCTTTCCGCGATTGATTCGGCGTCTGTGGGCGAGATTATGCACCGTGGGGTGCGGGATTACCGGCGCAAGACCGGCCGGCAGGTGGAGGTGACGCTGGAAGGCGATGATAAAGATGCCCCCCAGCCGGTCAAGATTACCCTCTACCGGGTGGTGCAGGAGGCCCTTATGAACAGTTTCCTGCATGCCGGGGAGGCGGACCAGAGGGTCATTCTCGAAGTGACTGAGACCCGGGTCAGGCTGCAGGTCACCGATACTGGCTGCGGTTTTGAGGTGGCGGGTATCCTGGCCAGCGGCGGTCGCCTCGGCCTGGTGGGTATGCGCGACCGGGTGGAACTGCTTGCGGGCGATTTCGACTGTTACAGTGCCCCGGGTGAGGGCACCACGATCACCGTCATTCTGCCTTTAAGCTATGCCGGACTTCCGTCGTGAACGGCCCCGTTGGTCTGCCCGGAGCCCGAATAAGGCGGTCCGCGCGGGGGTCAGACCAAAGTCTATGGTCGCTGTCGAGGGCCGCTGTTATAGTCTCGATGTTGAAGTTTCCGGTTGCCTCTTGCCATGAAAAGATTTTCCGCTGTATTCGTTCGTATGCAATCCCGTAAGACTTCCTGTCAGGCTGATGACTCCCGGCAACAGGGTTGCCCGGTGCACCGGGGCTGGCGCCTGGCCGCTGGCTTGCTGCTGCTGACGGCCTTTGGTAGCACCCTGGCCCAGAGCGAGGGGGCACCCGGCGGGCAGCAGGTCTATATGGACAACTGCTCGGTCTGTCATGGTGAATCCGGCGACGGCAAAAGCGGGGCCCGCTTCGGCCTGAAGCCCCCACCGGCCTCCTTCGTGGACAATTATTCCGGCACCCGTGAGCAGATGCTGGCAGTGGCCACTCACGGCATTCCCGGAACCGCCATGGTGGGCTGGGGTACCCGCCTGAGTGACCTGGAACTTGCTGCGGCGGTTGATTATATAATCGAGGCCTTTGTCGAAAGCAGTGCCGTCAGTCAGGACCCCCACGCAGGACTGGCCGCTATGCCCTCATCTCCGCTGGTCGAAGCGCCGGGGCAGGCTCGATCCCAGGCCACCGAGGCCGCCAGGCCGTCGGGAACTGATCACCCCGGCGCTGAATCCTATGCCAGTAACTGTTCGGTCTGTCATGGCGAAACCGGTGAAGGTGCGGTCTGGGGGCGCGAGGGACTCAATCCACCGCCGGTTGATTTTACTGATGAGACGGCCACGCAGGGCCTTACCCGTGCCCGCATGATCGCTTCGGTGATTCACGGGCGCCCGGGAACTGCCATGGTGGGTTTCGGTAAACGCATTCCCCAGGATGAGATCGAGGCCATGGTTGACTATATCCGCTCGGAATTCATGGGCCTGGACTCACCGGCCAGTGCGGCGCCGGCCAGTGCTGCACCGGTCGTGGCCACTGCAACCCCCGAACTACAGCAGGCACCGGCAGTCACCCAGCCCGAAGTTGCCAAGGGCGTGACCCCCAGGGATTACATGGGCTATGAGAGCGTTCCCATGGATACCCCAATGCCGTCAGGTGTGAACGGGGATGCTGCCAGGGGTGCCGTGCTTTTTGCCGCCAGCTGCGTGTCCTGTCATGGTGCCGAGGGCAAGGGTGACGGGCCCCGGGCCTATTTCATCTTTCCCAAGCCCCGTAACTTTACTTCCCCTGAGTCGCGGCGAGCACTTAATCGCCCTGCCATTTCTATGGCCGTACAACACGGAGTCCGCGGACGGGAAATGCCGGCGTGGCGTCATGTGTTGAGCGACCAGGAGATTGCAGACGTTAGCGAGTATGTTTTCAGTGCGTTTATCGAACCCCGGTAAGACCCCGGGACCATCGCAAGGCCAGGGGCGCCAGGGAAGTGTCGGCCGGCAGTGGACGGCTCTGATGTTACTGATCGCACTGATCACGGCTGGTTGTCAGGGTGGCGGAATGCGGGATCAGTCTGCTGACTCTTCCCTGGCTGCGAGGGTGGAATTACCGCCAGGGGTTTCCGAAACCCAGCATGCGGGTGATTTCGGTAGTCATTACGATGCCAGGCAGCCGGGTGATCTTGAGTTGCAGCGGCCGTCTCAGGCGCTGTCAGATTTCCCTCGCACCCGCCTGGGCGAAGTGGACTGGGTGATCGCCATGGAGAAAGGGCTGATCAACCCTCGTAAGGGTCTGCAGGAAGATGCCGAAATGGAAGTTCTCGACCTGGATGTCATCATGCCCCGTGTCAGAGGAATGCCCGAGGTGCTATTTTCCCATAAGGTCCATACCGAGTGGCTGGGTTGTGAAAGCTGTCATGACCAGTTGTTCGCCAAAAAGGCGGGTGCCCACCGCGCCACCATGAACGACATTTTTGCGGGCAAGTCCTGCGGCACCTGTCACGACAGGGTGGCCTTCTCCACCTACACCTGTGACCGCTGCCACAGCGTGGTTCCGGGGAAAGACTAGCTGAGGTGATGTAATGAAAATACGGACTAGGTGCTTGCGCAGTATTCCGTTGGCGGCGCTCCTGGTATTGGCAGGTAACCCGGTTGCCCAGGCCCAGCAAACGGATGTCAGTGAGTCTTCGCTGACCGCCGCGGAATCAGAGTCGGGGCCAGTGGAAACCCCGGACGAGACTGTTGACCGGGCTCTGCAGATTTTTGGCTCGGGTGACATTATTCAGGCTATGCAGATTCTTCAGCCGGTGGCTGAACAGGGACACCCCCGGGCCCAGGTGCGACTTGCCTATATTTATGACCAGGCGCGCTATTACGATGAAGCCCTGCACTGGTACCGGGAAGCCGCCGAGGCAGGTAACACCGAAGCAGCCATAGGCCTGGCGGTCATGTACTCCGCCGGTGATGGCACCGAACCTGATCCGGAGGCCGCGGGCCGGTGGATGCGCAAGGCGGCAGACAATGGTGAGGTCCGTGCCATGGTGGCCATAGCCGACGCCTATGAACGCGGCGGATTGGGCATGGAGATTGATGCGGAGCAGGCGGTGAACTGGTATACGCGCGCCGCAGAACATGGTTCCCGCTCTGCCCGCGAGCGATTGTTCGAAGCCTATACCAGCGGTGAGCTGGGGTTGCCTCAGGATGCCGCAGCGGCACAGCAGTGGTCAGCCTCACCGGTCGCCGGTGAACAATGACTTATCAGGGCCTATGAGGACAGTGACCATGAGTATGACCGGATTAAAGAGCCTTGTCTGGGCGCTGCTGATCGCGCTGGTATCGACGCCATTGTTGGCGGCAGACCCCAATGAAGGGCGCCGCGTGTATAACGAGCAGTGTGCCTACTGTCATGGTGTTGATGGCAACGGGGAATTGCCGGGAATGCCCAATTTCCAGCGGGGTGAGCGGCTGATGCAGGCGGACCAGAGCCTGTTCAGGGCGATCAGTGACGGTCGCGGCAGTATGCCCTCTTTTGACGGATTGCTGGATGAGCGGGAAATTCTGGATGTGATCGCCTACCTGCGGACATTCATGGGTCAGTACTAATCGCCTGCCCCCGGGGGGCAGAACAGCGTATAGCGGAGGAAATGATGTTGCATCAAGGATTCAGGCACCGGGTCTGGCAAAGGCTTGCGGCCGGCCTGCTGATGACGCTGGCTGCGGGCGGCGCGGCGGCACAGCAGGACGTCAGCTACGGGGTGCTGGATAGCTTTAATGTGGGTGAGAATGTTTATGTCCGCTCGCTGGCCGTGGAGGAGGCGACCAGTACCCTGTGGGTCGGTACCTCGGCAGGGCTGATGGAAATCGGTCTGAACCACCTTGATGTCCGCAATACCTTCACCCGGGCCGACGGCCTGGCGAACGAGTATATTTTTGCCATCGGCATCGACAGCCGGGGCTACAAGTGGTTCGGGACCAATGCCGGAGGCGTCTCCCGCTACCGGGACGGCAACTGGCAGACGTTCTTCCCCAGGGACGGGCTGGCGGACTACTGGGTTTATGCCTTTACCGAACAGGCCAACGGCGACTTCTGGATTGGCACCTGGGCCGGCGCCAATCGGGTGGACCTTGATACTCTGGAATTCGAGACCTTCCTCAACGAACTGATCAATGAGTGGGTCTATGGCCTGGCGGTTGACTCCCGCGATCGCGTCTGGTTCGGCACCGAAGGCGGCGTCTCGATGTTTGACGGTGAAGCCTGGCAGCACTGGACCCACGATGACGGGCTGGGCGGCGATAACGAGGAGGACCTCGCGGTAAGCACCAATACCGGGCTGGGGACCCGCACCCGCCATGACCTGACAGTGCTGGAAGGGGGCGAGGATACCTTCAACCCCAATTATGTCTTCTCAATGCACGCCGACCCTCAGGACAGGATCTGGGCCGGGACCTGGGGTGGAGGCGTCAGCGTATTCGAGGACGGCAGCTGGCGTAACTACACCACGGCCGACGGTCTGGCCGGTAACCTGGTTTACAGTATTCTTCAGGACCGTGACGGTGTCTTCTGGTTCGGCACCAACCGCGGGGTCAGCCGCTTTGATGGTAAAACCTGGCAGGCCTTCGACAGCGAAGACGGCTTGCCCGGCAACCATGTCTATTCCCTGGTCCAGACCCCGGACGGCACAGTCTGGGCAGCCAGTCGTGGCGGTGTGACCCGCATTGGCCCCGTGCAGTAACCCTATCGGATCAACGACAGCAGGACTTCAGCGAATGAATATCAAACAGGTAGCAATAGTCGGCGGGCTTGTGGCAGCAGTAGCAGTGGTGCTGGTCATTTTCAATGCGAGTGAGCAAGAGGCGGCAACTGCTGCGTCAGTGCAACCGGGCCATAGCGAGACAACGGCGCAGTCTGAGCAGGCGGCACCGGATCAGGAAGCCACCGCGGATTCCTCCGGGATTCAGTTTACCCATTTCCGTGTGGGCCAGCGTAACGTCAAGGCTATTCATCCCGATGGGCCGCTGGTCTGGGTCGGTACCTCCGGGGGAGTGATCCGTTACGACAGCCGCACTCAGGACTATAAGCTGATTGATAACCGCAACGGTCTGCTTGCCAACGGTATTTTCTATGTCGGCGAACTGGAAGGCCGCACCGCAGTAGGTACTTACGGTGGTGGCCTGTCGCTGCTGACCGCCGATGGCAGTGACTGGGAAACCTATAATGTTCCGGACGGACTGGGAGATGCATTCGTCTATGACGCAGCCCTGGATGCCAGTGGTGATCTCTGGATTGCCACCTGGTCGGGTGTTAACCGGGTGCGCGGCGGTGTTGATGGCCTTGATGATCCGGGCCAGTGGGATCTGTACACGGTGGCCAATACCGATAATGGCCTGCCCAACGACTGGGTCTATGCCCTGGCACCTGCCGAGGACGGTACCGTGTGGATGGCTACGGAAGGTGGTCTGGCCGCCTGGCGTGACGGCGACTGGGAAAGCTGGAAACACGAGGACGGCCTGGGAGCCCCCTATGACTCGGTAAAGGACAGCATTACCTTCATGGACGACCCTGCCGATGTTTCCCAGCATCATTCCCGTCAGAAGCAGGACATGGGCTTCGCCGAAGTGGATATGGCCTATAACGCCAATTATGTGGTCGCCCTTGAACTGGATGGCCAGGGTGGCGTCTGGACCGGTACCTGGGGTGCCGGCCTGTCCCATTTTGATGGTGAGAAATGGCAGACCTATACCACCGAGGATGGCCTGCCGGCCAACCATGTTTTCGCTCTTCACCGGGATGCCGATAACCGTCTCTGGATCGGCACCAGTGACGGCCTGGCGAGGCTGGGGTCAGAGGGTGAGGGATTCCGGGTATATACCACCCAGGCTGGCCTGTTCGCCAACCTCGTGTTTTCAATCAGCTCGGTGCCCGACCAGGATGCCCTCTGGGTCGGTTCCTACGGCGGTGTTGCCCGGGTGATTGGCCTGCAGTGAGGCAGAGTGGGGCTATGTATCAGCATAATGTCCGAGGCCTGGTCCTGGCCGGCCTCTTTGCCTGTCTATTAATCGGCTTGCCGGTGATGGCCGGGGAGCCGGAGAGCGAAGGCAAGCGCCTCTATGATTTCTACTGCTATCAGTGCCATGCCTATTCCGGCACTGGCCAGACCGTGGCGGCCCGTACCCTTGATCCGCCCCCCAGGGACTTTACCAGTGAGCGGGCCAGGGCACTGTCCCGGGAGCAAATGCTGGATGCGGTACGCAATGGCCGCCCGGGCACCGGTATGGTTGGCTTTGGTGGCGTCATCGGCGAGGAGGGGGTGCAGGCCGTTGTGGACTATCTGACCGAGGCCTTCATGAGTGGCACGGCATCAGATGCCCGTTACCACACACCCGCCAATGGCTGGCCGGATCATGAACAACGCTACCAGACAGCTTTCCCGTTTGCTCTGGGTGAGATACCCCTGGATACCCCCGATAGCGACCTGACCAGCAAGCAGTTAAGGGGCAAGCGGCTGTTTCTTTCCGGCTGTGTGACCTGTCACGACAGTGGCGTGGTCAGCGACCCGGGGCCGGTATGGGAGACGCGGGCGGTGTCCTACCCCCGGGGCGTTTATGACCACCGTAACCCACCTACCGGGGCCGGGCCGGCTGACGCGATCAGCGCGGCGTCACCCTATCTGCATCATGAACTCGCCCCTTCGCTGCCAGAGGACAGTGAGATATTGCGCCGGGGAGAGCGTGTCTACCAGGATAACTGTGCCTTCTGTCATGCTCCCGACGGCACCGGACGGAACTGGATTGGCAGTTTTCTCGAGCCTCATCCCCGGGACCTGACAAACTCCGCGGTGATGCAGTCGATGACGCCACAACGTCTCGAGGCGGTCATACGCGAGGGTCTGCCAGGCACTTCCATGCCGGCCTGGAAGGACGTGCTTGATGATGACCGGATTACTGCCCTGGTTCACTATATTGACCGGGTTTTCCACCCCCTTGCACCGGCCACCGGCGGTTTCAGCCCTGTTACCGAGGCCTCCGGGGCGGCGCTGGGCTGGCAACGGGTATCGCCACGGTCAGAGTAGTCGAGCATTGTTGACAGAAGTCAATTTTGTATGGTTCCTGTTAGCTCATACTTGCCTTAAAGACGGACGTTAGTCGTAAAGCGGTGCCGAATTTGGTCGGTACAGCCGAATGCAGGCTCGCAGGGCAATGTAACAGGGGGACGTGCTAGTTGACCGATACCAGTGAATTAATGAAAGTGATACTTGCCGATGACCATCCGCTGCTGCGGGAGGGCGTCGCCCGATCCCTGACCGCGGAACATGGTTTTGAAGTGGTCGGGGAAACCGACAGCGGTGAAAAGGCTGTTCAGCTTGCCCGGGACCTGGTTCCCGATCTTGTGGTATTGGACCTTGGCATGGGCGGCGGTGGAGGGCTGGCGGCAGCGGCCGACATCCTTGCCCTGGATCAGCCCACGGAAGTGGCCATACTGACTGTATCCGAAGATGAGAACGACCTGTTGATGGCTCTGAATATCGGAGTCAAAGGCTATATTCTCAAAGGAGTCACTGCCCGGGAATTGCGTGAGGCCCTGCTGGCAGTGAGTCGTGGTGATGCGTTTATATCGCCGGCGCTGGCTGCCACCATGCTCATGGACTTCTCCCGTCCGCGGCACCGTCACAACGAAGGGCTGAACGAACTGACCACCCGCGAGAACCAGATCCTGAAGTTACTGGGGGATGGTCTTACCAATCGGGAAATTGCCGACCAGTTGTGTCTCTCGGAGAAAACCGTCAAGCACCACATGACCAATGTGCTGCAGAAGTTGCAGGTACGTAATCGCGTGGAGGCAGCGCTGATTTCCCGCGAGCGGTTCAGAGCAGATCAGGGACGCAAGACAGACAGTACCTCCATGTCCTCCTGATCAAGATACTGAAATATCAGTACCCGTCCGTTGAACATATCCACCAGATAGACACGCTGTTGGTCATCCACCAACACGTCGGCCGGCAGGTAGAGGCGACCGAGGGGGCTGTTGTCGGTTGCCAGCGGCATCAGGAAGCGTCCCTCCGCATCAAACACCAGCATGCGGTTGTAGTAGGATTCCACCACGTAGACATGCCCGGCTCCGTCCACTGCCACGCCCTTGGGCCGCACCAGGTTGCCCACGTAGAGTCCGCGGGTGCCAATGATCTCCAGAAGTTCACCCGCCGGGTCCAGGTGCTGAACCCGGGCATTGAAGGTGTCCGTGACGTAGATACCCTGTTTGCTGACCGCAAGGTGGCTGGGGGCATTGAAGCGCCCGGGGTCGGTTCCCGGGCCGCCGAGGGTATGCAGGTGCGCGCCCTCGCCATTAAAAACCTTGATATTGTGGGCGCCGACGTCCGCCACATACAGCAGGGAGCGTTCATCATCCCATGCCAGCCCGGCCGGGCGCTGTAACACATCGTCACCAAATCGGCCCCGGGGCGTACCATCAGCGCCGAGACGGAATACCGCCCCCATTTCGGCGTCTGCCACCAGCACATCCCCTCCGGGCAAGGCCTCAATGCCACTGGGGCCAAGGAAGGGTTGCCCTATGACTGCCTGATTCCAGACCGTTAATTCCGGGGTGGCGGTGTCAAATACAAACACCGATGGTCGGCCCATATCGGTAATAAAAATCCGTCCCCCCGGGCCTTTGGCTATGGCATTGGGGCGGCGCATCACGGTGGGTTCCCGGTCTCCGTTGCCCAGACCAACAATCCAGCGAAACACTTTTTCGGCGGTCGACATGGTGTCTGTGGGAGTCCGGAAATTCTGTTCCCCGAGCAGTTGGCCAACGTAGGCGTAGCGGGCGGGGTCCGGCGGTTCGGGCCAGGTGAGCCGTTCCCCGGAATTGGGTTCCTCCGCCGGTGTGATGTTGAAAGTGGGCGGTGCGCTGGCGCAAGCCGTCAGCAAGAGCGCAAGCAGCAATGCCAGAGACCGCTGGAAAAACACTAGCCGCCTCCGGAACGGGGGCTGTTTTCCTCACAAGCCCGGGCCGACACTCCCAGCACGTGAATGCGGCCGGCCACACCATCGGCGACATAGACTTCACCAAACCCAACAGTCAGGCCGTCCAGGCTACCCAGGGACAGTGTGGTAGGTTTCGCGTCCCGGGCATCGGTGTCCGGGGTAAATACGAACAGCTGTCGGTTGAAAGTGTCCGCTACGATAACCCGGCCCTGTTGATCCACAGCGAGTGGCCCCGGCTGAATGAGGCCGGGATGGCTGATCTCGGCCACCAGGCGGCCATCGGTAAAGGCCTGAACCCGTCGTTGTACCGGATCGGAAACCCACAGTCGCTCACCGTCTGTGGCCAGCCCACCGATGCGACTGAAGCGATCACCCTCGATAATGCCGCCGATATCCTCCCTTCCGCCCAGGCTGTTGAGTGCCAGGATACGACCGGCCATATCATCCGCCACCAGTACCCGGCCCTGGTTATCCAGGGCCAGCAGGCTGGGTGCAAAGCCGATGCCGTCGGCAAAAACCTCGGTCTGGCCGGTGGTCTCATCAAAACGCAGGATTTTGCCCTGGCGTGGGTCCGCCAGGTAGAGTTGGCCAAATTTGTCGAGGGCTAGCTGGGTATCAGCGGAAAGCCGGGCTGACAGAACAGTGGCCAGGGCATCGGTAAACGGTTCGAGCCGCAGAACAGCGCGGTGGCCGGCATCATAGAACCAGATGCCGTTTATGTCGGCGGCCAGCGCGACCGGCCGCCGAAATTGTATGAAATTGGTGCCGTCCCAGCCGCCGTCAATAGTGCGGTTGGGTTGCAGTTGCCAGCCGCAGGCGGCCTGCCCGGCAGCAGTAGTCGCCGGGCCGCTACCGGCACAGCCTGCCAGAAGCAGTGCTGGCAGCAGCAGGGTGGCGATACGGAGTGAGTTTACCACCGTCCCGGTCCCGAGGTCTGGTGTCCACCCTTGATCTGGGACTCCAGCCCTTCCTTGCCAGAGTGGCACATAACGCAGTTCTGCAGACCCCAGGCAATTTCGTCATTATGGCAGGCCCCACAGTACTTGCCTTCCTCAAGAGCGTTCATGTTCATCTCGTTGGCACCAACCCGCATTTCAAAGTCCAGCTCGGCGTGGCAGACCTTGCAGCGGAATCGAATTCGATGGAACCAGTGAGGGAAGATAACCGGAGGAACCCCCTCTTCCCCGGAAATGCGGTTAATCACCACGTCTCCATACTCCGCGGAAACAGGCGTAACAAGCAGCAGCGCCAGTGTCAGGGTGGTGGTGACTGTAACGGGCCAGCCGCGACGCTGTTGCCCGGCTTCAGTTCTGCTTTTGTTCCCGGATCTTGAGGTATTCTTCATAACTCACGCTGTGGCATCGACTGCATTCGGTAAGAGGGAACGATACTGCACCGTGGCAACTGCCACAGTATTCGCCCATCAGGATATCCAGCATGCTGAAAGAGGTGGCTCCCGCCTTCTCGGCAAAGGGCGCGGGGTGGCAGTTGCTGCAGTCCAGCCATTGCGTATGCTCCTTGTGGGGGAAGCGGACTACGTCCGCGCCAGCCGTGTCTGGAAAGTACACATCCAGATCCAGGGTGTTTATCTCGCCCTGTTTCTCAAGGGTTGCCCGGGGCTGGATATAGCCGTCCCGCACGGCTTTGTTCCAGTCTACCATATTGCCAGAGGTTGAGGACGGCAGACCTTCAAGCACCTCGCCTGGTTCCTGGAGTATGTCGATGGACGGCAGAGTGGGATCATGAAAGCCGTCCTTCGCCAGTGGCTTGTGCTTCGGCGCGTTATTGGCAGAGGGCTGCTGCGCCTGTGCGGAAAAGACCAGCGCCAGTAACGACAGGGTGAGCAATCTCGCCAGTCTGGTCCTCATCACATTACCCCGGAATGAAAATTCCTACAGTGCGCAAGGCGCGGACCAATTGCCCGGTGGATTCGTTAAGGCTATCGACGGCGGCCTCATGGTTGCCGTCGTCTGCCTGGTTCTCCGCCTGTTGCCGCAACTCCCGGGCCTTGCCAAGGAAGTTGTCAATCATCCTTTTCATGCCTTCCGAAGTGTCAGAATCCTGCATGAACAGGCCCACCAGCTTCTGGTGAGTATCGTTGCGGGTCAGTTCATGCTGGTACTCTTCTTCCTTGGTGGCGAAGTCCAGGCTCCTGATCCGGGTTTGTCCCTCCCTCGCTGCCTGAATGCTCAGTTTCAGGGCAACGTAGGCCGCATCCAGGCGCTCCCGGGCCTGGTCAAGCTGATCCTGCTGGTGCAGGGTTTCGGCCCTGGCTACCTGCTGGCGGATTACTTCCCGGGTCTGGCTGAAGCTGGTGCCGAGTTCATCCTCTGCACCGACCCGTTCATGGGCATCCAGCAAGGCGTTGACGCTTTCCAGGCGGCGCCTGTAGTCGCGTTCGTGCTTGACTTCAATTACTTCGTCGGCTTCTGCCAGGCGCACCGCCATGAACATCATCTTGGTAGCTTTCTTGCCCAGTTCATCCGCCCGCTCGGCATCACCTGCCTCGCTGGCAGCCACGGCGCTACGGTAATAGGCCCGGGCCTCGTTGCGGCGCAGGTGCGCGGCCGGGTTGGAACTGTCACTCACCTGCTGGGCTGCCGAAGACTCTTCAATCAGGCGGGCAATGAAGGCCAGGTGAGCAGCGCCATTACCGGCTTTTTCCGGGGGGATTACCGGATCGTTGGTCTCCTCGAGTATGGCCAGGAGAGAGGCCCCCAGAGAGGCTGACTCCAGGGGGGAGGATCTCAGCGAGCTTGACCCGACCGGGCCACCTTTTGATCTGGTGGCGGACGACTGAGACGCTGGCTCTGCGTCGGGTGTTACAGCTGCTGTTTCTGTTACCGGCGCTGCTGTCGCTGACTGATCCTGGCGGGCATCAGTGGTGCTGGCACAACCGCTGGCAAGGAGCGCTGCCAGCAGCGCAGGTACCAGACGGTGGTGGCGGGCAGACGATAACAGGGCTGAGCTGCGGATCACTGATTCGGACATGACAGTTACTGAGCCTCTTTTTGTGTGGCAGCTTCATCGGCAGGGGTTTTCGAGCGTGAATGACAGGACCGGCACTGGGTCACCGGAAAAGCGACGCGGCCGTGGCAGGCACCACACTGTTCACCCATCAGGATCGCCGCCATGCTCAGCGGGTTAGCACCACGCTGGGGTATAAAGATTGCGGGATGGCAGTTGGCGCAGTCCAGCCATTCAGTATGTTCCTTGTGGGGGAAAACCACATCCGGCATGGAGCCCTTGACCTCCCGGACAATGTCGAGATCCATGACAGTGGGTGACATGTCAGGGTCCTGGAGATCATAGCGCGGGTTGATCAATCCATCCTGCAGTGCCTCAACCCAGTCAACATAATTGCCGGCGTTTGCGTCCGGCAAAGCGGAAAAAGCCTCCCGGGGTGACTGCAGCCTGTCCGTTGCGGGATTGTCCGGATCGTGGATACCATCCTTCAGCGGCGGCGCGTTGCGGGTCTCCGGGTCTGCCATCAGTCGGTTGAAACTCAGGGGGTCCTTGCTCTGGGCACTTATGGACAATGGCATCACCAGCATGACGGCGGCCAGGGTTACGCTTGCAATTCGAAACATCATGGCAGTCCCCTTTTATTGGCCTTGATTACCCGGTGTCACCAGGCTCTTCAATGTGCTGCCATGGACGTGGGTTTCAAGACCGGGCTTACCCGAATGACACAGCTCGCAATTTTCCACGCCCCAGGCAATGTTGCCGTTGTGACAGGCGCCACAGTACTCACCGTCAATGATCTTGAGCATGTTGATGTCGTTGCCCCCTGCCTGGAATTCAAAGCCCAGATCGCCATGACAGACCTTGCAGCGAAAGCGTATGCGATGGAACCAGTGGGGGAAGACGACTGGACGCATGTCGGAGTCTTCCGAATAATTGTTTATGACCACATCTCCATATTCGGCCCAGGCTTTTGATCCTGGCAGCATAACCAGTGCTGCACACATTACGCTGGCCAAGAGGCCCGCATGCAAAGCTTTGGGGTTCACCCATTTTGGGACTGACATAATCCGTCTCCCGGCAATTTTCCAGATACATCGAACACAGGTCAGTATGTTCTCTTCAGGCAAAATACGTCGCCGCCTGCAGGTATCGCCCCAGGCTGAGAATTCCGCACATAGGCGAGATGATAGCAGTGGCATGATGGCCCAACGAGGCACCAAGGTCGGTAGCAACTAGGACCTTGGTCTTACCTGGCAGGGGCTAAATGCCATGCGCTTGATGTAGCAGTGTCCCATCTGGTTAATTCGTTGACCTACTGCTTGCCGCTCGGGTCTCTGGCCGAGGCGCCAGCGCGCAGGTGTGGTGGTTCCACATCAGGGGCTCAGTAGATCAGCGAATTAACCAGATGGGACACTAGTGAGAGCAGCAATTGCAGAGGAGAGTATGCCTAAACCTTTGGTTCTGATCGTGCGGGATGGCTGGGGATATAACCCGAATCCGGAACATAGTCGGTTCAACGCAGTGCTCCGGGCAAGGACACCTCGCCAGGATGCGTTGCTGGATGCCTATCCCTGGACTCTGATAAAAGCATCCGGAGAGGCTGTCGGATTACCTGATGGCACCATCGGCAATAGCGAAGTTGGCCATCAGAACCTCGGCGCGGGTCGGGTGGTGCTCCAGGATTCCGTGCGGATAAGCCGTGCCATCGCTAGCGGGGACTTCTTTAATAATGAAGCGCTGTGCCGGGCGATCGACAATGCCAGCACATCCGACCGCTACCTGCACGTGATGGGAATTGCTTCCGATGCCGGAGTACATGGACTGCTGGAGCATTTATACAGCGTTCTGGAGCTGGCAGCGCAGGCCGGTAACAAAAAGGTTGCCCTGCATCTTTTTACGGATGGTCGGGATACCGGGCCTTTCACCGGCCGGGAGTTTTTGCGTCAGATCGAGGCGCGATGCCGCGACATCGGTATTGGCCGCATAGCGACCGTTTGCGGACGCTTTTATGCCCTTGATCGCGATAACCGGTGGGAACGGGTGCAACGGGCCTACGACGCACTGACCGGCCGCGGTGATACGCCTGTTTCGGAGTCGGCTGATGCGGCGCTGGCAAGCTACTACGACAGCCCTTCCAGCGACTCTCAACAGGGGGACGAATTCATCACCCCGCAGGCCATAGAGCCTGATCCGGATTCGACCCGTATTCGCTCCGGGGACAGCGTGATCTTCTATAATTACCGCGGTGATCGCCCGCGTGAGCTGACGCGGGCCTTTATGCAGCCCGATTTTGGTGTGTCCTCCTCTACCTCTGCAGACAATGAGTTTGATCGGGGAAAGAAACTCGACCTGACTTTTGTGTGCATGACGGCTTACGACGAAAGCTTCAGTAACTTTCCGGGGCTTTATGTTGCGTTCCCCAAACCCGAAAGCAATACCGATATAGCCGGGCAATATCTTTCGCGCCTCGGCAAGACCCAGCTCCGTGCCGCGGAATCGGAGAAGTTCGCCCATGTAACTTTTTTCTTTAACGATTACAGAGATGAGCCTTTTGAGGGTGAGCACCGCTGGATAACCCAGTCGCCCGCTGTGGGTACCTATGACCAGCAACCCGGCATGAAGGCGTCAGAGGTTCGGGATCAGGTGTTGTCCCGGCTGCAGGATGATGATTGTGAAGACTTTATCCTGGTTAATTTTGCCAATCCGGACATGGTGGGCCATACCGGAAACTTGGAGGCAACGGTTGCGGCAGTAGAGGCCGTCGATGAATGTGTCGGCACCATAGTAGACGCGACCCTCGGGTGTGGCGGCAAACTTGTCATAACGGCCGATCACGGTAATGCCGAGCAGATGTGGGATCCCGAAACTGAAAGCCCGCATACAGCCCACACTCTCTATGACGTGGAGTGCATCATTGTCGACGATGAACTGGCCCGCGGCTCGACAACCCTGCGAGATAAGGCCGGCTTTCCGATGTATTTCCCACCTGCCTGCAGTTGATGGGCCTGGAGCAGCCCGAGTCGATGACCAGCAAAAGCCTGCTCCAATGATCGTCCCACGGAAACCACCTAATTAAGGAGATGGATAGCTGATGAATAAAGAAGGCCGCTCTGAGTCAAGCGAGGAGTCCGGAACAGAAAAGTGGTTTTCCGAGACTACCACAGCGGTGCTTGATGCATTCCAAAGCGACCCCGACAGCGGTTTGAATCAGGAGGAGGTCGACCGCAAGCGGGAGAAGTACGGAGAAAACCGCTTGCCACCGCCTTCGCGCCGTTCGCCGCTCAAGCGTTTTTTCACCCAGTTCAACAATCTCTTCATTTACCTGCTTCTGATCGCCGGAGTTGCTACCGCCTTTTTGGGGAAGTGGCTGGACAGCGGGGTTATTTTCGGGGTGGTCGTGATCATCGCCGTTATCGGATTCATCCAGGAGGGTAAGGCAGAGCGTGCGCTGGAGAGTGTCCGTGGCATGCTGTCGCGGAAAGCGGTCGTCCGCCGCGCCGGCCAGCGCCGGGAGATTGCCGCCGAAGAGCTGGTGCCCGGGGATATTGTTATTCTCGACGCCGGTGATCGTGTGCCAGCCGATCTGCGATTACTCAGAAGCAGGAGTCTGGAAATTCAGGAGGCCGCGCTGACCGGAGAATCGACAGCGGTGGGGAAACAGAGTGACCCGGTCGAGGAGGGTGCCGAGCTGGGTGATCGCCTGAGTATGGCTTACTCGAGCACCGTGGTGACTTCGGGGCAGGGGACAGGCATCGTTGTGGCAACCGGCGATGCCACCGAGATAGGCCGTATCAGCGGCATGCTTTCAGAGGTAGAGCAACTCAAGACGCCGCTGACGGTGCGGCTTGACCTCTTCGCCAAGCAACTGAGCGTGGTGATCGTTGTCATTGCACTGCTCACTTTCAGCGTGGGAACCATTGGCTGGGGGCGGGAGTGGAGCGAAATGTTCTTCGCCGCCGTCTCCATTGCCGTTGCTGCTATCCCTTCGGGTCTGCCGGCAGTGATGACGGTAACCCTTGCAATTGGTGTGGAAAGAATGGCCCGGCGCAATGCCATTATCCGGCGTTTGCCGGCGGTGGAAACCCTGGGGGGCGTGACAACCATCTGTGCCGACAAGACCGGCACACTGACCCGCAACGAGATGACTGCGAAGACCGTGCGCACGGTCGACAAGGACATCCAGGTCGAAGGGGTGGGCTACGAACCGAAGGGGCGTTTCCTGGATGATGGTGCAACCATCGATGTCGGAGAACTGGACGATGTATCCGGGATGCTGCGCGCCGGGCTGCTATGCAACGACGCCAGTGTCAGGCAGCAGGAGCAGGAATGGAAAACTGAGGGTGACCCGACAGAAGTCGCGTTGATTGTTCTGGCCCGTAAAGCCGGCTTTGATCCGGACCGGGAAAACAGCGACTGGCGACGGATAGATGCCATACCCTTTTCATCCGAAAGACGTTATATGGCAACCCTGAATCGCGATAGCGATGGCAATCACCATATCTATGTGAAGGGTGCGCCTGAACACGTTTTCGAGATGTGTACGGGGGAATGGAAGGACGGAGGCATTGCCGAGTTCGATATCGACGCATGGGACCAGCGCGCCGAAGACATCGCCGCCCGCGGCCAGCGCTTGCTGGCGGTTGCCCGCAAGGAAACCGGTGCAAAGGGCGAACTGGAGGAAAAGGAGGCAGAGCAGGATCTGGTTCTGCTTGGCCTGTTCGGCATGGTTGATCCCCCCCGTGAAGAAGCGATTCGCTCGGTCGAAATCTGTCACCGCGCCGGCATCGGGGTCAAGATGATAACCGGCGATCATGTCACCACCGCAGGGGCGGTGGCACGAGAACTGCACCTGAACAACGTTGAAAACGCTCTCAGGGGCCGCGACATTGAAGAATTCAGTGACGACGAGTTGGAGCGACAGGTAAGGAAGGTGGACGTGTTTGCGCGGGCCAGTCCCGAGCACAAATTACGGCTCGTTAAGGCCCTCCAGAAACATCACGAAGTAGTAGCGATGACGGGAGACGGCGTTAATGACGCTCCTGCCCTGAAACGTTCGAACGTGGGCATTGCCATGGGCCAGAAAGGCACAGAAGCCTCGCGTGAGGCCTCGGATATGGTATTGGCTGATGACAACTTTGCCTCCATCGAGCGTGCGATCGAGGAAGGCCGCAAGGTTTACGATAATCTTCGCAAAGCGATCCTGTTCCTGCTCCCCACCAATGCCGGCGAGGCACTCATTATCGTTACCGCGGTAATGCTTGGCATGCTGACACCGATATCGCCCGTGCAGATTCTCTGGATCAACATGGTGACGGCGGTTTCGCTCGGTATCGCGTTTGCCTGGGAGAAGGCCGAAGGCAACCTGATGCAGCGTCCGCCCCGTAATACCGAGGAACCCCTTCTCACAGGATTCACTATCTGGCGGATTGCTTTTGTGGGAAGTCTGCTGCTGCTGGGGGCGGGTGGCCTGTTTCTGCAGGAACAGGCCCGTGGTGTATCCACCGTTGATTTCGCCCGCACGATGGCGGTCAATGCCCTGGTGATGGGAGAGATCTTCTATCTCCTTAATTCCCGTTTTTTCACGCGCTCGTCCATTTCCTGGCAGGGTCTGGTGGGCAACAGGGCAGTGCTGCTGGCCATTGTCGCCTGTATTGGACTGCAGATTTTCTTCACCCACGTCCCTTTCATGAACCTGCTGTTTGAATCCGCGCCGTTGGATGCCGGCGCCTGGGCCCGTTGCGTCGCCGTGGGTCTGGCAGTGTTTTTCCTGGTCGAAATCGAAAAATTCCTGTTTCGCAGATGGTCAACGCCGGGGGGCCGTGAAAGCAACAAACCCTGAGTTTCGGGACAGTCGGGCTAGAGAGGATGGTGGAGTGATCAAATTACATGAAAACAGCAGCTCTGCTGAGCACCCACAGGTTCTGCTGGAACTGGCGAACACCGGTGCCGTGATATTCGACCTCGATGGCGTGATTACTGACACCCGTTGCGCCCACGAGGCCGCGTGGAAGCGACTTTTTGATGAATACCTTGAAGAGCATGGGGCGCAACCGCAGTCCGGTTTTGCGCCATTCAGCCATGAGGATTACAGCAAATATCTCGACGGCAAGCCAAGATATGACGGTGTCCATGATTTTCTTGCCTCCAGGGACATCCAGCTGCCCTGGGGTGATCCCGGCGACAGCCCGAAGCAGGAAACGGTTTGCGGTCTTGGTAATCGCAAGAACCGGTTTTTCAGCGAATGGCTTGAAACCAATCGTGTCGACACCTTTCCCGATGCCCTGGATCTGTTAGCAAGACTGAACCGGGCGAATATCGGGACCGCGGTTATTTCCGCGAGCAGGAACTGCAAAGCCGTACTCGCCAATGCCGGGATCTCAGACCTGTTCCAGGTAAAAGTGGATGGCGTCGACATGGCCGAGCTGGGGCTGCCGGGCAAACCTGATCCCGCAATTTTTCTGCAGGCCACCGAGCGGCTGGGCCTTCGCCCAGAACGCGCGGCCGTCATTGAAGATGCCCTGGCTGGAGTGGAGGCTGCGGCTCGTGGCGGTTTTGCGCTGGTTGTCGGCGTAAACCGGGAGGGATCCGACCACGGCGACGGGTTGCGAAAAAGCGGGGCGAATGTTGTAACCGACACACTGGATCTGCTGCTGGAGGATGGGGAACAAAGCGTACCTGCTGCGGCCATGGCGGAAATACCCTCGGTGTGGAAATCCTGCGAAGAAATAAAACAGCGCTTGAAGGGCAAGCGCATAGCTCTGTTCCTGGATTATGACGGAACCCTGACCCCGATCGTCGAAGACTATCGCAAGGCCGAACTGAGCGGCCAGATGCGGGACATCATCGGAAAACTTGCCCGCACCTTCACCGTGGCCGTTATCAGCGGTCGCGATCTTGAAAATGTCCGCAAGCTGGTAGGGCTTGACCAGATCTTCTATGCCGGCAGTCATGGTTTCGACATTGCCGGCCCCCACGGCTGGCATGAGGAACTTCAGCAGGGAAAAAAATTCCTGGCCGACCTGGATTCCGCTGAAGCTGGCTTGACCGAAGGCCTCCGGAATATTGACGGTGCCGCCGTCGAGCGCAAGAAATTCTCCATCGCGGTCCATTTCCGGCAGGTTCCAGATGAGGAACTGCCGGAAATGGAAAAAATTGTGGCCAGGGTGCTTGCTGACCATTCCCGGTTGCAGAGATCCTCCGGCAAAAAAGTTTTTGATGTGAAGCCTCGTGCCGACTGGCACAAAGGAAAGGCCCTGCTCTGGTTACTGGAAAGATTCGACCCGGGGGACGGTGCCGGAATGGTGCCGATCTATATAGGCGACGACACCACGGACGAAGATGCATTCCGGGTCCTCAGGCATGGAAAAGCAGGCGATGGCGGCATTGGAATAGTCGTGCGGGATGACAGCAAGCGGGAAACGATGGCTCATTATGCGCTGGAAGGCACTGATGATGTGGCGGATTTCCTGAGCTGGCTGGACACAATCACTGCGCCAGGAGATAAAGCATGAGCGATGACGGGTGGCTGCTTGAGTACCAGGGATACGAGCCTGAGCATGAGGGGCTTCGCGAGACATTGTGCGCGCTTGGTAATGGTTATTTCTGCACCCGGGGCGCGGCGCCCGATGTGACAGCGGATAAAATTCATTATCCGGGGACCTATCTTGCTGGTGGCTACAACCGGCTCACCACCTCAATTGAAGGCCGCGAAATCGAGAATGAGGATCTGGTCAACATCCCCAACTGGCTTGTCCTGATGATTCGTGTCGACAACGGACCCTGGCTGAATCCGGCCCGGATGGCTTTTCTGGATTATCGCCAAGTGCTTGATCTTCGAAGGGGAGTGTTGACCCGCATACGGCGTTTCCGCGACGACCAGGGCCGCACCACAAAGATCGAGGAGCGGCGTTTTGTCAGCATGGCGGAGCAACACCTGGCGGGACTTGAGGTAAAAGTCACAGCGGAAGACTGGTCGGGCTGTCTGACGCTGCGTTCGGCCCTGGATGGGACGGTCACAAATGCGGGGGTGGCCCGTTATCAACGCCTGGAAGGGCAGCATCTGGAATCCCTGGACACGGGCGTGCTGGGGGATGAGATCATCTGGCTGAGAAGTCGAACCGTGCAATCCCGGATCGAGATAGCGCAGGCCGCGAGAACCTGCCTTTATCATAACGGTAAGGCCGTTAATCCGGACCGTTCCGCGGACGTTCACGAGGGTCTGACGGCGCACGAGGCTTCCATCGATGTCGAAGCGGGAGATACCGTCAGAGTAGAGAAAATTGCGGCGATCTTTTCCTCCCGGGACAAGGGCATCTCCGAACCGCTGCTTGCGGCCCACAATGAACTCCACCTGGCTGCTGACTTCAACGCGCTTCTCGCCGCTCATGAACAAGCCTGGAAGCACCTGTGGGAGCTGTTCGAGCTGGAGATCGATAGCGATGGCGGCGTCAGCCTCTCGATGAAACTGCGGCTCCACATGTTTCACCTGTTGCAGACCGTAACGCGCCATACCGATGACCTGGATGTCGGTGTGCCTCCCCGGGGCTGGAACGGTGAGGCCTACCGTGCCCATATCATGTGGGATGAATTGTTCATTTTCCCCCTTCTTATCACGCATGCCCCCGGCCGATGCCGCGCGCTTCTGCAGTATCGCTATCGCCGATTGCCGGCCGCCAGAAGTCTGGCCCGGGAAGCCGGGTTTGGTGGCGCGATGTTCCCCTGGCAGAGCGGCAGTAACGGACAGGAAGAAAGCCAGGTTCTGCACCTCAATCCCAAATCGGGGCGATGGATTCCGGATAACAGCAACCGCCAGCGGCATGTCAACTCCGCCATTGCCTACAATCTCTGGCACTACTACGAGGTGAGTGGCGATTGTGAATTCATGGAGGAATACGGCGCCGAAATGCTGATCGAGATCGCTCGCTTCTGGGCCAGCATCGCCTCCTGGAACGCAGAGCGGGGACGCTATGATATCTGCGACATCATGGGGCCGGATGAGTACCACACGGCCTATCCTGGCGCTGACCCTTCGACAGAGGGAGGGCTGGATAATAATACTTACACCAATGTGATGGCGGCGTGGGTCCTCACTCGCGCCTGTCAGGTGCTGGATATTCTGGCTCCGGGTCGTGCGCGCCAGCTTCGCGAAGAACTGGGGATCACCGACGGCGAGATTGAACGGTGGCAGGATGTCAGCCGCAATCTGTTCATTTCTTTCAACGAAGGGGGAATCGTCAATCAGTTCGAAGGCTACGAAGACCTGGAGGAGTATGACTGGAGCGGCGCCCGGGACAAATACGGTGATATCCACCGGCTCGACCGTATCCTTGAGTCCGAAGGCGACGACACCAATCGCTATAAGGCTTCGAAACAGGCCGATGTCCTGATGCTGTTCTACCTGTTCACGGCGGACGAGCTGCAGCACATTTTTGCCCAGCTTGGCTATCCGTTTGACCGCCATACCATACCGAAAAATGTGGATTATTATCTCCACAGAACCTCCCACGGTTCGACCCTGAGCTGGGTTGTGCACTCATGGGTGCTCGCGCGATCGGACCGGCAGCATTCGTGGCAATTGTTCCAGAATGCGCTGAATAGTGACATCAGCGATATACAGGGAGGCACGACGCCGGAGGGCATCCACCTGGGGGCGATGTCCGGTACCGTTGATCTGATTCAGCGCTGCTATCTGGGCCTTGAAGTTCAGGGCAATGTACTTTTTTTGAACCCCATCTTGCCGGAGGAAATCCACCGGCTGAAAACAGGCTTGTGGTACAGGCGCCAGAACCTGGATATCGAAGTGACCAAAGACGTATTGCGGGTCAGCAGTCGGCAACTTACAGCAGCCCCCATCACCATCGCCTACCGGGGCGTTTTTCATGCCGTCAGCCCCGGCTCATGTCTGCAGTTCCGGCTTATCAGAGCCAGGACGTGACCAGTGCGACAATCGTAACGGGATGACTCAACAGGCCATGAAGGAATCAACGCCATGACAGCCAAACAAACTCTCACTTTCTGGTTCGCAGACCTTGGGCGCAGCGATGGCGATAAGGTGGGTGGAAAGAATGCCTCACTGGGAGAAATGGTCAGCCGGTTGCAGGAATCCGGGGTCAATGTGCCCTCGGGATTTGCAACGTCAGCAGCAGCCTACTGGTTATTTATTGACCACAACGGGTTGCGCGAGAAATTGACTGAGGCAATGGCAGGACTGAAGAAAGACCACAGCAATCTCGAAGAGGTGGGTGATTCTGTGCGTAAAATGATTCTCAAGGGCAAGTTCCCGGGGCCCCTGGAAGAGACTCTGTGCGAATGCTATCGCGACCTCTCGGCTCGCCTGGAAAGAGACGATCTCGACGTGGCAGTTCGCAGTTCCGCCACCGCCGAGGACCTGCCGGAGGCGAGCTTTGCCGGACAGTTGGAGACCTTTCTCAATATCCGCGGTGAGAGGGCACTGCTTGATGCCATAAAGCGCTGCTTTGCCTCACTTTTTACCAATCGCGCCATTGCCTACCGCGAAAACCATGGCTTCGATCACATGCAGGTAGCCCTGTCGGCAGGGGTTCAGCAGATGGTCCGGTCCGACCTTTCTGCTTCGGGGGTTATGTTTTCCATCGATACGGAAACCGGATTCCCGGACATTACCCTGATCACCGGTGCCTGGGGTCTGGGAGAAACCGTCGTGCAGGGGACGGTTGAGCCGGACGAATTTCATGTATTCAAGCCCCTGCTTGAGCGCACCGGTAAGCGTCCTGTCGTCGAAAAGATGCTGGGAGGAAAAGACCGCAAAATGACCTACGCCACGGGCAAGTCTACGACAAAGCTGGTGGCTACCAGCAAGCAGGAGCGTACCACCTTTGTGCTCGATGAGGACGAAGTCCTGCAACTGGCGCGCTGGTCTGTCGCCATCGAGGAACACTACGGCCAGCCCATGGATATGGAGTGGGCGAAGGATGGCGAGACCGGCGAACTGTATATCGTGCAGGCCCGGCCCGAGACAGTACAGTCCCGCAAAGAGGCGGCTACACTCAAGTCCTTCCACCTGATGGAAGCGGGCAAACGCCTGGTGACCGGACTGGCCATTGGTGACGCCATTGCCACGGGTAAGGTGCTGCGGCTCGAAAGCCCGGAGGAGATAGACCGCTTCGAGGAAGGCGCGGTGCTGGTCACCGCAATGACGGATCCTGACTGGATGCCCATCATGAAACGCGCCTCTGCTATTGTTACCGATCACGGTGGCCGCACCAGTCATGCCGCCATCGTCAGTCGGGAACTGGGTCTCACGGCACTGGTAGGCACCGGCAATGCCATGCAGAAGCTCAGGGATGGGCAGGTGGTCACGGTTTCCTGTGCCGAGGGTGATGAGGGCCAGGTTTATGAGGGTGAACTGGGCTTTGAGGAGCGCGACCTTGATCTCGGCGACATTCCCGAAACCCGCACACGGGTAATGATCAATCTGGCTAACCCATCCTCTGCCTATCGCTGGTGGCGTCTGCCCACGGATGGGGTGGGGCTGGCGCGCATGGAGTTCATTATCGGCAACATGATCAGGATCCATCCGGTGGCACTGGTGCGCTACAACACGCTGGAGGACAAGCAGGCCCGGCATCAGATCGACGAGTTGACGGTGGGCTACGACGACAAATCCGAGTATTTTGTCGACAAGTTGGCACGGGGTATGGCCCGGATCGCTGCGGCGCATTATCCGGAACCGGTCATTGTCCGCATGAGCGATTTCAAGACCAATGAATATGCCCGATTGATTGGCGGTGCGGCTTTTGAGCCGAAGGAGGAAAACCCGATGCTCGGATGGCGCGGGGCGTCACGTTATTACGACGAAGGATATTGCGAGGGTTTTGCGCTGGAGTGCCGCGCGGTGCGGCGTGCCCGTGAAGAGATCGGGATGGAGAACATCGTCATGATGATTCCGTTCTGTCGGTCCCCCGAGGAGGCGGACAAAGTGCTTGCCGTTCTGGCCGGGGAAGGCCTTGTGCGCGGGCTGCACGGCCTCGCCATTTATGTGATGGCTGAGCTTCCGGCAAACGTGTTTCTTGCCGAAGCATTTGCCGAACGTTTTGATGGTTTTTCCATCGGGTCGAATGACCTTACCCAGCTGGTTCTGGGCATTGATCGTGACAGCGACCGGCTCAAGACTCTGTTTGACGAGCAGAGCGAGGCGGTGAAGATCGCAATTGCCGCTCTTCTGGAAAAGGCGCAGCGGTCAGGAACGCCCGTTGGGTTCTGTGGTCAGGCCCCCAGCGATCATCCGGCTTTCGCCAGTTTCCTGGTAGCCCATGGAATCAGCTCGATTTCGGTGACACCCGACAGTTTTCTGGCGGTGAAACAGCAGATCGCCGAAGCAGAAAAACAGGCTCGTTGATCCGTTCTCCATGGAGGACACGTGCGCTTTCACATTTTGCTAATGCGACGTTATTTCAGCCATCAACGAGGGTAATTATTGCGATGAGTCTTTCTTCGATAAAGCAACTGGAACTGGCGAGCGATGACCTGCTCCACTTGCGAGAAGCACGCCATTGCGCGCCTCATAAAATTCTGGGGCCCCACCCTCAGGGTAAGGGAAGGGCAGTGGTAAGGGTGTTCCTGCCGCAGGCCGTAAAGGCGTGGTTAGAGGAAAGCGGCGCCGGCATGGAAAGTGATGGTAGCGGTCTGTTCACCTGGACCGGTGCTGCGAATGAATTGCCGACGCCCTATTCAGTGCGCTACCGGGATGAACAGGGAACAGAGCATCTCCAGCAGGATCCCTATGCCTTTGGGCCTGATATCGATAACGCGGCTCTGCAGAATTTCAGTGAGGGCCGGCACCACCGGGCATGGCAGATGCTGGGCTCACATCCCTATGCCAGGGAAGGGGTTGAAGGTACCCGTTTTGCCGTATGGGCACCCAATGCCGGGCGGGTAAGTGTTGTCGGCGATTTCAATGCCTGGGATGGCCGCCGCCACCCTATGAGTTGCCGTGGCAGCAGTGGTGTCTGGGAGCTCTTTGTTCCCGGTGTCGGCCCCGGCGCCCTGTACAAGTACGAAATCCGTCACGGCGAGAGCGGCACGGTTTTTCTCCGCGCTGATCCCTTTGCCCGGCAATTCGAATCCCCCCCGCAGCCTGCCTCCGTGGTGGCGTCGCCTTCTGGCTACCGCTGGGGCGATGGCGATTGGCCGGACCGCCGCCCCGACTGGCAGCAGGCGCCCATTGCCATTTACGAAGTCCATTTGGGCTCGTGGCAGCGGGGCGAGGCCGGCGAGCTACTGGATTACCGTCAACTGGCGCAGCGGCTGGTGGACTACCTTCACCGCACCGGCTTCACCCATGTGCAGCTAATGCCGGTGACCGAATACCCATTTGACGGATCCTGGGGCTATCAGTGCACGGGGTATTTTGCCGCCACTGTTCGGCACGGGAACGAGGAAGACCTTCGCTATCTGGTGGACTGTCTGCACCAGCACGGCATCGGTGTATATATGGACTGGGTGCCGGGTCATTTCCCCAAAGACGATCAGGCACTGGCGCTTTTTGATGGCACGCCGCTTTACGAGCATCAGGATGCCCGGATGGGAGAGCACAAGGAATGGGGCACCCTGGTATTCAATTTCGGGCGTAATGAAGTGCGGTCCTTTCTGGTATCCAGTGCGCTTTACTGGCTCGAGCAGTTTCATTTCGACGGCCTGCGGGTGGATGCGGTGGCCTCCATGCTATATCTGGATTATGGTCGGGAAGATGACTGGGTGCCCAACCGCCATGGCGGGAACGAAAATCTGGAGGCGATTCAGTTTCTCCAGGAACTGAACACCGTCACCCACCGGGAGTGCCCCGGCACCGTTACCATTGCCGAGGAGTCCACCGCCTGGCCCCAGGTAACCCGGCCGGTCTGGGTCGGGGGATTGGGCTTCAGCATGAAGTGGAACATGGGCTGGATGAATGACACGCTTGCCTACCTGGAGAAAGAGCCGGTCCACCGCCACTACCACCATGACGCCATTACCTTTGCTATCTATTATGCCTTTGATGAAAATTTTATCCTGCCGCTGTCTCACGACGAGGTGGTCCACGGCAAGCGCTCGCTGCTGAGCAAGATGCCGGGTGACCGCTGGCAGCAGTTTGCAAATTTGCGTCTGCTCTATACCTGCATGTACACCTTTCCCGGGAAAAAGCTGCTGTTTATGGGCGACGAGTTCGGCGCCAATCAGGAGTGGGATCACGACGCAAATCTTGACTGGGACCTGCTGGGTTACCCGGAACACGCCGGGCTGCTGAAGGCAGTAGCGGATCTCAACCGGCTCTACCTTCACTGCTCCGAACTGCACCGCTATGATTTCCAGCGTCAGGGATTTGAATGGATCGATTGCCATGACGCCGCCCAGTCGCTGCTCTGTTTCCGTCGCTGCGACGGCGAAAATTCTCTGATCGTGGTGCTCAACTTTACCCCGGTGCCGCGTCACGGCTACCGGGTTGGCGTACCTGAGCCGGGTCTCTATCTTGAGATGTTCAATTCCGATTCGCGATTTTACGGGGGCAGCGATCTGGGAAATGGCCAGGGCCTGCAGGCGGAACAACAACCCTGGATGAACCAGCCCTGTTCACTGGCCCTGGACGTGCCGCCTTTGGGGGGCGTGATACTGGCACGGAATTCCCGGGCAAAACTCCTCGGGAAAGACTGAGGCGTTTGCCCGGGGCCGCTGGTAATCGCCTATATGGACCCGGCGGATGAGTAACCTTTAAACTTTTCGATAGGGGACGGTGTCTGACAGTGGCTGCAACTAACGTTGTCACCACCCGCCAACCCTTTTTTCGATATCATGGATAATTCATGGCAGTTCGGGCATTGCACAACCATTAGATTCGAGGGATTTTCCTTAGTCATTTGTGATAGCGTGGACTCGGGCATTGGGTTTGCCTCCGCAATTTGATTGATTTTCAGGGACTTTTCTCCAGTCCCTGATATCCACGATCAATGCTTACTGGGCGATGATCGCTTCCTCCCTTTCGCCGAGGGGAAATCGCACCTTGACCAACCGACTGCATTCAGGTCCGGATTCATTGTACCGACTACCCCCACCCCCCTAATTTATCGAACATCTCTGGCCGTTCGTTGACGACGGTCAATATTGCCGCTTAAAGAAATTTTTTATGCCTGAGTGGCTGTCACGCGGTTCAGGCCCACACCATGGCGCCCAGCTCCAGTGGATGTGTCAGGGCCGTGTGGTATGGATACATGCGCAGCGTGAAAGTCTGGAGTCCGGGATAGGGAGGCTGTAACTGTGTCGAAAATACCGTCTTGCCGTTGTCTTCTCTTTCCTTTTCCAGGAAAAAGCTGCCGGGTCCTGAGGAACTGCTCCGGGTTCCGGTACACTCCGGTTTGAGGAGACACTCCACGCGCACGTCACTGGCGTTCAGGCCATTGAGGTGGGCTTCGACCCGTACCTCGACGCTGCCTTCATGGTGACATTGATCATCCACGCAACCGACAACCCGCAGCTCCACGCCCGGCCAGGCTGCCCGCACCCGGTCCTTCCATCGTGACAGTTCACCGGCAAGCTTGCCGTTATCGGCCATGAGCATGGCGCCCTGGGTGGATGCAGGCTGGTAATAGTTGGTGACATAGTCCATAACCATACGCTCGGCATTGAACCGTGGCGTAATGGTCTTCATTGAGGCTTTGGACCGGCTAACCCAACCACTGGGAAAACCCTGGAGGGTTGGATCGTAGTATAGAGGGATTACCTCAAACTCCAGCAGATCCAGCAGATCTCTGGCTTCTTCTTCGTTCCGGAATTCAGCATCGAGAGCCGGGTCACGCGGTGTTATGGCCCAGCCATTACTGGTGTTGTAACCCTCGCCCCACCAGCCGTCCAGAATGCTCAGATTCAGGGCGCCATTCAGAGCGGCTTTTTCGCCCGAGGTTCCACTGGCCTCTTTGGGATATTCCGGCGTGTTAAGCCATACATCCACGCCACTCAGAAGCCGTCTTGCCATGGCCTGATCGTAATCCTCCAGCAAAATCACATGCCCCATCAACGAAGGTTGCATGGACAGATCGTGGATAACCCTGATCAGTTGTTGGCCGGGTTTGTCCCGGGGATGGGCCTTACCCGCGAAAACCACTACCACCGGACGGTCCGGATTGGTGAGCAGCCGCTCCAACCGGTCAAGATCGGAGAACAAGAGGGTAGCGCGCTTATAGGTAGCAAAGCGCCTTGCAAAGCCAATGACCAGTGGGTCTTTTTCCCCGCATACCAGCTGTCGGGTCATCCGGTTTGTCACCGAGTGGCCGGTACCGTTGCGCCTGTGCTGACGTCCAAGCCGACGAACAATGTACTCGCCCATCTGCTGTTTCAGGATTTTGTGAACGCTCCAGTAGTGATAATCAGGAATCTGCTCGACAAATTCCCAGAACGAAGGGTTTCTGAGTTCACTCTTCCAGGTGGGCGCCTGGATATCGAACAGATTGGACCATTCCGGAGCCAGAAAAGTGGGCACGTGTACCCCATTGGTTATGTAACCAATGGGGTTTTCCTCTGCCGGCACATCGGGCCAGATATCCCTCTCCATTCGGGCTGCCACACTGCCGTGAATGCGGCTTACACCATTATGAAACCGCGAGCCCCGCAGCCCCAGGCTGGTCATGTTGAAGGTATCATCAGGGTTCTTGCCACCCAGCGCACAGATTTTTTCGAGGTCCAGACCGGATACCGCCAGGTATCGACCGAGCGCGTGATCAACCAGCTTTCTGGGGAAAATATCATGGCCTGCGGGGACCGGGGTGTGGGTGGTAAAGAGGGTAGCTGCGGCGACGGCCTCCAGTGCAGCCTCGAAATCCAGCCCGGCGACCGCCATGGTCCGCCGACAGCGTTCAAGGATCTGGAATGCCGCATGGCCCTCATTGATGTGCCAGACAGTCGGTGCCAGATTCAGTGCCTCAAGAACACGCACGCCCCCGATTCCGAGCAGCATCTCCTGGCTGATCCGGGTGGATTCATCGCCGCCGTAGAGCTGCAGTGTCAGTTGCTGGTCTTCCGGTGTGTTTTCATCAGTGTGGCTATCCAGCAGATAGAGGCGGATGTTGCCAACCCGGGCTTCCCAGACACGCACGAAGACGTCCCGGTCCGGGAAGGGTACCGAAATCTTCAGCAGCTCACCGTTCTTCTGTAATGGTCTGATCGGCAGCTCATTACTGAAATGGGACTCATAGCGTGCGACCTGCTGGCCCTGGGCGTTGATACTCTGGATGAAATAGCCCTGCTGATAAAGCAGGCCAACGGCGACGAAGGGCAGGGCAAGATCACTGGCTGCCTTGCAGTGGTCACCCGCCAGAATGCCAAGCCCGCCGGAATAGATCGGAAAGCTTTCATGAAACCCGAACTCGGCACAGAAGTAGGCGACCAGCTCCCTGTCCGGATTTAGCCGGGCGGTCACGTCGGGTCCCGGGCCTGAACCGAGATAGGCCTCATAGGTGCTCAGTACTCGCTGGTATTCGGCGAGAAACGCGCGGTCTTCGGCGGCTTCATCAAGCCGGTCCTGTGCCACCCGGCGGAGGAACAGCTTGGGGTTGTGTTCCACCTTCTGCCAGAGTTGCAAATCAATCCGTGCATACAGCCTGCGAACCCCGTGGTCCCAGCTGTAGAACAGATCATTGGCCAGTTCCTCCAGACGCGCCAGCGCCCCGGGGAGATCAGGCTGGGCCTCAAGACGGAATTCTGTCGGTTTCTGCATGTCTGTTGCCTCCGCGCCGGCAAGTGTGGGCTATCCTGGCCATTGATGGGCCCTGAGCATGCTCTGATAGAGATCAAAGTAGCTCCGGGCGCTTTGCTTCCAGGAGTAATCTGCGGACATTCCGTTATCCTGCAGCCGGCGCCAGCAGGGCGGGTTGCCGAAACAGTCCAGGGCGCGGTTTAAAGCTGCCAGCAAGGCCTGATCATCAGCTTTGCTGAAGCGGAAACCGTTGGCCCTGTCGATGCCGGACTGATCCGGGTCCGACACCGTGTCAGCCAGTCCGCCAACCGCGTGCACCACGGGCACTGTGCCATAACGCAGACTGTACATCTGGTTCAGGCCACAGGGTTCAAATCGGGAGGGCATCAGGAAGATGTCGGCGCCGGCGGTAATACGATGGGCGAGGCCTTCGTCGAAACCCAGTGTCAGCGACATCTGACCGGGCCAATGGAGTGACATTTGCCTCAGGGGCTCTTCATAGCGCGACTCTCCGGAACCGAGCAGGGCAAACTGGCAGCCTCTTTCCAACAATCCGGGCATTACTGATGTCAGCCAGTCCAGGCCCTTTTGCTCTGCCAGGCGGCCAACAAAACCCAACAGGGGACCGTTATTAACCTCGAGGCCGAGTTCTTCCTGAAGACTGGCCTTGCAGCGGGCCTTATTCCATTTTTGATCACGACGGTAGTTGAAGGCCAGCTCAGGATCGTGTTCAGGATTCCATACATCGGCATCAATGCCATTGAGAATACCTGTTAACCGTTCACGCCGGTGCCTGAGTACGCCATCAAGGCCATTACCAAATTCCAGAGTCTGAATCTCCCGGGCATATCCGGGGCTGACGGTTGTAATACGATCACTGAAAACCAGACCACCTTTCATGAAACAAAGGTTGCCGTGAAATTCAAGCCGGTCCCACCGCCAGAGCGACTCCGACAAACCCAGCGAGCGAAACGTTTGCTGTGAGAAAAGGCCCTGATACGCGAGATTGTGAATGGTGAATAGCGTGCGCGGGCGATGTGAACAGGAGTCGAGGAAAACCGGGAGAAGCCCGGTTTGCCAGTCGTTGCAGTGAACCAGGTCTGGCTGCCAGTCCAGCCCGGCATCGCCAGCGGCCATCAACGCACCGACCCTGCAAAAGAGCGCGAAGCGCTGGGCGTTATCTTCCCAGTCCAGACCTTTCTCATTTTTATAGGGGTTACCGGGCCGGTCAAATAATGAGGGACAGTCAACCAGCCACAATCGGACCTCGGTGCCGGTAAGCCGGGTTTGCCAAAGTTTGACCTCGTATTCCCCGATGCGAAGGGATTTTCTATACGAACCTGCGGCGGCAGCCGTTTCCAGCGCCGCAGGGTAGCCCGGCATGAGAATCTGAACATCACATCCGAGATCGCAGAGCGCCTGGGGCAGGCTGGCTGAAACATCCGCAAGTCCACCGGTTTTTACCAGTGGATAGACTTCACTGGTGGCGAATAGTACCCGGGTCATTAGGCTGTCCCCGGGGTAATGCCAATCAGCGGATGCCAGCCGCCGGCCGTGGAGCAAGAACAGGCATGGCTACCGGGAACGTGACAGGTATACCAGTGCTGGCCTTTGGCAAAGGGCTCAAAGTCAAATTCGCTGAGCATGGGACAGTCCATGACGGTGCCTCTCCTGAGCTGCTGGTGTTTTCCATTAGACGCTACAGGACCTGCTTTTGAAATGACCCTCGACAATTGTGCGCCAGAAACCGGTGGTAACGTTTGGGAACAGCTAAAGACCTCAAGTCAGCGTCATATTTTAATCGATAATTGATCGGTTAAACAGGCAGATTCCTCAGGGGACATCTATGCACAACCCAAAGCGTTATGTCAGTCGACTCACCCGCCATACCCTTGCACTGGTGCTCGCGGGAGGACGTGGCTCACGCCTTCATGACCTGACCAAATGGCGCGCCAAACCTGTGGTTCCCTTTGGTGGCAAGTTCAGGGTCATCGATTTTCCTCTCTCGAACTGCATCAACTCCGGCATTGGCCGCGTGGGGGTGATTACCCAATACAAATCCCATTCGCTGATCCGCCATATTCAGCGGGGCTGGGGGTTTCTGCGCAGCGAGCTTGATGAGTTTGTGGAGCTGTTGCCAGCCCAGCAACGTATCGAAACTTCCTGGTATGAAGGGACGGCGGACGCAATCCTTCAGAACCTGGACATTATTCGTAGCCATGCACCGGAATACGTACTGATCCTGGCCGGCGACCATGTTTACAAAATGGACTATGGCACCATGCTGGCTGCCCATGTGGAGAGTGATGCGGAAATAACCCTGGGCTGTATCGAAGTGCCGGTTGATTCGGCCTCCGCGTTCGGCATCATGTCTGTGGACGACGATCTCCGCATCACCGACTTTGAGGAGAAACCGGAAAACCCCACGACAATGCCCGGGAGTACTGACAAAGTGCTGGCGTCTATGGGCATTTACGTTTTCTCCACGCAGGTCCTTTTTGATGAACTGCTGAGGGACCAGGCGCGTGGCGAAAAGTCTTCCCATGACTTCGGCAAGGATGTTATCCCTTCCCTGATCGGCCGCCGGCGGATAATAGCCTTTCCTTTCCGTGACCCCCTCAGCGGGGGGGCTGCGTACTGGCGGGATGTAGGCACTATTGATTCGCTGTGGCAGGCCAACATGGAGTTGATTGGCCTCAGTCCGGAACTGAACCTCTATGATGCAGAATGGCCCATCTGGACCCATCAGGAACAACTGCCGCCGGCCAAGTTCATTCTGGATGACGACGATCGCAGAGGTATGGCGGTTGATTCGATGGTAGCTAGTGGCTGTGTCGTCTCTGGCGCGGTGGTCCGGCATTCATTGTTATTTTCAAAAGTCATGGTCCATTCGTTCAGCAAAGTACAGGATTCGGTGCTGTTTCCGGACGTTGACGTCGGTCGCCATTGCCAGATTCGCAATGCTGTGATTGATAGGGGATGCCGAATTCCCGAAGGTTTCTGCATTGGGATTGATGAGGCGGAGGATCGGAAGAATTTCTATGTCTCTCCCGGGGGGATTGTCCTGGTGACTCCCGAGATGCTCGGACAGGATTATCCCAACGGTCTCTAAGGAGCCTCTGAACAACTCCTGAATTGCTCTGCAAACCCCGACAAGGTGTTGGTGCTTGGTAAATTCTGGAACGACTTGATGAACCCTGATCAGTTTCTGACCGCAGTCAACTGGCGAAAGCATGCATGTGTAATTCTGACCAGGCCGATCCAGAGAATATCAGCGGAGGACAAAGATGGAACACAGACTCAGCGAACGTGTACAGGGCAAATTGGGCCTGCTGATCTACAAAAGGGGCATGCCGGTTGCTATCGGACAGATCCGGGACGCATCCAGACGTGGTGTTTTCATTGCAACCGACTGCAGTGAAGTCCAACTGAACCAGGCCATTGAATTTGAATTCCGTCTACCCGACAGGCAGCAAAATCCGATCCGCAAACTGAAGGCCCACGTGGTTCGCAAGACCAACTATGGCCTGGGTGTGGATTTCGACGGGATTGAGAACGACGAACTTACCATCGCATCCCTGGTTGAGTGGCTGGACCGGCATTACCTGTCCAGACAGCATTTTTCCGTATACCACAACGTTCCCGGCGTCTGAGAAACGGTGACGAGAACGGCTGTTTCCCGGAAACAACAAAGCCCGGCTCTTTCGAGACCGGGCCAAGTGTTTGATAAATCTGGTCGGGACGGTAGGATTTGAACCTACGACCCCTTGCACCCCATGGACGAAGAGCTCAGAAAGGATGCGCTAAACGGTAAACTGCGAACCATCCCGGTACGCATGCTGTTCAACGAAGCGGATCTCAACCTGCGGGCTGAGTACAGCATGTTTGATCGCAAAAGCGGACGACCACGTGTGTCGGTAATGGCGACATATGTAAGCGTCTCACGCAATCAGGAGTCCAGTCTTTGCCATGCCCGGGGCCGACGTTGTGTGAGTTCGGGACAGGTGGTCTGTGCAAGCCCTATGGCCGTCTGAACGTGACGGTCGGTGAGGACGATGATCTCGGCACCTTCATCTTTCGCACCACCG